>CAEZYH010000019.1_pt1 | contig 23665 bp, 16 predicted proteins | sample 7265461 | NCBI WGS metagenome assembly CAEZYH01 (sample SAMEA6813929, study PRJEB35770) | freshwater metagenome | biome: Freshwater; feature: Freshwater reservoir; material: water | place: Czech Republic | collected 2017-04-14 | depth 30m m | reverse complement strand
GGGGAAAACCCCTCCGGTGATCGGGACTGTGATTTGCTTGCCCGTGCGGTCGTCAATGATTGTGATGGTCTCGGACACCGAGATCGTCCCCTTGTATGTAGGACCCGTTGTTCGGGTCGGTCGTCGTTTGGAGGCTTGCTCCTCCGCTATGCAGGATAATCAGTTGCGGGGGCAAACGAGGTACCCATGGGCGCTAGAGCCCGGATTATTCACGACTGGGTCATGTCGTCACACAATCCTTAGGTGTGACAGTCCTCAAAGTGGCGTGTTGTCGTGTTTCTTGCCTCGGAAGGCTTCACGCTTGTTCTCGAGGGCGTCAAGAGCCGCACAGATGGCAGAACGGGTGTTGGCTGGCTCGACAACAGCGTCAACGTAGCCCCGTTCGGCTGCCACGTAAGGATTGAGCAAGCGTTCGGAGTAGTCGGCTTCAAATGCGGCTTTTTCTTCGGGAGTGGCGCGCCGTTGCAAGATGGCAGCAGCTTGTCCAGCGCCCATCACCGCAAGTTCGGCCCAGGGCCAAGCGAGGCAGAGGTCGTTACCCATCTTCTTCGAGTCCATCACGATGTACGCGCCGCCATAACTCTTGCGCAAGATAATGCAAATGCGCGGAACCGTGGCGCGACCGTAGGCAAACACCAACTGCGCTCCATGGCGAATCATGCCGCGCCATTCAAGGTCTTTGCCCGGATAAAAACCAGGCGTGTCAACAAGGGTGATGAGCGGAATATTGAACGCATCACAAAACGACACAAACCGTGCACCTTTTTGCGAGGCGGGAATATCTAATGTTCCCGCGAGTGCAACTGGTTGATTCGCCACGATGCCAACTGGTCGGCCACCAAACGTTGCCAAACAAGTCACTAAGTTGGCGGCCCATCGTGGTTTGAGTTCTAAGAAGTCTCCGTCATCAGCGAGCGAACGAATCACGCTGCGCACGTCATAACTTCCAGTTGACGTTGCTGGAATGACGTCGCCGGCTTCGGGCGTTAAGCGATTGTTGTCATCGTCGGTCTCCCACAGCGGTGGCTCTTCATCGAGATTGTTCGGGAAATAAGCAATCAAGTTCTCAGCAAATGCAATGGCGGCTTCACGATCGGTGGCAATTGCGGCCGCGGCACCGGTGTACTTCTCATGGGCCGATGCTCCGCCGAGTTCGGCGTTATCGATGGGCACGCCAGTGAACTCAGTGACCATCGACGGCCCCGAAACAAACGCGTAAGCCTGTTCGGTCATGATCACATGATCGGCAATACCGAGCAACAATGCTGGCCCTGATACCGCGGGTCCATCAACGATGATGATCGTCGGAACGATGCCTGAACAATCGGTGAGTGCCTTCGCGGCAAGTCCCCAACTGTGAAGAGCCGAGAAGCCTTCGCGTAAGTCGGCTCCTGATGATGCCATCACCGCGATGAAAGGAAGTCGGGCGTGAACGGCAGCGCGGGCGGCGGCGGAAATCATTGATGATGCATCTGATGACAAAGCACCACGGTGATCATCGGCGGTGACTTCAAGCCACACCACTTGTCGGCCATTGAGATCTCGAATATCGGCTTGGGCGACGCCAGGCACCTTCGATCTCAACGCCACTGGATTCACAATCTGTACAGTACGCCTTACGGGGTCTTGAGCGGGAACGCGTCAGCACCGACATGAAGTCCTGGTTGCCGACCGCCACGCTGATTAATGAGTTCACGGGCAATATTGAGTGCTTCTCGGGTCGGCGGACCCGGACGTGGTCGCTTGCGCTGAACCCATCCGACCACTCGGCGCGGCAGGCCAGGCACCGTAATGCGGGAGAATTCGCCCGTGAGCCAGTTCGGAATGGCGGTAGCCGGAACAATGGCCGCCCCGAATCCTTCAAAGGCGAGTGACGTCATCAGGCGTACTCCGTCAATTTCGGCCTTCACAGTCAAGGTCACGCCTTGAGAATCGGCAGCACGATTGATAATGCGTCGCAAAGTGGCAGAGCGCGGCGGAAGCAGGAGGGGATGGTCGCCAAGGGCTGACATGGGCAAACTGTCGACGCCATGCCAAGGGTGCTTACTATGGACAAGCAACACCAGATCTTCAGCGAAAAGCGGTTCGACAAATAGTTCGGCGTCGTCGACAGGTAAGTGCACAATGGCAGCATCAATTTGTCCGGCGATGAGGCGGGGGATCAGGCTCGATGTTCCACCTTCAGAAATGATGGGGCGCACGCCAGGGTGGGCTTGTTGCAGCCGAGTCAAGAACTGCGGCATCAACCAACGGCCGGTGGTACCAATGACACCAAGGCGAGTGTCACCAGAAACGACGTCATCAAGGGCCGCGATGTCGGCGGAGATGTCATCAAATTCCCGCAAGATCCGCCGACCCCGTTCAACGACAAGATTGCCCTCGTCGGTGATCTGACCCGTGGCTCGGTCAATCAGGGTGATCCCGAGTTCCTTCTCGAGACGGGCAATGTGGGCCGACACATTGGACTGCACCGTAAAAAGTGCCTTGGCGGCTGCCGAAAAGGATCCATGATCGGCGATTGCCACGAGGGTTGAGATCTGGCGGAGGTCCATCTCTAAAAATGATACTAGATATCTCCGCTATCTACTTGAGTTGTAGGTGCTGATAGGGCATACTTTATTTCGTAATCGCTGAGCGTTTCCCCCAAACGCTCACGAAAGATCCTCTAGCGAATCCCCCATTCGCGGAGAATCAGGTTGAGAAGCCCCGCATCCCCCATGCGGGGCTTTTCCCGTTCTCGCATTCGTTGGTTTTTCTGGTGGCAGAAACAGCGCAAAAATCGCGCATTCTTGCCGCCAGAAAAACTACGGAAATACTTGGCCGTCGAAAGTGTCGACCGTCGTGAACTTTTCGACCGCGTGCCGCGTGAGTTTTGTTGTTTGTTTGACGGGGTAACCCAAAAAGATTGTGGCAGCGAGTGCCCAATTGTCTGGCAGTCCTAGTAGAGGCCCGACTGCTGGCTCAACTCGTGAAGCAAACGTGGTGATGACTCCGCCAAGTCCGCGAGAGCGCGCCGACAACAACACGCTCCAACAAAATGGATAGATCGACGCACCACCAGTAATAGTTGCGCGATCTAAGTCTTTGTCCATCATTGCAATTGAACCGAGATCAGCGGCAATTGCCAAGACAACGGGAATCGATTCAATCTTGTCTAAGAGATCGTTAGGAACATTGCCCGGTGTAATCGATGCAAGCTCATAAGGCGCGGCATCAACAACAGTGAATGGAGTTTTCCCAGTCGCAGAGATCGCAACGTATTCATCCCACACGGGTTTCATCGCGTCGCCGAGCGAACGTCGCACTGCTAAGTCTTTGACGACAGCGACGCGCCAAGGTTGACGGTTGCCACCGCTTGGAGCAAAACGCGCATCGTCAAGAATGGCGTGCACGGTGTCGTCATCAACATCTTGTTCGGTAAAACCACGAACGGCACCTGTTGTTCGGATCCCGTCGCGTAGTTCCATAACAGTCGTGATGACTAAGTGGTCAGTTGCCGCTTGCGACTTTGGCGCGCACGATGTTGAGGGCTGAACCAGCTTTAAACCACTCAACTTGTTCGGGGCTAAAAGTCTGGACACCTTCAAAGTCAATGATGGTGCCGTCGGGCTTGACGATTTGGCACTTCACATTTTGACCAGGAACCGGTGGAAGGTTGAGCACGTTAATGCGGTCATCTTCGCCGATGAGGTCGTAGGTGTTGGGATCGGCAAATGTCAACGGAACCAAGCCCTGCTTCTTGAGGTTGGTTTCGTGAATGCGAGCGAATGAGCGTGCAAAAATCACGACGCCGCCACGGAAACGTGGTTCCATCGCGGCATGTTCGCGTGATGAACCTTCGCCGTAGTTGCGGTCGCCAATTGCGCACCAACGAATGCCGGCTGCGCTGTAGTTCTTAGCGATATCGGGGTACAGACGAGTGCCACCATCGGTGATGTCTTTTCCTTCACCAACTGCATCATCGAATGCATTGACTGCACCGATGAACAAGTTGCCAGAAATGTTTTCGAGGTGACCGCGATAGGTGAGCCATTTTCCGGCGGCCGAAATATGGTCGGTCGTGCACTTGCCTTTGGCCTTCATCAACACGGGCAGACCAAGGTAGTCCTTGCCATCCCAAGCAGAGAATGGTTCAAGCAATTGCAAACGTGTGCTCGTGGGGCTCACGGCAACAGAGACACCGCTTCCGTCTGTCGGGGGAGCAGTGAATGTGTTTGAGCCAGGATCGTAACCATTGCTCGGCAAGACTTCTCCGACTGGTGCGACAAGACGTACTTCAGTTCCGTCGGGAGCAGTGATGGTGTCAGTTGTGGGATCAAAGTCGAGACGACCAGACAATGCGATTGCCATGACGGTGTCGGGTGAAGTAACGAAGCTCAAAGTGTTTGCTGAGCCATCGGCGCGTTTCGGGAAGTTGCGGTTGAACGAGTTGACAATGGTGTTGGGCTTGTCGGTCGCTTCTTTGGAGCGTTCCCATTGACCAATGCACGGACCACATGCATTGGCAAGAACAGTTGCGCCAACTGCTTCAAGGTCGGCAAGTAAGCCATCTCGTTCGATGGTGGCACGAATTTGTTCTGAGCCTGGGCTGATGAGTAATTCGCACTTGGCTTTGAGCCCTGCAGCGACTGCTTGACGAGCAATCGACGCGGCGCGGGTGATGTCTTCGTACGACGAGTTGGTGCATGAACCAATGAGTGCTGATGAAACCTCGATTGGCCAACCATTTTCGCGAGCAGCGTCACCGACTGCTTTGCCTGTCTTGTGGGCACGGTCGGGTGAGTGAGGTCCGTTGATGAGCGGCTTGAGATCATCAAGGTTGATCTCAATGAGTTGGTCGTACTGTGCGCCTTCGTCGGGACGAAGATCGGCGGCAACTTTGTCGGCTGCTGCGGCAATCGCGGCACGATTAGTGGCCTTCAAGTAGTTCGACATGTTGGAGTCGTATGCGAACACTGAACACGTTGCGCCAATTTCTGCACCCATGTTGCACACAGTCGCTTTACCAGTTGCCGAAATGCTGTCGGCGCCAGGTCCGAAGTATTCAACGATTGCTCCGGTGCCACCTTCAACGGTGAGAACGCGAGCAACTTCAAGAATGACGTCTTTGGGTGATGACCAACCACTGAGTGTGCCAGTGAGTTTGATACCGATAACTTTGGGCCACTTCACGTTGAACGGGAAACCAGTCATCACGTCAACTGCGTCGGCGCCACCGACACCAATGGCAACCATGCCGAGTCCACCAGCGTTAGGTGTGTGGCTGTCGGTGCCGATCATCATGCCGCCGGGGAATGCGTAGTTCTCGAGCACAACTTGGTGAATGATTCCGCTACCAGGGCCCCAAAAACCAACGCCGTATTTGGCAGACACGCTCTTCAAGAAGTCGTACACCTCGCGGTTGTCGTCGATGGCGACACCGAGGTCGATCTTGGCGCCAACTTTGGCCAAGATGAGGTGATCGCAATGGACAGTTGATGGCACTGCGGTTGTTGATAGCCCGGCGGTCATGAACTGCAACAACGCCATTTGGGCGGTTGCGTCTTGCATCGCAACTCGATCGGGATTGAAGTCGGCGTAACTTCCGCCACGCACCATTTCTTGAGTCGTTGGATCAACGAGGTGGTTGATCAAAATCTTTTCGGCCAACGTGAGGGGTCGACCCAAGCGCTGACGGCCCAAGGCAGCCCGCTCGGTGAGCGTGGAATACACGTTGTTGACTAGTTCGACGGGGGTACCTGCGGAAACGGAGCTCATGAGACAAGTATAATACAAGTGTGCGCGAGATCAGGTACAGAGTCATAGCCGATGAGTTACGAACTCGAGTGCAAGATGGCACCTATGGAGCAGGTCGCCTGTTGCCCTCCGAGTCTGAATTGGGGTCTGAGTTTGACGCCAGTCGCGTCACTATTCGCCGGGCGCTCGAGACCTTGCGTGATGACGGCCTCGTTGACGCTCGTCAAGGATTTGGATGGTTTGTTGCAGCGGCTCCTTTGCAGCAGAGCCTTGGTCAATTAGCGACGATTGAAGCGCAATTGCTCGATGGTGGAATCAAGCCTGAACGGCGAATCCTTGAATTCGCCTTTGAAAAGGCCTCAACACAGGTGACGAAGATTCTTGACGCCGATCAAGTGTTGCGCGTCAAGCGACTGAATTTGGCCGATGGTGAACCATTCGCTTTAGTGACGGTTTGGTGTCGTGCCGATTTAGGCCAACATCTGTCGCGAGCCGACGTTGAACGATCTCCGTTTTATGAACTTCTTGATGTTCCGCTGAAGGGCGCCACGCAGACCATCGGGGCCGATGCTGCGTCAACCGAGAACGCCTTGTTACTAGGTATTCCAGTTGGATCGCCAGTCCTTCGCTGCACGCGCATCACAACTGATACTGATGGTCGGGCAGTGCTGCTATCCGAGCATGTTTTCCCGGCACACCGCACCGAGTTTGTTGTCGAACTTCCACAAGCCGAGCGGTCAATTGCTCCAACTGGCTTACGACTGGTTGAGTAGCCCTTCTGAAGCGGGCTTAACAACTAACCTTCGTTCGTTATGACTGAGACTTCGTCAGATTTGGGATTGACCCGCGAACCGCCAATTGATTTGCGGATGTCTCACCTTCCAGGCCTTGACGGAATTCGAGGTGTTGCCTTGGTGATCGTCTTGCTGTATCACCATGGTGTCACTTGGATGACCGGTGGCGAACTCACGGTGTCAATGTTTTTTACTTTGTCTGGTTTTCTTATTACCCGTCTAGTCGTTAATGAATGGGCTAAGTCAGGGACCATTTCGCTGAAGAATTTTTATGATCGGCGGATCAGGCGTCTGTTCCCTGCTTCTTTCTTTGTTCTGATGTCCGTTGTCATTGTGTGGACTGTTTTCCCTGGTTCGGGACGGCGGTTGGCATTCTGGGAATGGATGTCAGGCATGTCCTATTTCGAAAACTTTTATTTACAATCGGCCGGCAAAAGTTACGGCGGACTATTTGGATTAGGGAATCCGGTTCAACACTTGTGGAGTCTCTCGCTCGAAGAACAGGTGTATTTGGTTTTCCCCGTGTTGTGTTTGCTAATGCTGCGACGACGTTATTCAAAGCAAGCTGTTTGGCGTTTTTTTAAGGTGCTGAGCGGATTGGCAGTACTCGGCATTGCCTTTGGCGCATATAACCGTACCCATGTTCCGCTTTGGAGCCATCTGCCGGCGGTTGAGGCGAAGTGCAGCGATTCATCTTGTGCCTACTACGCGACCGAGGCGCGTGTCGGCGAATTTCTTATGGGTTCGGCTTTCGCTGTTTTGTGGTCGGTGTGGTCGTATGTGCCGCGTCTCATTGAGTTATTGCGTCGACCACTCGCCGCAGCGCTCTCTTGGCCATTTTTAATCGCGGCATACATTGTGTGGTTCAAAATTGGTTGGCGAAATCAATGGGGCGATGTGTTTTTTCCTTGGTCGGTTTTTTTCAATGCATTCGTCACGATGTCGTTTATCGCTTTGGCACACACCGGTGTAGGTATTTGTCGCTTGTTGTCATGGAAGCCAGTTGCATGGATGGGTCAGGTGACTTACACCGTCTATCTCGTGCATTGGCCAGTATTTATGTTTTGGGATTCGATGCGATTGGACATCAACCTTGTGAAAGTACATATTCCGTTTACCGATTGGGACACCACCGATGGGTTCTGGAATTTCATTTTTAAGATCGCGATTACTTTCACCATTGTTTGTCTGATTTACTACCTCTTAGAAAATCCGGTGCGTAAGCGAGTTATCTGGAAAGGGAGTCGGCTGTATGTCTGGCTAGCTGTGATGACTGCCGTAGGTTTGATTTTTGCAGTTGTCGGCAACGATCGTCGTTCGTCGGCAAGCGATGTCTTGTCTGTGCTGGATGCGCAAGCCCTAGCCATGCAAGAAGAGGCACTGGCAAATTTGCCCGAGCTCGGTGCAAACCCTCCTAGTGTTTCTGCAGTCGATCCCGAATTGCCAGCGCGCATGATGATGGTTGGCGATTCGCAGAGCTGGGTCCTTGCTGCTGGTTTGGACGAATGGGAGAAAGCGAATGAAGTCATCAATCAACCTTCTCCTGGCGTTGGATGTGGAATTGGTGAAAACACTCCCTTGAAATATCTAGGAGTTGAGCAAGAGAAGCGGCCAGGTTGCACCGAGTGGCGCGATGCTCTCGGTCCGATCGTGCAAAAGTTTCAACCCAATGTCGTGATCATCGTGGGTGGAGGTGCAGACCTGTCTGATCGCAAAATTCCAGGTGTTGAAGGCTGGTCACATATTGGACAACCCGAATACGATGCGTGGCTATTGCAAGAATTTGCGGCCTTCACCGATGTGATGACATCAACTGGTTCGCTGGTGATTTGGTTCTCGATGCCACTTGTTGACCCGCCATATGTTTCAGGTGAAACGGGTAAACCTCCCTTTGCTGAAGCAGATTCGGTGCGTACGGCGCGGTACAACGAATTGATTGCTCAGTTTGCCGACTCCGACAAGCGAGTGAAGTTCGCGGATTTTGCAGCCCAAGTTAAAGCACATCCTGGTGGCGAGTTTGAACCCAAGATGAGGCCTGATCGCACTCATATCGATCTGAAGTATGCGCCAGAGTTAGTGGACTGGATCGACGCGACAATTAGGGATGCGTATGCCTCTAGGTAATCGATCGCTGTGGACATCGATCAAACGTTTATGGACGCACGCCGGTCCACGAGCTGCGGTGATTTGGTTCGCGGTTTATGTACTTGTTTGTCTGACTGGGCAGAAATTCAATACTGACTATCTCAACTTCGGGTGGCAATTGATTCCGTGGGACATCTTGTCGACAGATCCGTTGCGCAGCGTTTTCTACTTGCATATTCAGCCGCCGTTATGGAACTTGTTGTTGGGAACGACGGCGTGGCTTTCGCCGTTTTCTGATCGACTCACCCTGCAAGTACTGATGGCATTGATTGGCGTTGCAGTCGCATGGCTAGCGGCAGTGTTGGCGCGACGTTTGGGTTTGTCGCGAAATACTGCAGTCATTGTGGCCTTGATTGCGACTCTGCATCCCGAAGTTTTTAAGGGTGCATTTGAACCAACGTACGAAATGGCAACGGCTGGTTTACTGTTGTTGGTTTTGATTGCTGTCGCCGACTTGTCGCGAAAAGAAAATGTGCGTCGCTCGCTGGTGATTCTGGCAAGTGCAGTCACAGTTACAGCGCTCACGCGAAGTTTGTATCACCCAGTCTGGGCCATCTTGATTGTGTTTTTCGGATTGTGGCTGGTACGACATCGCATTAACTGGAAGTCATCAATCTTGGTCTTGTCAATTCCGGTGATCTTTATGGGTGGATGGATGGCCAAGAACGAGGTCTTGTTTGGGCATGCGACGATGTCGAGTTGGTTCGGAATGAATTTGCAACGTGCCGTTATCCCAGTTTTGCCAAAAGACCAACTCGATGAAATGTACGCACAGGGTCAAGTATCCGACATCGCCATGATTGGCCCATTCGGAAAATATGACCTCTATAAAGATGTCGTTGAACCATGTGTGCCCAAGCACCATTTTCGGGCGCTTGTTGAACCCATGCGCACAACAGATGAATGGAGTCCAAACTTTAACGCCGAGTGTTTCCTGCCGATCTTCGATCAAGCTGGCAAAGATGCGATTGCCGTGATTAAGGAACATCCTGAAGCTTGGCTTGAAGGTCGTTTGTGGTCATTGAGAACAACTGCTGCGGTTTCAACGATTCCTTCGGAAAGTAAATCTGTAGTCGTGCGTCGACTGGATCAGATATTTTCTATCGCCCGACTTGATTTTGGTGGAGTGCTGTCGACCGAAGGGTGGGGTACACCCATTTATGGGCAACTGGAAGCACGAACAGATTTTGGCTTGATGTTGATTCCAATGTATTTATTCATTGGAGGCCTGGGTTTGTGGCAGATTGTTCAACGTTTACGCCGAAAAGTGTTGAGCTCAAAGGCACCGATTTATCTTGTCGGTTCTTTTACGGTCGCCTTCACAGTCATCGTTGGGGCGATTGCTGAACTTGGCGAGCAATCGCGTTTCCGCACGATGGTTGATCCCCTCGTGACGGTGATGATTATGGCCATTGTAATTCCGTTTGTCCGGCGCCAATATCACAAGGTACGGATTCAGAAGAATTAGTCGCAAGCGGTATTGCTCGGGAAGTAAACGCTCGCCCCATCGAATTCTTCGAGTGTTAATCGGCCGGAATCGACTTGTTGGGTGAGTAGTCCGATATCTGCGCCAGAGAATGTCACGGCGTCGCTTAAAGCCACAACTCCATTGTGTTGAAGTAGAGCGCAGGGAAGTGCTTCGTACAGAGCGGTGACATCTTGGGCCTCGCCGGTCAGTGCCTTGACAGGAAGTGGAGCGTAAGCAGCGGGGAGTCCGGTGTCCCAATGAACAGCGTCTGCGTCATTCGTAATGATGATCTTGGCACCAGATTGAAGCGCAGCGATTGAATACGGCTTGAGTTCAGATCTATCACTGAAACTTTCTGAGATATTCCATGGTCGAACGGCGAATAAAGCGAAAAGAATCAAAGCAACCATTGCGCTTGCAATGCTTTGAGTGAGACGCATACTTTGTTGTTTGCTGACGAAGTCGTGTGTTGACCAAACGACGGCAGCGAGCGTGAGAATGCCAGTTGGCAACATCAAGCGATTATCGGCAATGACCAAAGCGTCAAAGCCCATCATCCCCGCAACTAATCCCGCCGAAATAATGGCCGCAGCACCAAGGGCAAGTTCGGCAGTTGCGGTGAGAAATTGACGCCGACGGACGATGCTGTAGAGCGCAAGGATGATGATCGCAAGCCAGGCAATTGCGACAAGCCACGACCACCACGAGGGTCCCTCGTTTGTGAAATACGTACGACGGAGGTCGCCCTGTTTGGCGTCAAACCAACCGCCGATTGAACGAACAAAAACTTCAATATCGATTCGTCCGAGTCCGCGCCAGCCAGCGTTGTGCCCGCCGCCAGCTGCCGATGCCAACAAAATGTTGAGTGCAGCAGGCGCGATCATCGCCATTGTCCATATGAATGATGAAAGTTTGCGCCCGGTCTTTTGATAGCGCTCCCATCCAGCAAGTACCGCTAACGGCGCTCCGATAAAACGCAACAAGCCAGCCGCTATTGACAGAGCGACGACAGGAGTCCACTTTCCACCGCTGCGGAATTTTGCGAGAGCAATGACCAGCCACAGTGCGACGGCACAAAACAATGGCTCAGACAAAGCGCCTTGTGTGACCAGTCGCATTGCCGGTGACATCGTGATCAAGATTCCCGTTGCACCAAGGGCGATTGAAGTAATTTTTGATTCCTTCAATTGATGTGCGCCCGCAATGAATGCAATGGCAACCCCGATAAGGGCGATGACACAAAGCAGTTCCATCGCATGATGTGAACCGATGACGATTCCGATCGTGCCTGCCACGAGCGGATAGCCAACAGGAAAGTCGACGAACGGTAGGCGGCCAGAGCGTTCAAGAAATTCGATTGCCGAAAAATTAGAAAATGATGGTGCAAGATTGGTTGTGAACGGATGTCCGTTAGTGGTCGCTTCGGTGCCACTCCAATAGGTCACGGTGTCGAGCAGATGCACGATCCCATGGCGAAACTGCAGGATGCCAACAACGAGCGCACCCAAAGTAGCGAGGCCGTATGAGGCGAGAGCCCAAGGCCCATGACCAGTGAATTGACTGGGGGAGAGTCGTTCTTTGAACCGAGCCACCTGTTGAGTCTGTCAGGCTGCGACACCTGAACAGTTCACCTGCCAAGATGTATCCATGGCTGTTGAAGATCGCGTCTCAGTAACTATTAGCAACGGAATCGCCGATGTGCGAATGAACCGTCCCGACAAGCGCAATGCGTTGGACAATGAAATGTTCTTGGCTTTGGCGGCTGCCGGAGAGAAACTCAAAACCGACAAGTCGGTGCGCGTCGTCGTGCTGTCGGGTGAGGGTTCGTCCTTTTGTGCCGGTCTTGACTTTGGTTCATTCCAGCAAATGGCCGGCGGAGCCAAAGCCGAGAATGCCGGTGAAGGCAATCCCGGAACAATGGCCGCTGGTCGCATCACCCATCTTGGTCAGCAGGTTGCCTGGGTCTGGCAAGAGATTCCCGTACCGGTGATCGCAGCAGTTCATGGACACGCGCTTGGCGGTGGAATCCAGATTTGCCTCGGCGCCGATATTCGCATCGTGCACCCCGACACGCAGATGTCAGTTCGTGAGACTCACTGGGGTCTCGTGCCCGACATGAGTGGCACTCAGGTTCTGTCGAATTTGGTGCGTCCCGATGTCGCCAAAGAACTCACGTTTACCGCGAGAGTTTTCAGTGGCCGAGAAGCATTCGAACTTGGGCTCGCAACTCGCGTGTCGGAGACTCCTCGTGAAGACGCAATGGTGATGGCCGCCGAAATCGCCGGTCGCAGCCCAGACGCAATTCGGGGTTCCAAAGAGTTGTTCAATCGGGTGTTCTCGGCTGGTGCGGCCGAGCAGTTCGCCGAAGAACGTCGGGTCATTGGCTCATTGATTGGTCGCCCCAATCAGGTTGAGGCTGTGATGTCGAACTTTGAAAAGCGCGAAGCCAACTTCATCGACCCGAGCTGAACGGATTTACGCTCCAACGACGGTGAATCCCATTCGGCGAGCCGCTTGAGCTTGCCTAATGTCAAATGTGACGAAGGTAAGTGGATTGATATTGAGTTTTTGAGCGCACGCAAGATGTATTGCATCAAGTGATCGAACACCCAACTCTTCAGCGATGTCTGCGGCAGATCTCCAGCGAGGCTCGTCGAGAGTGATTAACGCCATGAGATCGAAATCTAGGTCGCATTGTTGTCTGGCCTTGATGAGTTGTGTTCCATCAAGAACTCGAGCAAGGTTGCGACGAACTTCGACATGAGAAAGCCAACTTGTAACTAGAACTGGATCGGATTCAAGGAGAGCCAGCGCGGTCGGGGAGTCGGGTTCGGCGATGTACAGCTTGAGGAGAGCACTGGAGTCAACGTAGGTAGTCATTCTCCGCGATCCTCACGCAACGCGTCTGAAGTTCTTGTGGTTGAAGAAAATCTGGGGCCTTGGCCGATTTTTCCCACTCGGGTGGCTGGCCGTAGCCAGCCCTCTTCAACGCCAGTTTGTAGACGGTCTGCATGAATAATGGGAACGATCATCGCGCAAGGAACACCGCGGTCGGTGACACGAATATGGGCACCCGCCTCAACGAGGCTGAGGCACTCTGAAAGTCGCTGTTTGAGTTCTCTGATTCCGATATCCATGTGGACACTTTAGCATTTAATGTATCTACAACATTCTGGTTCACGAAAATATGACGGATAACACTGATGGTGCCTGATAAATCGATTGGTCGGTGGCGGCAACAGGCCATAGAGTGACCTTTGCCGATCGGGCCAGCGTTGTCCCGGGAGCCACAACCCCATTAGTTCGTGGAACCAAGAGAGACAACGATGTACCCCCAGATCAATCCTTCTGGCCTGCCGAACGCGCACGGCCTATACGACCCTCGCTTTGAGCATGATGCCTGTGGTGTCTCGTTTGTCGCCGACATTAAGGGTCGCGCCTCGCACGACATCGTCATGCGCGGACTCGGCGCACTGTGCAACATGGAACATCGTGGTGCCACTGGTGCCGAGGCCGATACTGGTGACGGTGCTGGCGTGTTGTTACAGATTCCCGATCGCTTCTTGCGCGGTGTTGTCAACTTTGAATTGCCAGTCGTCGGTTCGTATGTCGTTGGTATGGCTTTCTTGCCGTCAGATGTTTCAGTTGCCGCAAAAGCTCAGAGCGCGATTGAAGCCATCGCTCGCGAAGAAGGCCTCACGGTTTTGGGTTGGCGTGATGTTCCGACCGATCCCACAACACTCGGTGCGGGTGCACGAGCAGTCATGCCGACATTTCGCCAGCTGTTCTTGAGCGATCCACAAGGTGCTTCAGGCATTGATCTTGATCGCAAAGTTTTCGTGACTCGTAAGCGAGTCGAACATGATCTCCCGGCCGAACAAAAGACGTATTTCCCTTCTTTGAGTTGTCGCACGATTATTTACAAGGGCATGTTCACGACTCCGCAACTTGGAGCGTTCTATCCCGATCTTGCTGATGAACGAGTCGAGAGTGCTTTGGCTTTGGTGCACAGCCGCTTCTCAACGAATACTTTCCCGTCGTGGCCGTTGGCTCACCCATATCGATTCATCGCCCACAACGGCGAAATCAACACGGTGCAAGGCAACCGCAACTGGATGCGCACACGCGAAGCACTTTTGCAGTCCGATCTCATTCCGGGTCTCAATCGAGCATTCCCGATTTGCACCGTTGGTGGAAGTGACTCGGCAAGTTTTGACGAAGTGCTTGAGCTCTTGCACTTTGGTGGACGTTCATTGCCGCATGCAGTTCTCATGATGATTCCTGAAGCTTGGGAAAATCACGAAACGATGGACGCCAAGAAGCGAGCTTTCTATCGTTTCCATTCATCGTTGATGGAGCCTTGGGATGGTCCGGCATGTGTGGCCTTCACCGACGGAACCGTGATTGGTGCGGTACTCGACCGTAACGGACTGCGCCCGAGTCGTTATTGGGTGACCGACGACGACATGGTCGTGCTTGCATCCGAAGTTGGTGTTCTTGATATTGATCAAAGCAAGGTTGTGCGCAAGGGACGTTTGCAACCTGGCCGCATGTTCTTGATCGATACTGCACAGGGTCGCATTGTTGATGACGAAGAGATCAAGCAATCATTGGCCGCTGCCGAGCCCTACGAAGAGTGGTTGTCAGACGGATTGATCGAACTCACCGATCTTCCCGAACGCGAACACATGGTGTACAGCCACGACAGCGTGATGCGTCGTCAGCAAATGTTTGGCTACACGCACGAAGAACTCAAGGTCATCCTTGCACCAACCTCAAAGACCGGAACTGAGCCGATTGGTTCGATGGGAACTGACACGCCGATTGCAGTGTTGTCGGATCGTCCGCGACTGTTGTTCGATTACTTCCAACAATTGTTCGCTCAAGTCACCAACCCGCCCCTTGACGCGATTCGTGAAGAGGTCGTCACGAGCGTTGGCTCGACTGTTGGTCCCGAAAGCAACTTGCTGAATCCAGGTCCTCAGAGTTGTCACCAATTGGTATTGCCTTTCCCCATCATCGATAACGACGAGCTTGCCAAGATCGTTCATGCCGATGACGACGGTTCATTCCCCGAACTTCACGCGCACGTAGTCTTTGGCTTGTATCGCGTCGATGGTGGCGGAGCTGCACTGAAGGGTGCGCTAGATGACATCAAGGCTGGAGTATCTGCAGCCATCGAATCTGGTGCTCGTGTCATCGTGTTGTCAGATCGCAATAGCGATGAAGTGTTGGCTCCGATTCCGTCGTTGTTGTTGACCGCGGCAGTTCATCATCACCTCATTCGTGAAAAGACCCGCACGCAAGTTGGTCTCATTGTTGAGTCGGGCGATGCACGCGAAGTTCACCACATGGCTCTCTTAGTTGGCTTTGGTGCTGGAGCGATTAACCCATACCTGGCCTTTGAATCAATTGAAGACATGATTCGTGAAGACGTTCATGGTCTCGGTGGCGTTGATGCAGAGTATGCACTGAAGAAGTACATCAAGGCTTCTGGCAAGGGCATCTTGAAAGTCATGTCAAAGATGGGTGTCAGCACTGTCGCTTCGTATACCGGAGCGCAGATTTTTGAAGCCATTGGTCTCGGGACCGAACTGATCGATGAGTATTTCACCGGAACAGTGAGTCGTCTCGGCGGCATTGGGCTCGATGAAGTCGCATCAGAAGTTGCATCGCGTCATGCCGTTGCCTACCCGAGGAATCCTGAGCGTCGGGCTCACCGCAAACTTGAACTCGGTGGTGAATACCAGTGGCGTCGTGAAGGTGAGCACCATGTGTTCAACCCCGAGACGGTATTCAAGTTGCAGCACGCAACACGTGCGAAGCGTTACGACATTTTTAGGCAGTACACCCAGCTGGTGAATGATCAGTCAAAGCACCTGGCTACTTTGCGTGGTCTCTTTGAATTCAACGGAGAAGGTCGCACGTCTATTTCAATTGATGAAGTTGAGTCAGTCTCTGACATCGTGAAGCGATTCTCGACTGGTGCAATGAGTTACGGATCAATTTCGGCAGAGGCTCATGAAACGCTTGCAGTTGCGATGAACTCGATTGGTGGCAAGAGCAATACCGGAGAAGGCGGCGAGGATTCTGAGCGCTTGTACGACCCGACGCGTCGCTCATCAATCAAACAAGTTGCATCTGGTCGATTTGGTGTGACGAGCGAATACCTCGTGAATGCTGATGACTTGCAGATCAAGATGGCACAAGGTGCCAAGCCGGGCGAAGGCGGACAATTGCCCGGGTACAAGGTGTACCCGTGGGTGGCTAAGACTCGTCACTCAACTCCAGGTGTCGGTCTGATTAGCCCGCCGCCTCACCACGACATCTATTCAATTGAAGACCTCAAGCAACTCATTCATGACCTCAAGAACTCAAACCCGTTGGCGCGAGTCCATGTCAAGTTGGTGGCTGAAGTCGGAGTCGGAACCGTTGCCGCCGGTGTGAGTAAGGCCAAGGCCGATGTGGTGTTGATCTCGGGACATGACGGTGGAACTGGCGCATCGCCGCTGACATCGCTCAAGCATGCTGGTGGACCATGGGAACTCGGTCTGGCTGAAGCACAGCAGACGCTCATGCTGAACGGATTGCGCGACCGTATTGTTGTGCAGGCCGATGGTCAGATGAAGACCGGACGTGATGTGGTGGTTGCTGCGCTTCTCGGTGCAGAAGAATTCGGTTTCGCAACGGCCCCGCTTGTTGTCAGTGGTTGCGTCATGATGCGCGTGTGCCACCTTGATACTTGTCCGGTTGGTGTTGCCACACAGAACCCAGTTCTGCGTGCACGCTTTAGTGGCAAGCCTGAGTTCGTCGTAAACTTCTTTGAATTCATTGCCGAAGAGGTTCGTGAGATCATGGCCGAACTTGGCTTCCGCTCTATCGAAGAGATGGTCGGGCACAGCGAAGTGCTGAACACCAAGCAGGCCGTTGAACATTGGAAGGCCAAGGGCCTCGACATCTCGCCGATTCTCGCGGTGTCACAAAACCCTTACCAGCAGACGATGTACAACTCGGTTGCCCAAGATCATGGGTTGAGCGGAGCACTCGACAACGAGCTCATGGCTCGTGCTGCCAAGAGCATCGAAACAGGGGAGAAGATTCGTTTCTCATCGCCCATCATGAACGTCAATCGCACAGTCGGAACGATGCTGGGCAATGCAGTGACTCGTCGTTGGGCTGGCGCTGGTCTGCCCGATGACACCATCAGTATTGACTTCAACGGATCCGCTGGTCAGAGTTTCGGTGCATTCGTTCCTAAGGGAATCACCTTGCGCCTTGCTGGAGATGCCAACGACTATGTCGGTAAAGGTTTGTCGGGTGGTCGCATTGTGGTGCGTCCCGATAGCGCAACATTGTTTGCTGCCGAAGACAACGTGATTGCTGGCAACGTCATTGGTTATGGCGCAACAAGTGGCGAGATTTACTTGCGTGGCATGGTCGGTGAACGTTTCTGTGTGCGTAACTCCGGTGCAACTGCTGTTGTTGAAGGTGTTGGCGACCACGGCTGCGAATACATGACTGGTGGTCGAGTCGTTGTGCTCGGTCCGACTGGTCGCAACTTTGCAGCCGGCATGTCTGGCGGTGTTGCTTACGTCTATGACCCGCAATCTGTATTTGGGGCCAAGGTCAACTACGAATTGGTTGAACTTGAATCACTGTCAAGTACAGATCTTGAAGAGTTGAAGGCAATCCTGACCATGCATGTCACCGAAACCGACAGTGCTGTTGCGGCGAAGGTTTTGGGTAGTTGGGCAATCGAGTCAGCCAACTTCCGCAAGGTGATGCCACGGGACTACAAGCGAGTACTTGAAGTCATGGCTGATGCCAAATCATCGGGACTGAACGAAGAAGAAACATTGAATCGCGTGATGGAGGTGGCTCGTGGGTGAGACAACTGGATTCTTGAAATGGGAACGCCAAAGCCCAAATCACCGGCCAGTGCCGGTGCGCTTGCGCGACTGGAAAGAGGTCTACGAACCATTCGATGCTGACGAACTCAATCGTCAAGCTGGTCGCTGCATGGACTGTGGTATTCCTTTCTGCAATAACGGTTGCCCACTTGGCAACTTGATTCCCGATTGGAACGATCTCGTTTATCGCAATCACTGGAAAGATGCGATCGAACGTTTGCATGCAACGAACAACTTCCCGGAATTCACTGGTCGGCTATGTCCAGCTCCGTGTGAATCGGCATGTGTCGTTGGCATTAACTCCAACCCAGTGGCTATTAAGCAAGTTGAAGTCGAAATCATTGATCGCGCTTGGGATGAAGGTTGGGTTATTCCGCAAATGCCTAGTGTGAAAACTGGGAAGCGTGTTGCGGTCATCGGTTCTGGACCCGCCGGACTGGCAGTTGCGCAACAACTCACTCGTGCCGGACACGAAGTCACGGTTCTTGAGCGCGCCGACCGCATTGGTGGCTTGCTGCGTTATGGCATTCCCGAATTCAAGATGGAGAAGCGCCATGTTGATCGTCGTGTCGCTCAAATGGAAGCAGAAGGCACCGAGTTCAGAACCAATGCAATTGTCGGACAAAACATTGACATCGATGTATTGATGGCAACGTACGACTCGGTGGTCTTGGCATGTGGTGCAACTGCATGGCGCGATCTTCCGGTGCCTGGTCGCGAGTTGACTGGCATTTACCAAGCCATGGAGTACTTGCCATGGGCTAACAAAGTGCAGCACGGTGACATGGAAACTTCACCCATCAATGTTGCGGGCAAGCATGTCATCATCATCGGTGGTGGCGATACTGGCGCCGACTGTCTGGGAACTTCGCATCGTCAAGGCGCTGCGTCAGTGACACAACTTGAAATCATGCCGCAACCGCCTGAGAAGCGCGGTGGATCAAATCCGTGGCCGCAATTCGCCATGGTGTACAAAGTGACGTCGGCTCATGAAGAGGGTGGAGAGCGCTTGTACAGCGTGAACACCGAACGCTTCATTGATGACGGTTCAGGCAATGTGCGCGCCTTGTTGATCCACGAAGTTGAAATGAAAGACGGCAAGTTCGTCAAGGTCGAAGGTAGCGATCGCGAATTGCCCGCAGACTACGTCTTTTTGGCATTGGGCTTTGTGGGTCCTGAAAAGGGTTCATGGCTCGACAAGTTGGGTGTTGATCTCGATGAGCGGGGCAATGTTCAGCGCAACGATGTGTACATGTCAACTGTGCCAGGCGTTTTTGTCGCTGGCGATATGGGACGTGGACAAAGCCTCATTGTGTGGGCAATAGCCGAAGGACGAGCGTGTGCAGCAGGCGTTGATGCCTATTTGATGGGCGAAACCACCTTGCCAGCACCCATTTTGCCGTCGGCTCGTCCGCTCGTTTAATGCAACCTGCCGTGTTCAGAGCATCGGGGCGATCTAGATTGAAGGGCGTGTTACGACTTCGTACGACCCTGTTGTCTGCTGGCCTTGGAGCTGTTGCTCTGTTGAGTGCGTGCGGCAGCGATCCCGGCTCGTCGGTCACGACCTTGCGTCCACTCACTTCGACGAACTACGCCACGACACCACCCTCAGTTGTCACCACAGTTGATCCGGCGAATACTCTTCCGCCGGCGATCAGCTACACAATTGTTCCAAACGACTCGGTGTATGCGATCGCGAGCAAGTTTGGTGTTGCCCCTGACGAGCTGGCGGCATACAACAACTGGCCAGAAGGTGTGTTGCATCCGTTGGCAATTGGAGCAAATATTTTGATTCCGCCATCAGCAACGCAGACAACAACGTTGCCGGGTTTGCCGATTCCGACTGAAACAACAATGCCGGGCCCAGACCCGGGTCAAGGTAAGTACACCGTTGTTGAAGGAGACTGCTGTTTGTCGCGGATCGCTGACAAGTGGGGCGTTGAAGTTTCGGCGTTGATGGCGGCTAATGGCTGGGTCGATGCGTCAGTCGTGATTTTGCCGGGCGATGAAGTCAACATCCCTGCGCAAACCAAAACGCCCAAGGCCTAATCCTTGTGATTCTGGTGTGTTTTAGTTTGGCAATACCGAGTCAAATGACACCAGAATCACAATGAAAATGCGGTTCTAGTTGCCGATGTCGGGCCAGCGGCGCTTTTGACGGCGACGCAATCCAGCGGTTCCCATCTCACGACGTTCCGATAGAGCCCACTGACGGCGCCAGCCCGTGTATTCGGGGCCAGTGAGTTTGGTGTTTTCGTTTCGTGCGGATCGTTGGCGGGCAGTCCAAAAGTCGGTCAACGATTCATCGCCGAGTTCGGTCACTGCTGCTTCGATGCGGGTAGAGAAGCGGCGCGTGTTCTCGTCTTCAAGAGCGCGCATCGGAGCACCAAAAACAACTTTGGTTGTTCCAAACTTCGGTCGCTTCATTCCTTTGCCAAATAGCGCTCCAGTGCCGTCAATGAAGACCGGTACAACTGCGGCGCCGGTGCGACCTGACAAATAGGCAGCACCGCCTTTGAAGTCTTGACCCCAACCGTCGGGTGAGCGTCCGCCTTCGGGATAGATCATCAAGCTCCAGCCATCTTCGATGAGCTCTTTGATCATGTCTGACGATTTGCGTCCGGTGACTTCGCGATCAATCGGAATTGCGTTGAGAGCCAATGCCGCCATTGTTGCTTTCCAGCGCTTATCAAAGAAGTAATCAGCGGCAGCGGCAACAACCAACTTTGAACGCCACGGTTCGGGCACAGCGACCGCCATGACAGCAGTATCAAGATGCGAATGATGATTCGGGGTAAAGATCAACGGTGGCGGATCTTTTAGTTGCGCGAGGTCGTGCAAACGGTCGACGCCGTACACCTTGGGGCTGGCTAGACCTTTGATCGCGATACGAATTGGTCCGTTGACCAAACCTTTGCGCACAAACTTGGCAGGCGATTTTCGTGCCCACTTGGTGTCGTAGTCAGCACCAAGTGTTGGCTCGTCTTCTGGAACCTCAACACCTAAAGGAATCGTCGGGGGAAGATATGGAAAACCTTTGCGGTAGGTGCGCTTCGCAATGGGGTGGGTGATGCGTTCAACTAACTCGCCAATGCGCGCAGCTTTAGCGAGGTTGCTCGGTTTCCAGGGTGCGTCGTCGCGGGCCATTACAAAATCCGAATCACGAAACGTCGGCAACCATCAAGGGCGGCGAATGAAGGTGCGTAATTGTTGGGGCACGACCAACGACATCGCTGGCGATTTCTAAGGCATCGTCCATCGTTGAAGCCGGAACAAATCCGAGGCGACGCACAGTCTTTGGGTCGCCACCAACAACGATGATGCGACTGCAATGCTGCAACGCATGGCTGCCCCAGTACCACATGTAGAAGGGGTGAACCCCGTGATAGGCGTACGTTGTGCGATAGAGGTGCTTGTACCACTCGTCTTCGGCGTACTGCTTTTCCCATTTCTGTGACATCACATGCGGATCTGTTGTGTCGGCAAGAACTTGTTCGAAGAAGTCGATGTACGACGGATGATGAACCGGGTGGAAATCGGGTTGCATGGGGTGGGTCATGATGATGACTCCACCTTCACGAACAAGTGGCATGCCCTTATACATGTTGAAGTAGTAACCAAGGCCCATGCACATCACCAAGATGGGGTTCAAAATTGAGTGCACGTTGTACGGGCTGATGTAAGGGATACCCAACGTCAAAATGTCGGTCTGGCCCTTCACTTCAACGAGTTGTTGTTTGTACACGTGCTCGGTGGTGATGCGATGAACTGCTTCAACATCGCCAGCCTGCACGCTGGTCATCTGGTGCGGGGCTTCAATTGAATGGAAGATCTTGCGTGCCAAACGAGTTGGTGTGCGATTAAGCGCCTTAGTCGATGCCAAGAACGTCATGCGATCGGATGGCTTCCATTCCCATTCGCGCTTGGCCAAGAAACCAAAGGGTGACGGGAAAGTGTCGGTATTGAGAGTGGTCTCAATCTGGAAAACCTTGACGCCACTGTCAAGCAGAACTTTGCCCATGCGCCAGTTGCTCTTATGCAATTCGCTGCGATGTTGATCCATGAAACTGCGGGAATGAATCATGGTTTCAGGATTGTGGTGATGGCGCAGCGATTTGTATGACGACAAGCCTGTTGCGGTGCTCTTCCAGCCACCGTCCATGGCGACAAGGTTGATGTTGACGTACACAAGCAAATCGCTTTCGGCGGCGCGCTTGTTGATTTCTACGTCTTCGCCGTGAGGAGTGGTGCCGAGATACGACAAGTTCTCGGGATCTTCGGCATCGTGTTGATAGAGAGTTCCGCGAGGTGCAAAGGCGTCATACACGCGGTCGCCAACGGCGTGGCGCAACTCGGCTTCGGTCATGCGGCGGTGCAGTGCCAGCGCAGAAATGATGTGCACATCATCGACGCCAGCCTCGGCGGCCATATCAAGCACTGCTTCAATGACCCGTTGACGAATGTCGGGGCGCTGCATCTTCGGAAGCGGCAAGCTGACGTCGTCAAAGGCGATGGTGAGCTTCATACCTGGGAACAATTGCTCGGGCAACGGATCTTGCTCGATGGGGTTCAGCAATGCATGACGAATCGCGCCATCTACGTCTTCGATCGCGGGCAATGGTTCTGGCGCGTAGATCACGCGACTGCGACCAGCGGGCAACTTCTCGAGTGAGAAGTTTTCTCCACGCCAAAAAAGAATCGGGGGAGTCGACTTGTCAACTTCTAGTACAAATCCGGGACGGGGCATTAGTTTGTCTCCTTCTTGTTACGAGCGTCAGACGCCCGTAAGTCGAACACGATTTTGACTGCACCACGACGACCGGCACCGGCGGCATGGGCTAGGGCATTTTGATAATCGTCTAAGCGATACGTCGCTGAGACAAGTCGGTTGAGTTGGCAATCGGCAGCAGTTTCAATCGCGAGATCGAAGGTGTGGCGCTTGCTGCCATCGGGCATTGATTCAGTTCCATACGTGTATGCGCCAACAAGAGCAGTCTCGCGATGCCACAAACCAGTGAGATCAAGCGAAACAACTGCTGGCATACCAAGCAAAACAACACGACCGCGAGGACGAGTGAACTTGAGGCAATCCATGATGCTGTCTGATGAGCCAACTGCGTCAATGGTTGCATGACATCCGCCGGACAAATAGTCGCCAACAATGTGGCCACCCGATTCGCGTCGCACTGCCCGTGCCAGTTCGGCGGCCGGAACGACAATGTCGGCTCCGAGTGATCGTGCGAATGCCTGTTGATGCGGGTAGCGAGCACCAACGATGATGCGTACTTGCGGAACATAACGACGCAGCCCAGCGATCGCGCACAGTCCCATAGAACCGGCACCGAGTACGGCAACTATTGGAGTTTCTCCACGCTGAATTGCCGCTTGCACTGCGGGCCATGTTGCGAGCGCCGCATGAATTCCACCGGCTGCTGGTTCGACGAGCACTGCTTGTTCATCGGTCATGTTGTCGGGCACTTCGTGAAGTTGGCTGTCGTGGGCGATGAGTTCGGTTGCCCAACCGCCGCCCGTTGACGAACAAAATCCAGTTTGAATACCGGGTTCAAGATGTCCACCGACGAGATGTGCGTAGTCGTCGCCATCGCCAGGAG
>CAEZYH010000018.1_pt1 | contig 23678 bp, 18 predicted proteins | sample 7265461 | NCBI WGS metagenome assembly CAEZYH01 (sample SAMEA6813929, study PRJEB35770) | freshwater metagenome | biome: Freshwater; feature: Freshwater reservoir; material: water | place: Czech Republic | collected 2017-04-14 | depth 30m m | reverse complement strand
ATGCGATCACTCGATTCTTTCCGTGTCGCAATATCGATCAATCGGCTCGCATCTACACGATTGACCCGAAAGACCATTTGCGGGCCGAACGGACCGCTGAAGATGCAGGCCTCGAGATCAGGGGAGTGATGCACAGCCACACTCATACCGAGGCGTACCCGAGCCCAACCGATGTGGCAGCGGCTCCCGATCCCGATTGGCATTATCTGATCGTGACCCTCAAGCGGGAAAAGCCCGAAATGCGGACGTACCGCATCCAAGCAGGGGGAATCACCGAAGTCACACTCGAAACTCGGGCCTAATCCGACCTTGTGTTCTCATTTCGTCGTGGATTCATTACAATCCCGAGTGGCTTAGTAGGGAATTGACCCTGCGGCAACTTGCTTGGAGGTGACAATGATTCCGTACGAAAGTGTTCTTGATCTCATTGGCAACACTCCACTCGTTGACGTGAGCCGTTTGTCGCCTAACCCCAATGTTCGCATCATCGCGAAATTGGAAAATCAAAACCCCTTTGGCTCGGTGAAAGATCGCATCGCCAAGGCCATGGTCGAAGACGCCGAAAAGCACGGTCGTTTGTTGCCTGGTCAAACAATTATTGAGCCGTCGTCTGGCAACACCGGAATTGCCTTGGCTGCTATTGCGCAAATCAAGGGTTATCCGATCAAGATTCTGATGCCGACCAGCGTTTCGATTGAGCGTCGGCAAATGCTCGATATTTTCGGAGCCGAAGTCATTTTGACTCCAGGCGAAGAAGGATCTAATGGTGCGGTCGCTCGAGCAATTGAGATGGCGAAGCAAAACCCCGACTGGTGCTTCTTGTATCAATACGCCAATGATGCCAATGCGCGTGCACATTACGAAGGCACTGGTCCTGAAATTTTGCGCGATTGCCCCGAAATCACTCACTTTGTTGCTGGTCTCGGAACAAGCGGAACTCTGATGGGAACGGGTCGTTTCCTCAAAGAAAATAAGCCCGGTGTCAAGATCATCGCCGTTGAGCCACCACTTGGTGAAAGCGTTGAAGGCTTGCGCAATCTTGATGAGGGTTACATTCCGCCGTTGTTTGATAACTGGCACGGTTTTGACATTCTTGATCGCAAGCGTGTTGTTCGTCCGCGTGAGTCAATTGAGTGGACCCGTCGCCTCGTGCAGGAGTGCGGGATTTTCTCCGGCATTTCAGCGGGTGCAGCTCTCGCTGGCGCTGCAAAGGTGGCTAGCGAAATTGAAGAAGGCACGATTGTGTTCATCGTGTGCGACGGCGGTTGGAAGTATTTGTCGACTGGCGCCTACACCGACGACCTCGACGAAGCCGAAGCTCGCGCGGAAAAGATCATTTACTTCTAAGTTTCAGAGATCTAGGGGGCGTAAATGTTTAAGTTTCGCAATCTAAGACCACAGACTTCTGATAACAAACTTGCTCAAGACACTGACCGGGTGGATGTCATTCCTTCAGACGAAGATAAGAGTGAGACCCTTGAAATTGATCCGTCAATTTCCCTCGAAGTTTCTCAAGAAGCCGCGCAAGTAAAGGTCAAACGTATTTCGCCAAACTGGACCATATTTGAAGATGTGGTCATCGGGATCGCCGACGAAAATTCGCGAATCTGTTTAAACCGACACTCGGATTTCAACACGCTAATTTCGGGGACTAGTGGTTCTGGAAAATCAACTTTACTGAGAACGATTGTCGCTCAGTATGTCGGGAATTCGGGGCCAGATGACCTAGGGCTCATCATTCTTGCTTCGTCCCCAACTGAGTTTTTGCAATTCTCAGTTATTCCCCATTTATTGACGCCAATATCTCCGACAACAAAGAATTATCTGAACGTCTTGACGTGGTTGGTGAAAGAAATTGAAAAACGACAAACTTTTTTGGTGAAAAATAGTTGCCGTGACTTTAAGTCATATCAAGAGAAATTCGGAACTAATGAAATTGATGATGATTTTCGAGGCATCTTTTTGGTTATAGATGACCTGTCATTTATAAATGATGACTCGTCAGCACAGGCATTTGAACGATTGTCACACATCTTGATCCATGGGCGAAGTGTAGATATCCAAGTGTTATTAGCTGTTGGGACTTGGATATTGCCAACAGTGGCTCAAAAATTACAGTTCTTATTCAACGCGCAGATTGCGCTCAAAGTAACAACTCATCGTGAAAGTATTTTGTCCTCGACTATTGATGGGGCTCAATTTCTGGCGTCTCCCGGGGAGGCGTTTGTCAAGCGTGCCGACAAACCAGAAGTCGTCAAGACTGTTTTGGTTCATAAGTCGGACGTTGATATCGACATAGCTTGTAGTTTCTGGCCACCAAAAGCAGTGAGTGCCTTAGATCAAAGTGTTAACCACCACGAATTGGGCCGATCACTCTTAACTAATGATGATCGATGGATCCAAGATGCTATGGAGATTATTATTGAAATGAAATTCTGCTCAGTGTCAGTTTTGCAACGAAAAATGGGAGTCTCGTTTCCCCGAGCAGACTCGGTCGCCGCACTCCTTGAAGAAAGAGGATATGTATCGAGAGAAGGCAATTACAGCATGTTAGAGATAACTCAAAAAGGTTCTGAATTTATTAATCAGAATTAGAGATTGATTCAGCGCATTTGAATTCATGGTCAGCTCTATTGTTCGGATTTGATTCGCCGTTTGATATGTGCTTGATGAATAAGAAAAGTAGAGATTATGAAAGTCACAAGACACAGAACGCTGTTTATTACTCCAAAGGAAAAGTTCTCCTCTAGTAAGTGGAACCAATAGGTAAATCCATGAGAAATTGAATGGCTTTCGCTGTCCAAAATCATGCCGAGGACGCTAACCCCTACGACTGCAGCGAGAGACCACACAACATAGTCCGACCATTTGGGAAGAGATTCATCTTTACGCAAAATATGCACTGTCTTCCCAATCTTGCTTATTTTTACAAATTTCGCGAATCTAATCATTCGAAGAAATGGAGCAATGCCGAAGAGTGATTCGGACTCGTATGCCAGTAGAAAAAAAGGAGAACTAGCGATGACAACAATGACTTCAAGGAGATGTCCTTTTAAGAATTCTAGGTTGTCCTCCCATATCCGTAGCAAAATCGTAATTTCAATGCAAAAGAAGATCCAGATCAGAACACCAGAAATTTCGCCCAGATGTTTGAGTTCTTCTGACTCACTTGACTGAAGCACAACTGCCGGGATGGAGAGTATTGCGAAAATAAGCGATACAATAGAAAGTTTTCTGATTATCGGGTAGTCATTTTCGTAATTCATTGATGACATTTTTTACTCATCCCTTAAACGCCAGTTTTTAACATAATGATCAATGATGACTATTCGGTTCGATTCGACAGAGGCAGGGCGCTGGGAGGCTTTATTTCTAGATATATCGTTTGCGCTTGAACCAGATGTACTGGAAAATCCAGTAACTTGCGGTCAGCGCTAATGAAATAGTCCATCCGTTGTCAAGAACTATTTTTGGCAACGATTGACCCGATGTGAAAGTCTGTCCAAAAAAGTCGTATAACAAATTGGGGATCAAAATTGCGGCACCAAATGCGGTGATGCGGTGCGTCGCTAGAGTCAATGCTTTTTCTTGAAGTCGATCCATTTTCTTAATCAGCGAAGCACAGTCAAAAACTAGAGCCCGTTGATAAGAAACGAGATGTAGGGCTTGGATTCGGATCCCATTAGCACTCTTGCGGGAATCGTTATCGAAGAACGCAAAGTCAGAATCGCGAATGGAAATAATTATTTCGTGGTTTTCTATCTGGCTGAGCATGATTTCGAGTTGTTCAATAATCGTGGTTAGCGAGTTGATCTCAATGTCAAGGTCTTGGATCGAGGAATACCTTTTGTCTACTTCTTGCTCGAGGGTCTTTCCGTCTCTAACGTTGATTGCCCCGATCTTTTCCTTAGACCTCCTGAATCTGTGATTGAGAGAATCAAGTGAATGGTCCAAGGTTGAAACGCAAATATTTAGAAGTCTGATCAATGTTTTTGAAACCTGAGACTCATTGCCATTGTCAGCATGTTGTTGATAGATGTTGAGCACAGCTTCACCGAATCGAGCGTTATATACCCAAGAGGGGTCGACTAAGACAGTGAGCAAGTAATTGGGAGTCGCTACGAAAAGAACGTTTGTAAAGTCCGATTTGCCGTCCTCTATATCGGCTGGAACTGAGATGTTGCCGAAAATGTAGGAGCCGTGGTTGCTGAGATGCGGTACTGGATGGGTATAAATCCGATCTTTTTTTGTAGTTAATGCAGAGCCGCGTGCACCGAGCGCTGATCGAACTGTTTCATCGAGTCGCAGTTGTTGTGAGGTTTCAAATTCAAGAAGCGCTTGTTCTAATTGGTCTTGGTACGTCTCTACGGGCTTGTTGCCGCCTGTTTCAGAGTTCTTTATGTTCACCCAAGTATGTTTCATAGGGCTAATATACGCAAATGGTTACATGGACTAAGACTTTTGGTGAGCCAAAGATAAGAAATAGGTTCATTCCCCAAGAACTTCTCGTTGTACGTGGAGCTAGGTATCATCAAGAGGCAATCAAAGAGCTCTTAAATTTTCCAGTACCGCAGTCGACTTATAATCCAAATCCTCCCTCAGGTTCAAGAGAGCCTGCGCTGTGGGGTGACTTCAAAGCACGTTTGGAGCCGATTAATCATGAAAAAGACCCCAACGCAATTCAAGTAATGGTTGATGGAAAACGGGTTGGATTTATTGGTCGCGATAGAAATCAGATTCTCAAGCCATTGCTTGAAGGGTCTTCAACAGAACTTGATTGCACCATTTTTTGGAACGGCGATCCGGATGCCGATTATCAGTTTTATACCGTTCAATTATTCTCGTGAGAGCACTAATTCTCAACAGATGTGAGATACTCAGAAAACTTTTCAGGATGTCGCTGAAGGTAGATCTGCAAGATGGAAGCGGCGGTAGACGCGTCGTCGCCGGCATCATGCGCTTGGCCGGCATCTATTGCAAAGAATTTCGCCCCTTCTTGTAAGCGCATTCTTCCGTATCCGAGAAATTCGCCGAGATTCTTCGTGCATCCGAAAATTTGAAGTGAAACTTCGCCCATGAGGGCTAACTCGTAATTAATTTTTCCGCGATCAAAAATTGAGTTATGTGCAAAAACAACCCGAGATTGAAAATGTTGTAGTAACGGCATGATTACTTCAGAAAAACTCGGAGCACCGATCAGATCATCTGCAGAAATTTTGTGGACACTTTGTGCTTCTGCAGAACCTGGCGATCCGTCTCCACGTACCAAACTGCTGAACTTCCATTCGAAATTACCTTGGGGATCCAGGGCGACGATTCCTAGTTGAATAACTCGGGCGGTGTCTTCGAGGCCGGTCGTTTCACAGTCGACAACGAGGAAACTAACTTCATCGCTTAACGGTGTAACCAAACGATCAGAAGGTATGTCTTTTGAAGCCATCTGTGTACCTTACGACTTCAGACATCCAATTGTCGCAGACGCTGAGTAGGGGGCGAACTTTATGAGCCCTTTGACCACCGGACCATATAACTCAATTTTGGATTGACAAGAAGCCCTATTGTGGTCATTCCCTATTCATGTCATAGTTTGTTTAATGGATATTAATGAGACAGTAGTTTGGGGAATTAGAGGACAAAGTTCCCCTGGGGTCATCGACGGCTTAGTTGACGAGTTTGAATTTCGAAGTGGGCTGAAATTGCATCCTGTTGCCAAAGAACATATTCGCTCTGGCAGCGGCCACGTTTCGGACCCATTCCCGAGGTTGGAAGAACACGACGGTTATCTGTTCGGTCAACTATCAATACCCTCGAGCGTGACTGATGAAAATGCAGACTTTGACGAGGTTGTGTTTGCGATGACCCACAACTACGTAGTAGCCGTTGTGACTGCCCATGAGAATACGGAGATTAAATGGGAAACTATTCCGAGAATTCTCGCAGCAAATTCTCTAAGTTTCGATCAGGGCAGTTTTGCTGGCCGCTTCCTCGTTTCTTTGTTTCAATTCTCAGTTTCAAAAATCTTTGATGATGCCCGTTATTTGTTGCAACTCATGATTGGAATTTCGCACAAACTTTTGATTCGAACTCAGGATCAAAGAAAAGATGAAATGTCTGTTATTACGATTTCCTCTATGACACGTAAACAGAGGCAAGTCTTTATGCATGAAGTAGACGGAGTCAGGGAAGATTTGTCGGGAGTTAGAAAGGAACTGCCAGGAATAAAGAGAATCATCAGCCAGACGGGTTCAATTTTGAATTCAATTGCGTCTGATGAAATTGACCTTAATGTTGCAGTTGACGAAGTAGAAACTGAAATGTTTCCCCATCATTTAGAAATTCATCTTTCCGATTTATGCATTGAAATCAGACATATTGAATCTTGGATCGAAGAGATAGATGAATTGATTGAGCTCGCAAATGATCAAATCAAGCAAGTAGACGCGTTCGCACAAATTCGTGCAAATCAATTCACTGGTGCGATTGCATCCATAATGCTCGTCCCCACTTTTATCGTCGGTCTCTATGGACAAAATCTTAATTTTCCGGAAAAAGACACCTACTACGGTTACTTGATTTCATGGCTTCTCATTCTTTGTGCGACAGTCGGCCAGGTTCTATTCTTCCGACGTAGGCGATGGATATAACTAGCTCAAAGAATTTCGTGTCTACAGGTTGAAAATATCGGGAAGTGTTATTTCGTAAATTACTAAATGAGACGGAGATGAGAATTCAATGACAACGAGAAAGATTGCAGTTGAAGAACTTGAGACAAGAGAAATATTTCAAGTCGATCCGCTAGATACTTTTTGTATTTATAAGGATTCTGATCTCTCTGAGGAGGTGATGTCCTTGATACAAAACTCGCATTATCACATGGAGGTTGCGTCAAGCAGTCAAACAGATGAAGCGGCGTTTAGAAACATCCCGACGACCGATCTTAGTGCGGATGAATTCATCTCCCTCTTGATCGAAAGCGGGTTTCACCTTGAAGAAAGAGCGGATAATCAAACTGAATGTAGTTATTTTGTTCGAAAGGGAAAACAAATAGGAATAGCAATAGGTGCAGTTGGACCTGGTGGTGGATTGATATTTTGGGTCAATGAAGATACCGAAAACGATCTCATCGCTTTAGAAGTTGCACCATCGGGATGGCATTTCGGGAATGAGTCCGACCCCACAATTGTCTGGGGAACGTCTGACGAATTCACTTTTCCAAAAATGAAAAAGGCAGTTGGCTCCGGTTTGCGAAATTGTGAAGTCATCGATGAGTCTGATTTTCTGTGTCCTGCGTTATTGCAGATTGACTTGGTTTCAATAGGTGATTTTGACGATTGGCATTTGCCGTCGGTTGACGAGTTGCAACTCATTTACGAAAATCTCCATTCATTGGGACTGGGGAATCTGACGGGAGAGCAGTATTGGTCTTCGACTCCTGTGTTTTCGCCGTTTGTCTACTCAATCATTTTCAGTGACGGAGAGCAGATGATGTCCAACGTTCAAATGGCATTTTCAGTGCGTCCCATTCGACAGATACGCCGAGACTGAGCGTGGATCATTTGCGATAGTGTTGCTATTCAGTTGAAGTTGTATCTCGAGTTGTCATTAGGTTGAGGCAGCTGCTGCAGTTGGGTTTCCAGGGGAGAATATGAGCATAGAAGTCGTTGTTGCTGAAGAGGTGGGAGTCCTCGTCGCACCTCTCGCTGCATGGTTATCGCGAGAGCGCTTTGATCCTCTTTCTAAAGATTTCATTGTCGTCCCACATATTGGTCTTCGTGACTACTTAATTGAACAACTACCACCACTTTTGAGCAAGGGTGGTGGTGGGAAAATTCTTGCAAATGTTGACTTTTGGTTGCCTCGTGACTTTAACCAGAATTCGATGGGCAACATCCCGGCCTCAGTGGGAATGTGGAACGAAGATCGTTTGGTTTGGGTGATCCATAGTTTGCTGGAGACTGACAAGACTTTGGTGCCGGGTTATGAGGATGTCACTCGGAAACTGGCATTAGCAGCGAAAATCGCGTCTCTGTTCACCCGCTATTCGCTTCAACGTCCCGACATGGTCTATTCGTGGGCGCAAGGCCAAATGACTGACGGTCGTAAACCGCTATCGGTCTCTAACGAATGGCAATACCATCTTTGGCGTCGTGTCCGTGAACTACTCGGCGAAAGTTCCGCAGAGTTTGCGGTTGGTGTGATTTCGAATAACGAAATTCCAGATTCAGTTCAACCTTTGTTGGGAAACATTTCTTTTTTTGGTCTCGATTATGTGTCCCCGCTTAAGGCGGCCTTGATTAAGAAGATGGCCTCGCAATCAGAGGTGCATATTTTTGCATTGACAGTTTCTTTAGGTCTTCACAGGGAAACAAATTTGATTTCTGTAGATCTTGTTCCAGATAGAGCAGAGATAGATCCTTTAGTCAAAATTTCTAATCCACTTCTAAAATCGTGGGCCAGACCAGCAGGCGAGGCGGCTGGGTTACTAAAGTCAATCGCCGATCGGATTACTTACATAGAACCTGAATTTCCGGAAACGCTGCTTGGGAAAGTTAAAGAAAATATCAGTTCAGGAGCGATGTCCGTTGCGGAGAACCTGGAATTCGAGAATAAGTCGGATAGGTCAATTCAGATTCATAAATGTCATGGGGCAGTTCGTCAAATGGAGGTTGTCCGCGATGTGGTCTTGCACATACTCAACTCCAGATCGGATATCTATGCCCGAGACATTTTGGTGATTTGTCCACAATTGGATCGTTTTGAAGCATTGATTCAACCGATCGGGGAAAAGCCTGTTGATGGAACCTCAATACGAACTGCGGTACTTGGAGCATCAACTGGCGGCGATTCGATCTTTGACCTATTAGACACTTTTCTTGAATTGTGCTCTGGTCGGATGACAGCGTCGTCAGTTCTAGTGACCTTGGCCCAGAGCGGCATTCGTGAGCGCTTTGGGTTTTCAATTGAAGCCCTTGCCGATGTCGAACGCTGGGTGAGAGATATGGAGATTCGCTGGGGACTCGATGTTGAGACACGGGTGAACGCCGGCTACCCCGAAGAATCAGGGCAGGGCACTTGGGTGCACGGGGCAACTCGGCTTGTTGCTGGGCTCCTCGCTCCTGACGACGGCCGATCCTTCATTGGTGACGATGTCGTGCCTTTCGATGACTTAGGAAGTAGCGACTATGAGAACGTCGGCAATCTGTGGAATTTTATCGCACTCGTCCGAAAGGTGACCTTGCGGACGCGTGCTGGCCTCACGCATCAGGAATGGGCCGATCTTATTGATGCAACAATCAACGATTTGTTTGACGTGTCCAGCGAAGTCATCGCCGATCAGATGAACTCACTTCATGAATTCTCTCAGTCAATGCGCGAAGTAGTGATAGATAATCGTGCTTCCAAAGTTTCTATCATGGATGTGCGTACAGCGCTACAACGTGTTGCACCAGACAAGCGTGGTCGATCAAGTAGTTGGATTGACGGTGTACGTTTCGGAACATTGACGAATCTTCGATCAATCAAGGCCAAAGTTGTAGTCATACTTGGTTTAGACCGTGGCGCATTAAGGCAAGGCGGCGCTGACGGCGATGATATTTTGGAAGAGCACCCGCGAGCTGGTGATCGAGATCCGAAGTTGGAAGATCGAGTATCTATCCTTGCTGCCCTGTCCAGTGCTTCTGATTACTTCATCGTTGTCTGCGATGGGCATGACGTATCGAACAACAATGAAATCCCTAGTGTCATTGCGTTAGAAGAATTGATTGATCAATTCTCTTTGGTCGCAAATTCATCAGGGCTTGACCTCAACAGTCCTCTTGTTATCAAACATTCGCGCCAGTTGGCAGACGTTTCTAATCTCAGTGTTCCCAAGCCGGAGGAGGGAGACGTTGCAAAGAAGGCAGGACTCCTTTGGAATCGACCATGGACTTTTGACGCAGCTGCCCTTGAAGTATTGCGGAGGCAAGATGAAGGTTCAGCGGATTCTCTTGTTGAACTTGGTGACGTCCTGCTCCCTGAAATAGAAGAAGATGACCCAATCATTGGGATCAACAAACTTAAAGAACCATTTGTTGATCCATTCAAATTATTGGTTGGTGAACGACTCGGCATATCTCTTCCAGAGGACGAGCGGGAAGTTTCTGACGAGATAGAGATATGGCCCGATCCACTCGGGTCTTGGAAACTAGGTACTGAACTCTTGGGCGAGATGACTAAGGGCGTTGGTGTCGACGAATGGACAAAGCGTTCGCGTTCATTGGGCAAGTTGCCACCTGGGAAGATTGGAGACTTGCTAGTCGGGGAATTAGATGCTTTGGTTCAGGAAATGCTTCCACTGCTCAACGAAGTGAAATCGGACCGGAGTCATCGGTTGGTGAATTTTGAAGTTTCGGGGATGACAGTTGCGGATCGTATTGAAGTCGCAGGTTCGATCGTTCTGGATGTGAGTCTTTCCAAATGGGGCCGCCATCGGCGAATCGTTCCGTGGCTGAAGATCGCAGTGCTTACTTGTGAATTCCCCGATGTGGCGTGGGAGGCGCTCGTTATCTCGAGGGGTTCAGATTTCACAACTAAGGAAACCAAAGAAGGAGTGGCAGTTGAACGATTTCGAATCGCGGGTGATAACGCTGAAACGAGAAGAAACAACGCGAGAGAAATTCTTGAGTTTGCTGTACGGCTCCGACGAAATGCACTAAGAACATTCATTCCGGTCTTCAACCGGGCAACTTGGTTATGGGTTGATCACAGTATGACGAATATACAAAAGGCTCTTGCCCGCGATCTCTCTGGATCATATTTGTCCTTGTTGTATCCAGATGTCGATTACAACCTTTTACTAGGCGAGAGTTCAACAGAATTTGAATCCGATTTGCCAGATGCCAAATTCCGCGCGATGCGATATGCCAAAAAGATTTCAGAGCTTTGGAATGGTGGCGTAAAAGTTCTTCGCTCTGATGAAAAAACCAAGTCTGCAAAGGATACAAAATGAATGCAAAAGTTAGGATTCGTTATCCTTTTCCTTTGAATGCAATTCGTCGTGCCTATTGGGCTGTACGGCATCCAGTTTGGAGTCTTCAGCGTTTAGTCCGTTTTAGGTTTGGGCCATTCTGGATCAATCTGCGGAGATTGGGCATCAATCTTGGAATATTGGGTATTTCCATTGGACGCCGTGGATTGGTTCTCTCGCTCAGAATCCCGTTCTTTACATTTCTCTTCAATTTATTTGGTGGCAAAAAGGGCAAAGGTAGTTCGGGACGCAAAAAGGGTAAAGGTAGTTCGGGACGTAATGCGTCGAGTGGTGCTAGTAATGCGTCGAGTGGTGCTAGTAATGCGTCGAGTGGTGGTGAACCTAAAGACGGTGAAGGCGGGCCTAAGGGTGAGGGCGGTGAACCTAAAGACGGTGGCGGCGGACCTAAGGGTGAGAGCAGCGAGCCTAAGGGTGAGAGCAGCGAGCCTAAAGACGGTGGTGAACCTAAAGACGACGGCGGCGAGAAATTTGAACGAATCAAGGAGAAACTCAATGAAGTTTCAGATCGATTGCGAAAAAGGAAGGAGGGCCTCACTCAAAAAATCAAAAATCGCCGAGCCGAGGGCAAAGAGAATCTTCGCGTAGGACCACAGACACGCAAGGAGCGTGAACGTCAGGAACGCGAGGTGGCTGAGCGTGTACAAAAAGAGCGTGAAGAGCAAGCTCAGCGTGAGCGTAAAGAACGTGAAGAGCAAGTTCAGCGTGAACAGCAGGAACGTGAAGAGCAAGCTCAGCGTGAACAGCAGGAACGTGAAGAGCAAGCTCAGCGTGAGCATAAAGAACGTGAAGAGCAAGTTGAGCGTGAGCGTAAAGAGCGTGAAGAGCAAGTTCAGCGTGAACGCAAAGAGCGTGAACAACGGGAACTTGAAAAAAAGAAAAAGGAAGACAGAGAAAAAGGCGATCGACCGACAAAATCTGGTGATGCGCCAGAATCTAAAGACACTCCACTTATTCCACTCACGGAGCAACTACGGCAGTCGGGCGAATCGGAAGAATTTGATATTCAGGAACCCTTGCCTAATGGACGGTTCCTCATTGAAGCAAGTGCCGGAACTGGAAAAACTTTCAATCTCACCTCTTTGGTTGCTCGCTACGTCGCCGAGAAAGATTTGCGAATTGAAAACCTATTGATGGTGACTTTTACAAAGGCCGCAGCAGATGAGATGGCCGAGCGGACTCGAAGTAAGCTGATTGAAGCCCTGAGGGCGTTAGAAAATTCTGAAAAGCCAGAAAATCAATCAGATCTCGAACCATGGATTCGACCAATTGTCGACTGTGATTCTCAAACAGCGGAAGAACGAAAAGAACGACTCCGTCGCGCGATCACGAACGTTGACAGTGCAGCAATCACGACTATTCACAGTTTTTGCCAAACTGCTCTTCGTGATTTGGGAATGCGTGCTGGGGACGTCGGTCTTGCGGAAGTTGGAGAAGATCAAGGGACTATCTCGGAACAAACGATTCGTGATGTGACCATCAGTTTGCTATCTCGTGATCCATCCTATTTCAAGTATGACAAGAACAAATCTCTGAGTCTTGTCGAGAAGGATATTGCAAAAGTTGCAAGAGTTGTAGAGTCAAATCCTTCAGCAGCCCTTGAGCCCGTCAATGCATTGACAGATCCAGCTGTGTCTCAATGGAAAGAGGCGATTCAAAAAATTCGAGACGAATTACAAAATGCCCGAATCGCATCGGGTCTGATGAGCTTTGATGATCTCATATCAGAAATGCTGAGAGTCGTTGAGGACCCCATTATTGGACCAAGTGTGAGAGCGGCATTGAGGTCGAAATATAAGTTGGTGATGATTGACGAGTTTCAGGACACTGACGCGTTGCAGTGGAGAATTTTCGATCGCGCATTCTTCGGTGAAATGGATCAACCAGATCCGAGTGCGTTGGCATTGGTGATGGTCGGAGACCCGAAGCAAGCGATCTATCGATTCCGCGGTGCTGATATTGAGGCGTACTTGACAGCGGTGCGTTCTCCGCGTTTGGATCGACGACAAATGAGTAATAACTTTCGCACAGATTCTGCACTGATCAATGTGATGAATGGACTACTCGGTGACTTTGCTTTTGGAGACAAAGCAATTAGTTATGTGCAAGTGAAGTCGAAGGCAAAGTGCCCTCCGAATGCGCTCATGGGTGGTGGCGACACTTTCCAAATTCGTTGGTTGCCGAAACATGATGAACTTCTTTCGGCTAAAGGTAATTTAACTGTTCCAATAGCTGAGCCGTTGATTGCTGTTGACCTTGCGAACCATGTAGTCCAGTTGCTTGAAGAGGGTCAAATCACTGAAAAGCCAGACAAGGACCCGCGCCAAGTTCGGCCTAACGACATTTGTATTCTTGTGCGTAGCCATGCTCACGCCGATCCTCTGATCGCCGAGTTGAGGCGTCGAGGCGTAGCAGTCGTGCAAACCAAAGTTGGATCGGTCCTAGATTCAGAGGCTCGAGTACAAATCCATTCGTTGCTTTCGGCAATGGTTCACCAGCAAAATGCTAAAAGAGTTGCCGCACTGACGACGACATGGTTTTCGTCGAAGTCGTGGCTTGGCTTAACCGACAAGGACCGGGCTGACCTTCAAGAGATGGCGCTCGAATGGTCAAACCAGCTAGCGCAGTTAGGGATCTTCGCGTTCTTCCAGAAACTCCGTCAGATTCCTGATGTCTTAATGCAAATTTCGGCAGGCGGCGATCTGGATCGAAAGATGACCGACCTCGAGCATGTAGTTGAGTTGCTGCATACGGCGACAAGCGGCAAACCAATGAGTGCTTCGGCTTACATGATTATTTTGAATCGCATGGTGTCTGAAGGGGGTGATTCGGAGTCATTGAAGCGTCGAGTAGAAACCGATCTTGAGGCAGTTCAGATAACGACAATACATTCTTCTAAAGGATTGGAATATCCGATAGTTCTTATTCCGTATCCCACTGCACCGCGCAATGATAAGCCATACGTTTATTCCGTAAGTGGTCAGCGTTACGTTGATGTCGCAATGGGTTTGAGCTGGTCCGATGGTCAGACGAACGCTGAAGGACGAAAAAGTCTGAGCGAACAAGAGAATGCAGGAGACGACCTTCGGCTTTTGTATGTGGCATTCACTCGAGCAAAGTATCAACTCGTCGTTTGGTGGGCTGACACTCAAAATAGTTCAGATACGTCTCTCTCCAAAGTTCTTTTCCGTTCTGATAAAACGGACGCTGGAAATGACAAGTCTAAAAAGGACAATCAAGAAATTCGCTCGTGGTTTTCGCGCCTTTGTTCTGATCTTGGCAACTCCGAGTTAGTTGAACTTCCGCCGGTTATCAAGGATGATCGGCGAGTCACTACGGCTCAGAGGACATCGTCTTCACTTGACAAGGATGTATTGACTCGCCAAGAACTTTCCAGATGGCGTTGGCGTCGATGGTCATATTCGAGTATCAAAGACGACTCAATTCCCCATGAAAGTTACGAAATTCGAGGTGGGAAAGATGAGTCTTCGAGAACTACCAAAGATGATGACGATGATTCTCTCAGTCATGGCATGCGAGGAAAGTTGTTGGCGCTTCCTAAAGGAGCCGATTTCGGTAAGTACATCCACGAGTTAATGGAGCACGTGGATTTTGCAAGCCCAGACCTTCGAGGTTCAATACTTGCCTCAATTCATCGGCAACCATCAGGGAAGTTCACGACATTAGATAAAGATGATCTCATTGATGGCCTCGTCGCCGCAATTGAAACTCCCATCGATGAAATTGCGGAGGGCTACTCTCTGCGAAAGATCAAACCTTCCGAACAATTGGCGGAGATGACCTTCTTCTTTAACATTCTGAATCCAGGTGTTCGACTACTCGGTTCCATAGCCAGTCTTGCCAGCAAAGATTCGAATAAGGTTTTTGAACAATACTTTGAGAGCCTCGTAGAGAGTGCGGGTAACAAGAGCTTTGATGGATTGATGACAGGTTCAATTGATGGGCTGTATCGACTTTCCGGTGTGTGGGGCGAAAAGTTTGTCGTTGTTGATTACAAGACGAACGCTCTTCACTCGGCTAGTGGAACTCCAGAAGAAATCGTGGCAAGTTACGGATTCGATTCAATGAAATCGGAAATGGAGCTCCACGACTACCCGCTTCAAGCCTTGGTTTACAGTGTGGCGCTTCATCGTTTCTTGGAATTACGACTTCCTGATTACGATCCAGAAAAACACTTAGGCGGCTCTGGTTATCTATTCCTCCGGGGAATGACTGGCGTTGATACGCCAGTAGTTGATGGCAAACGTAACGGAGTGTTTGCGTGGCGACCTTCCGCGGAAACTGTATTGAAAGTGAGCGAGTTGTTCAATGGACTGTGATGCATTAAGCCAGATCGATTTGATCGATGTCATTAATTCTTACCTTGGACCAACATCAGCAGCAGTTGCTGAATTCGCTCATCAAGAACTTCGTGTAGAAGACAACGCATTGCTCATTTTGGCTTCGTTGGCGGTTCATGGAAATTCGAGTGGCAATACCTGTTTGGATCTGTCGATGCTCGGATCAAGCCTGAGTGCAAAGAAGAAGCCTGCAGCCTTGAAAGAGCCCGTCATTCTTCCGCCGTTAGAAGAGTTGTTACAAAGGCTTCATCAGGCCAGCGTTTTGGTGGAGTGCATCAATGTAGAAGGCCCTACGTTTACTAAAGGTTTGTCGGCTTCTCAGCCGCTAGTACTTGTCGGTATGAAACTGTTTACTCGGCGTCAATACATTGACGAGTTTTCGATTGCTTTGAATTTGACGCAGCGGCAGCAAAATTCAGGTGAAAAAATGTCGGCCGAAAAATACGCGCTAGTCGATGCGATACTGCCAATAAATCAAAGTGAGAAACTCGTCGATGGTGTCACAAAAACGGTCGTCGACTCCATCCAAAATGAAGCTGGTCGCGCCATTTTGGATCGAAAATTAGTGGTCCTTACTGGGGGTCCTGGAACTGGGAAGACCTACACAATGATTCGATTGTTGGCTATAGCAGTTGCCAATTTTCAGGGAACGCTTGAGCATTTTGCAGTTGCGGTTTGTGCGCCCACTGGTAAGGCGGCAGCGCGAGCGGGGGAGGAATTGAGCAAATTTGTCGAACAAGAAAAATTGAAGAAAGATTCAGAAAAACAGTTTTCGGATGATGTTCTGGACAAGTTGGCTTCACTCCGTCCAACGACGATTCATCGGCTATTGGGAAGAAAGAAAGGTGCGCAAACACGTTTTTACCATGACTCTTCCAACACTCTTACACATCAACTTGTAGCAATCGATGAGGCATCAATGGTTCCATCTCAACTGATGGCGCGTCTTCTTGAAGCGTGTGATGCAAGTTGTCAGATCCTTTTGGTGGGCGATGAGGCGCAGCTTGAAAGTGTCGAATCGGGATCAGTGTTAGCTGAGGTTGTGGAAGCGCATGAGAGCTTGAAGTCATCAATTCACACACTGCGGGTAAATCACCGAGCTGGACCTGATTCTGCTCTTACTCGATTTGCGCACCTGATTCGAGAGGGAGAAGCAGAGAAGGCAATTTCAATCATCGACGATGGAAGAACAAATCTGAAAATGATGGAGCCGGGCCTCGGTATTTCGGATATTGACTCAATACTTGACGGAGCAGTTGATTCACTTATATCAGCAAGATTGTTAGCCGAGCAAGAGGATGAAATTTCTCATACTGAAGCATTACGTATCGCCGGATCAGTCAAGGTTTTATGCGGGCCACGGGATCTTGCAAATGGCCGGGGTGTTTTGTTTTGGAATCAAGAAATAGCAAATCGCGTTTTGGGCAAGACGGCAAACCCTCTCGTGGCAGGTCGTCCATTACTTATCACGGCGAATTCGCCCGCCACTGGTTTGAATAACGGCGATATCGGCTTGGTAGTGAAAAAAGATGACGAACTGGCCGTGGTCTTTCAACAGAGCGAAGGCGGGATTCGTTATTTCTCATCGGCGGAATTGCCGTTTTATACGTCTTGTTTCGCGATGACCGTTCATAAAAGCCAAGGTTCTGAATACACCGGCTATGTGATTGTGGTGATGCCACAAAAGGACTCACCGCTCCTCGTGCGTGAGCTTGTGTACACCGCAATTACGAGAGCGAAGAAAGATGCGGTGGTTCGCATCGTGGGTACAAATGCCGAATTTCGAAAAGCTGTAACGGAAAGAAGTGAACGAACTTCCGGTTTGTCTACTCTGATCGCTCTTTGCGCGAAGGAAAATTTCTTGCCTAGCGGCCAATAACCAAGGTGACGAGTCCAGCGACAATTAGCAACGAAGAGAGAATACGGCGAAGTCCACTGTCTTCTTTCAATACTTTCCAGCCAATAAATGTGGCGAAGACAACGCTCGATTCACGTAACGCGGTCACGTAACCAACCGGTGCCCGGCGAACGGCAAGTAACACCATCCAGTAAGTGACGAGAGACGCCAATCCAGTCAAAAAATATTGGCGCCACATTGGTGCAACGCTGGCCTTCATCGCGACCCATTTGCGGCGGTAGAGCCCCTGAATAGTTGTGCCGATTCCGCCGGTGACAAAGATGGCCATGGCGTATGCGCTACCAACTGTTGATCGAGACCCTTTGCTGTCAATCACGGTGTACGCACCGATGAGAGAGGCAACAATCAATGCCGGCCAGACATGACCCCACTCAACTTGACCCGAAAGTATGACGAGCCCTGCAACAACAACGATGATGCCAATGATTGAAAGTGGGGAGAGGTGGTCATGTAAGAAAAGCACTCCGCCGATTGCTGCGACTAAGGCTCCGCCACCACGAGCGATTGGGTATGTCACGCTAAAGTCAGCAATTTCGTAAGTGCGAGCCAACCGACCGATGTAAAACGTGTGGACCAAACCGCTGGCTATTGCCCAACCCCATGCAGCAAGTCCGAGGTCTCCTTGAAGGGTTGCAATGAGCGCGTAGGGCAAACCGATGAGCCCGCCAGCAACAAAGAGCCCCCATAATGCCAGCCATCGATCGCCAGACTGTTTGACAGCCAAGTTCCAGCCAGCGTGTAGAACTGCGGCGCCGAGCGCTAGGAGAGTGGCAATGAGCAAGATGATCTGATTTCAGAAATCAGATCTCAAACTGAATTGATGCACGGGTCTCAACATATGGTGCGGTGAACTCGGCAATGAAGGCTTTGTGTTCAGGGTTATCGCGATATGCGATGTAATCATCGACAGAGTTGAAAGTTGCCGTGACCGCAAAGTCGTAGGTGCCTGGGTTGATTCCAAGGTTTGCGCCAAATTCATACGATTGAATTTGTGGAATTTTCGGCCGAAGTTGACCGAGCGCTTCGATGGTTCGCTCAGCGTGACCAGCAGGAGTGTCGGATTTCCAATTAAACAAGACGATGTGGCGGTATGAACTCATGGGATCACCGTAGTTCGCTCGAGGCATAGAACTCTCCTTTGATCTATTTTCGCCTAGCCTTATTGATGTGAGCAATGAGTTTGACGTCAACGGCCCGATCGGAATCTTTGATTCTGGTTTCGGCGGACTCACTGTGGCCCGTGCAGTGATTGATCTATTGCCTAATGAAGACATCGTCTACATCGGCGATACCGGCCGATATCCATATGGTGATAAAGACCCCAACGACGTTCGCGGGTATGCCCGTGAGTTGGCCCGGAGTTTGGTGCGGGAATACAACGCGAAGGCAATTGTGGTGGCGTGCAATACGGCAGCGGCTGCATTGCCAGTTCACAAACTAGAAGCCGAGTTGGCCGCTGATGGATTACACATTCCAGTTATTGGCGTCATTGACCCTGGTGCTCAATCGTTGGTGCGGGCAACGCGAACGGGAACAGTCGGAGTCATCGGCACGATCGGCACAATTGGTTCGGGTGCTTACGACATGGCGGTATCACGGGCATCACTTGGTGCGCCAGTGAAATTAGTGAGTGCGGCGTGTCCGGGTTTTGTCGAATTTGTTGAACGCGGTCGTACGGCGGGCCCCGAAGTGAAGTTGTTAGCGCAACGCATGTTGGCGCCGATTGTTGAAGCCAATGTTGATGCATTGTTGCTGGGATGTACTCACTACCCTTATCTCGCTCGCGTGATCTCTGACGTTGTCGGTCTCGATGTCACGTTGGTGTCATCGGCTGATGAAACGGCTTTTGCATTACGTGATCAACTTGAACAGCAGCACATGTTGAGAAATGATTCTGATCATTTGGGTCAACATACTTTTATGTCAAGTGGCGATGTGAGTTGGTTTAAGGCTTTAGGAACCCGATTGTTGGGTCCTGAATTATCAAATGTCGATATATGGAACAAAGGAAACTAGAAAACATGAGTACTGCTGGAACACGATTTGACGGACGCCAACACGATGAGTTTCGTCCGATTTCATTTGAACGCGATTTCACCGAAATGTCGGCAGGAAGTGTGCTCGTTTCTTTCGGTCGTACACGAGTTTTGTGTACCGCGAGTATTGATGAAGATGTGCCGCGTTGGATGAAGGGCAGCGGCAAAGGCTGGGTCACTGCTGAATATTCAATGTTGCCTGGTTCATCACCTGAGCGCGTTGATCGTGAAGCTGCCAAGGGTAAGCAAAGCGGTCGCACTGTCGAAATTCAGCGTCTCATTGGTCGTAGTTTGCGAGCTTCGTGCGACATGGGCTTGTTGGGCGAGCGTCAAGTTGTTGTCGACTGTGATGTACTGCAAGCCGATGGTGGTACTCGTACTGCAAGTATTTGTGGCGGCTACTTGGCGCTACATGATGCTTTGAGTCGATTGGTGCAGAACGGCGTGATTAGTCAGCACCCGTTGACGTCATTGTGTGCAGCAATCAGCGTCGGCATAGTGAATGGAACGCCCGTGATCGACCTCCCGTATGTCGAAGACAGCACTGCAGAAGTTGATATGAACGTGGTGATGTTGCGCGAAAAGGGTTCGACCTTGAATCGTTTTGTTGAGGTGCAAGGAACCGCCGAGGGTATGGCTTTCTCACGCAGTGAACTTGACTCGCTGTTGGGTTTGGCCGAGAACGGTCTCGCGCAAATCTTTGACTTGCAGAGCGAATTGCTCGAAAGTCAGCCGTCGCGTCGCGCTAAGTGACTCGCAAGTAAATGAGTGCTGATCGTGTGTTGCCCACTTTTGTGTGTGCGTCTGCCAATCCAGACAAGGTGTACGAAATCGAGCAGTTGCTTGATGGGGTAGTGCATTTGTTGCCTCGGCCGGCAGAAATTCCCGATGTCGTCGAAGATGCCGACACATTGGTGGGCAATGCTCGTTTGAAAGCAATGGCAATTTTGCAGGCGACAGGATTACCTGCAGTAGCGGACGATACGGGGATGTTCGTTGATGCACTGCCTGGTGAACTAGGTGTGCGGACAGCGCGATATGCGGATGATCGTCCGGAACATGCAGAGACTCCGTATGCGGCGAACCGGGCGAAATTGCTTGATGCGTTGCGCGAAAAAGACTGTGCGAGTGAAGTCGAACGTGCGGCCTATTTCGTGACTGTGGTGATCGTGTGTTTCCCCGATGGAAGCGAACTCATCGTTGAAGGTCGTTGCGACGGACATATTGCGCTCGCTGAACGGGGGAGTCGTGGGTTTGGCTTTGACCCGCTGTTCGTTCCTAGCCCTGGCGCGTTTGACGGCGATCAGCGAACGTTCGCCGAGATGAGCGATGCCGAAAAGAATGAGTTGTCACACCGCGGCCGAGCCTTCCGCGCCCTCGCCTCCCACCCCTTTTTCGCCACTTTGGAATTTCCCTGCCGCTAGGCGGTAACTAAATTCCAAAGTGGCGGATAATTGCCGCTTGGGTGTTAAGCGACCTTGAATTGCATGGTGCGTTGGGTCGCTGTTCGGCTGATCATAGAAATCACTTCCATCAAGTGATCGGTGACATCGCCGGTTGTGGGGCGGAGAATCTGCCAACCCAGTAATGCGGCCTGCATATCTCGAAGTTTGTCTCGGTGGATTGCGATAACTGTGTCGTGTAATTCGCCATCTACCTCGACTCCAAGCTTGATATCGGGACGGGCGATATCCACATGGATCGTGTGGCTTCCTGGAATTTCAATAGGAAATTGTCGTTGCCAACGCGGATCGCGTTCTTCCAATGCTCGGACAAGTTCAAGTTCAGGGTGACTCATTGCGATCGGTAATTCATCGGGGCGACCCAAAATTACCCTGCGAAAACGAGCGGATCCATGACGACCCATTTTCACTGCGCGACTACCAAATTCTCGAACCCCTGCAATAGTGACTAGTTCTCGATTGAGGCAATCTTCATTTGCCGAAAGCAAAGTTCGATCGTCGACTTCAAGGGCGATCTCGAAGAGTGTTTGTTGGGGAGAACTGACGCTCCATCCATGGATTGACGTGACAATTTCTGGCTCGGGCAAGTTGACTCTGCGGATTCGGACTCCGGTGAGATTGGGATGAAAATCCGTGTTTACAGAAATCTCGATCCTTCCTTTGGGGACTCGACGGATTCCCCAGTACTGGGCGGCGCTTACTCCCGACGCCCATGAATCTGCAACCGCAAAGCAAGCCGCTGCAATTTCGGCTTCGAAGTTGAGGTGCGCATCGCTGAGCGCATAAACCGTCCCTCGATGAACGCGGCGCAAGATCCCGCGAGAAACGAGTCGACTGATTGCACTCGGGCTGAAACTCAATTGCTTGAGATCATCAAGCAGCACCAGACCAGATCGTTGTTGCGCGATTTTTATGAGCAATGAGAGTTTGTCATCCATGTCCAAAATGTGGGAATGAGACCAAGTTTTTGGCGACTGCCAATCATCAATTTCCCCACTTTGGAATATGGCTGCCGCTAGGCGGTAACCATATTCCAAAGTGGCAGAAAATAAGGGGAGGGCCGCCGTGGGAGTGTTCCCAGGGCGGCCCTCGTTTCTTGCTTTGTTTGTTGCGTATTTGTGTTTACTACGTACTACTTGCTTTGACCTTGCGGTCAGCTAATGGGTGTCCAATCGCCAACAACAACACCACAGTTGACCGGTGCTGCACAACCGTTGTACAAACCGTTCGCATCTGGTGCGGTGTCAAGCGCTGCTGCAGTGATTCGCACAGTGTGCAATGCATTGGCTGCGAATGGCTTGCCTGGCGCAAACTTGCCAGTTCCACCACCAGCAAGAGCCAACGGCACTTCGCCAAGGTTCAACACTGCGTCAATGTATGACTGACGGGTCGGGTTAACGCCCGCTGCTGTCAATCCAAGATTGATGATGTTGGCCAACGCACATTCTTGGGGCGTGTAGTCCGAATTCAAAGTCTTGCCATTGGCATCGGTATAAATGTTTCCTGCTGGCACGCCTGGGTTGGAAGGTCCACCGTAATACTCGGAGAAACTTGCATCAAAGAACGCACGGCATTCTGCTTCGAACTCGGTGTCGGGGCGAATTGAGGTTCCGTCAGTCGAGTGGTCGTAAGCGGTGACACAGTCACTGCCAACGGCAGCAGCTGGAGCACGGCTCAAACCGAATGCTGAACAACCCGATGATGACGTATCAAGCAACGAGAACTTCAAACCAGCAGCGGCAGCAGCACCCCAGAAACCTTGGGTTTCAGTGAATGGTGTCGAAACGAAAGTCTGAACAACGCCTTCAGCTTCGAAGACGGCAACGGCTGCTGCGCCTTCTTCGTTGGTGGCAGCTGCGTCGCCCTGCGTTGAGTTGATCTCAATCAACTTCGGTGTGAATCCACCAGCGGTCAACGCAGCTTCAGCCGCTTTGCCCGCGGCAGCCCCGACCAAAGTATTGTTCGAGAGAACTCCAACAACTGAGCCAGGTGCTGCATCAGTTGAGTTCATCCATGCGGTGACTCCGGCTTCAGCAACAGTTTCAGATGGTGCGGAGAGAGAAATCGCGAGACCGGTGTCAAGTTCTGCTTGGCCCATGACGTCTCCGTACATGATTGGTACGCCCGCGGCGAGGAGTAATCCACGAGCGGTCGAGGACAATCCGGTTCCATTCACGACCATAAACAGTTCATTGTTAACCGTTGCGTCGGCAACCAAAGTATCGAACGTGCTTGGATCAAGCGGGTTCCAGACGAGGCGAACTGGTTCGACCATACGTCCATTAATGCCGCCTTCGGCGTTCCACTTTTCGAAGAAGACGTTCCAACGATCAAACAAGTGGTCAGTCGTCAATGTCTCAGGAATCGAGATTCCCATGGCCCGAATGGCTTCGAGGTCAGAGACCGCGACGCCGATCTTGATGGTGTCGGCAGTGATGCCGATGTCTGAGGCTGTGAGTTCTTCGGCTGGCGCCTCGGTAACAGGAGCCTCGCTTGAGGCCGGAGCCTCGCTGGCAGCAGGAGCGTCAGTAGCTACTGAGCCACCGTCGTCACCGCCACAAGCGGCAACGATGAGTGATGCGCCGGCTATGAATGCAAGCGCAATACGTGATTTCTTCATGTGATATCCCCCTCGGAAGTTGTGAAGTCGGTTGGCCACTAGACCAGCCGCATGGGCAACTTAGCAGAGAATCTGACCGTTTCTGACGGACCGTCAGAAACTTCTGACGGACCGTCAGATTTTTCTGATTCGCCGTGAGAAGTTGAACTGAGTCGCACTATTGTTCCAAGAGAAGTTTCAGGGGGAATATGCAGGAATTTGAGGGGAAACAAGTCGCCGGACCTTCGGCTGCGGCGCTGGCTTCATCGATTGTGGTT
>CAEZYH010000017.1_pt1 | contig 24015 bp, 21 predicted proteins | sample 7265461 | NCBI WGS metagenome assembly CAEZYH01 (sample SAMEA6813929, study PRJEB35770) | freshwater metagenome | biome: Freshwater; feature: Freshwater reservoir; material: water | place: Czech Republic | collected 2017-04-14 | depth 30m m | reverse complement strand
GACGGAATCGTTGACCCAAATTGGATTCGCTCGTTTCAGCCAGGCGACTACCCCATCATGCAAGTGGCCGATGGCAGCACGGTTGTTATTAGTGGCCACCCCGCAGAACGCGGGACTTTTGAAATCATCGTGAACACGATGGACCGACCGCAACTATTGTCCGATACTCGTTTTGCTGATGTGCAAACGCGTTTGCGAAACCTCGGGGCACTGCAAGATGAAATGCGATCTTGGGCGCTCACGCTGCCCACAGCGCAAGCCTTTGAAGATCGTTGTGCCCAATTCGGCTTGGCTGTTGGTGTGATGCGTAGCGTTCGTGAAATTGCCGAGAGTGATTGGTCAATCGCCAGAGGTGCAATCACGCGCGTTCCCGATCGAATCGGTGGCGAAGTACGTATTCCGAATGCCCCGTGGCACTTCACGCATAGTCACGTCGGAACTTCGGGAGAACCGCGCTATCGCGGTGAAGATAATCGCAATGTGCTTCGCGACATTCTCAACATGAGTGACGAAGAAATCAGCGCGCTCGAAACCAACAACGTGTTGTCGAGTCGCCTTCCAAAAACTTCTTAAGCATCAAGTGCTGTGGGTTGCTGAATCACGTCAGTCCCCATGAATCGAACCATCGGTGGCAAAGTTCGCGCCAATATCGGTCCGGTCAAAATCACAAAGAGGATTGTGCCGACTCCAATTTGTCCGCCGAGCAATATGCCGGCGGTGACGACCACGGCTTCGATACCCCAACGGCCAACTTGCATACTTAATCCTTTGTCGTTGAGACCCAGCATCAACAGTTCCATTGGACCAGTACCGAGTGTTGTGGCAACACCAATCGAAATCGCGAAATAGAGCAACGCCATTCCGACAATCATCATCACAACACGCCACAACATCAACGTTGGTACGAGCATCAGTGGCAAAACAATGTTGACCACTTGACCTACTAAAACTGTGCCGATCAACGTGCCCCATGTAGGTGGACGCTTCACTGCAATCGCCAGCAAGGTGAAGAGTGCCCCGCTAATCCAACCCATCGTGCCAACACCAATATTGAGTTGCTTTGCTCCACCAGTTGAGAAAACATCGGCTGGCGCAACACCGAGATGTGCTGACACCATCATCGAGATACCGGTACCAACCATCACGATGGCGAGCAAGAGTGCCGTAGCACGAAAACGAAACGACTTCTTTTCAATTGTCGTTTTGCGCTCAGTCACCCGCCCACACTAGGTGCTGAACTGCAATATCATTTGTGATTCTGGTGTTGATTTAGTTGGTATATCCGAATAAAACGACACCAGAATCACAAATGAGTTAGATCTTTTTGGGAGGACGAGGGAAGAACGGACTCGTTCGCGCAATATAAGCGTCATAACCTTCACGGCGCTTCTTCAATGACTTCTCTAACAAAGTCACGCCACTCACACGACGTAAGAAGAATGTCATGACCGCTGCACCAATAAAGCCCCATGCTCCGCTTCCTGTTTCAGCAGCAACGATCGCGATTCCCCACCAGACACATGAATCACCAAAATAGTTCGGGTGTCGAGTGAACTTCCATAATCCCTGATCCATGACTTTGCCTGCGTTAGACGCATCACCTTTGAATCGAGCGAGTTGTGCGTCGCCGACAACTTCAAAGAACAAACCGATCAAATACACGGCAATTCCAACGAAGGCAATCAACCCAACTTTCGGCGTTGCATCTGATTCACCAATCTGAACCGGCAACGAAACAATCCACATCAATGTGCCCTGTAATGCAAAAACAGTCACCAAACTAATGATGGGAAATCGAGGTCCCCAGTGCTTGCGCATCGAGCGATAACGGAAGTCTTCACCATGACCAGCGTTACGCCACAATAAATACAGACCGAGTCGCAAACCCCAAACAGTTGTCATCAATGTCAAGATCCATTGGCGAGCATTGTCACCATCAGCAACCACCCGTGAAATCCAAGCCACCAATACAAAACCAAGGCCCCACACGATGTCAACAATGGACGCATTCTTTTTGATCAAACTAATAATCCAGGTTGTCACCATTAAGGCAACAACTCCCACAGCCGAACTCAACATCACTTCACCCATGATGATTTCTCCTCTTCTCATTTCTTGCTTCTAATGCTTCATCGACTTCGCGATCCATACGCATCCACTCATTATCTAACCACTTTGTTAACTCTTCGGTATCAGTGATTGAGTTACTAGGAATTTCCGCACGTTCGACTCGGCGTAAATGAAATCGAATTGGTGGCATTCGAGAAGAAATCGCGCGCAAGATTCCGCCAAAAGTATCAAGACCTTCAAAGCCAACATGCCACGCAAAGACGACGTTTGCGTCTGGACAGCCTCGCAACATTGCTGCTGCACCAGCCGGTCGCGGTGGTAATAAATGTTTCATCGCGTGCAAGCGATCGGCACGTACCGAATCAATTGCTGCAATCTTTTCCAAAGCTCTCGCGCGCTTCTTTTGATTGGCACGAGTCCCCTCGGGAAAAATGATCCCAACAGTTGAGGCGTCAATATTTGTTACCAACGTTTCAAGTGCTTCTAACTCGGGGGTCGAGTCAGTTGCATGGCGATCAAGAAAATGATTCGGTAAACGTTGACCCACAACATCAAGACAGGGATCGGCCAAGAGTTCACGTTTCAAGACATACCGCGGATTCATCTGCGCAAGCGTCGTCACGACATATGCCGAAACTAATGAATCAGCCAAACTGGCATGACGGGCAAACATCAAAACTGGTCCAGGTTTCAATGCATCAATGTTTTCAACCTCAACAGAGAAGCCACACGTTGCATTCAATGCTCGTAAAAGTCGTTCGGCCCACCAACGTTGTAATGCGTAATGCTTCGGCAAGTTCATGCTTTGTCCAGTGAGCCAATAAGCCGCTGAACACAAGACCCCGGCAGTTTCGAGCCACGCCCAGCACACTGCAAACGACAACAGTCGTGCCAATGGGAAACGCCATTTCAATCGACATGCATCAATCACCAGTACGAGCGGCAACCACACGGGTATCGCCACTGTCAAAATCACCGCACCAATAATCAGCCCAGGCATACTGATGAGGCGGCGCTTCATGGCTTCAGCGTAGATGTCGTTGAGCCCCTACGAGAGACGCAGAACCCGCTAATCAATGTCTATTTAGGTCAAGATGTCAGGATGAATTCCTCTGACTCATCATCATGGACACGGTCGCGGTCATTTGCTTTGATTTTCGCCTTGTACGTCATCGCCGTCACTGGCGCGTTGCTCATTGCCTCGGCGATTGGGACAGATCACCCCGTCAAAGGGCTCATTTGGGGATACGGCGCGTCGGTCGCCTTTCTCTACATCGCCAGCCAAATCGTTGGCAACGGATCAACCTTTGATGCCTGGTGGAGCGTCATCCCTCCGAGTTTCGCTATCTGGTTCTGCATCGTGCTCGATGATCCAGGCAAGTTTTCCGATGCCGACCTCAGGCGACTCGCGGTTGCTGTTTGTGCCACGTTGTGGGGACTTCGTTTGACCGCCAACTGGGCGATCGGCTGGACCGGACTGAACCACGAAGACTGGCGCTACCGCATGCTGTACGAAACCGCGCCCATGCCGAGGTGGGCGGTCAGTCTGACCTCGGTCCACCTCTTCCCCCTGATCGTGGTGACCCTTGGTTCGATTCCAATGGCCATTGTGGCCTCGCATTCCCATCACGACTTTGGAGTACTGGACGTCATTGCAATCGTGATGGCCCTCACGGGAGTCGCCCTGCAACAGTTTGCCGATCTTGATTTACGCCGCTTCAACCGCACCAAACAGCCCGGAGATGTGCTCAATACCGGTCTCTGGTCGCGCTCGCGCCACCCCAACTATTTGGGAGAAATGTGCTGGTGGTGGTCGCTTTTTCTCTTCGTCCTCGCGGCCCATCCGGGCGCGTGGTGGGCCGGAATCGGAGCTGTAGCAATGACCATCATGTTCTTTGCGGCCAGCATTCCGATCGCTGAAAAGCGCAGTGCCGAGCGTCGACCAGGCTGGGATGCCTACAAGGCCAACACCCCCATGGTCTTCCCCCGCCTGCGTAAATAGTGTCAAGTCGGTCAATCAACTGGCCGATACACACAGGTGCTTATCGCGACGACTGTTATTCCGGCTCTCTTGGTGGCCGTCGCATTGCTATCGATTGTCAGCGTCGCCAACTTGTTACGACAGCACTCACGAACTCAACAACTCGTCATCAGTCTGCAGACCGAACAAGAACAACTCGCTCAAGCCAACGACCGCTTGGCACATGTTGCCTCACATGACTCGTTGACCGAGCTACTGAATCGTCAAGGAATCATTGAGCACCTCGAACAGGAAATTCTTAGCAGTCGTGACTCACACAAAATTGCAGTGCTCTTCATGGACGTCGATCGTTTCAAGAGCATCAATGATTCACTTGGTCATGGAGCCGGAGATCAACTTCTCCAAGTCATAGGTCGACGTATCCGCACAGTCATGCCATCTGGTTGTATTGCTGGACGTCTCGGTGGTGATGAGTTCGTCATTGTGATTGACGAGGCATCGGACATTTCTCGAGTTTCTGATGTTGCACATCGTCTCGCTCAAGTCATGAGCGAACCCCTCGAACTCAGCGGTCGTCTTGTTCGAATTTCGGTCAGCATTGGTGTAGCTATTGGACCAGATGCCAACGACACCGCAAGTGAACTCATTGGATTTGCCAATGTCGCATTACATCGTGCAAAAGATGCAGGCCGTGATCGCGTTGAGATCTTTACCTCAGATGTTCGCCTCGAAATGCAACGACGAGCAGCCGAAGAACGTTCGTTACGTCTTGCCATCGATGCCGGCGACGTTGTGCCATTTTTCCAACCCGAATTTGATGCCAGTACCGGGCAAATCATCGGTGCAGAAATTTTGGCTCGATGGGTTCGCCGAGACGGAACCATTACAAGTGCTGGTGCGATGCTCACAATGGCCGAGGATGCCAGCACGCTTGAGCGACTGACATCAGTCATCATGCAACAATCACGGCCCGTCATTCGCCGCCTTGTTGCGCTTGGACTTCCTACCGGATTTCGATTCCGCGTCAACTTGCCGCATCGTTGTACTCCGCGCGCTTGGCGTGATGGGCAGGTGGCGTCGTACTTCACCGGAATCAGTCCGAACATGTTGACTCTTGATGTGTACGAGACCGCGATGTTCAGCGATCTTGTTGGTGCCGCAGGTGTCTTAACCGAGATGCGTCAACTTGGTGCCCGAGTTTGTCTTGAAGACGCTGGTCGTGGTGGCGGGTCTCTCTCAATGTTGCGTTCGCTACCCCTTGATGAAGTTCGCGTTGATCGACTTCATGTCGACTCGCTCACCTCACAAGCCAACGATCGTGCTGTTGTACGCGCCATGGTTAACTTGGCCAAAGATCTGGGTCTCAGTATTTCGGCTGATGGAGTTGAAAGCGGAGCCCAGGCTGATGCACTGCTAGCCCTTGGTTGCACGACCCATCAAGGCCACCTGTATTCGCCCGCCATTACAGCCACCGCTCTTGAGGACATGATCTTAAAAATGGTGGCAGAACGCGCTACTGACGGTCTGATGGCGTAGCGTTTCCCTTTCGTGTCGTCAAAAAAACTTGGTGTCATATGGATGCTCATCAGCGCCAGTGCTTATTCGATGTTCACCATTTTTGGTAAAACTGTTCTGAAAGAACTTGACGCTGTCGATGTTTTGTTGTGGCGCTTCTTCATCGCAGTTCCTACTGCTTGGATCTTCATCGTTATCCGCCATCGGCGTGGTGGTCCCAGTCCGTTTTCTGTGGCGTGGAAACCTCGTTTCGCTGCAGGCCTCGTTTTCGGTTCAGTCTCGTGGTTAGGTTTTGCCGCCCTTGACCGTATGCCGGGCGCGTTATACATCGTCATCATTTACACCTACCCCGCGATGGTCGCCGTTGGTGCTTCGTTATTGGGACGACCCGCATCAAAGCACGTATGGATTGCCGTTGCGATCACTCTCGTCGGTATCGCACTGACGGTTCCAGAAGTTCTCGATGGCGCTGGTGGAGCAACAGTGCTCGGACTCGTACTTACCCTCGGTAACGCGGTGATGTACGCCACCTACATGATCTTCAGCGAACGTTTAGTGAGGGGTGATCAAGCTGGTGACGGTCTTGTTGCATCTGCGTGGAGTTTGACTGGCTCTTTAGCATTTGCTGTCGTCATTGCAATCATCAAATGGCCACCCGATTTTCCACATACGTTTAATGGTGTCGGTTCGATGTTTGGCTTGGCCCTCATCAGCACCGTGATCGCAAGTATGGGATTCTTCTTGGGCGTACGTCATCTTGGTCCGGCTTCAGCAGCGCTTGTGGCAACAACCGAACCAGTTCTCACTTTGATTTGGGTTGTTGTCATTCTTGGAGATTCACTCAAAGCAATTCAGTTACTTGGCGCTGCACTCGTCATCATCGGCGTGGTGTGGTCTCAGCGGACACCAGGTGAATATGCCACAGGTGATCCTGGCGAAGTTCATTCAACAAGCGCCTGAAGTTCGTCAACTCTCAAGGCCAGAAACGAACTCGTTGTATACGACGGCAACGAGCCGCTGCCGCCAGTATTTGATGTCCACGAGATTTCCCAATCAACAGAGACAACACCGACGAAGACTCCCCCATCTCGACTGACTGATGAATGTTGATAGGTGTACATACATGGAGACATCGCTTCGTCTCCAAGAGGCACGCTCCATTCAATGCCAGGTCCATCACATTGCATTGCTCCAACCAAGCCACCATTCGATGTTCCATCGTCTTGAGAAATGAACCGAAGGCGAACAGGAGTTGCAGTCGTACGCGCCCATGCTGAACCAAACACTGTCGGCACCCACGCCATGGCCGTTACCGGATACCACCAATCAATACTCGCCCACAACCACATCCCAACATTCACCACTACCTGATCGGTCGGTGGAGCAGTCATCACCGATGGTTGAGGTAATCGTCCTCTCACCAAGATCGCCGCGTTCTGAGCTAACTGCGCAGTTGACGGACGCGGAATCCACACCAACGTCATTCCACCATCGGGTGCATGTCGCTCATACAGGTCGTAACGAACTGAACCGACCAACTTGGTGATTCCAGTTGTTGATCCAATGCCGCTGTCGTAGATGGTGGCTGGCACCCATCGATATCCCGATGAATCAACACCAGATCCGTTCGGTGGTGACGAGGTTTGAACTCCTGCCCAAATCGAACCACCGTCGGCGCCACCACTTCCAACTGGTGCATCGACTGCAAGCACTTGACGATGAACATCGGCACACAGCATCACGAGCAACGAAATGACAAGGCCCGCAAGACTCAAGCGTCGAAATCGCATAAGTCCTCCTCGGTGGTCCAGCGGGTGGGAGTGCCTTGATTCCACAGCCATTGATCATCGACTTTGACCAAGGTGAAAGTCACCAATGAACTCATCATTGAGTCATCAAAAATGATGTCTCCGTCAACCAGCACCACATCGTCAGTGATGCAGGTATACACAAGAGCACTCGAATCAGAGAGAGTTTGCGTCTTGTCAATTCGATAACGAATTGCTCCGCCACCAGTCGCCGTGATGTGAGCACTTCGACGCTCGGCTATCAGTTGCTGAAGATCGCTGTAGATCGGACTATTCACTTCTGTGAAAGTGGCTACATCACATGAATATGGATCTCGACCACACTCAATTCGCGCTTGCATCAATTCTGCAAACGAACTCTCAAGATCTGCGGCGACTGTCAAAGTGGTCGGTTCAATCTTTTCGGGAGGCACTGTCGTAGTTGGGCGAACCTCTGAAGTTGTCTCAAGCAGCCCCTGCCCGTTTCTGGGTAACTGGCCAACGACCGCCCCCGATGTTCCACCACATGCACCCAAGATGACCAGTGCTGTTATCCACCATGTTCGTTTCATCATTTTTCCCTTCGTGTCGACACTGTGGGAATTCAGATCCCCACAACGGTGCCGTTGTCCAAGAAGATGACTGGTAAAAAACAGACGATCTATAGGTCAAATGAACTAGTCATGAAATCGGTGGAATCACGTTCGTGAATGTCTCAAGACCTTGACAAAATCTGTAAAACTCGCCCTATGACTTCTCCTATTTCACGTCGTATGTTCTTTGCTCTCAGTGCCTCAGTGGTTGTTGTGGCCTGTTCGAAAAATGAATCCTCGACAGAGCCGGCACCAGATTCATCAGCCGCTTCAACGTCGGTGGCCCCCACAACTTCTCCGGTTCCTCAGACTGATCTCACAAGCGATCCATTCACCCTTGGGGTCGCTTCTGGTGACCCAACAGACCAATCAGTGATCTTGTGGACTCGCCTTGCGGTCGACTCGCTCAACGGCGGCGGCATGCCCGCCCAAGATATTGAGGTTCTTTGGGAAGTGTCGAGCACCGATACTTTTGATGACATCGTTTCGTCGGGGCTCGCGACTGCCGAAGAACGATTTGGACATACAGTTCATATTGATGTTCCATTATCAACGGGTGAATCAATCGTCTTCTATCGATTCCGAATTGGCGACTATGTCAGCCCGATCGGGAAAACACGCTTGTCGTCTCCGAGTGGATCAACAACGCCAATCAAAGTTGCGGCGGTGTCATGCCAGAACTACACCGACGGTTTCTACAACGCCTATGCCGATCTTGTCGAACAATCTCCCGACCTAGTGACTTTCTTGGGTGACTACATCTACGAGAGTGGTGTCGGCACTCTTGATGCCACGACTGTTCGATTACACAACAGCGATGAAATAAAGGATCTTGTTGCGTATCGCAATCGATATGCGTTGTATCGAAGCGATCCACTGCTTCAGGCAGCACATGCCGAATGCCCATGGGTGATCACATGGGACGATCACGAAGTTGAAAACAACTACGCGAACTTGACGCCCCAAGATTCAGCCGATGCTGAGGGACACGCCGCGCGACGTGCCGCTGCGTATCAAGCATGGTGGGAACACATGCCCGTCCGCCTCGGTCCGCCCACCGATGAAAGTCTGACCATCTATCGGCAGTTTTCTTGGGGCGATCTGCTCAATCTTTTAGTGGTCGATGGGCGTCAATATCGTGACGATCAAGCATGTGGCGATGCTGTTCTGAGCACACAACCTGCGTGTGATGAAGCACTTGATCCGGCACGAACAATGCTTGGAGCCGGGCAAGAACAGTGGTTCTCCGACAACATCAACGACACCACCAAAGTATGGAATGTCATGGCTAATCAAACAGTCATGACCGACATCAGACTCGGTGCGGCAGTTCTTAACTATGACCAATGGGACGGATATGCACCCGATCGAAATCGAATTCTGTCAGACATCGTTGATCAGGGAGTAGAAAACTTTGTCGTTCTCACCGGCGATATTCACCTTGCCGGTGTTGGCCAATTAACAACTGACTCCAACCCAACCACCGCCATGGGTGCCGAGTTTGTCTCCACTTCGATTTCATCTTCAGGCAATGTTTCAACCGACACCGAAGGACTCTTAATCGCCCTTCCCAACATCATCGATGCGGAAACTTCGCACCGGGGTTACACGCTTCATACCGTGACCGCGAACGACTGGACGGCAGAGTACCGAATTGTTGACAACAATTTGGTTGAGGGTTCAACAACTTCGGTGTGGAAGACCTTCAAGGTGACTGCAGGTTCTCCTGCAGTCACTCAAATTTAAGTTCAGCTGCCGGCGACGCAATCAAAAGTTGACTCAAGGGTCGCAATTCCCTCGTCAGAAATGTCAAGAGCGGTCATATCAACCGAGCCATCGACCAAGCCCTCAAGATTGTCCACAACAAGGGTCAGGTCGGCTGCGCTGAGTTTGTTCACGACATCCGAGACGCATGCCTCATCAATGGTGACGTCAGACTCTGCCGCCGAACTAACAAGGGCATCGGTGACTTTCTTGGCGTCGCCAGAACCGCCGGCCGAGCCAATGCCACCATCATCGCCACCACATGATGACAAGCCAATAACTGCCACTGCTGAAACAACTAATCCGACAAACTTCTTCATTGTTGCCTCCAGGCAATTAAGTGAATATTTGCTCCGACCTTAATCAACTAGGCCGAAGCCAACACGGCATTGGCCTGTTTGGCCGTTTCTTTTTGTCGACGTTTGGCAGCAACCTGCATGCGGATGCCGCCAGCAATGCCTTCAGGGTTCAAGATCGCCGTCACAATTAACAACACTCCACCGATGAGGGCCTCCCAACGACCAAACGAACCAAATACTTGATTCATGGCGAAGAAAGAAACCCCCGATGCTGCCGAAACACCTGCTGCAATTGCGCCGCTGACGCTCGTAATGCCACCTAGATAAGCGAACGACAACGCAGTCAGCGAGGCGATAGTTCCGTAGGAAAGATCAGAGACTGCTCCGAACCGATAAGCCAGCAATGCGCCGCCCATTCCGGCGATAAACGATGAGAGAGCAAACATCATCATCTTTACCCGGGTGTTGTTAATACCAATGGCCGCTGATGCCCGTTCGTTACTGCGAACAGCCAACATCACGCGTCCCGAACCACTGCGACGAATGTTGGCCACCATCAAACACAAAATTGTCAGGATCGCCAGCAAGAAGAAGGCAAAAATAGGTCGAGACGTTTTATTGCCATAAATGAGACCCAAGTTCCAGCCACCTAGAGATGGATTGGGGACCTTGGCTCCCCCGTTGTTCACCCCACCGATCACCCATGGTTGTTTGAAAACGAATTCAGCAATGGTGACACCACCGGCGAGGGTCACGATCGCCAGGTTGGTACCGCGCACTCTGAGTGCAGGAAGCCCAACCAAAAGCCCAAAAATCGCCGCGCCAACAGCCGCAAGAATCGGTGCGATTGGAAAAGGGATCGAGTAATTGCCCGCCAACTTTGACAGCGCAAATCCGCCAATACCAGCAAAGGCCATTTGTGCCAGCGAAGTCTGACCGCCAAAACCGATCAGAACAACTAAAGATAAAGCCAAGACCGACGCAATCAACGAACTCATAATGGCGGCCCGCCACAGCGGTCCAAGGAAGATAATTCCGGCCGATGCAATCACGAGTGGAGCGCCAACCGATAGCCGTGTCACATGAGCCAGCGGAACGAATGGCAATTTCCAACCCCCAACTGACCCTCTCTCCGGAAGGCGTTCGCCAGACACAATCATCGTGACGATGATGACGAGAAACGGCAGACCTTCACGCATTCCGTATTGAGGCCACCAACTAAAATCGAGTTGCATCTTTGTGAAGGTGCTTTGCACCATTCCGATCGCCACACCTGTCAATACCGTGGGCCAGAAATGTCGGAACTTTCCAATGAGAGCGGCACCTAGGGCTGGGATTAAAAAGCCAAAAGTAAAAATAGAACCATTCAACTGCACCAACGGCGCGGCCAGAATTGCAATCACGGCGCCGACCACCGATGAAATAACCCAGCCCGAGGCGGCCAAGAAATCTGGCGAATGCCCCAAGAGGACAGCTCCTTTTTCGTTTTCGGCCGCCGCACGCGTGGCTAACCCAAAACGTAAATACTTGCTGGCGGCCCACACGACGACCGTGATCACAAGCACGATTGCGAGCAACCACAAACCGTCACGCGGTACGCGCAACTTGTCAGTAATCGTTACTACCTCGCGAGGTAAAATTGGATCGACGCGCATCGCCAACTGATCTGGGAAACGCCGATCCTTCAGACCAATCATGACAATGATCAAACCGACGCTAGCTACGACACGCGCCAACGCCGGGGCGTCTCTCAACGGGCGAAAGATCAGCGCATAAATCAATAAACCCATGAGGGCCGCAGTCAGTAAAGCCAAACTAAAAGCCCATGTGAAACCGACATCATGACCAAAGCGGTAACGGTCTGGCAGTCCCGGAATGGGGAAAAGATATGCCCCATTCCGGAGTTCTGCATAGACATAAGCACTCCACATTGCAATTGCCCCATAAGCGAAATTGACAATGCCAGAACCTTGATAACTAATCACGAGGCCCATCGCAAACCCAGCGATGATGGCCCCGGCCCCACAACCGAGCAACAAATAAAACAGATAATCAGTCATCGTAAAATTCTCCGTCTTGTTTGTTGCTCAGCAGTGGTTAACAGGTCAGGGAAGAAGTGGGGTGCTGTCCCACAACTTGCCATCATCAACGGAAACGACCGCGCCATCTTTGTATTCGGTCGCCTCAAAGACGTACGAACAAATTGACGGGTAACTCGGTGCAGCAAGACCACACTTGACAGGCGTGATGCCTCCGTACAAGAACAGGCCATCGGCTGACTTCAAGAAGTCATACAGATTCTGACCAGTCATTTCGGTTCCACCAGCAACCATTTCTGCGGCGTAGTTGCGAAGCGACAACACCAAAACGGTACCCAAACCACCAAGACCAAGAGCACCTGTCTTGACATCAGCGGGCTCGATACCCATTTCGCCAGTTGCCTCATCCTTGATGAAAGGAGCCACAATCGATTGCAGCAATGCCTTTTCAGGCGTGTCGCGCTCGGGAGTTGCACCAACGAATACCCAACCAGTTGCATCATCGCCCACTTGAGAAATGACGTCACTGTCTGAGCAAATGCTGGTTGTCAACACGGGCTTGGTGATTCCAGCAGTGGCGTAGCCACGAATGGTTCCGATACAGCCAGCGTCTGCGTAGAGCGAGATCAAAAGATCAGGATCATCAGCATTGGCAGCCTGCATCAAACCGAGATAGCCAGCATCGGTTTCGTTGTCTCCACCCTTGACGGCCTTCCAAGTAATTCCAGCCTTATCAAGAGCCGCTTCAACGCCTGCGGCAGTCGAGTTAGCTCCAGCATTGTCAGCATGAATGATGCCGACAGTCTTGGCCTGATAGCGGTCCTGAGCGATGACTGCCATCACAGCAGTCGTCGTCGCATTTCCGCCGGTCAAGAACAATGCGTTCGCAGTGAAGTCAGGCGGCAAGATCGGCAATACGCCGATAACCGGCACGCCAGCTGCTTCATAGGTTGCGAAGTCTGGGAACAAGTCCAACCCGAGAAGGATTAACTCGACACCCTTACCAACCAACTCTTGTGCACAGGCTTGTGATGTCTCTGGAGTTCCGCCAGCGACACAGGTCTCGAGCTTGACTGGTCGACCACCAAAGCCGCCATGCGCATTCATGTATTCAAAACTTGCCTCGGCAAATCGACGAATGTCTGGGAAGTCAAGTCCGGCGGGATTGCCTTCAGTGTTCACCATTCCGACCAGCATTTCTGGACCCGTCGGCGGGCCATCTTCGGCTGCCGGTGCGTCAGTGCCTGAGACATCCGAAGTCATCGGTGCGTCAGTTGCTGGAGCGTCGCTTCCTGCCGGTGCTTCGGTCGCCGCTGGCGTACTACCACCATCGTCACCGCCGCAAGCAACAAAGAACAGACCACCAGCAACGATCGCGGCGAGTGCGCGTGAGCGCCGCCGTGATCCTGGAGTCCCCAAACTCTTGGATCGTGTCATATTTCCCCCTCAGTTGTATGCCGCAGGTTGCGGCGCTTACTTAGTTGGCCACTGTGGCCGGTACCCAACTGCCGTGGAACCCAAAGGGGATTCGTGGCAATTGAACCATTGCAATGGGTTCGCTGCTCATGGACTTGGCATCCATAATGACGAACTCACTTGCGTCCTTGTGTTGGTCATAGATGTATGTCATCAAATAACCATCGTCTTCAGATTTCGCACCCTCAGCTGCAGCGAACACGACTTCCCCACATGTTCGACCTTTACCGAGTTTGATTTCTGCGCACGTTCCGGCCTGACGGTCGTACTTCAAAATCGCGCCTTCATCAACTTGACCAAAGCCGGCGTTACCCATCGACATTTCGTAGCCGTAGCGGTGCTTCTTGCCAATGACTGCGTCGTTCACCCGTGGGAATTCGGCTCCACGATCGTCGATCTGCTCTTCGGTCACTTTGCCAGTTGTGGTGTTGATCGTCCAACGCCACAAGTTGGGCGGCGGGAAGTCCATCGCATCGGCTTTCCAGATATGCGCAAAGCGAGCGACATCAAGAATGATCTTGTCGCCTTCTTCGTAGCTGTTCATTGGGTGGAAGACATAACACGGATTGATGTCATACCACTTGACTTGTGAATCGTTTCCGTTACGTGGCATCACACCAAGACGTGCGGGATAGGTGTCGCTCCACGTGATGGGCATCTTGCCTTCAATGGCCAAGTTGAGATCGAACACTGCTGGCAAGTCCATGAACACCACATAGTTTTCGGTGATGTTGAAGTCGTGCATCATGGTTGAACCAGTCACGGTGATTTCTTCGCGCTGCACCATCTTGCCGTCGGCCGATACACGGAAGTAGGTGAGGTAAGGAGGCAGTGGTGCGTAACCAAATGCCAACATCTCGCCAGTCGTCGGACAAATTTTCGGGTGCGCAGTAAATGCACCTTTCAAGACACCGTTGTAATCGGTTGAACCGATGGTGTTGAGATTCCCATCAAGCACGTATGGGAAGTGGCCTTCTTCAAGCGCAAGAATTTGGCCAGCGTGTCCCACGATGTGTGTGTTGGCTTTCGAACATGTCATGTCCATCGTGACAGAGGGATCGAGAATGTTGATCGATGGATCCTTGATAAAAGGTGTTTGCACGTAACGGTTGCGATACCACTTGGCTGCACCATCTTGTAGACGAAGGCCGTGAATCATTCCGTCGCCAAAGAACGGGTGATCACTCATGCCAGTTAACGGATTCGCACCGTTGCGCAGGTAGCGACCATCAAGCTCGGTAGGAATGCTTCCCACGACTTTGAGATCGGTGAGCGTGAGCTCTTCTTGTGTTGGACGACCATTACCTTGAAGGTGAGCCGGGATTTCTTCAAGCATTGACATATTGATTCTCCTGATTGTGAAGGTTGATTCTGGATAAAGAGTTATTTACTTCTTGACTGCTTCTGGTGATCGAGCCCACATCAATGTGGCATCGAAACTGAGTGAATAATCGGGAATAAATTCCATGATCACGCGATGTGGTGAATCAAGGAACTTGCGGAATTCGTCGGCGGCCTGCTGATTGTCGGGACGCAAACGATTAGCGAACTCGGGATAGAACCAATCTTTAGTGGCACGATCGTCGCGAATCAAGCAGTCGCCCTTATAGGTAACGGTCTTGCCACCACCGAGGCTCGAGCCAGTGCTGTTAATGCAGATCGATGAACGCGGGTTACGACGTAACGCCGGAATGCGCTTACGCGTTTCGGCTGCGGTTAACCACAACTTGCCATCTTTCGGAAGGTACGACATCACCACACCAAAGGGCTCGCCCTTGTTGTTGACCCACATGAAGACGCACTCGCCAAGTGCATTCACTAACTTGCTTTCAAGCTCGGGTGTGAGTGCACATTCGGTGAGGTCTTCGTAACTGTCGTGGTTGGACATTGCGTTCCTTTAACTAACTAGTTGATCAATATGTGACGACAGTAACACGCCTGTCAAGCCATATCTACCCCTCGTAAGTTATTTACGAGGACCCTGCAATCCGTTCCACATCAAGTCGCTGATCTGGCTAGCCACTTCGTCAACGGCCCGCTCGGGCTGGGTGATCCACCACACCGAAATCATTTGCAACATTCCCACAATGCCAAAGGACCAAGCCTCGGCCACTTTGGGGTCGTGACCTTGGCTTTTGCGCCAAAAAGCGAGGGTTTTGGCCAAGGGCGTGGTCGAGCGTTCGGCCAACGACAGGCGTCCGATGGCGGTTTGCTCGGTATTTCCACCCGTGACGTACAAGAAAAGTTCACGATGTTCGGCCACGGCCAGCAGGTTTGCCCGAACGAGGCGGCTCAAACTGGCCTGATTGAGCGTTTCACCAGCAATGGCGTCTTCGGTTGCTTCAATCATTCGGTCTGCCAGGCGTTCGGCTAGAGCGTCGGCCAATTCGGCTCGTCCGCCAACCCGGTCATACACAATGGGCTTGGTCACGCCGGCTTCGACGGCCACCGCCTCAAGCGATGCCCCTGGTCCGTCTCGCTTAATGACCCGTTCAGCCGCATCAAGAACATGGTCGCGATCGATCACTAATTGCCCACCAATCGGGCGACCAGGTCGACGAGGCGAGGCAGATGACATGGCGACAGTCTGCCCCAAAAAAGCACGGAGGCGAATATTTCTTGAAATTGCCCCTATCGCCAGGTTTCTTACTGCTGGTAACTTTCACCCAAGTTCAAAATCTAAAGGGGAAATTCTGATGAGTGGATTATTCGATCTTTCCGATGATGTCGCAGTCGTGACTGGTGCTGGTCGCGGTATCGGCGAAGGCATCGCGAAAACTTTGGCTACGGCCGGTGCTGCGGTTGTGTGTGCAGCGCGACGTGCTGACGAGGTTGAACGCGTCGCTGCCGAAATTCGCGCTGCCGGCGGTCGTGCTGTCGCCATGCCTACTGACGTCACTGACAACGCTGCTGTTGAGGCACTCGCACAAAAAGCCATCAGCGAATTTGGCCATCTTGATATTTGGGTGAACAACGCTGGTGGTTCGCCCATTCAAGCACCACTCACCAATCTCGATCCCAACGAATGGGATGCAACGATGCGACTCAACATCACTTCTGTTTGGGTGTGCACCAACGTTGCAGCAAAACTGATGCGCGATGGTGGACGCATTGTCAACATTTCTTCGAAGGCTGCGGTTAACACTGTGATGGGCAGCGGTCACTATGCCGCAGCAAAAGCAGCAGTGAACTCACTCACCGTTACTTACGCAAAAGAACTTGGTCCGCGCATTCGCGTGAACTGCATCATGCCTGGCGCCGTACCAACCGAAATCATGATGAAGGCGTTACGTCTTGAAGATGATGACTTGCCAAAACTTGAAAAGATGTTGCGCCTTCCCATGCGCCGCTTAGGAACACCCGAAGATTTAGGCCAAGCCGTTTTGTATTTCGTTTCACCAGCATCAAGTTGGGTAACGGGTCAAGTCATCGGAATTGATGGAGGTTTGTGATGACCGAGTTAAACAAGAAAATCGTTTTGAAGAGTCGTCCCGCTCATCGCCCCGATGATTCAAACTTTGAATATCGCGAAGAACAGACCGCAGAACTTACTGATGGCATGTTGCTGATCAAAGTTGATCTTCTCGGAATTGATGCATTTATTCGCACAACATTGAACGAAGGCAGCTTTCACCGCGGCGCCGAAATCGGTGGCGTGATTCCAGCTCTCGGTGTTGGCGTTGTTCTTGAAAGTAACGCCGAAGGTTTTTCTGCAGGCGATCATGTCTTTGGACCATTGTGTTCACAAACTCATGCCGTCATGCCAGCGTTCACAATGAAGAAGATCGACACGACCGTCGCACCAGCGTCGGCTTATCTCGGAGCACTTGGTTTAACCACTGGCCTCACCGCGTACTTCGGAATTGTTGATGTCGGTCAAGTGAAGCCCGGCGACACTGTTGTTGTTTCCGGTGCAGCCGGAGCAGTCGGATCAGTTGCGGGACAAATTGCTCGCCTGAGTGGTGCAAGCAAAGTTATCGGTATTGCCGGCGGTGCTCACAAATCAAAGTTCTTGGTTAACGATCTAAAGTTTGATGCAGCCATTGATTACAAAAATGAAAATGTTGCCGAACGACTCGATGAGTTGGCTCCCGATGGAATCAACGTCTTTTACGACAATGTCGGTGGTGACATTCTCGATGATGTGTTAATGCGCATTGTTGAAGGATCACGCATTGTCATTTGTGGTGGCATCTCTCAGTACGAAAACATGGACGATGTTCGCGGGCCAAAGAATTACATGAAGCTCGCTGAACGTCACGCGCGTATGGAGGGCTTTGCGGTCTTCCATTTCGCTGATCACTATGCCCGTGCTGAGAAGAATCTGGCCGATTGGCTACGTAGTGGCGAGTTAGTAGTACGGGAACAGATCGAACAAGGTGTCGAGAACTTTCCGGCCGTCATGAACTTGTTAATGACGGGTGGCCACTACGGCAAATTGCTTCTCAAGGTGTAGTCCCGAACTTTTCCAGCGAGAATGGACGGTGTGAGCAGCATCGTCATCTCCGAACTTGAATATGCACCCCCCGGAGCTGACCAGCTTTTCTTTGATGTGAGTTTTGGTGTTGCACCAGGAGAACACGCCGCCTTGGTTGGTGCGAACGGCGTTGGCAAAAGCACCATTCTCAAAATCTTGACGGGCGAATACGAATGCGACGGTGGTGACTTCACTGTCAACGGCACCATGCTGTCAATGACTCAAGACGTAGGTATGTCGCGACCCACCGACACGTTGCGTGAAATGCTGATTGAAGTTGCGCCTACAGCATTGCGCACCGCTGGTCGCGCGCTTGTTGCCGCTGAAAAAGCGCTTGCTGATGGCAGCGACGACAGCATGGGTTACGCCAACGCACTTGGCGACTGGGGAGACCTTGGCGGTTACGACCTCGAGACCAAGTGGCAAGCCGCTGCGCAACGAAGTGTGAAGACACCAGTTGACGATTTCTCTCGGCGTCTCGTCAGTGAACTCTCGGGTGGAGAACGCAAACGACTCGTGCTTGATTTGCTGTTGACATCTGGCGCCGATGTTCTATTGCTCGATGAACCCGACAACTATCTCGACATTCCCACCCGAGGTTGGCTTGAAGAACAAATCAAAGCGTGTAAGTCAACCATCTTGATGGTGAGTCACGACCGCACATTGCTTGAACGAGTTGCAACGAAGATTGTTGTCATTGAAGGTTCGGGCGCTTGGGTGCATGGAGGTTCGTATCTCACTTTCCCCGATGCTCGCGCGAAACGTCAAGAACTGATGGGCGACGATCTCAAACGTTGGAACGACGAAGAGCGTCGACTGTTCCATCACATGAAGATCATGAAGCAACGCGCCGCGCAGAACTTCAAGAATGCCACCAAAGCCAATGGTGCCGAAACCCGTTGGGAAAAGTTTGTTGCTGCTGGTCCTCCCCCGCCCCCTGTGGCCGATCAGCAGATTCATGTTCGTTTGCGCGGCGCCGACGCCGCACGGCGAGTAGCAAAACTTGAAGATGTTTCTGTTGGAGATTTGTTCTTCCCGTTCTCGGACGAAATTCACCATGGCGAACGCGTCGGTCTTATTGGTCCAAACGGAACGGGCAAGAGTCACCTACTTGCGGTATTGAACGGCGTAACTCCCGATGTGGGTTCTGTGACTTTTGGTCCGCGCACTTCGGTTGGTGTGTTTACGCAGATCAACGATCGACCCGACTTCACGGGCCGTCAGTGTCTTGACATCATTCGCGATCGTTTAGTTGAAGATGAAAAGTCGATGAAGGCGTTGGCTCGATATGGGCTCGTGAATAATTCACGTCAAGAATTTCAAACACTGTCGGGTGGACAAAAAGCTCGACTCGAAATTTTGTGTCTCGAGATCGAGGGTCACAATGTCTTACTTCTTGACGAACCAACCGACAACCTCGACATTGAGTCGTCAGAAGCCCTTGAACGAGCACTCGACAGTTTTGAAGGCACGATTGTGGCGGTGAGCCACGACCGGACCTTTTTGGCCAAGTTTGATCGTTTCATCATGATCAATGACGTTGGCGATGTCTACGCCTTGCCCGATTACGAGATTGCCATGACCGGACTGGCCGAACCCACCAAACTCGCAACCGTTCGCCTAGCCAAGAAACTCAGTTAGGCGTAGTCTGCAGTTATGGCCGGAGCATCGCGCAAGCTCGACTTCATCGACAAGATCACCTTGCCAGTATTTGCGGCCACCATGGTCTGGGAACATCGGGTCTTAAAGAAGCGTCAGTTGCGCGAACTTGTTGATGTTGATGCTGTTGCACCAGTTGATGATGGCAGTCCAGTTCCTGATCCACTCATTCCACTTGGTTACGAAAAGAATGACACCGCTGGAAGCATTGGTCTATTAGTTGGCTCAATCTTGATGACTTTCGCTCTTGACGGTACATACCGCAAAATCCATGGCTTTCTGTTCCGCCATCGTCTCTCTAGTTTTGGTTCACGGCGTGGCTCGTTTTTCACAGCCATGATCGCTTGGGATTTCTTGTACTACTGGAACCATCGTTCGATGCACCAGATTCGCTTGTTCTGGGCCGATCATGCTGCGCATCACTCAGGTCGCCGCTACAACTTGTCAACGGCGCTTCGTCAATCATGGAATGGCTATCTCACCACGTGGATGTATTGGCCAATGCCACTACTCGGTTTCCGTTACTCAACGTTTGTCAAAGCCCGTCAACTGAACTTGTTGTATCAGTACTGGATTCACACCGAAGCGATTGATCGACTGCCAGACTGGGTCGAGAAAATTTTCAACACACCATCGCACCATCGAGTGCACCACGGTGCCAATAAGCAATACATCGATAAGAACTATGCCGGCATTCTGATTATCTGGGACCGCATGTTCAAGACTTTTGAGCCCGAGATTCGTCAGTTGCAATACGGTCTCACCAAGAACATCCGCACTAACAATCCCGTCAAGATGGCCTACGGCGAGCTTACTCAGATCGCCAAAGACGTTGCTCAAGCCGACAACTTCAATGAGCGCTTACGTTATGTTTTCGCCGCACCAGGCTGGACGCCTGACATTGCAGCGTAAGAACTAAACGAGAGCTTTGGCTTTCGTGAATTGCATGGCGCCATCATCAATGGGCGACTTCACAATCATCTGCTTGTCAACTGCGATGAGTTGCGGGTTGAGCCACGGAGCATGATCTCCCTGCTTGGGCATCAAGTGCATCATGCGTTGCATGTAGCCCGCTGAGAAATCATCAATCCAGGGACGAGCCGTCATACCTTGGTCTTGTTCTCGTAAACGCGGTGTTGCTTGCTGCGTGCCGGTTTTCTTCATGTGATTCAACAAACGACACGAGTAATGAGCCACCACATCGGCGCGCAGAGTCCATGACGCATTGATGTAACCAAAGGTTGATACCAAGTTCGGTACATCCGAATAGGCCAAGCCTTTGTAGGTCCAGGTTTGCGCGAAGTCGACCTCGTTGCCATCAACCTTGAATTCAATTTCACCGAGTGTCACGAGGTTGAGTCCAGTTGCCGTCACGATGATGTCGGCTTCAAGCGTTGCACCAGACTTCAACAAAATGCCAGTCTCGGTGATGCGTTCAATGTGATCGGTAACAACCGAAGCCTTGCCAAGCGTAATTGATGTGAAGAGATCACCATTAGGGATAAGGCACATACGTTGATCCCAAGGGTTATAGGTCGGGGTGAAGTGAGTATCGACGTCGTAGTCGGGACCAAGCGCCTTACGTACTCCACCGAGAATTTGTCCCTTAACTTTTTCTGGCTGAGTACGCGTACGGTTATAGAAGAATTTCGTCAACGCGATGTTCTTGGCACGGGTAATTGAGTAGGCAGTTTTCTCGGGCAAGATCTTGCGAAGTTTGTCGGCGATCGCATCATGGTCGGGTCGTGAGACAACATACGTTGGTGAACGTTGCAACATCGTCACATGTGCTGCACTCTTTGCCATCGCTGGAACCACTGTCACCGCAGTTGCTCCTGAACCGATGACGACGACCCGCTTGCCGGCGTAATCGAGATTGTCTGGCCACTTCTGCGGATGAATCACTTGACCAGCGAAGTTTTCAATTCCATGGAACTCTGGTGTGTAACCCTCTTTGTAGCTGTAGTAACCCGAACACATCGACAAGAAACCACAGGTGTAGGTAAGTGTCTCGTTGGTTTCTTTATGAGTGGCGGTCACTGTCCACGTCGCGGTTTCAGATGACCACGAGGCATTGGTTACCAAATGATTGAACTGAATCTTTTTGTCGATTCCGTTTTCGCTCGCGGTTTCGCGCAGGTAATTCAAGATTGATGGACCATCGGCAATTGACTTGGCTTCCTTCCAAGGTTTGAAGCTGTAGCCAAGAGTGTGCATGTCGCTATCAGAGCGAACACCCGGATAACGGAAGAGATCCCAAGTGCCACCCATGTTGGGTCGACCTTCCAAGATTGTGTAACTACGGTCGGGACACTGCTGCTGCAGGTGATAGGCCATGCCAATACCTGAAATTCCAGCACCGACGATCAAAACATCTACATACGTGGACTGCGACATATCCGACTCCCCCTGAGTGTTATTTCCGAGACTAGTTCGCCCGACCTTTATATCCATTCAGCGACCTGCCTATGGTCCAAAGTCCCTGACTGTTTGTTGTCTCACCTGCCAGCATCACGAGTGGAGGTGGACCACCATGATTCACGCGACTGAGCATTTTGATGTTCTCATTGTTGGGGCCGGTATTTCTGGAATTGGCAGCGCATATCACCTCCAAAACCAATGCCCCAACAAGACATATGTCGTGCTTGAAGGCCTCGAAAGTTACGGAGGTACTTGGTGGATGCACCGCTACCCCGGCATCAGATCTGACAGCGACCTCTACACCTTCGGATATCGGTTCAAGCCGTGGACCTCAGCACCCATCGCGACCGCTCAAGAGATCTTGAAATACATGGGCGAGGTCATTGAAGAGAATGAACTGCGTCCTCATATTCGCTACAACCACAAAATCAGCAAAGCCACCTGGTCAAGTGAAAATAATGAGTGGAAGATTGAAGTCACCAAAACTGACTCCGGCGCCAAACTCACTTTCACATGCAATTTCTTATGGATGTGTCAGGGCTATTACCGCCACGCCCAGGGCTACACGCCCGATTGGCCCAATATGGATCAATACACCGGAACCATTGTTCACCCGCAAACTTGGCCAGACGACCTTGAGTACAAAGACAAGAAGGTCGTCGTCATCGGCTCTGGAGCGACTGCCGCAACTTTGATACCCGCCATCGCCGGTGATTGTTCACACGTCACCATGGTGCAACGATCACCGACGTACTTCTTCATCGGGAGCAATATCAACGAACTCGCCGATCAATTGCGACAACTCGAAATTCCCGATGAGTGGACTCACGAAATTGTCCGACGCAAAATTTTGTTTGATCAAGAAGCAGTGACCAAACTCTCAGTCGAAGAACCTGAGTTTGTTAAAGCTGCTCTACTTGAGGGAGTACGCGGAATCTTGGGCGACGATTATGACATTGACACGCATTTCACTCCGAAGTATCGACCTTGGCGTCAACGCCTAGCGTTCGTGCCCGAAGGTGATCTCTTCCACGGCATCAAGTCGGGCAAAGCCGATGTTGTCACTGGCGAGATCGAAACCTTTACCCCTGCTGGTTTGCGGATGAAGTCCGGTGAGGAGGTCACTGGAGACATCATCGTCACTGCCACTGGATTCAATCTCAATGTGCTTGGTGATATCGAATTCATTATCGATGGTGAGCCGCTCGTCTTCTCTGACACCGTGACCTATCGAGGCATGATGTTTACAGGTATCCCGAACATGTTGTGGGTGTTTGGCTACTTCCGTGCCAGTTGGACCCTTCGTGCCGACCTCATCGGTGACTTCACGTGTCGCTTGCTGAATCACATGGACAAGCTCGGTGCTTCTCGGGTCACACCCACTCTGCGTGACGAAGATGCGAATATGCCTTTGTTCTCATGGCTTGATCCAGAAAATTTCAATCCTGGCTACATGATGCGTTCAATGAGTTTGTTGCCTAAGCGCGGAGACAAACCAGAGTGGCAACACAGTCAGGATTACTGGATGGAAAAGGACATGTTGCCAGCCGCCGATCTTGATGACGGCTGCTTGCTGTATGAATAGGTAACGACTGAACGTCCACTACCGTCATAGGCATGTTACCTTTTGCTGAATTCGGTCGTACTGGCCATCGTTCAAGTCGGGTCATCTTTGGTGCTGCGGCACTTGGTGGTATGAGCGAATCACGGGCAATCAAAACACTTGACCTTGTTGCTTCTCACGGTGTTAATCACATTGACACCGCTGCCATGTATGGATCATCTGAAGATCATCTCAAGCCGTGGCTCGCCGATCATCGATCTGAAGTTTTCTTGGCCACCAAAACCCAAGAACGAGTTGGGTCGGTGGCTCGTGCCGAACTAGAACGATCACTTGAACGAATGGGGGTCGATCACATAGATCTCATTCAGAT
>CAEZYH010000016.1_pt1 | contig 24026 bp, 20 predicted proteins | sample 7265461 | NCBI WGS metagenome assembly CAEZYH01 (sample SAMEA6813929, study PRJEB35770) | freshwater metagenome | biome: Freshwater; feature: Freshwater reservoir; material: water | place: Czech Republic | collected 2017-04-14 | depth 30m m | reverse complement strand
GGCTTGGCTCGTCGCATCCACAATACGGGCAAACCCCGACGCCTCTTTGGCCAAAAATCTTCATCGGGAACAGTGTCGTCTTCCCAGCCTGACGGCATTTCACTCCGAGGTAATTGAACGAACTGGCGAATCCGATAGCCGATCTCGGCGGGACATCCTGCTTCTTCCCAGAGTTCAACGTTGAATCGTGGGTCGGCAAACAACTTCTGCATCCGGCGTTCCATTTCGGCCCAGCGAGTGAGCCTGTTGCGTTTTCTCTTTGTCTCCATACCACTAGAACGGTCAACACGAGCCAATTTGTGCGTCATCACGACTTTGCCCAAACGCTTGTCGACTGAGAGACTGTTGTCATGAGCACAGCCACATCAGTTGATACTGCTAAAGCCACGGTCGAATCCGCACTCGATGCGCTACTGGCCACCAACGATCCAAAGAAAATGGACAACGTCGCTTTCCGTGGCGCCCGTTATGACCACGGCTTGGCATGGGTGCACTTCCCCGAAGGTTGTGGCGGTCTCGGACTTCGACCCGACTTGAATCGTCTCGTTGAAGAACGTCTTCGCAAAGCTGGCGCTGCAGCACAAGACCCCGCAACGTTCTTCATTGCACTGGCTGGACCAACGATTGCGACACACGGTTCTGAAGAAGTGAAGAAGCGTTTCTTACGCCCGATGTTTACGGGTGAAGAAAAGTGGTGTCAGTTGTTCAGCGAGCCCGGTGCTGGTTCAGACTTCGCAGGTCTCGGAACTCGCGCCGTGCGTGACGGTGATGAATGGGTCATCAACGGACAAAAAGTGTGGAACACCTTGGCGCACCTTGCCGACTGGGGCATGCTCGTTACGCGTACCGATCCCGATCAGCCCAAGCACAAAGGTATGACCTACTTCGCGATCGACATGCATTCATCCGGAGTTGAAGTTCGGCCGTTGCGTCAGATCACTGGTGAGGCCGAATTCAACGAGGTCTACATGACCGACGCCCGAGTTCCTGATTCACAGCGAGTTGGTGAAGTCGGCGAAGGTTGGCGCGTTGCGTTGACGACATTGATGAACGAGCGCACCGCAATTGGTGGAGGTGGCGGTGGCAATGCCAAGCGTCGCGGACCCATTGACGAGACCTTTCGCATTTGGAAAGAACTAGCACCAGAACTACAAACAGGTGCTCATAAAGATCAAATGATGCAGCTCTATTGCAAGAGTGAAGTGCTTCGTCTCACGAATGCTCGCGGTGCTGCAGCAGCGAAAGCCGGCAACCCCGGACCAGAAGGCTCAATTGCCAAGTTGATGTTGGCCGAATTCAACAAGAAGGTCACCGAGTTCAGCGTTGAGTTGCTTGGGGCCAATGGCATGATCAATTACGACTTCACATTCCGTCGCCCCGATGGGTTGTCAGTTGACGGATCTGAAGGCGGAGTGCGCCACTCGTTCTTGCGCTCACGAGCCAACTCAATTGAAGGCGGCACCAGCGAAATCATGCGCAATATTTTGGGAGAGCAAGTTCTTGGTCTTCCTGGCGAACCCCGCGTAGACAAAGATCAGCCGTGGATCAAGGTTCCGCGTAACTAAACCATTCAGTTTTATGCGCCATAATGGCAATGTGAAAACCACGCGCGGAATCGAGATTCCCGATGATGCCATCGAGTGGACTTTTGCCCGCTCTGCTGGCGCAGGTGGTCAACATGTCAATAAGGTCTCGTCGAAGGCCACCTTGACCGTTTTAACGGCCTCTCTGAGCGGTTCGGTCGTGAAATGTGAACGGCTCATCGCGGCATTTGGTGAGCAGATCTCGGTGACCTGCCAAGAGACTCGTAGCCAGTGGCGTAATCGTGAGTTATGCATCGCCAAGCTCATCGAGATGATCGATATCGCTGCGGCTCCCCCGGCTCCACCACGCCGCAAAACCAAACCCAGCCGGGGTGCGATCGAACGGCGTCTTTCAAGCAAGAAAAAGGACAGCGACAAGAAAGCTGGCCGACGCGGCGACTGGTGACCCCGATACCGTCAATGCCATGCCCAGTCGCTTTGCCCTGAAGTCCATGAACGCCATTCACAAAACGTTGCTCACCGTGTCATTTGGCAAGGTTGGTTGGGATGCTGGCAAGATGCCCGTGCTCAAGTTGACCACCACTGGCCGCAAGAGTGGTCAAAAGCGTCTCGTCATGCTCACCTCACCGATTCAGATTGGCGATACATGGGTCATTGTCGCCAGCAAAGGTGGAGACGACGATCACCCAGCTTGGTTCTTGAATTTGCAGGACAACCCCACGGTCGAAGTCGATATTCGCGGCAAGAAGACCACTCGTACAGCGCGCATTGCAACATCTGAAGAGCGCACCAACTTATGGCCCGAGATCACTGCCAAGTACGCCAACTACGGCGGCTACCAAAATCGCACCAATCGCGAAATCCCCTTAGTTTTTCTTGAACTGAATTCGTAAGCCCCACTCTTCTCGCGCCCATGTCGAACAACGAATCGGAAAATAGCGAGACAGATCCTCAGGTTGCCGCGACTATTGAACTACTTGAGCAACTTATTTCTGATCGCACATTGCTTGCGGCGATTCCACAGGACATACGCGTCAAGTTATTGAGCCTGGCCGGCGATCTATACGAACCCGATTTATCTTTACGTCGCAAACTCATCAAAGATCAGCGTCGTAGCGACAAAAACGAAAAGACCGCGCGCCACCAAGAGAATTTGGCTCAGGCCGCTATTCGTGCGCTTCGTGCCAAACCAGTCTTTGTCACACCCAATGTTTTTCCACCCGAACTTGTTGAAGGTGACGAGATCAATGATGAAATTAATGATGGCTTGACGAGCGCTGCATTCGTAGAGACCAACAAAGAACAACATTGCTACGTCTGCAAAGTCAAATACACGCTGATCCATTTCTTTTACGATCAGTTGTGTCCTGCGTGCGCTGAGTTCAATTACAACAAACGTGGCGAGACCGCTGATCTTTCGGGTCGGGTTGCACTACTTACTGGTGGCCGCGTCAAAATTGGCTATCAAGCCGGCATCAAGTTATTGCGCGCTGGTGCTCACTTAATTGTGACGACTCGGTTTCCACGCGACTCGGCAATGCGCTACGCAGCCGAAGCCGACTTTGCTGATTGGGGTCATCGGCTCGAGATTTACGGACTCGATCTACGCCACACACCGAGCGTTGAAGCTTTTTGTCATCACGTGATGACCAAGTACGACCGACTTGATTACATCGTGAACAATGCCTGCCAAACGGTGCGTCGACCACCCGAGTTTTATCGCCACATGATGGAACTCGAAAGTGCATCCATCACCGATATGCCCAACAACGTTCGCGAACTCGTTGGAGCGTATGAGGGTTTGCGTGGGTACAACATGTTGCCCGCCGGCGAAGTCGAAGCCCTAGAACTTGCTGGGCTGAGCCCCACAACAGCACCGGGCATTACGCGCTCGGCCGAACTTTCACAAGCTGAATTGATTGCTGAAGATCGCGATCTTCCTTCGCACCTGTTCCCCGAGGGTCAACTCGACCAAGACCTGCAACAGATTGATTTGCGTGATCGCAATTCGTGGCGCCTCACCCTGGCCGAAGTCTCTTCTGTTGAATTGCTCGAAACTCAATTAGTGAATGCCGTCGCGCCATTCGTTTTAAACGCCCGTTTGAAACCATTGATGTTGCGCACCGACAATCGCGACAAGCACATCGTCAACGTGTCAGCGGTTGAGGGTCAGTTTTACCGCAAGCTCAAGACCACGCGTCACCCGCACACAAATATGGCCAAAGCCGCGCTCAACATGATGACGCGCACATCGGCTGCCGATTATCACGCCGATGGCATTCATATGAACAGTGTCGACACCGGCTGGATCAACGACGAAGATCCAGCTCACCTAGCCGATCGCAAGCGCTCAGAGCACCACTTCCACCCACCGCTCGACATCGTTGACGGTGCAGCCCGCATTGTTGATCCCATCATTGATGGCGCCAACACTGGCAACCATACGTGGGGTCAATTCTTGAAGGATTACACACCAACTGATTGGTGAAGGCTGATGCATCACTCAACACACGTTCCACTCGCCGGCGCCTTTGGCGGAGGAGGCTTGTTTGGAATCGGTTACGCAATGGGGGTGCTTGAAGGATTACGTGAGAACGGAATAGATTTGTCGGCTGCACCCATGGTTGGCACATCGGCTGGCTCGTGGGCCGCCGCAGCGACCGCACTTGATGTTGATTTCGATCAATTAGCCGCACTCGATGTGCCGCGCTTTCCCGATCCACGTTCGGGAGTCTTGGCCAATTCGGCGCGGCGTGTATTCGGAAATGCGATGCGCGCCAATGTACACGTCATTGCGTGTGCACTCCCCCGCTTACATCGCACCGAACTTGATGGCGCACTGATTCCGTTATCGACAATGGTCGCAGCATCATCGGCGGTGCCTGGCTTACTCGCCCCACAACGGGTGAACGGACGTTGGTATATCGATGGCGGAGTGCGATCGGGAGTCAGTGTTGATTTGGCGGCGCCAGCCGATCTATTGATTGTGATTGCTCCTCTTGCCGGTGCAATGTTTGGTCCATTTAATAATTTGGTTGAACGCAATACCGACCGAGAAGTCACAGCCTGGAAAAAATCGTGTGGCGGCAACGTTCGTTTATTTGCACCGAACGCCGAGACCGCCAAGATTGCGACGTTGCCTCATCATCTGTTCGACAAAGGTCGCGCCATTGAGGCGTACGCCCACGGACGCCAAGAAGCTCGAGGAAAATAAAACGATCTGGTCTGCGAATTGCTGAGAAAACCTCAGCAAAAGCCGACCAGATCGCCTAACGAGTTATTGATGTGTTCAGCTGCAGCCAGAAGTGCTACCGCACGACGGGCAAGCGTGACATGAACCGGCACGGTTCATTTGCACACCACACTGCATGCACATCGGCGCATCGCTGTGCTTTTGTGTCTGACGAGCAATCTCTGCTGAATGATCGCTCACAGGAGCCACCGGAGCGATTCCCATTTCGAGCTGTGTCACCAATTCTTCGACCGACGGAATGCTCTTCGGATCGGCTGCAACATCGCTTCCAGTTGACGAGACGTAGGACGACTCTTCAACACCTGGCAACGTCGGCTGCAAACGCTCGTCAATCGAGAAGATTCCGAGTTCTTCGCGCTCGGCGTAGGTCAAGTACTCAAGTGCCATGCGGCGGAACAAGTAGTCCATGATTGAAGCGGCGAAACGGATGTCCGGATCGTCGGTCATGCCTGCTGGTTCGAAACGCATGTTGACAAATGCTTCAACAAAGGCCCGCATCGGCACGCCGTACTGCAAGCCATAGCTGATGCTCTTGGCGAAGGCGTCCATGATGCCCGACAAGGTTGAACCCTGCTTCGACACAGTCAAGAACACTTCACCGGGGCGACCGTCTTCGTATTCACCGATCGTGGCAAAGCCCTTACAGTCGGCCACGCGGAATTCGAAGGTGCGACCACGACGACTGCGGGGCAACTTCTGACGCACCGGCTTCGAGATAACTCGTTCCACGATCTTTTCCACAACGGCGGTCGCTGCTGCCTCGGGGGCATCGGACGTGTCGTCTTTTTTGGCAGTTGACAACGGCTGGCCGACCTTGCAGTTGTCGCGGTAGATCGCAACAGCCTTGATGCCCAGTTTCCATGACAACATGTGCAGTGCTTCAATTTCTTCAACGGTTGCCTCTTCAGGCATGTTGACCGTCTTCGAAATGGCACCCGACAAGAACGGCTGCACCGCACCCATCATGCGCACGTGGCCTTCGTAGTGAATCGTGTTGTCACCCATTGAGCAAGCAAAAACCGATAAGTGCTCGGGCTTCAAATCAGGTGAACCAACAATGCTCTTATTGGTATCGATATAAGAAATGATCCGATCGACAACTGGCCCCTCATAACCGAGGTTCGTCAAGGCACGGGGCACCGTCTGATTGACGATGACCATGTTGCCGCCACCCACTAACTTCTTGAACTTGACAAGACCTAAGTCTGGTTCGATACCTGTTGTATCGCAGTCCATCATCAGACCGATTGTTCCAGTCGGTGCCAAAACTGTGGCCTGGGCATTTCGCACGCCGTACTCTTCGCCATCGCGAACAGCGGACTCCCACGAATATGCAGATGCGGCCACTAAGTCAGGTTGGACGACGTCAATATTGTCAATTTCATGATCAGCATCACGATGCATCCGCAAAACGTTGAGCATGTAACGCTCGTTTTCGGCAAAGCCGGCGTGCGATCCCATACGACTCGCTGTTCGAGCACTCGTGGCGTACGCATGACCAGTCATCAAACTGGTCAAAGAAGCAGCCCACGCACGACCTTCAAGGGAGTCGTAAGCCAAACCAAGAGCCATCAACAATGCACCAAGGTTGGCGTAACCGAGACCGAGTTGACGGAACTTACGGCTGTTGTCACCAATTGCTTCGGTCGGATAGTCGGCGCGCCCAACCAAGATTTCTTGAGCGGTAAACATAGTTTCAATGGTGTGCTTGTAAGCCTCGACATCAAAAACGTCTTGATCATCGAGGTACTTCAACAAGTTGATTGAAGCCAAGTTGCATGCCGAATTATCAATGTGCATGTATTCGCTGCATGGGTTCGATCCATTAATGCGACCTGATGCATGCGAGGTGTGCCACTTGTTGATCGTGGTGTCGAATTGCAAACCAGGATCAGCACAGTCCCAAGACGCTTCAGCGATTTGACGCCACAAGTCGCGGGCCTGCACTGTGCGCACAGGTTCACCGGTCTTGACGGATCTAAAAGACCACTCTTTGCCTTCAACAACTGCGTTCATGAAATCATCGGTGATACGTACCGAGTTGTTGGCGTTCTGGTACTGCACGCTGAATGCATCTGAACCATCGAGGTCCATGTCGAAGCCAGCGTCACGCAAAACGCGCGCCTTCTTTTCTTCTTTGGCCTTACACCAAATGAATTCTTCGATGTCGGGGTGATCAACGTTGAGAATGACCATCTTGGCGGCACGACGAGTCTTGCCACCCGACTTGATGGTGCCAGCTGATGAGTCGGCGCCGCGCATGAAACTCACGGGACCAGAAGCGGTTCCGCCGCCCTGAAGTAACTCAACACTTGAACGAATCTTTGACAAGTTGATACCCGAACCCGAGCCACCCTTGAAGATGATTCCCTCTTCGCGATACCAGTTCAAGATGGCATCCATCTTGTCTTCAACGGCCAAGATGAAGCATGCACTGGCCTGTTGCGGAACACCCTTGACGCCGATGTTGAACCACACCGGGCTGTTGAATGCGGCGCGCTGGGTCACCAAGATGAACTTCAATTCATCACTGAAGTTGTCGGCCTCGGCCTGATCGACGAAATAGCCACCCTCAACGCCCCATGTGGTGATGGTGTCGGCCACGCGGTCGATGACCTGCTTGAGCGATTGCTCACGCTCATCGGTACCTGGGGTACCGCGGAAATACTTTTGTGCCACGATGTTGGTGGCATTCAGCGACCAGGTCTCTGGGAACTCGACTCCGAGCTGTTCAAAAGCAACTGAGCCGTCCTTCCAGTTCGAGATACGGGCGTCACGCTTTTCCCAGACCACCTGGTCGTAGGGATGCACACCAGGAGTGGTGTAGTGACGACGGATTCCGATGGCGAGACGGTCCGGGGCGAGTGACATATTGATTCCTTTTTCGAGAGGGCGAAGTATTTTTACAGATGACAGTGGAAAATGTTGAATTGAGATCATGACACACCAGACACAAGATGTGGTGTATTCCCCTAGTGCCTGCGCGTGCAACCACAAGTGGTAGTGAAATTACAGCAGAGTAACTACACCAATGTCAACGACCCTCGCGTAGCACCTGCTCAGATGGGGTTTTTCCACAACGCCATAGTGTCGCCGGTCACATTCATGTCGCATCAATTCCCGCTCGTTTCGAATTCTTTGTTGAAAGGGCGGCGGATTTCAGTAGGTCCAGGACTCGATCGTCCCACCCAAATTCGGCGGCCAACACCTAGAAAACACCAGATCTTGGGCCGACGAACCACTAGCCACGGTCCTCCACCACCACTTTCAACTCAAGTCACCCTAAGCGCAACACCCTGTGGGGAGGAAGTGGATAACCCTGTGAATTAGCCGTTTGTTTAGGGGAAAACCCTGTGGATAGGGTGTGAATATCGCTTTTTCAGGCTTTTCAGCCAATTCGGGCAATAGAAACGGGAATTCCGTTCAAAACTGAGGTTCCGGACAACGGGTCCATGGCTTCGTGATCACTCAAAACATTCGAATTCACGCCGCTTAATGACTCAGCAACACGCATCTTGGTCCCGGGATGATCATGGCCCCAACCATGCGGCAAGCTCACGACCCCTGGGCGAATGTCATTGGTAATTTCAACAGGTACAACAACGCTTCCGACGCGAGACGTCACCGTAACAAAAATTTCTTCTGCAGATTCATTCAATAAATCAAGGCTTTTTGCATCATCAGTGTGCATTTGCAATGAACATCGCACATTGCCTTTCACAAGTACCTGAATGTTGTGCATCCATGAGTTGTTCGTTTTCAAATGACGTCGCCCGACTAACACGAATCGATTTTTCGTGAATTCGTCAATGGAATCAAGCAAACGAGGCACATCAGCAATCAATGGTTCAGGTGCGAGTTCAATCATTCCGGTGCGCGTGCGCAGAGCGTCAGGCAAGCGTGGCTCAAGTGCACCGAAGTCAACACCATGCGGATTATCGAGCAACAGTTGCAGCGACGCTCCCCCCACGTTGCTCCCGAACCCTGCTCCGTACGGACCGGTTTGCAACATGAAGTCCAACATGCGCGCCGGACCACGGCGACCTTCGGCATTTAAAACATCAATGATCTCATCGGCATTTCGACCATGTATGGGTGATGACGGATCGCCAATGCTGTTGCGTACTAAGCCTTCGATGGCAAGATCATCAGCAAGATGTGGATCGGCATTAGGTCCGAGACCTTGCGCAATCATGCCGAGTTTGGCAAGAATCTCCCACTCGTCGGGTTGACCTTCATCGAGCGGCAATACCGGCGTGCTGTAGTTAGCAACATTGCGAATGGCAAACTGCAACAACAACACGTCGTAGTGATCGCGTTGCAATTGTGATGGAACGGGCAAAATCACATCGGCATGACGGGTCGTTTCGTTGAGGTACAAATCAACACTGATCATCAACTCAAGCTTTTCAAAGGCATCAGAAAGTTGACGCGAGTGCGGAGTTGACAAAATTGGATTGCCGGCAACGGTGACAAGAGCTTTAATCCCGACGTCACCCGCATCAGTAATTTCTTCGGCCATAGCCGCAGCCGGGTATTCGCCCATCACTTCGGGATAACCCTTCACTTTGGTTTTCCCACCACCGCGACCGATACGAAATCCACCACCTTTTCCTGACGTACCGCGAGTTGTCGGTCCACCAAGTGCTGGCTTCGTAAACATCACCCCACCAACCGAATCAAGATTTCCGGTCAATGTGTTCACAACATCAATGAGCCACGAAGCAGTCGTACCAAACTCGGTTGTTGTTGTCCCGATACGCCCATACAACGCCGCAGTTTTTGCAGCGCTTAATTCGCGCGCCACTTGGCGAATCACATCGGCTTCAAGTCCAGTCGCTTGCGCAACTCGTTCGGGCGTGAACTCAGTTGACGCTTCACGCACAGCATCAAGGCCATTCAAAAGTGGAGCAATGTGATCTTGGATTTTGACCAAATTTTCAGCGAACAAAACATTCACAATGGCCATCAAGAACAACGCATCGGTGGCCGGACGAATGGCAATCCATTGATCGGCTTCTTCGGCTGTACGCGTGCGACGCGGGTCGACCACAACGACTTTGCCCCCACGGGCACGAATCGCTTCGATGCGTCCAGGAAAATCGGGTGCGGTACACACGCTTCCGTTTGATGCATACGGATTTGCCCCCAAAATCATCAGGTAATCAGTGCGATCGAGGTCGGGAACGGCCACCGAAACACCCGTGCCAAACATGTATCCCGCTGCGACTTGTTTGGGTAATTGATCAACGGTCGATGCACTAAATCGATTATGCGTACCGAGACCTTGTAACAAAGTTCGGTTGTACAACATCGCCGACAAACTGTGAGCTCCAGGGTTGCCGAGATACACGCCAACAGCATCGCGACCGTGGCGTTCAATCACATCTTGCAAGCGACCAGCAATCTCGGCCCACGCTTCATCCCACTCCACTTCAACGTGAACCCCATTGCGCTTGATGTGTGGCTTACGTAAACGATCTGGGTCTTCATGAAGTTGTTTGAGCGTTGAACCCTTGGGACAAATAAAACCATGTGAGAAGACGTCGTCCATGTCTCCGCGGATACGACCGATGGTTGATCCTTTGACAGTGATTTCTAAACCACAACCGGCCTCACATAACGGGCAGGTTCGATAGGCAATACGTTCGTCACTCATGCCCTCACCCTAGAACGCTGCGCACAGCGAAAACTGAGTGAGCGTCAGGCCACTGGCGATTTGTCAAGAAGGGCTGCTTCACGCTGAAAGTCTTCAGCAGCGTCGAAATTCTTGTACACACTCGCGAAGCGCATATAAGCAACTTCATCAAGGTCACGTAAACGCTCAAGAACAGCGAGTCCAACTTTGGTGCTCGGCACATCGCCTCCACCAGTGGCTCGCAGTTCTTCTTCAACCGAGTCGGCAAGAGCGTTGATGGCATCATCATCGACGGGCCGACCTTTCGATGCCGCCTTGACTCCAGAAATCAACTTGCCACGATCGAACGGCTCACGGCCACCATGAGTTTTGGTAATCATCAGTGGCACTTCGTCCATACGTTCAAAAGTTGTAAAGCGGTGCATGCATTGCGGACATTCACGACGACGACGAATCGCAGCACCTTCTTCGGCCGTACGTGAATCGACCACTTTGGTGTCTTCATGTCGGCAGATGACGCAACGCATGGCGCCATGATAGTAGAAAACTGAACTATTCAGCGGGGACAATGAGACGTTGACCCACATCGATTGACGCTCCGCCGTTCAATTCGATCAATGAATGCACGTAATTTCGAATGTTTCCGCTGGTCAGCGACGAAGCAATGGACCATAACGTGTCGCCCGATTGCACCACGTAGAAGCCTTCGCCCTGCACAAAGGCAAGTGAGACGTCGACACCATTGACCGAGGTACTGATGGGCTGAGCACTCGCAGAAAAGGGCGTCACCGCGGGGACTGAGGCAGTCACATCCCCGCGGCTCGCCAAAGTGCGGAAGCCGAGGCAGGCGGCTACCACAACAGCACACAGGGCCAAACCCACCACCAGCCGACGACGCAAGTACACGTCGTGGGACTGGTGGAGAATAGGGGCCATAGAAGAAATAGAAGTAGAAGAAGTAGAAGAAAGTGACGATCGAGCACCAGACCGGTTGGGCTGAATCTCGACGATGTAACGGGGGTTAAGTGCGAGGGCCATGATGAATCTTTCTGATCGGTAGTGCGAGCTCTGGTGAACCGCTGTTGTTGACAGTGTGCGTGAGGGGTATGGCACAGATGCCAATCCCCTCACGAACGCTTGTTCGTAGGCTATGCGAACGGATGTTCGGTGTCAACCACTGATTTTAAATAAGTCATCTACCAGCACAAATAAGATTTTTACGAACAGGTGTTTGACTCTCGCCACGAACACCCGTACGATGCACCCATGAGCGAACACATTCTCACCGACCGTCAGCGTGGCATCCTCGAGTGCATCGAAGCCTGTATGGAAGACCGGGGTTTCCCACCATCAGTGCGCGAAATCGGCGACACCGTCGGTCTCACATCACCATCAACGGTGCACAATCACCTCAATACCTTGCAACGCTTGGGCTTTCTTGAACGAGATCCCAATTTGCCCCGAGCCATCAAAGTCAACTGGGACCGCAACAGTGGTGCGATTATCGCCCGTAGTCGCGTCCACCACGTTCCGCTCATTGGTGACGTCGCAGCCGGAACCGATGTTTTGGCTCAAGAAAATGTCGAAGAACTTCTCCCCCTCCCCGCCGACTTCACTGGCGAAGGCGATCTCTTCATGTTGCGCGTCCGCGGCGATTCAATGATTGAGGCCGGCATTCTTGATGGCGACTATGTCGTTGCTCGTCAGCAACTCACTGCCAACAACGGCGACATCGTCATTGCCGGAATTCCTGGCGATGAAGCAACAGTCAAGACCTACAGCCGTAAGGGACGTGAAGTCGTTTTGCTGCCGGCCAACCCGCGACTTTCGCCAATGCACTTTTCATCAGACGATGTGCGAATCTTCGGCAAGGTCGTCACGGTTCTACGTCGTCTCTAAAAATGTCGTCTCTGAGATGTTTGTTACTGGCCAGCTCGATCTTCAGGGCGAGGCGGAGCCCACGGATCAGTTGACCTTGAATCCGAGCCAACAATCGAGTCACTGCTGGATGGATAGTTGACATACACCTCTGCTCGAGGGTTCATTGCGACCCTGCGACGAGCACGGCGACTGACGCGAGTCGCGATAATCGCCAAAATCAACAATGCGAGCGCAACCAGAACAAGCGATGCGCCACTCACCAGGATTGCCCCATCCAACATTGATGCATTACGGCCAATCGCAATAACCGCATTGGGTTCATTCGATTGCATCACCAAGGTGAATGTTCCCGGTTCGGCAATCACGAATGTTGATACCGACTTGCCGGCAAAATCGGGAGCGTCGTATTCAACGGCATCATCAGGCCGAACGTCGACGTCGGTGCCAGCGCTTGATTGCAACGCCACAGTTACCTCGGGGGCCGAATCAAATTTGTAATCGCGCGCATCGTTATTGCACGGACCAAGATCGGCGATTGTTCCCTTGGTTTCTACGTAGATGTAATAACGACCCGTTGCTGAAATATCAATCGTCGACACACAACCGCTTGGAGTTCGTACTAAGTCACTAATGAGTTGTTGATCACGCTGCACGCCAATCAACGCCAGAGTCATACCGACAGCGAAAACTACAACAGCCGAAATCCACCACCATTTAACCGAGCGAACTTTTGGCATGTCGTCAGACATCATGAAACTCCAAGTCGCTGCGCAACGCGCTCGATTGTCTCGTCACTTTGCACAACTGCCACGCGGATAAACCCTTGACCTTGTTCACCATACAAATCACCAGGACTGACCAATGTTCCGGCTTCACGAGCTAAACGCTCAGTGAAACCCCATGCGTCATCAACTTGGAACCACAGATAGAAACCACCATCCGGCAACGAAATATTGATGCCCGACCATTTCGACAAGATGTCCGCCATGCGCTCGAGGCGATGACGATAACGATCTCGTTGCACCACAACATGTTCGTCATCATTCAGCGCCGCAACCGCGGCAGCTTGTGCCGGGCCTGGCACCATCATGCCGACATGCTTACGAACCTCAGATAGGTAATGCACAAGGTCGTGATCTCCGGCGTAAGCACCGACCCGCAGTCCTGCCAAATTTGAACGCTTCGACAACGAGTGAACCGCAATAACGCCATCAGAACCATGTTGCAAAATCGTTTGTGCCGGACCGCCCCATGTGAATTCGGCATAACACTCATCACTGAAAACTGGAACACCATGAGCACGACCCCAAACAGCCGCGGCCCCTAGATCGTCAATAGCGCCTGTCGGATTTGATGGGCTGTTGACCCACAAAAGCAATGCGCGCTTGGCGTCTTCTTCGCTAATGGCAGTCAGATCAATTCCACCGCGATCGTTACACGGCACCGCGATGGCACGACAACTAGCCAAAGTTGCGCCCATTTCGTAAGTTGGATAAGCAACCGCTGGATATAAAACGGTGTCGAGCCAAGGTGAACGTAACTTCATCCATTGCGGCAACGTCCCGACAAACTCTTTGGTGCCGATGCATGCAGCAATGTCAATGGGAGCGATCGTCACGTTGAAACGACGTTGCATCCATGCTGCGAAAGCCTCACGCAAACCAGCCGAACCAATAGATGGCGGGTAACCCCGTTCACTATTACTTGCCGCCAATGCGTTAATCACCGAAGCCGGTGACGGATCACACGGCGTCCCAATGGACAGGTCAATCAACCCACCTTCAAAGGGCGCCGCCAACGGCTTATACGAATCAAGGCGTTCGTAGGGATACGGCGGCGGAACAAAACCAGCTAAGTGATCAGGAGCGGAATTCATGAGTTATATGTTGCCTGTTGGAGTGGGGTCTACGCCACCATCAGCGACCACAAATTCGCTCAATCGGCCAACCGAAGCTTCGGCGAGCCGCGCTCGTACACGGACACCATCGGTTTCGTGGGTGGTCGATACCACTTCACCTTCTCGATGCACCGCAGCCAAAATGTCGCCACGTTCATACGGAATGAGCAGTTCAATGACTTTGCTCACCGAGCGCAAACGATCAGACAATGTCTGCAAAAAGCGATCGATGCCGTCACCAGTATTTGCGCTGATACCAACTGAACCGGGATGCCACGCAACCACATCGGCGACACCTACGGGATCGAGATCACTCTTATTGAAAACTAAGAATTCGGGAACTTCGTCGGCATGAATTTCGCGCAAAACTGTTCGCACTGCATCAATCTGACCATCGGGGTCGGATGATGATCCGTCTACGACATGCACCAAGTAATCGGCCCGTGCTGCCACTTCAAGAGTGCTCTTAAACGATTCAACAAGGCCGTGCGGCAGGCGTCGTACGAATCCAACAGTGTCGGTCACCAGCACTGGTTCACCACCGGGAAATGACAATCGTCGTGTCGTCGGATCGAGCGTCGCGAACAGTCGGTCTTCAACCAATACGCCGGCATTTGTCAGACGATTCAACAATGTCGATTTTCCCGCATTGGTGTACCCCACGATGACCACATTGGCTAGTCCACTACGTGAACGACCTTTGCGTTGCAGATCGCGCGTACTGCCAAGTTCTTTGAGTTCTTGTTCAAGACGCGTGATGCGATTCTTAATTCGCCGACGATCAACTTCGAGCTTGGTTTCACCACTACCAAATCGCGATCCGACGCCACCTCGCTGCTGCGACATTTTGGCATCGGCACCGCGTCGTAAACGCGGCAAGCGATAACGCAGCAAGGCCAGTTCAACTTGAGCCTTACCCTCGAGGGTGTGCGCATTTTGCCCAAAGATGTCGAGAATGACAGCAGTACGGTCTAGCGCAGTTCGTCCTAACAACTTTTCTAAGTTGTATTGCTGACCAGGCGACAATTCGTTGTCAAACACCACGGTGTCGGCATCAACTGCCAAACACAATTCGCGCAGTTCTTCAGCCTTACCTTTGCCAACGAACCAAGTGTGATCTGGTACGTCCCGCTTTTGCGTGAGCCGTCCCGCTTCATCAGCACCAGCGGTATCAATGAGCAAACTCAATTCATCAAGACTGGCTTCAGTGTCCTCTTCGGTTTTGCCATGCAATGTCACGCCAACCAAAACAATTCGCTCGCGAATCGAGCGTTCAATCAGCGTCTGACCGAGGGCTTGGTTATATGGCGAGTTTGGACTTGAGTTCGTCACATGTGCACCGAAATTGACGCGATAAAGACCGCTGGTCCGATCAAGGTCACGGCTCGAGTTGACGAATCAACTCGGACCTTGGCGTCGCCACCATCCATATGCACAATCACTTCGGGTGTCGACGCTGGCACAAGCCCCCACGCGACTGCGGCCTCAGCGGCTGCACATGCACCAGTTCCGCAGGCCATCGTGATTCCGGCGCCGCGCTCATGCACCCGCATCGTGATTGCATGTGGCTCGGGACCAGGTTCAATAATTTCAAGATTGACGTGCGGAACTTTTAAGCCAAGTTCGGTGAGGTCGACTGTGGCAACATCGTCGACTCCCACAACCGAGTGCGGATTTCCCATCGACACATGGCGCACCGGACGGTCGGGGTTGCATCCAAGACTGGCCCAGTTATGCGGTTCGGGAAGATCGGTGACGCAACCCATATCGACGCTGATGTCCAATGAACCGTCGTGCCATCCACTTTCAACGCTCACACTGCGCTCTCCAGCGTCGGTGTCAACAATGTATGTCGCAGGCTTTCCCCCAGGACCAGCAATTTGCCAATGCGCGGCCTGCACCAAACAGCGAATTCCGTTTCCGCTCATTTCGGCACGGCTGCCATCGGCGTTAAACAAGACCATGCCAAGTCGATCGCCCTGCTTGATTTCGAGCAACAACAAACCATCAGCGCCTAGTCCGAAACGACGATCACACCAACGCTGAGCCAGCTCAGGCCATTGGAACGAAGCATCGGCTTGGGCAACATTGACAACTAAAAAATCGTTGCCGAGGCCGTGATGTTTGGAAAGATCAATCTGCATAGGGCTTGTCTTCAGACTACGCCAAAAGCTCAATCAGGCGCGGTACGACTTCGGCGACTGGGTCAACATCTATATCGAACCACATGATTCGCGGGTCACGACGAAACCAGCGTTCTTGCCTCACCGCAAACTGGCGAGTCCGCAATACGACCGTCGCCACAACTTCTTCGAGCGACATCCGTCCTTCTAAATGTTCAACCATTTCTTTGTAGCCAAGCGCCTGAAACGCTGTGGGTGACAATCCAGCCACCAGCAATTTCTCAACCTCTTCACGTAGGCCTCGCTCAACCATGATGTGCACACGTGCTTCAATACGCCCAGCCAACACATCTCGCGGCCAGCGCAACGCCACTTGCTGCACGGGGCTTTCAGGATAAGTGTCGACACCTGGACCAAATGAAGAAAAGGGCTTGCCACTCCCCTCACACACTTCAAGTGCCCGCACGATACGCCGCACATTGTTGGGTTCCATTTTTGTGGCGGCCGACGGATCAAGAGTCGCAAGCCGCGCATGCAAAACTTCGGGTCCAAGTTCAAGAACCTCTTGATCTAGTCGCGCCCGAACCTCGGGCCACTGGCCGGGCAAAGTCAACTCATCAACGACAGCACGCACGTACAGGCCAGTGCCACCAACAAGTAGTGCACGACCCTGACGTGATGCGATGTCACTGATTACCGAGTGATACGCCACTTGAAAGTCAGCAACCGTAAATGGCTCTGTCGCATCAACTAAATCAATCAAGTGATGGCGCACCAGTTGCTGCTCATCGTGTGTGGGTTTGGCGGTGCCAATATCCATTCCGCGATACACCTGCATCGCGTCAATAGAAACCAACTCAATTCCGAGGTTGCGGCCAACATCAGATGTTGCGACTGCCATCGCGACCGACGACTTACCGCTTGCCGTCGGACCCAAAATGACTAACGAATGCGGGACAACTGCCGAACGAGTCGTCATTTGATCATCACATCGATGCGACAGGAATGCGAACTTTGTGCGATGGGTCTGACGTGACCTCACGCAAAATTCCGCGAAGGTGGTGCGGAGCAGCCTCGGTAATTTCGACCAATCCGTAACTCCCAGTCCGAATCGCATTCTTTGGAGTGAAGTGCACAACTTTGTTCTGCCGAGTACGGGCTTGATAGACCTCGGCATTACGTCGCGATGGACCCTCAATCAGAACCTCTTCAATACGACCGATTCGAGCTTCGTGGCGAATCACTGCCGAATGCTCAACGACGACTCGCAATCGCGCAAATCGATCAACAACTACTGCTGGGTCAACAAAATGATCAACCATCGTTGCTGCTTCGGTGCCTTCTCGTGGCGAGAACATAAATGTGTAGGCATAGTCGTAATCGGCTTCGGCGGACACTTCGAGGGTGCGGACAAAATCTTCTTCAGTTTCGCCCGGGAAACCGACGATGATGTCGGTGCTGATTGCCAAATCAGGGATGAGTCGACGGGCCTGGTGAAGTTTTTCTAAATAGCGCTCGGCGTTATATCCACGATGCATCATGGCAAGCACGCGATCGCTTCCCGACTGCAATGGATAGTGCAGGTGCTCACAAATTGTTGGCACCTCGGCCATGACAGCAAACGTCTCTGGACGCATATCTTTGGGGTGCGGACTCGTAAACCGCACCCGCTTAATGCCAGGCACTGCTCCGACTTCGCGCAACAATTCGCTGAAGAGTGGTCGTGCCGAAACATCTTCGCCCGCACGCCGCTTATCAAGTTGCAAGTCACGTCCGTAGCTATTGACGTTTTGACCAAGCAATGTCACCTCAGTGACTCCCTGATTGGCAAGTGCACGAACTTCTGACACGATGTCGACGTATGGTCGACTGATTTCAGAACCGCGCACTGAGGGCACGATGCAAAAGGCGCACGAATTGTCGCACCCGATTTGAATCGTGACCCATGCGTCGTATGACGTCGCTCGCTTGGCAGGCAACGCAGACGGGAACATCGCGTGATCGTCGAGAACGGCTTCTTCTAAAATTTCGGTCACCGGTCCGTCCACGCGGGCAGTCTCGAGTAGTTCGGCAGCGCGGTGCACATTATGTGTACCCATCACCACGTCAACCCACGGCGCTCGCTTTTGAACAATGTCGCGATCCTTCTGAGCAAGGCAGCCCGAAACCACGATTTGCCGGCCTTCACGAGCATCTTTCCAGCGCTTCAACATTCCGAGGTTGCCGTACAACTTGTTGTCGGCATTTTCGCGAATACAGCAGGTATTCAACACCACAACATCAGCATCGTCTTCTTCATCAACTGCCACAAGGCCATCGGCGTCAAGTAGTCCAGAGATTCGCTCAGAATCGTGGTCGTTCATCTGACACCCGAAGGTGCGCACGACGTAAGAACGAGGATCTTGACTGGCCATAACTCGTTCAGGATACCCCTGAACGGCCATCATCATTCTTCGACGAAATTGCGAAGCGCTTGCCCGCTTGCCACGTGCCGGAGCCGAAACAGGGCCCGTACCTCAATCTGACGAACTCTCTCACGGGTGATGTTAAAAGCCTGTCCAACCTCTTCAAGGGTCGCACTGTGCTCGGCATTCAGCCCGAACCGCATTTTCATGACATCTCGTTCGCGCTCGGGAAGCTCGTCAAGAACAACCCGCATCGCTTCCCGCATGTCTTCGAGTTCAATTCCGCCGCTCGGGTCAACGGCGTCAGTTGACGCAATATGGTCGGCAATCGTTGAATCGCCATCGGCGCGAGTGGGTTGATCAAGGCTGGTTGTATCGGCAGCCAAACTGAAGTATTCAGCGACCCGATCTGGTGACTCGCCTAAGGCTTGAGCGATTTCTATGATCGTTGGCTCGCGCTGATTCAACTGTGTCAATTCGCGCTGCACTCGCAAGGCACGATTGATGTTCTCCATGGCGTGAGTCGGAATACGAATATTGCGACTCTCCTCGGCCACTGCCCGAGAAATCGCTTGCTTGATCCACCACGTCGCGTAGGTCGAAAACTTGAAGCCTCGTGTGTAGTCAAATTTCTCGACTGCTTTCATGAGACCAATGTTTCCGCTCTGAATTGCATCGGCAAGCGGCATCGAAACTTTTGTGTAACGCTTGGCGATGCTCACGACAAGACGAAGGTTCGCATTAGTGAGGTCTTCGCGAGCCCGACGCCCTTGATCGATGACCCTTTGTAAACGTCGGCGGTCAAGTGTTGAGACTGCACCGCCAAGACTCTCTAGTTCGGCGTCTGCTTCACTACCAAGAACAATTTTCCGGCCAAGTACTTTTTCTTCATCGGCAGTCAATAATGCAATACGACTAATTTCTTGCAGATACAAACGAATGGCATCTTGACCCGCATCGTCAGTGACTCGGTCGCTACGTGATGATTTCTGTTTCTGAGAAGTACTTTTGATTGCGCTCAGCGAAGGGCGACGTAACTCGCCAGAATCATCGAGTTCGAATGATTGATCAACTCTGATGCCAATCTTTTCAATTGATGTGCGAACTGAATCAATGACTTCGGGCGACAATTCAATATCGCGTAAGGCATCAACGATGTCTTCAGTAGAAAGCTCACCTTGCCGTTGACCAAACGCAATCAGCGCCGACCATTCTGCTTCGTCGATACCGACAACAGGAACGAGTGATGTTGCAGCAAAATCATTGCTGACATCATTCTTCGCTATTGTCACCTTGACCCCCCGGCTGAACTGTTCGTACTGCAAGCCACATTAGCAATGACTCAGCAGCCGCTAAAGCCGTTCGCTCATTGTCAAGATTCTCAAGTTGAACCCGTGCATCTCGATCTTCACGGATTTCATCAGGATTGGCGATTCGGGTGCGTTGTGTCAGAATTCGGCGAACGGTGACCCCAATCAAGTTGAGGGCAACCGAACTTGGTTCGACCTCAATATCAGCCACAGCAGCACGCTCAAGCATCTCGCGAACTTCGGGATCGGCAATACCTAAGGCATTGTTGAGCAAACTTCCCGTTTCTATTTCTGAAGCAGTCGCCAAAGTTAAAAACGCACGTCGCGGAATTTCTGCAGCAAAAAGTGCTTCAATGAGCCAAGGCGCAATGTCATCCCAATTTTGGAGCAGCAAACTAATAGCGATGAATTCGGCATTTTCGGAAACCCCAACCCCTCGTGCAACGGGTGCCGCGACAAATGGCTGGGCAGAACGGCGTTCGGCCAATCGACTCAAGTCAGCGACGGGCAGCCCGACTCGGGCAGCAACTTCACCCGCATACAGTTTGCGAACATTGACATCGGGGTGTTCATTAATCACTTCCATTGCTTGCGCGGCTAATCGCGCACGATCTTCTGGACTTCGTAAAGGCTTTCCTGACACCACACGATTCACGCGGAAACCCAAGAAAGGAACCGCTTCGTCAATTGCTGCGGCCAAAGCAGCGGGATCGGAAATTGCGAGATCACCCGGGTCTTTGCCATCGGGAAACTTCGCCACCGAAACTTGAACTTGGTACTTCTTTTCCCACTCGTAAAACTTTTCAGCAGCACCCTGACCAGCAGCATCGGCATCAAAGGCCAGCACCACTTTGCTGGCAAATCGTTTCAGGATGCGCACGTGCTCTTCGGTGAGCGATGTTCCACAAGTTGCGACGGCGCGCGTGACACCCGATCGATGAAATCCGATGACATCGGTATAACCCTCACACACAATGACTTGATCGGCTTTGACGACATCATTCTTGGCCCAATTCAGGCCATACAACGTTTTCGACTTGAAATAGATCTTGGTTTCCGACGAGTTCTTGTATTTCGCCGGATCAGTGCTACCTGGCAATACGCGACCTCCGAAAGCAACAGGGTCACCGTTGTCGCTGAAGATCGGAAACATAATGCGCGCCCGAAATGAATCTTGTAAACGATTGGCTTTATTGGTGAAGGCCAATCCAACATCGCTCAACACATCGGCAGCGAAACCCTTCTTGACAAGATGCTGACTCAGCGCATCCCATTCATCGGGTGCATAACCCAATTGAAATCGCCGAGCAACGTCACCTGCTAAACCACGGTCACGCAAATAGTCACGAGCGGCTCGGGCATCAGGAGAATGCAACAGACGTTGGTGATACCAATCGACCGCTTCAGCCATCGCACTAATGAGTTTCTTTCGACGTTGACGGTCTTGGCTTTCGCCACCCGTCGTATACGTGAGCGTGATGTTGGCGCGAGCCGCTAATTTTTCAACTGACGAAACAAAATCAATATGTTCAATTTCTTGCACGAAAGTGAAGATGTCGCCTGCCGCTTGGCAACCAAAGCACTTATAGCGACCGGTTTCTTCGCGGACGTTAAACGATCCGCTCTTTTCGGTGTGAAATGGGCACAGACCGACCCAGTTACGACCTGCCTTGCGCAATGCCACATATTGCTGAATCACTTCGACGATGGATGTGGACGCCCGCACCCTCTCGATGTCGTCTTCAACAAATGCCATGCAGGTGAGGCTAATCCACCGGTGAGGAGGACGGTTTATCCCGATCGGCCCTCATGGAAAAACCGACCGCTGCCGCCAAAGTAAGAACCATGATCCCAAGCGAAACTGTCGTGGGAATATTGACCCATTCATGAATCAGCATCTTTAAACCGACAAAGGACAAAATGACGGCAAGTCCGTGCTTGAGGTAGGCAAAGCGCGTGTGGGCATCGGCAAACAAGAAATACAGCGCTCGCAAACCCAAGATGGCAAATGCATTTGATGAGAAAACGATGAACTGTTCGCGGCTCACGGCGAGCACCGCCGGCACCGAATCAACCGCAAACAAGACATCTGTCAGTTCAACAAGTAGCAAAACTGCAAACAGAGGTGTCGCCACCCGACGAGCGTTCACTTTGGTAAAGAATTTTTGGCCATCTAGTTCGGGCGAACTGGGAACAACTTTGCGAATAAACTTCAACAATCGACTCGCTGACGGATCCATTTCTTCGTCGCCTTCAAACATCAATTTGAATCCGGTGTACAACAAGAATGCTCCAAAGACATACAGCACCCAGGTGAACTTTTCAATCAGTGCTAAGCCAGCGAAAATAAAGGTTGCCCGCAGGGCAAGCGCACCAAAAATTCCCCAGAACAAGACCCGGTGTTGAAACTCAAGTGGAACTTTGTAAAAGCTCAAAATCAACGCCCAGACAAAGACGTTGTCAACACTCAGGCTCTGTTCGATCAAATAGCCACTGACGTACTCGCCTGCGGCGGCTCCGCCAAAGGCAATCGCGATAACTGCCGTGAAAGCGAGACCTATCGAAACCCACACAGCACTTTCAATCAGCGCCTGCTTGGGAGTTGCGACATGGGCCTTGCGATGAATGACCAGAATATCGACAGCCAAAAGGACACCGATAAGAATCAACAGGACGATCCACGCCCAGCCAGGAACGCTGAGATCTACAAAGTTGGCTTTCGAGGGTGTCGCTATCAAAAACCTTGAAATCATTAAGCCCTATTGAACAATCCACCGAGCGAGCCACCACTTGCGGCCGTGCCGGTCGGCATCATGCTTTGAATCCAACCGATGAGTTCGTTCGGGTTACGAGTCTGAGTCCACACTTTGCCCGGACCGCTGAAATCGAATACCAAACCTTCACCGCTCTTCATGGTTTGCATCAGTCCACCAGTCGCTTGACGAATACTCATCGTCACGGTGCCCTGATACGCGACCATATGTCCGGTGTCGACGGTCAAAGTCTGACCGGCTTCAAGATTCCATTCTTCAAGCGCTCCGTAGCACGCGAACACCACAGGACCTTGTCCTTCGGCACGAACGATGAAGCCACCTTCGGAACCAAAGAAGTTCTTGAAGCCGCCCCATTGTGTATCGATCGTGACGTTGGTGTCGTTGGCAAGCCACGAACCCTTTTGAATGAACAAAGGAGTTGCTGGCGTGATATCGAAACTGACGATGTCGCCAGGCAGGCGTGCTGCCACGTCGACGAAGCCACCTTCGGCCGGAGCCGTGTATGTGCTCACGAAAAAGCTCTCGCCTCCAAGCGCGGCGCGCTTGAGGCTTTTCAAAATTCCGCCTTCGGCTTTGGCTGCCAAAGTGACGCCAGTTGACATCGTCATCATTGCGCCGCTTTCAACCCGCACGGCTTCGTTGCCTGACAAGTTGATACGAGCCACGCCATATGCGGGACCAAGTCGAGTCTGAATTTGCATTGAGGACCTCCTATGTTGTGCGGCCCGCCATGGACCTATTTGGTATCTGACTTCTTTTTACCACCTGAAGCAAGCACAGCTTGTGCAACCGCCAGGCGGGCAATCGGAACGCGGAACGGTGAGCAGCTCACGTAATCGAGACCAACTCGGTAGAACAAGTCGATTGATTCGGGATCTCCGCCGTGTTCGCCACAAACACCCAACTTGATACCGGGCTTGGCAGCACGACCACGCTTGGCGGCAATTTTTACCAATTCGCCCACACCATCTTGATCGATGGTTTCGAACGGGTTGCGCTTCAGCAATCCGCCTTCAAGGTAGGCCGGCATCATGCGGCTTTCGATGTCGTCACGGCTGAAGCCAAAGGTCATCTGCGTGAGGTCGTTGGTACCGAAGCTGAAGAAGTCTGCTTCTTCCGACAATTCATCGGCACGCAAAGCAGCACGTGGGGTTTCAATCATGGTTCCGATGGAGACCTTGGGCTTCTTTGCTGAACCCTT
>CAEZYH010000014.1_pt1 | contig 24509 bp, 21 predicted proteins | sample 7265461 | NCBI WGS metagenome assembly CAEZYH01 (sample SAMEA6813929, study PRJEB35770) | freshwater metagenome | biome: Freshwater; feature: Freshwater reservoir; material: water | place: Czech Republic | collected 2017-04-14 | depth 30m m | reverse complement strand
GGTGATCGTGGAGTAAACAAAAGTTCGTCATCACGAATGATGAACCACAACGGAAGCACTCGTGGCATGCCATCGGCGTCAACTGTTCCGATACGCGCAAGGTGACCTCGTTCACTGAGAAATTCTGCTACTTCATCGTTCGTCAACTTCGGCATGATGCTTCTCTCTTTATATTCCGTAAAAGGTTGTCGTTTTTGCTTGTAGCAGTTGAGCGATTCATCACACAAAAACTAATTTGAAGATATGAATTGTGAGGTGTGGTGATTTCCCAATCATCGTTGCACTTTTTAACATTACGCGCACGAGCGGAAGATCCTCGCCAAAAATCACTTGTACAAAATGTTCATGCACTCGGCATCTCGAGCGTGCACGCAATCAAGGTTTCTGACCTGCTGTTCTTGCGAGATGTAGGCACTGATCAATTTTCAATAATCGAGTCAATTGTTGCTGAGCCACTGTTACAGACGGTGAGCTGGAACGAAGCGCCCCAAGCTGGGGACGTCGTTGAGACATCGCTGATTGCGGGTGTGACCGATCCGGTTGCTAACGAATTCCTGCGGATTGCTCGCAAAATGGGCGTCCGTGTCAACGATGCGCTGTCGGGTTGCCGTTACGAGATTGAAGGTGACCCCACTCCGGCAGAGATCGACTTGATTGTGCGCAAGTTGTTGGCCAACCCCGTCATCGAGCATTGGGCGATCAACGAACCCGTTCAGCCCACGTTTGCGAGCGACTCAGCCGCATCGGTTTCAACTGTGGGCGAGTACCTACTCACTCACGAGACCACCGATGCCGAACTGCAGGCACTCGGAAAAGAGCGGGCACTTGCGTTAGATATTGAAGAGTTACGAGTTGTTCGTGATCACTACGCCAACGAGGGTCGGCCAGCTCGAGACGTTGAACTCGAGATGATCGCCCAAACCTGGAGCGAACATTGCTCGCACAAAACCTTCCGTGCTCGTATCACCACCGATGATGGTTCGGTTGTTGAGCCACTGATTGCACAACTGCGCCGAACAACTGACGAGATTGATGCACCCTTCGTGGTGAGTTCATTCGTGGGCAACGCCGGCATTGTTTCGTACGAAGACAACATCACGTTTGCCGTAAAGGCCGAAACGCACAATCATCCAAGTGCCATCGAGCCTTTTGGTGGAGCGAATACCGGAGTCGGTGGAGTGATACGCGATGTCATTGGTGCGTCGCATCAACCCATTGCTTGCACGAACATTTTGTGTTTTGGTCCGAGTGATTTTCCGGTGAACGAATTGCCAGAGGGTGTCTTTCATCCGCAACAGATTCGTGCTGGTGTCGTTGCTGGTATCGCCGACTATGGCAACAAGATTGGTTTGCCCACCATTGCTGGAGCAGTGCTGTACGACAACGGTTATATCGCCAACCCTTTGGTGTACGCCGGATGTATTGGTATTGCTCACGAACCATATGTTGTTGAGCAACCACAGCCAGGTGATCGAGTTGTGGTGTTGGGTGGTCGCACCGGCCGTGACGGTTTACGTGGCGCGACATTTTCATCCATGACGATGGACGCAACTACTGGCGATGTTGCCGGAGCAAGTGTGCAGATCGGCGACCCGATCGTGGAAAAGTTGTTGATTGATGTGTTGGGTCGTTCGCGACACCTCTATCGATCAATCACCGATTGTGGTGCCGGCGGGTTGTCATCAGCAATTGGCGAAATGGCCGAAGGTGTTGGTGCACGAGTTGAGTTATCGGGGCTACCGCTGAAGTACCCAGGATTAGCTCCATGGGAAATTTGGTTATCAGAAGCCCAAGAACGAATGGTCGTTGCAGTCGCTGATACTGCTCCATTGTTTGCAGCATGTGAACAATATGGCGTTGAGTGCATTGATATTGGTGAGTTCACTGGTGATGAACGACTCGTCGTTACCTACGAAGGAACGACCGTTGTCGATATTGATACCAACTTCTTGCATGATGGTCGTCCGCAACGTCGCCTAAGCGCGGTGATGCCGAGGCCCGATCGCACGCCGATGTCTGCTGAAGCCTTCATTTCGGTTTTTGGAACGCTTGATATCGCTGCAACAACTTTGCGCCTACTGGCCCATCCAAATATTGCGTCAAAGGAATCAATCATTCGGCGTTACGACCACGAAATTGGTGGAGCGACTTTGGTGCGACCCATCATTGGCGCGAACAACGACGGACACGCCGATGGAGTGGTGCTAGCCGATCCATTAAGTAGCAGTGGCATCGCAGTCGGAATTGGCGTGAACCCATGGTTGGGAATTATTGATGCCGAGCGAATGGCCTTGGCGGTTGTCGATGAAGCAATGCGCAATGTTGTAGCAGTCGGTGCCGATCCGCGAACCGTTGCACTGCTTGACAACTTCTCATGGGGCGATCCGCAACGACCAACAACTCTTGGTGAACTTGTTGCGGCAGTTGATGGTTGCTGCCAAGCAGCGCGAGCATTTAGCGCTCCATTCGTGTCGGGCAAAGATTCGCTGAACAACGAATACTTCGGTTCAGATAATCAGCGTCATGCGGTGCCACCAACTTTGGTGATCACGGCCATGGCGCATGTTCCTGGTGTAGATGCTGTGGTGACACCCGATCTCAAACAGTCGGGCAATGTCTTGATCTTGCTTGGTCGAACACTGTGCGAATTTGGTGGAAGCCATCTTGCAATGTTGAACGCCGTTACTGGTGGTGTTGTGCCAAGTTTTGATACCAAGGCACCACAGCGTTATCAAAAACTTCATGAAGCAATTCTGAACGGTGAAATTGAATCGTGTCACGATGTGTCCGAGGGTGGCATTGCAGTGGCCATCGCTGAAATGGCGATGGCTGGTCGTCTCGGGGTCGAGATCAGCGTTGCTTCGTCGCTCATTAACGATTGGTGGTACTTCAGCGAATCGTGTGGCCGATTCATTCTTGAGGTCAAGCACGAATCAGCCGCATCCATTCGTGAACGATTTGGTGAGGATGCGCAAATCATTGGGCGTGTTGTCGCTGAACAAGTTGTATCACTGGGTAATGGGCAATCACTCACAGTTGAAGAGATGCTGACTAGTTGGCAGGGGGCGTCATGAGTGTGCGTCCCACTGCCGCAATATTGGTAGCCCCGGGTACGAACCGAGATCGTGACGTTGTGCTCGCCCTTGACTTGGCAGGTGCCGATTCGGTTGTTGTGTCCATCACCGATCTTGAACGTAATGCGAATGTCATCGACGCAGCACAAATGATCGTCATCGCTGGTGGGTTTTCATTTGCTGACGCGCTGGGTTCTGGACACGTCTTCGCTCTTGAACTTGAGATGTTGTTAGGTGATCGTCTGCAACAAGCTGTGAGCAAAGGTCGACCCATCATCGGAATTTGTAATGGTTTTCAAACCTTGGTGCGAATGGGCTTGCTGTCGAACGGTGCAGGGCCTATGGCGTTAGATCACAACGAACGCGGTTTGTTTGATTGCCGTTGGGTCACTCTGCGGCCATCTTCTGAAAAGTGCGTATGGACACAAGGCATCCACGAAAATATTGAATGCCCGATCGCTCATGGTGAAGGTCGGTTCACCGCGGATACCGAAGTAGTTGCACGACTTCAATCAAATGATCGCGTCGCCCTGCGTTATGTCAACGGCAACCCCAATGGATCAACCGACAACATAGCGGGCATCTGCGATGAATCCGGTCTGGTGTTGGGGCTGATGCCGCACCCTGAAAATCATGTCGTTCCCCGTCAACACCCAAAGTTCTTACGCGGATCTCATCAAGGTCTGTGCTTAGACCTATTTAGAAATGGAGTTACTCATGCCTCAGCTTGAAGGTTGTTCACATATTGAATTGCCGTTACCCGATGAACGGGTAGGCAAGGTACGCGTGTCATACGAATTACCGAATGACCGCCGACTATTTATCACGACCGATCGCTTGTCGGCTTTCGATCGCATCGTTGCGTCGGTTCCGTATAAGGGTCAAGTATTGAATCAACTTGCTGCTTGGTGGTTCGAATCAACACGCGACATTGTGAATAATCATTTCGTTTCATGTCCCGATCCCAATGTGACGATTGGCCGCACTGCGAATCCATTGCCGGTTGAGGTGATTGTGCGCGGTGTGATGACGGGTTCAACATCAACATCAATCTGGCGTCAATACAGCGAAGGTGCCCGCACCATCTACGGATATTCATTTCCCGATGGCATCGCCAAGAACACTCTGCTTCCCGAACCCATTGTGACGCCGACGACTAAAGCCGATGCCGGCGAACATGATGAGCCGTTGTCATGTGCCGAAGTGGTGAGTCGAGGTTTTGTCGAAGCAAAACTCTGGGCGCAGGTTCAAGAGGCTGCATTGAATCTGTTCAAGCGGGGCCAACAAGTCGCGGCGCAAGCCGGGCTTTTGTTGGCCGATACCAAGTACGAGTTCGGTTTAGATACCGACGGTCAATTGATGTTGATTGATGAGATGCATACTCCCGACTCATCGCGCTTCTGGGAAATGAGTAATTACGAAGCGCGAATTGCCGCAGGGCAAGAACCCGAAAGCCTCGACAAAGAGCCGATTCGTTTAGCACTCGATGCGATGGGCTATCGCGGCGACGGTGAACCGCCCGTACTTGGTGCTGATGTCATTGCGGCCACAACCGAGCGATATATCAAGGCGTACACGCGATTGACATCAAAAGAATTTGTTGCCGGAACCTACCCAATTCAAGAGCGCCTGAACGCCCTCTTACAGAACGGAGAATTGTCATGAAGCCCCTTGTTGTCTTGTTAATGGGTTCACCTGCTGATGCCGAACATGCCAATAAGATTGTTGATTCCTTGAAGCAGTTCACGGTCGACGTTGCGATGCACGTAGGTTCGGCTCATCGCACACCGTTGCATGCGCTTGAGATTTTGCAGCGATACGACACCCAAGATCGAGCCAAGGTTTTCATCACTATCGCTGGTCGGTCAAATGCCCTGTCAGGTTTTGCTGACCCACAAGTTTCGGCACCAGTTATTGCGTGCCCGCCGCCCGGACCCGAGATTGATCTGTGGAGCAGTTTGCGCATGCCTCCTGGTGTTGCGCCTGCTGTTGTACTTGAACCCGTGAACGCAGCCCTGTATGCCGCCAAGATTCTCGGTCTCAGCGATACTGGTGTGGCCGAACAAGTGCGCAAGTTTCAGACGACACAACGTGATCGTGTCATGCAAGCCGATCAAGAAATGCAGAAATAACCTGATGGCCGAGCATCTGCAATGGACTGACGACTTTGACTCGCCGCATGAAGAGTGTGGTGTGATTGGTGTGTCGTCGCCTACTGAAGAAGTAGCGCAATTAGTTTTCTTTGGGTTGTTCTCGTTACAGCACCGTGGGCAAGAGGCTGCAGGTATTGCAGTGTCCGATGGCAAGCAAGCTCGCCTTCATAAAGACGACGGACTGGTGAACAATGTCTTTGATGCTGCATCACTCGCCCCGTTGAAGGGCAAGAACGGAGTTGGACACACGCGTTACTCAACGACCGGTGGTTCGGGAACCCGTAATGCGCAGCCATTCATGGTCGAGACAATTCACGGGCCGTTAGCGGTTGCGCATAATGGCAATTTGGTGAATGCTCAAGAATTGCGTGCCGAGTTATTGGGTCGGGGTTTTGGATTAACAGCATCATCGGACACCGAAGTGATGACGTTGATGTTGGCCTCGGCTGGGGGACCAACGTGGGAAGATCGACTGGCTCGCACCTTGCCTGCTTGGAGCGGTGCCTACTCGTTGGTATTGCTCGTTGAAAACCGCGTGATTGCAGTTCGTGACCCGTGGGGATTCCGACCGTTATCGGTTGGGCAGTTGGCTGACGGCGGTTGGGTTGTGGCATCTGAAACCTGCGCGCTTGAAACATTGGGATGTCGTGAGATCTCCGAAGTGGCTGCCGGCGAGATCGTCACACTTGAAGGCCAAAAGATCACTCGTCGACAGGCCATGGTGCCGTCGGTGCAATCGGCACGTTGCACTTTTGAATTTGTGTACTTCTCTCGCCCCGACTCGCAGTGGGACGGGCGAAGTGTGCACAGTGTTCGTCAGCGCTTTGGCGAACAACTTGCTCGCGAGCATTCGGTAGAAGCCGATGTTGTGGTGCCAGTTCCTGACTCATCGATTCCGGCAGCAGTTGGCTACTCGCGTGAGAGTGGAATTCCCTATAACGACGGGCTCATCAAGAATCGTTACATCGGTCGCACGTTTATTGAACCGACATCAATCATGCGTGAACGTGGTGTGGCGATGAAGTTCAACGCGCTTGGGGAAAACCTACGTGGCCAGCGCGTCATCTTGATTGACGACTCGTTAGTTCGTGGCACAACAGCCGGACCACTTGTGCAGTTATTACGAGATGCCGGAGCAGTTGAAGTTCATTTACGAATCACCAGTCCGCCCATCAAGCATGCATGCCACTTTGGCGTTGATATGGGGCACGACAATGATCTGATTGCTGCCCGAATGGACCTTGAAGAATTGCGGCAAGTTGTTGGCGCCGATTCACTGGCATTTCTATCGTTAGACGGAATGATGCTGGCGGTTGGCCGCGAAGACGGATATTGCAATGCCTGTTTCACTGGGGCGTATCCAGTGTCGGTTGGTGCACCAAAACGTAAGGACGCATTCGAAGGTGTGTTGGCATGAGCGACGCGCTGTGTGTCTTGATCGTTGGGTCGGGTGGCCGTGAACACGCGATGGCCGATTCGGCGTTACGTTCGCCGCGATGTGGTCGCTTGTTGGTGACACCAGGAAATGCCGGAACTCCAGGAGACCGATTCAATGTGGCCGCCGATGACGTGGCAGGAATCGTTGCGCTTTGTCAGACTGAAAAAGTTGATCTGGTTTTAGTTGGTCCAGAAGCGCCGCTTGCGGGTGGTTTAGTTGATCAATTGACCGCGGTCGGAATTGCAGCGTTTGGTCCAACGCAATATTTGGCGCAACTTGAATCGTCAAAATCATTTGCTCGCGAAGTGACGCAGCAGATCGGCATTGACGGGCCACGATTTGCATCATTTGGCAAAGGTGAGGTCGATGCGGCAATGGCGTGGTGGAAAGAACTTGCTGCGTCAATTGTGGTCAAGCAATCGGGTCTTGCCGGCGGCAAGGGTGTCGTCGTCCCCGAAACTGACGCCGAGACTGCTGTGGCCATTCAAGAAGCTTGTGTGCTTGGTGAAGTTGTCCTTGAAGAAAGAATCTTTGGTTACGAATGCTCACTGATTGCGGTTTGTGATGGAACGACTGCAGTGCCACTTCCGATCGCGCAAGATCATAAACGAATCGGTGAAGGTGATCGTGGACTCAACACCGGTGGCATGGGTGCGTACGCTCCGGTCAATGTGGGTATCTCGCCGATCGATCTGTGCGCCCAGTTCATTCAGCCAACGCTCGATCATTTCGCTGCAATGGGTCAACCATATGTTGGCGTCTTGTATGCCGGAATCATGATGACGGCGAGTGGTCCCAAACTTCTTGAATACAACTGTCGTTTCGGTGATCCAGAGGCACAGGTTCTCTTGACCCTGCTTGAGACAAGCATTGTTGAAGTTGCATTGGCATGTCTTGCTGGGCAGTTGAAACAATTACGACTCACGGTGTCACAACAAAGTGCAATGGCTGTAGTTCTCGCATCGGCGGGCTATCCCGTCACTGCGCGCAACGGTGATGTCATCAACGGACTTGAAGCGCGAGTTGATGGCGCGACGGTCTTCCATGGCGCAACGACAACTTCACAGGCTGAAGTGGTCACTAACGGTGGGCGAGTACTCACAGTTGTCGGCCGTGGCAAAGACTTGGCGCAGGCTCGAACCCACGCCTATGAGCGAGTTGAAAAGATTTCATTTGCTGGTCAGCAATATCGCCGAGATATTGGCTGGCGCTCATTGGCTTTATCGGTGAAGTCGTATTCATCAACCGGAGTTGACATCGATGAAGGCAATCGTGCCGTTTCGTTGCTGAAGGGCAGTGTCGCGTCAACAGCTAATTCAAATGTTCTGGCCGGGGTCGGATCATTCGGCGGTGCTCTTGATGTATCGCATCTCAAGAAGTACGACCATCCCGTGTTGGTTGCTTCAACCGACGGTGTCGGGACAAAAGTTGAATTGGCAGCACGTTCGGGCCGATTCCGCGGTGTCGGTATGGACATTGTGAATCACTGTGTCAACGACGTGCTCGTCCAAGGAGCTCGCCCGCTGTTCTTCTTGGACTACTTGGCGTCGTCAGAAATTCAGGCTGAAATGGTGGCAGCTGTCGTTGCTGGAATGTCGCAGGCTTGTCGTGATAACGAGTGCGTGCTACTCGGTGGAGAGACCGCCGAAATGCCCGGTGTCTATTCACCAGGTGCATTTGATATCGCGGGGACTTTGGTCGGCGTTGTTGAAAAAGAACAGTTACTTCCACGAAGCAATGTTGCGGTGGGTGATGTGTTGATTGGACTCGCATCTAACGGGCCACACACCAATGGCTATTCGTTATTGCGCAAAATATTTTGCTGGCTTCCCGATGACGCCATGCCCGAACCGTTGCAGGTTCCTATCTTGGACGCGCTGTTGGTTCCTCATCGCAGTTATCTGCATGAGATGAGTCCACTTCTTCATGATCCGCGTTTGAAGGGACTGATTCATATCACCGGTGGCGGCCTTCCCGAAAATGTGCCGCGAGTCTTGCCCGAAGGTGTTGGGGCCGACATCCAACTCGATAGTTGGACAATGCCACCACTCTTTCAACTCGTTCGCGAAATCAGTCAGCTTGATACGCACGAGCTGTATCGGACGCTCAATATGGGTATCGGAATGATTGTGATTGTTGCACCCGCTGATGTGCAGGCGATTCAAGCCATGTTTGATGAAGAGACATGGGTCATTGGTGAACTTGTTTCACGAACTACTGACGAACCACAAGTGAGGTTGTTGCCATGAATGGTCATATGCGACTGGTTGTACTGGTTTCGGGCAACGGTTCGAACCTGCAAGCAATCCTTGATGCTTGTGAATCTGGAGTGTTGGCTGCCGAGGTTGTCGCGGTTGTCAGTAACAAGCACGATGTCAAGGCACTTGAACGTGCCGAGAGCGCCGGGGTGCCCGCTGTTGTTGTGAGCGCAGTGACGGGTGAAAGCAGGGCTGACTATGACACTCGCTTAACTTCAGTCGTTTCGAGCTTCATGGCTGATTTTGTGGTTCTTGCGGGGTATATGCGCATTCTCAGCATGGAATTTCTCTCGTGGTTTCCTGGACAGGTCGTCAATCTGCACCCATCGTTGCCAGGCGACATCGTCGGGGTCGGGGCTATCGAGAAGGCCTTCGCTGAATTTCAAAATGGAACCCGTGACCACAGTGGGGTCATGGTCCATTTTGTTCCCGACGAAGGTGTTGACGATGGGCCAGTTTTGGCAAGTGCACGGGTCGAGATTGCCCCGAATGACACCCTTGAGATATTCGAAGAAAAGATGCATCGTCAAGAACATGAACTACTGGTTGAAGTCCTGCGAGAATTGTCAGTGAAGTACACGAAAGTTGGAGAATCCACATGAACCCAATTAACAACACGGTGTTTAGCCCCCACGAAGGCCTCACCTTTGACGATGTGGTTTTGGTCCCTGGTTTCAGCGATGTTCTGCCCGATCAAGTTGATGTGCGCACTCAGTTGACGAGCGAGATCACGTTGGCCATGCCGTTGTTGTCGGCAGCGATGGACAAAGTCACTGAAGCACCGATGGCAATCGCGATGGCGCGTTTGGGTGGAATCGGAATCTTGCATCGCAACATGACCATCGACGATCAAGCAGCCGAGGCTCGGCGTGTGAAGCGGTCGCAATCAGGCATGATCTCCGACCCAGTGACGCTTGGACCCGATGCATCATTGCAAGAAGCCGAAGATTTGATGCGTCGATTCAAGTTTTCGGGTGTGCCGATTATTGATAACGCTGGAGTGCTCGTTGGAATCTTGACGAACCGTGATATTCGCTTTTGTGAGCCAGCAGATTTCGTTCGCCCTGTGAGCGATTTCATGACGAAGGCTCCGCTTGTGACCGGTAACGAAGACACAACTCTGGCCGAGGCTCAGACGATCATTCAAAAGCACCGCATTGAGAAGTTGCCACTCGTCAACAAAGACGGGCATTTAGTTGGCATCATCACAGTCAAAGACATCATGAAGAAGCGTGACTATCCAGAGGCAACTCACGATGATCTCGGACGTTTACGTGTTGGTGCAGCCGTAGGTGTTGGGCCCGATCTTGAAGACCGTGTTGAAGCACTTGTGAAGTCGTCCATTGATGTCGTCGTCATCGACACTGCACATGGACATACCCAAGGTGTCTTAACAGCAGTGCGTCGCATCAAGTCGGCGTGGCCAAACTTGGCGGTCATTGCGGGCAACGTGGTGACCGAAGAAGGTGTTGACGCGTTGGCCGAAGTTGGTTGTGACGCAATCAAGGTTGGTGTCGGTGCAGGATCGATCTGTACGACTCGCGTGATTTCGGGTGCTGGCATGCCGCAGTTGTCGGCGATTTGGTACGCCGCAAGTCGTGCTCGTGAATTGGGTATCCCGATCATTGCCGATGGTGGAGTCACATATTCGGGTGACATTGTGAAGGCTTTGGCATCGGGTGGAAGTTCGGTGATGCTCGGAAGTTTGTTAGCCGGAACCGATGAGGCTCCTGGTGAGATGGAATTGTTTGAAGGTCGTCGTTATAAGAGTTATCGCGGTATGGGTTCACTCGGTGCGATGCAAGGACTCGGTGCCGATCGCTACGGAAGTGGTCAGGGTATGGCACGTAACAAGTTGGTACCTGAAGGTATTGAAGGCCGCGTGGCGTATTCAGGATCACTTCACGATGTGGTGTACCAACTCGTCGGTGGACTTCGATCAGGAATGGGTTACGTAGGTGCGGCGAACCTCGATCAGTTGCGCACCAAGGCCCGCTTTATGCGGGTGACCACTGCTGGTCGCGAAGAGAGTCATCCGCACGACGTCCTTGTCACCAACGAAGCCCCCAACTACCACCAATAACTTTGTGATTCTAGTGTTGTTTTAATCGGTAATACCAATTAAAACAACACCAGAATCACGAGTTGATGGAGGGGAGTGACATCAAGAGGTTCTCGAAGAGCAACTTCTCGTTGACGTTACGACTGAGAGCCACACTGGCATCGCGAATCTTCTTGACCGCTCGCACATACGAATCGGTTTGGTAATGAGCGGTTTCTTCGGTCGACTTCTTGAGCGCTTCGCTATACACCAAAGTGAGCATGCGTAATCCCGAACGAAGTTCATCAGTCTTATAACGACGTAACTCACGCTTGTGCTTGTCAGTCAAAATCTTGCGGCCACTTCCACGCTCACCCAAGAACTTCACGCGCTCTTCGAGTTCGGCAAGTTCGGCCTCTTGCTTTGATTCGTAACTCGCCAACGATGACTCAACTGCACTCAGTAATTCAGCGGCGATTTCAATGGCTCGCGAAGTTGTGCCATTGAGACGAGTCGGAACATTGGCAAAGAGTTCAGTTCGTGAAGCAAGCGATGGATCATTGATCAAGACGCGGGCTCGTTCAAGATCTCCGGCAGCCACCCGAGCCACATAAGCAGCCTTCTCTTGATAAATGCCGTCCTCAACGAGTTGTTTGATAATCAATTCATCAGTGATGGGCTGAAAGTCGATACGCACACAGCGCGAAACGATGGTGATCATGGTGTCTGGGACATCGTCACTGAGCATGATCATCACGGTCTCGCCATCTGGTTCTTCAATCGTCTTCAACAATGAAGCGCGTGCGCCATCAGCCAGTAAATGAAAGTCATGCACAATGATCACGCGGGTTGAACCTTCAACCGCCGAACGCTCGGCCAACTTAATGATTTCGTCGCGAGCTTGTTCCATGCTGATTCCAGCACCTTCGCGTTCGACTTCGTGAACATCAACATGAATGCCACGCATCACTAGGTCGGCGGTGCGTTGAGTGCTGTCTTCAGATCCCTGCAACTTCACAGCTGCAAAGGCACGAGCTGCAATATCTTTTCCGCATCCAGACGGACCAACAAACAGATAAGCGTGGGCAGCAGAGTTGCCCAAAGCCCGCAACTTCATCAACGTGTGTTCCTGGCCAATGACTTTGTCGTAGACCGAATTTGTCATTTCAGATGCCGAGTCTTTCGGTCACCGCTGCACGCACGGCTTGTTCAATCACATCGGGATCCCCAACAGCTTCAATGATCACCCAATGTTGCGGGTCGTTGGCGGCCATCGCATGAAAGCCGTCTCGTACGCGTTGAAAGAAGTCGCTGTCCTCTTGTTCAAAGCGGTCTAGGTCGCGATGGGCGAGTCGGCTCATGGCATGTTCGTGCGAAACATCAAGCAAGACAACTAAGTCTGGCCAGCGAGACTGCAGAGCCCAGTCATTGACGGCGCGCACAGTGTCGAGTGGCAACTGACGACCGTAACCCTGATAGGCAATCGTTGAATACACGCTGCGATCACTCACCACATGATGACCAGCAGCAAGTGCTGGAGCCAATACTTCAGCACGGTGTTGCGCACGATCGCCAGCAATTAAGAGTGCTTCAGCAATGGCATCAAGGTGTGTATTCGCGGTGTCGTGCAATACCTCACGAATTCGCGCACCAATATCGGTGCCACCTGTTTCGCGAGTTAAGACCGAGCCAGCATCTAGCAATTGTAATGATGCAACTAAACGTGAAGCCTGCGTGGTTTTACCGCAACCTTCGATTCCCTCGAATGCGATGTAGACCGGAGTCTTCATTCTTCGGGCTTCTGGGCTTTCTTTTTCGCAGGAGCCTTAGCGGCTGCTTTCTTGGGAGCTACAGCCTTCTTCTTTGCTGGCTTCTTAGCGACGGCTTTCTTGGGAGCTGCAGCTTTCTTGGCTGCTGGCTTCTTCGCAGCGGCCTTCTTTGGTGCACCACGCTTCGACGGGCTCTTCTGTCCGGGTACAAGACCCTTCTCAATCATCACTTCGCGACGAACCGCCAACAATTCGTAAGCACGTTCGGGCAACATGTCTTCAAGGCGGTCACCTTTACCAAGCGACGCATTCACTTCGCCATCGGTGACATACACACCAAACTTGCCGTCCTTGGCAACGACCGGTCGTCCGCTTGCGGGATCGCTGCCGAACTCGCGCATCGGTCCGCTGTTAGGCGACGCGGCGCGACCTCGACGAAACACTTTTGGGAGTGCGTAAATAGAAAGAGCTTCATCAAGTGTGATGGTGAGCAACTTCTCTTCGTTGTCAATGGTGCGGTAGTCCTTGACCTTTTGTAGGTACGGACCGAACTTGCCGTTTTGTGCAGTGATTGGTTCGCCGTCAGCTGGGTCAACACCAAGTGTGCGAGGAAGTGTGAGTAGTTGTTCGGCATCAACCATGGTGATGCGATCAAGAACCATGGTCTTGAACAGACTCACCATCTTTGGCTTTTCAAATCCGGGTGGCGGCACTTCTTGCGTGCCCCATTGAACGTACGGACCAAAACGACCGTTCTTGGCAAACACCGGCAGGCCACTTAATTCACCGATGGGCTCATCGCTCTTAGGCATTGCCAACAAACGCAAGGCCATCTCAAGAGTGAGTTCATCTGGTGCGAGCGAATCGGGAACCGAAGCATTCTCGTCACCGCGCTTGACATACGGACCAAACTTGCCGGGCTTCACAATGATGACCTCACCCGTTGTGGGGTCGGCACCAATCGAGAAGGAGTTAACGACCGCTGCGTCAATACCCGCAATGTTGTTTTCAATGAGGCGCTTGAGTCCGAGTTCTCTGGCATCACCTTCGCGACCTTCGGCAATGAGACCGAAATAGAAATCGTGGAGCCACTTATCTTTGGCCAGTTTCTTTTGGGCAATCTCATCGAGGTCTTCTTCAACCCCGGCAGTGAACTGGTAATCAACCAAGCGGGTGAAGTGTTGTTCGAGCAAACCGACAACTGCGAATGCAGTCCATGTCGGTACGAGTGCTTGCGCTTTCTTCCACACGTAACCACGGTCTTGCACCGTCTGAATAATTGATGCCCATGTTGATGGACGACCAATACCTAGTTCTTCAAGCTTCTTCACGATTGAAGCTTCGGTGTAACGAGCTGGCGGTGAGGTCTCGTGTCCGTTTGGATCGAGTGATAGCACCGGCACTGCATCGCCAACTTTAAGTACGGGCAACAATGCTTCAGTCTCAGTGTCGGCTGCATCGTCGTCGCGTGACTCTTCGTAGGCACGACGGTGACCAGGGAACGTAATGGTTGTTCCACTCGCCGAGAATTCGCAATCGTTGGCCGCTGTTGCGCCAGATGCGACAGCAACTCCACCCAATCGAATTGAAACTGTGACACCTTGTGCATCAGGCATTTGCGAAGCAAGCGTGCGCTGCCAGACCAGGCGATACAACGCAAGGTCGGGTCCGCTCAATTGACTCATCACACTGTCGGGTGAACGCATGGGCAAGGTTGGACGAATCGCTTCGTGAGCTTCTTGCGCATTCTTAACCTTGTTCGCATAACGACGTGGTGATGCGGGCAGGTAATCGGCGCCGTAATCCTTACGAATTTGTGTACGCACTTCTTCAAGTGCTTCCTCGGCCAAGGTAACCGAGTCTGTACGCATATATGTAATGAATCCTCGTTCGTACAAACCTTGAGCGGTACGCATGACCTGTTGTGCTGACAAGCGCAACTTGCGACCACCCTCTTGTTGCAAGGTGCTCGTCATGAATGGCGGCTTGGGCGACGAGCGATACGGTTTGTCTTCAACCGAACGCACATTGATGGTTGCGTTTGCGAGTCGATCAACGAGCGACATCGCGACTGTTTCGGTGAGTACGACGACGCCAGCTTTGGCTTTGCCAAAACTGTCGAAATCTTTTCCGGTGGCAACTCGCTTGCCATCAACTTCTAGTAACGCTGCTTTGAAAGAAGGGCTGGTCGCTGACACTAGATCGAGGCCCCAATATCCGGCCGTCACGAAAGCGATGCGCTCACGTTCACGTTCAACAATCAAACGGACGGTCGGGCTTTGCACACGACCTGCGGACAATCCACGATTTACTTTGCGCCACAACACGGGGGATACCTCATAACCGAACAAGCGGTCGAGGATGCGACGGGTCTCGGCGGCGTCGACCAAGCCGTAATCAAGACCTCGGGGAGTTGCGAAAGCATGGTCAATGGCGGTCTTGGTGATTTCGTGAAAGACCACACGGTGTACGGGGACACCGGGCTTGATCGCCGACTTGAGGTTTTCGATGAGGTGCCAACTGATGGCCTCACCCTCTCGGTCTTCGTCGGTTGCCAGATAGATGGCGCTGGCCTTCTTGGCGAGGGCTCGCAATTCTTTAATCACCTTGGCGCCGCGCTCGGTCAGCTCGTATGTGGGCTTGAAATGGTTGTCCACATCGACGGCCATGCCCTTAGAGGGAAGGTCTGCGATATGGCCAACCGAAGCCAGGACGTCAAAGTTGGCACCGAGCAAAGAACCAATTGTTTTGGCCTTGGCTGGTGATTCAACAATGACGAGGGGTTTGGAGGTCGTGGTTGTCATATATATAAAGCGCTACGGCATCGAGCCTAGGTTTGTCAAGCCACTTCTTTTTCGGGGAGGTGGGACTTGCCCTCGATGTTGATGCGAGGCAGGACCTTATCTAGCCATTTGGGGATCCACCAGTTGCGGGCTCCCAAAAGTTCCATCGTCGCTGGTACAAGCACCATTCGCACCAGTGTGGCGTCCAGCAGAACGGCCACGGCGAGACCCATTCCGAAAAGTTTGATGGTGCGGTCGTCTCCGGCCACAAAACTTCCGAAAACGGCGACCATGATGAGGGCCGCAGCGGTGATGACGCGGGCTGTGGCGGCCAAACCGTCGGCCACCGCGGTCGCGTTATCGCCCGTTCGATCGAACTCTTCTTTCATGCGCGAGAGCAAGAAAACCTCGTAGTCCATCGACAGTCCAAAGACGATGGCGAAGAGCATCATCGGGATGAAAGGTTCGATCGGTCCAGCGCTTCCGACGCCGATCAAACTGCCGCCGTAACCCCACTGGAAAATGGCAACGATGATGCCGTACGACGCACCGATCGACAGCAAGTTCATGATGACTGCCTTGAGCGGAACTAACAAACTTCTGAACACCACCATGAGTAGTAGGAAGGACATCAGCAGAACAGCACCAACGAAAATGAACATTCGTTTGGCGAAGTAATCACTGAGGTCAACACCAATCGCGGTGAAGCCACCAACGTTGACCTTGATGTCGGTACCGGCAAGCACTGGCGGCAAGATGTCGTCGCGTAGACGATGAACTAATTCGGCAGTGTTTTCTGACTGTGGTGATTCGCGTGGAACCACTTGCCAGGCAATAAGTTCTGGTGTCAGTCGGTTGGCAGGTGATGCAAACACAACATCGGGATCAGCTGCGATTGCTGCGGTAATTTCATCAAGCTTTGTCTGATTGGCCGCATCTTCGGGGGTCACTTCACTAATGAGTTGTAGTGGTCCATTGAACCCAGGGCCGAAACCTTGAGCAAGCATGTCGTACGCACGACGAGCGGTTTGCCAGTCGGCGCGATTGCCATTGTCGCTGAGCGCAAGACGCATTCCGAAGAGTGGAAGAGTCATGATGAGGAGAACAGTTAAACCACCGATGAGCGAGATCCATGGACGATGTTGAATGAAGCGACTCCAGCGATACCAGAACTGCTCTTGCACTGGTTTTGGTTCACGATGTTTGATCGGTGTACGCCACGATTTCACTAAGAAACTTGTGGCCATAATGATGACCGCCATCAACGCCCCAAGGCCAATAAGCGTCAAAGAGCCAAGAAAAACGACCCCAATTAACGACACTGTCGAAAATGTAATGAGTGAAATAAGCGCAGCACGTGTGGTGATATCAATTCGGTGTCCAACTAAAGCCAACAGCGCGGGAAGTAATGTGAGCGCAGCGACAACCATGACACCAACAACTGTTGATGCAGCAATTGCGAGTCCATAAATGAACTTCATACCCATCATGTACATGCCGAGCAATGACACCATGACGGTGATTCCAGCGAATAAAACTGCCCGACCTGCGGTGTCTATCGCAACAGCGGTCGCATCTTCGGGTGACAAGCCTGCCCGCGTGCCTTCGCGGAACCTCGTCACAATGAATAGCGCGTAGTCAATACCAACACCGATGCCGATCATGCCGCCGATCTGCACAACGAAGTCGGGCATCTCCATGATGTGGCTGAGCATTGTGACGATTGAAATTCCGGTGCCAAGTCCAATCAGTGCGGTGCCAATGGGAAGTCCCATTGCGAGTACGGATCCGAATGCAAGTACCAAAATGATGATCGCTGCCAGCAAGCCGACAACTTCACTTTCGGGAAGTTCAAACTCAACGAAAGGATCTCCGCCAAATTCAACATTGACGACATTCGTTGCATTTCGTTCGATAAGAATTGGTTCGGTGATTGCACGAATCTCATCACCGATTTTTTGTTGTTCAGCCTGCGAGTCACCGTCGGGAAGCCGCATGATGGCGTAGGCAATGGGTTGGGTGGCACTCACTAATCGCGGGTTCTCAAATGGGGACGTAATCGTGAGGCCTTCAACACCGGCCTCAATCTGGGTGAATACTTCGGTCATGATCGATTGCACTTCGGCATTGCTGATTCCGTCGGGGATGCCTGATGCAACCTGGAAAACGATTTGCGCGTCAGTGATGGTGTCTGAATCGGGGAAGGCGTCCTGCAAAAGGTTCAAGGCTCGGAGACTCTCAGTATTAGGAATTGAAAATCGAGTTTCAAATGCTCCGCCACCCATGACACCGTTGGCGATGGTGCTGCCACCGAAGAGCGCAGCGAGCCAAATAATGATGGTGAGCCAGTGGCGACGGAAGCACCAGTGGGCAAGGCGAGACAACATGTTGGGGGTTCCTTTCACGCTGGTTCGGGGGAAGAGCGTCTTTCTGAGGCTACGGTCACCTATGTGAACGACCCACGGATGGCGCTTGGTTGGAATGTCACATGGGATGTGACGTGGGATTCAACGCGCACCGAAGTCGCCCGAAACCACCCCCACATGCTGGACGGGACCAATCTGCCAGGCCGAGTGTCGCGCCTCGATCGGGGTTGGAGCACCGTTTGGTATGGCCCCCCGTCGATGGGTATCGAACCGGTTCGGGTGCGCAACATTGGGGCCGAAGTCGCCGTAGGTGACTGGGTTGTGGTCTCGGCTGACGGCGAAAAGGTCGAGATGGTCCTGCCCCGCCACAGCGCATTTATGCGGCGCGCCAGTTTTGAAGGGCAGCGGGCCGAGGCGCACACGATTGCCGCCAATATTGATGTCGTCTTCTTGTTACATGCCCTGGTGTCGCCACCGAATCAACGTCGGCTTGAACGCGAATTAGTTCTGGCGTTCGATAGTGGCGCGACTCCTGTTTTAATTCTGACCAAGCTCGATCTCATGGAGAGTGCGGCTGAAGTGAAGCATTGCGTTGACACTCTTGAGGCGGTCGCGCCAGGTGTTGACATTCATGTGGTGAGTGGCATTCGTGGCGATGGCCTTGAAGCCTTGTTGCAATACGCCAAGGGCTATCGCACCGTTGCCTTGCTCGGTGCAAGTGGTGTTGGTAAGAGCACAATTGTGAACACATTGGTTGGTGGACAAGTGCAAAGTACTGCTGCCGTACGCGAAGGCGATCAACGTGGGCGACACACCACAACTGCAGTGCAACTCGTTGCTTTGCCGTCTGACCCGATTGGTGAAGCTGGTTGGCTCATTGACACACCCGGTGTTCGTGCCGTCAGCTTGTGGTCAAGCGGAACCGGAATTGAACGAGCGTTTGCTGATGTTTTTACCTTGTCGGAAAAATGTCGTTTTCGAGATTGTAAACACCGAGAAGAACCGGGCTGTGCTGTGAGTGCTGCGGTGATTGCCGGAAAACTAGATCCTCGTCGACTCGACAGTATGAAGCGGCTCGTGGCCGAAGAAGCAGCTCTTGAAGAAGAGCAAAAGGCGCGTCTCAAAGTTGAAGATCGCCGCGGCTTTCGCAAACGCAAACCCTAAAGGCGACGAAAGTTTACAACTCGCCGGCACTGAGTTGTTGCAAAACAACTTTGGCTCGTTCTTGAACTGCTGGCAGATCACTCAACTTGAACGCGGCACGAACTTGTTGTGCAACTCGAGGGTTCTTTCCTAAGACAACTTCATGGCGGGCCATAAAGTCCCAATACAAAGTGGTGAATGGGCAGGCGTTGTCGCCAACTCGTTTGGTGCGATCAAAATGACAACCCTTGCAGTAGTTGCTCATCTTGTCGATGTACGCACCGCCAGATGCATATGGTTTGGTGGCCATTTGGCCACCGTCGGCGAATTGCGACATGCCCACAACATTGGGAACCATGACCCATTCGGCACCATCCACAAAATTGGCCCACATCCAGTCGGTGAGTTGTTGTGGATTGATGCCAGCAATGAGACACAAATTGCCGACAATCATGAGTCGTTGAATGTGATGCGCGTACGCGTGCGAATCGATCTCGGACATAACTTGCGAGACACATTGCATCTTCGTTTGCGCTTCACCAGTAAACAGCGGGGGTAGATCGCGAGTCGCGCCAAGTTTGTTGAGCTCGGCGTAGTCGGGCATCCATGCCCAATAGAGACCCCAAACATATTCGCGCCAGCCGATGACTTGACGAATGAAACCTTCGGCCGACGCAATATCAACTTTCCCGGCACGATAGGCATCCTGAACTGCATCACATACTTCAGTCGGAAGTAGAAGACCAATATTTAGATATGGGGACAACAGCGAATGGGCCACGTGCCAACTACTTGTCAACATGGCGTCTTCGTGAGGACCAAAGGTGGGTAAAACGTTTTCAATGAAGTGATTGAGTCGCTTCAGGGCGTCGTGACGGCTTGTTGCCCAAAGACCGGTTGGTGATTGGCCGACACAATGATCGCGGAGTTCATCAATGACTTGGTGATCGATGTCATCAAGTTCACTCATCAATGGATCAGGCCATTGGTTCTTGCCATCTTTGGGTGGTGGCAATCGATTCTCAGAGTCGTAATTCCATGTTCCGGTTTCTGGTTCGCCATCAATCGTCATCAAGTAATTGAGTCGTAATCGTTGCCAGCGGTAGAAGTCCTCCATCTTGAATGTCTTACGACGCTCGAGCAGTTGGTCTTTCCAACGTGCAAAATCTTCGTAGTGGCACAAGAACTGATTACTGCGGACTACTTCACAGTCGTTGTGTCGAAACATCGTGAGCGCTGCATGACTCGCCGGCTCCATAACTGAAACTGATGAAGGTGAAAATTCGGCGCGGTGGTCTCTCAGGCCTTGAGACAAGGTGGTGGCTTTACGGTAATCAACTTCAAATCCTGAATCACGGAGTTCGTTTGCGAAGCGACGCATTGCTGCGATCACAAAGTGGGCGCGTTGAATATGCCATTTCTTTGAACGAACCTTGGCCGAACTTTCAACCAGCAAAATGCGGTGAGTCTGTGGACTCGCTTGAGCGATAGCTGCGAAATTTTGATTGAGTTGATCGCCAAGAACCCAAATCGTTTTCTTGGATTCGTGAATCAAACTGGGCACTTCTCTAGTGTGCCTCAAATGTCAATTTCGGGGAATATCGTGCACCGAATTTGCGAGCGGAATAATGAGATCTAATTGGGTGCGCTTGAGATAATCGCTGATCTTTGGGTTTGAGCAAACAACGTACATACGACCACCGTTGTTGCGGATACGAGACGCTGCTCCGAGCAAGATTCCGAGCGCAGCATCGTCAAGAACTGTGATGCCATCGAGGTCAAGGGCCAGATGAACATGATTTTGATTGACTGCCTTGTTGAGTAGGTCACTCAATGTTGGCAAGGTTGACACATCAAGTTCGCCAGTAAAACCAATGACGAAAACATCGTCAATCAGAGTGGAGTGGCTCAACAAGTTCACGCCCTTAATCTATCGGTGGTTCAAGGAGCATCGAAAAATGCGATGAGAGTGTCAGATCGGGGACAAAGCGTCCAACCATCAGTAGATCGGTCGCAAGTTCATAGGTTGCAGTGACCGTCACCCATTTTTCGCCGACCTTAGTGTTGATGTCGATTGCCCGCCCAAAGGAGAATTGGGCTGCGGCGAGCGCCGCGTCACTTGGGCTTTGTGACACGGCCGCGGCCCGAACGGCGTTGCGGGTGGCATTAACAACCTGAACTTGAGTTACCGCGATGACCAAGAACTGGGCGATCAGCAATACGGCAAGCATGACCAGGGGCAGGGTTAAAACGAACTCAACTGTTGCCTGCCCCCGATCACGTGTCGGGTGAATGCAGGATTTACGGAAGTTTTGAGGTGACACTGTCGATCACGCGATCGAAGAGTTGACCAATTTTGCCGGCCCCGCCGCCGCCAGTTGCCCAAGCGATAACCAAGAGGGCGATGAGGGCTGCCGCAAGCATGACGAGTGCGTATTCGGATGTTGCTTGTCCAGAATCTCGCTCGATATTGGTGGGCAAAGTGAAAGTGAGAAAATAGATGTACATACGTTGACATATTTGAGTCATGAAAAATCTTTCGTGTGAAGTTGGTGAGGCACTCACACAGAGATGTGGAGTTGCGACAGGGTGCCAGCGATTGTTGGCACGATGATCAAAATCACAAAAGATGGCAAAATGCACATCACAAGAGGAAGCGAGAGACGAATAGGAAGTTGTCGCGCTTCTGTTTCGGCACGGCGACGTCGATTGAGTCGGGCTTCATTGCCAAGTTGGAAAAGTAGATTTTCAACAGGAATGCCGAGTCGATCTCCGGAGATGAGAACGTCACACATTGATTGACTCACAGCACCAATTTCGCTGTGGAGCAGACGAATCGCGTCAATAAATCGTTCACCCTCGTCAATACGTCGCGAAGCAGCAATAAAGTTTGGGCGGAGAATGCCGGGAGCATGCTGACCCAAAAAGTTGATTCCCTGGGCTGGCGAATAGCCCGCACGAAGCGCGGCAATGAAGAGGTCAATACAGTCGGGGAACGTTTCAATAATTGCTTGCTCTTGTTTTGCAGTCATGCGCAGTTTGGCCCGCCACCACGAGAAGAACAGACCAACGAGACCAAAAATGATGATCATGACCGCACCATACGTTTGCTCCATGTTCGACCAGCGAAGTTCAGTCCAACACCGATCGTGAGACATGCCCAGCCCAGTGGGGTTGCTAGTAATACATGGCGAACTGCTGGACTATCACTCAAAATCCACGCCCCACAGACGACCGGCAACCACGTGATCAGACGTATCGACGCAGTAGCTGTTGCTGCTTGTGTTTGTCGCTCAACCTTGGCCTGCGACCGATCAAGAAGAGTGTCAATCAGACAATCAAGTTGTCGCGCAATATCTCCACCGACTTCGCTCGCAAGAGCAATCACATGCAAGGCCATCATGCAGTCAGCATTTTCGGCAGACTCAGACATGTCATCAAGAATTTTGTGACACGCGGTGTTGAGTGCCATACCGCGACTGACCAAGTTATGAAGTTGAGTAAACAAGTCACAGGGATGATGAGAAATAGAAATCTGCAGGGCAGTGGCAAGCGATAAACCCGATCGAGTATTGCGACTCATTGACGACAATGCATCAATGAGGCTGCTGTTTCCGTAGATGTCATTGTCCATCAATCGCCGACGAGTCTGGCGGCGGGCCAAGAACCTGTGGACTTGCGAGCTAGGCATCATGTTGTTGGTACAGATATTCAAGGCGAGGTTGGTGTGAACCCCCGTCGGTGTCTGGCACTATTTTGGCGATATGCGCGACGCAGCGTTTTCCATATGGACGGCGACTCATATGAATGACAATGTGAATTGCAGAATTCACCATGTGGCGCGCATCTTGCAGTGTCCAACCTGGAGCGGCCTGCATCGTGAGCAAGTCAAGACGGTGCAAAGCATCTAATGCCGAGTTCGCATGCAGAGTTGCTAAACATCGCGAATGGCCAGTGTTCATTGCTTGAACCAGCGTGAGTGCTTCAACTCCACGTACTTCTCCGACAATCAAACGATCGGGTCGCAGGCGAAGTGCAGATCGCAAAAGGTCATCCAATGACACTTGGCCCCGGCCTTCGGCAGTCGCAACTCGAGATTCAAGGCGCACGGTATGCGGGTGTGAAATGACAAGCTCATGAGTGTCTTCAATAACGACAATGCGTTCGTTTGTTGGTGCATTTTCTTCATCTCGTGAAACAAGCGACGAAACTAAACATGACTTACCTGATCCGGTTGCGCCAGTGATCAAAATATTGTGTTCCGACTGAGTGAGGTCACGCAGTAGTTCTTGAAGAGAATCTCGGTGAAAGTCATCGCAGAAGTCAATGAGTGGAAAAGTCTGTTGGCGAAATAGTCGAAATGCCGCGGTTGTTCCGTGAACTGCGATCGGGTGTATGACGGCACACACTCTGGTGCCATCGGGAAGTCGGGCGTCAACAATGGGGGAGAGTCGATCGAGTCGCCGGCCAAGTGGAGTGAGAATTCGTTCGAGAGCGATTTCAATTTGTCCAGGTTGAAGATCTTCAACCCTCACTAACGCTCCAGATCGTTCAACCCAGACCTCAGTTGCGTTATTGATCAAAATATCGGTCACGGTTGCATCTAAGAAGTACTCACTGAGTTGTGGTGGCATGAGTTGTGATCTCATGGGCTGACCCCTGGCGACACGAGAGGCGAGAGAGCCGCGTGAAGAAGTAGTGGCAGTCGAGATTTGAGAAGACCCGAATCAACACGACGAGAAATATCACTTGAGTACGGAACTTCTGCGGCGCATTTCAACTTCATCACTGACTCGACATCGCTTGTTGTCAAAACTCGGTCATGTTCTTGGACAACAATGACTGCGGAAAACCTTTGGTCAAGATTGACCGCTCTTCGTAGAGACAAATAGCAAGGTCGTGTCACCATGTAATGCGTGTGAATAAGTTTGTCGAAGGCCAGGGGAAGATTGGCTTGGCCAAAATCAATGACGATGTTGCACCCATCGGCTTCTTTCTTTGTCACTGCTCGAGCGAGCTTGTTCCAAGCGTTTGTCGAGAGAATTTCGATAGCAGAACTGCCCGAAGGTGCCAGCTGAAGATTCTCGTTGCAGGTGATCAGAATCTCATCAAAATCATGATGTGTCATACCGTTGACCCAATCGCTGAGTCCGACGGGAGGTTCGGGTAAGCCCATAATGGCGGCTTGATCTCCGGCGAGGTCGACGAGAAGTGTGGGGGTCGACGATGAACTCGCAATGGCCAAACTGGCAGCGACAACCGATGTGCCAGAACCGCCTTTAGGTGACGACAAAATGATCAACATAAAACCCCGCAAAATTAGTTGTGATGGCGAAGTGTGAGCGCACGCTTGAGGTTTGAGGTGACTACCCTAAATAGCGGAGGTGTCCGGGTACCTGGTGGGCTCCGCCGCCTTCAAAGCGGTTGGGACGAGCGAACCTCGTCCGGCGGGTTCGATTCCCGTCCACCTCCGCCACAATCATT
>CAEZYH010000013.1_pt1 | contig 27530 bp, 26 predicted proteins | sample 7265461 | NCBI WGS metagenome assembly CAEZYH01 (sample SAMEA6813929, study PRJEB35770) | freshwater metagenome | biome: Freshwater; feature: Freshwater reservoir; material: water | place: Czech Republic | collected 2017-04-14 | depth 30m m | reverse complement strand
GGTCGTTGTTGTTGATCCGCCAATATTGAGTGTTGCAAATGTACGTGCACCGTCAACTTGATTATCTCCAGCGCGTCCTGTCACTTGACGCGAAGCATCAAGAACCATTCGCACTCCGGTTGCTCCAACTGGGTGCCCTCCACCAATGAGACCACCAGAAGGATTCATCGGGATGCTGCCATCACGTTCAAGTTTTCCATCTTCAATGGCCTTCCAACTTTCGCCTGGTGCAGTAATACCAAAGTGATCGATCGCCATGTATTCAGACGGAGTGAAGCAGTCATGTGTTTCAATGCCATCAACTCCTGCAACATCCGCAATACCAGCCCGTGAAAATGCGTCAGTAATTGCTCGGCGTACATGCGGCATCACATATTCATCGCCAGCGGATTTGTGTAATTTCTCGGCCAACGGGAGTCCTACTGTTCGGTGTCCCCAACCGACAATGCGTGGGACTGATTCAATCGAGAGTCCTCGACGCATAGCCCATTCTTCGGCTTTGGCACGACTGGCCAACACCACACCAACTCCGCCGTCGGTTAATTGACTGCAATCTGATCGACGAATGCGACCGACAACAGTCGGATTCGCCACATCATCGTCAGCAAATGATTCGGGAGTATGCGACCACGCGCGAGTCTGAGCATTCGGATTTGTTTTGGCGTTACGAAAATTCAATTCAGCAATCGCCGAAAGATGTTGACTATCAATCCCGTAACGAGCGTCGTATTCATCGGCCAACAAACTAAACATGTGCGGCCACATATGTACGACCCCTTGGCCTTCGTGACCGATCCATGCTGCTGCACCCAAATTGATTGCGGCTTGATCGCCAGGAACATTGCGCTCTTGTTCAACGCCAACAACTAACGCACACTCGTAACGACCTGCTTCGATATCGGCCATCGCGGCCAAAATCGCGATTCCACCTGATGCGCAAGCGGCCTCGTGACGTGATGACGGAATCCCCCAGAGTTGAGGCTCAACAGTTGCGGGCATTCCACCCAGTTGCCCCTGACCATTGAATAACTGACCGAAGGCGTTCGCCACGTGAATTGTCTCGATATCGGTTGGTTCAATCTGCGAGTCAACCCAAGTTTGGGTGAGCACTTCCGAGACGATGTCGCTGACCTCAAGACCCTGCTTGACATAGTTCCGAGCAAAGTCAGATTGATAGCCGCCCAAAATGTAAATATCGCTCGTCACAACCTTCACGGTAGCGCACGACTTCGTTGGCAACGACGGGCAGTTTTGCCCAATACAAGTGGTGGGCGAGGGGGGACTTGGATACGTCTCTGGTCGTCAACCTGTCCAATTTGATTGAACAAGGCCACTGATTAAGTGTTTTGACCCCATCTAAATCTCTCAGATTTGTCATGTCGAGGATTCATCATCAAACGAATATGTCACATCTCCTTAAGTGGGCGCAAGCAGTGTTAACGTGATCCAATTCAAATATCACTTTAGAAGATGAAGTCTTACGAAAAGGACCCTGCGATGAATCGCTTTTCACGAACTATCAACAACATTGTGCTCGTGGCTGGCACGATCTCCGTCTTGACCGGAGCATCAATCGCCGCCTCACCGGCCGCCGCCTCACCTACTGGCACTCCAACGCCCTCCACACAGGTGACAAAGTTGGTGTTCCAGCCAAACTCATCTACTCCTTTTTCTGATTCGATTTGTGGTGTGACCCCTGCTGGGAGAACTAATGATGGATGTAGGACAGCCGGCAACCTCGCTAGTTATTCACAGGTCTCGTTTATTGACCTCGACGGTTCCAACTTGACGACGATGCGTGTCGATTGCACATCGGGTTCCGCCACGAACTGGCAGGCACCTTGGGAGGGCGTCGACCGAATTGCCGTTGATCAATCGCGAAACCGCATCCTCTGGGAAATGAGTAGCGAACCAGGTATCTCTTCGGTTGACTCTGACGGCACAGACTGCGGTCTGATCGCCAACGGCGGCTATTACGGTGCCAAGCGGATCGCAATCGAATCAGGAGCAAACTTCATCTACTCAACCCAGTACACGAATCTTCGTCGATTCCCGGCCATCGCTGGGTCGTCGCCAACAGGCGAGAATGGAACGAACCTCACCCTCACCGGCCTCGCACCTTTCACCTTCACCGGCGTAAACGACATGGCCGCGGCTGGGGGCAAGTTGTACATGGCGGTCTATTCCAATACATCTAAGGCGATCATTGAAGTCACGCTTGACGAGACGACCACTTCCCAACAAGCACGCGTGTTGATCCAGGGCGAGACCGCTGTGAATAACGTTCAGGTGGACTCCGTCAATAATCGCATCTATTGGGGTACCGGAAGTGCCGTTCGTCGAGCTGTCCTTTCAGACGGGTCGGGAATCACAACGGTCGCTACAGGCCAATACTCTTGGGCGGTCCCAGTGCCCGCTGAGTCAAAGATCGTAGCTGGCGGGTACGTCAATCCGAAAGTCATGGACATGTCAGGAAATATTATTGGCACCCTTAACATCAACACGAAATCCATTCCTGTTCCGATCTCCTTCACGCTCACAGGGCAGACCGTCACATGGTCTCCAAACACGAACCTAGATCTCTCTGACTCACCCGCAACCCCTAGTGCCCTGGCGGCATCTTCGGGCCCGGGTGCGATCCAATATTCGGTGCTGAATGCTGGCACAACCGGCTGCACCGTGATCCCGTCAACGGGTGTGCTGACATTCACTACCGTCGGCACCTGCGTTGTTCGAGCCACTACCGCCGCCAGTGGCAACTACGCATCGGGCAACACCGACGTCTTGTTCGTCATTACCGATCGGAATGCCACAACGACAACGACAACAGCAGCAGTAACAACAACAACGACAACAGCAGCAGCAGTAACAACAACGCCGACTGATTCTGGGGTGACGCAACCGTTATTACCGGCCACTGGACAGGACACCTCGTCTGGTTCACTCGTAGCGTTTTTTCTGGTCGTCACTGGACTTGCGATGCTCGTGCTCGGAGTCCGGCGGCGGTCCGCAGTCAACTGACCCTCAAGTCATCGTGATCACGATGTGAGTACCTTGCTGACGGTGGTCCCTACCGTCAGCAAGGTGAGGGCGATTACACAGTCATGAGATGGTGGGCGAGGGGGGACTTGAACCCCCACGATCTTACGATCACTAGCACCTGAAGCTAGCGCGTCTGCCATTTCGCCACTCGCCCGAGTAACGCCTTGTAGGGTACCGACGCCCTCACCATCCCCCCAACCCCCGATACCCTGAGCCGATCAACAAGAAGTTTCTCTCTAGGAGAATTTGTGGGTCTGCAATCTTTTGAGGATGGTCTAGGGCGTATGGTCGAGGGTGTGTTCAGCCGTGCATTTAAAAGCAATGTTCGACCGATCGAGATCGGCCGACGACTCATTAAAGAAATAGACAGCAACCGAACTGTTGATATGAAGGGCCGCCGCGTGGTGCCCAATCAGTTTGTGGTCCGACTGGCTCCCGACGATCAGGCGGCATTGACCGACATTGAATCGGCCCTGATCACCGAACTCGCTGAGGCCGTCAAGGAATACTGCGCCGACGAGAACTACCACCTGCGTGGTCCCGTGTCAGTCACGATTGAGATTGATCAATCAGTTGGCACGGGTCGTATTGACGTTGACTCATCAGTTGTTAAAGCCGGTGCGAGCGAAATTGTGGCTCGGGTGATCTTGCCCGATGACCGCAAAATCACTCTCGGAAAAGACACTGTGATTATTGGTCGCCTCGCCGAATGCGACATTGCCTTTGATGATTCAAATGTGAGTCGTCGTCACGCCGAGATCAAGGCGCTCGCGGGCGGTTACGCCGTCAATGATTTGGGTTCAACCAATGGCACCAAAGTCAACGGTGTCACCATTACATTCGAACGGGCGCTTCGCGACGGCGACATTATTTCGGTCGGAAGTCATTCCATTCGTTACGAGGCCCAGTAAGCCGTTTCGCGGTTACCACACATGACTGATCAACTGCTCGGAGTCCTCAAGATTGTTCTCCTGCTCGCGCTCTATCTTTTCTTTGCTCGCGTGTTGTGGGCGGTGTGGAATGAAGTGCGAGTTCCCGCAATCAACAGGTCGGCTCAAGGGTCTGGTTCACCGAAAACAGTCACACCAATCTCCCCTGCCGGCGCAGTCAAGGTTTCACGCCCGTATCGTGTTGCCCGTATGAAAGTGATTTCTCCCGCACCACTTCGAGGATTCACTTTTACCCCCGAACAACCTTTCACCATTGGTCGCAGCACCGACAACGACATGTGTCTTGACGACGATGAGTTCGCAAGTACTCACCACGCACGTTTCGTCACAAACGATGGCCGCACCTACGTTGAAGATCTCGCGTCAACAAATGGAACTTTCGTCAATAACAATCGAATTGATCAGATCGTCAATCTCAAAATTGGCGACCGCGTACAAGTCGGATCACTCATCGTTGAGGCCATCAAATGATCCGCGCAACATATGGTGCATCCACGCACGTGGGTCAAGTGCGCGATGGAAACGAAGACAATTTCGTCACCATTGAAGGTTTGTACTTTGTTGCCGACGGAATGGGCGGTCATAGCGCCGGCGAAGTTGCCAGCGAAATCGCTGTGCGCATTCTTCAAGAGGTCTATACCGATCCCAAAGTTCGTGTCTCATCGCCTGGTTTATTGGCTGACGCAATTTCGACAGCGAACACCGCGATCTTTATGGAAGCAATGCACGATGCTTCAAAGACCGGCATGGGAACGACGCTCACTGGTCTGGCCGTCACTAATGCGCCAGACAATCAGATCGTTGTTGCCAATGTCGGTGACAGTCGAACATATATGTGGCGTCATGGTGAACTTCGTCAAGTCACTAAAGATCATTCACACGTGCAAACTTTGGTTGATCGTGGTGCCATTACTCGCGCCGAGGCACGGGTGCACTTTCAACGCAACATCGTGTTGCGCGCCATGGGAATTGAATCATGGGTTGACATCGACACCTTCCCTTTGACCGTTGAAGATGGAGATCGCTTCATTATGTGTAGCGATGGCCTAGTTGATGAGGCCGATGACGACGAAATCGAAACCGAGATACGTTTATCAGTTTCGGTTCAAGATCTCGCTGATCGCTTAGTCGATCTTGCGAATCGCAACGGTGGTCGCGACAACATCACCGTTCTCGTCGTTGATTTTGCTGTGAGCGATGAAGTTGTCGAGACAGTTAGCGAAATTGTTGCAACCCTTCCCATAGTTGAGCTACCTACTGGCACCGAACCAGTAATCACCGAAGAAATCGCGATCGTCGTTTCAGAGCAAACACCTGACATCGCTTCCTCACGACCGTCACGATGGTTCACTGTTGCGACTTATGCGATGTGGTTGGCATCGTTAGCAATCACCGCAACGGTGATTATTTCGGCCATCACATCGAGCCAGTGACCGACACCAACAATGTGATCGCCGCTCGACGGCGTTCTACCGAATTCCGTCTTGTACTCATGGCAGGAATCATTACTGCAGGTGCGTACACACTTGCCTCACTCGGTCAAAACTCGGTGATCCCTCCGCGCATCTTGCCTTTTTTGGCTGCATTGCTTTTGGTTTTAATGTCAGCACAAATCGGAGTGCGTTGGTTGGCTCATGGAGCCGACTCGACTTTGTTGCCCGTGGCAACTCTCTTGAACGGCATCGGCTACGTGATGATTGCGCGTCTCTCTGAACGACTCGCCGGTTTACAAACAACCTGGACCTTCGTTGGTGTGGCCGCGTTTATCGGGGTTCTCTTTGTCGTTCAACGTGTCAACGATTTAGCGCGATACAAGTGGACGTTTTTCTTCTTTGGTGCCGGCCTTTTGCTTTTACCAATGGTCCCAGGTCTTGGCTTTTCATCAGGCGGTGCGCACATTTGGGTCAGCGTTGGTCCCATCAACTTTCAGCCTGGTGAATTTGCCAAAATCGCCTTAGCCCTGTTCTTTGCCGGCTACCTCGCCGATAATCGCGAACTCATTGCAGCGGGCACCTGGAAAGTTGGTCGCTTTTACTTACCCGAACCCCGACACTTGTTGCCACTACTTGCGGCATGGGGATTTTCAGTCGTAGTCATGGTCGGCCAAAAAGATCTGGGATCAAGTCTGTTGTTTTTCACCCTGTTCATCGTGATGGTGTGGGTGGCTACTGAAAAGACCAGTTTCTTGGTCATTGGTCTTGGACTATTTGTTACTGGCGCCACTGCTGCGTACTTCATGTTTGATCATGTGCAAACACGAGTCGCAATCTGGCTTGACCCATGGAGTCGCTATCAAGGTAAGGGTTACCAGATAGCGCAAGCGATGTATGCGCTTGGTAGCGGCGGAGTGAGTGGAACCGGCTTAGGTCTCGGCGATCCCACGCGAATCCCCGAAGCGAAGAACGATTTCATTTTCGCGGCGATTGGCGAAGAGCTCGGCCTCTTCGGAGCCACGGCAATTCTTATTGCTTTCCTGTTGATGATCGGAGCCGGACTTCGCACAGCAATGCGCACCACTCGCCCGTTTGAGAAATTGTTGGCGGTCGGACTCACCACAATTCTTGGAATGCAGGCCTTCATCATTATTGGTGGAGTCATTCGTGTCGTTCCCCTCACCGGAATCACACTTCCTTTTGTGAGTTATGGCGGTTCAAGTTTGGTCGCTAACTATGTCCTGCTCGCCTTATTGATTCGCGTGAGTGACAGTTCAGCTCGACGTTTGGGTGAAATTCCAGACGCTGCAACTTTTGGTGAACGCTTTGCTGCTCGACTTGCACAACGAAGAATGAAAAGACATCCAGAAGAACTTGAGGCGATGTCGTGAACCTACGTATTCGTCGCTTCGCAGTTGTTCTGATCGTGCTGTATGTCGTCTTGTTTGCGCAGCTCAATTTCATTCAGGTGGGTCAAAAAGCCACCCTTGATGCTGACGCGCGAAACACCCGTCAGACCGTGCGCGACTTTAACGATCCACGGGGCGATATTCGAACAAGCGATGACGTTGTCATTGCAACATCGGTTCGCAACGTGGCAGGTAGTGAATTTGATTGGCAACGAACATACCCCGAAGGCGATTTGTATTCGGCAATCACTGGCTATTTCACATTTGGTTACGGAGCAACTCAGATTGAAAAGGTTCAAAACGATGTTTTGGCCGGCCGCACCATTGAGCAACAAATCAAAGGTTTCCGTTCTCTCTTTAATGGTCAAGACACCACTGGCACTGTCGAAACCACAATCGATGCCGATATTCAACAGGCTGCCAAAGATGCTTTAGGAAATCGTGAAGGAAGTGTTGTCGTCATTGAACCCGCAACAGGTGCTGTCAAAGCGATGTGGAGTTGGCCAACATACGACACCAACCTGGTGGCGGTACAAGACAGCGCACTTGCCGGTGATGTTTTGAATTACCTTGATGACATACCAGGCAAACCTCTGTTGGCTAATGCCTACCAAGAGCGCTATATGCCTGGTTCAACTTTTAAAGTCATCACGGCTGCCGCGGCACTTGATGATGGGCTCATCACCAAAGAATCAACGTGGGCAGATGAAAGCGAATTCCTTCCACCGCAAACGATGGATCCGATTCAAAACTATGGAAACAAAGTGTGTGGCGGTGATTTGCCCGAGGTTTTTCGTCGATCATGTAACACCCCTTTTGCTCGCACCGCCATTGAGTTGGGTCCAGAGAAGATGGCCGCTGCCGCAACGAGATTTGGTATCGGTGAAACCATTCCTTTCGATCTCCCCCGTGCGACAAGTAGTCAATTTGGCGATGTCGAGTACTTCACCCAGAACTTGCCTCTTCTCGGAATCGGTGGATTCGGTCAAGGCAATACACAGATGGTTCCGTTACACATGGCCATGGTTGCGGCCTCAATCGCCCACGGTGGCGTGATGATGAAGCCGTATGTCATCGGTGCCACCTACGACCACGATGGAGGCGTACTGCAACGAACAGCACCCACTGTTTGGAAGACCCCCATGACACCTGCAACCTCAAGCCTCTTAACCGAGTTGATGGTAGGCGTGGTCAACGAAGGAACTGCAAAGTGCTGCATGCGCTTGGCCAACGGCATTCAGGCCGCCGCCAAAACAGGAACAGCTCAATTAAACGCTGCTGGCGAACCCGAACGGTCACACGCCTGGATCATTGCCTTTGCTCCGGCTGAAGCCCCTAAATATGCCATTGCTGTGATGCTCAAAGGGACCACTGCCGAAATCAGTGAAGGAACCGGCGGAACCTTGGCCGGACCAGTTGCCAAGAAAGTTCTCGACGTCGCACTTTCTCAGTGAGCCACGCGAGAAACGACTCTGAGCAGGGGCGACAGTCTCAAGGTCGTCAACCTCGGTAGCCTGACTTGAGTTATGTCGGACAACAGCGCAGTGATATTGAACGATCGTTACGAAATGCAACAGCGCATCGGTCGCGGTGGCATGGCCGACGTCTACCTGGCACGCGACATCTTGCTCGATCGCCTCGTTGCGATCAAAGTGCTCTTCCCCGAATACGCAACCGACCCGGCCTTCGTCGAACGATTCCGTCGCGAAGCACAGTCTGCAGCCAATCTCAATCACCCCAACATCGTGAGCGTGTACGACTGGGGTCGTAGTAATAACACTTACTTCATGGCTATGGAATATGTTCCTGGTCGCACTTTGGCCGAAGCTCTTCATGATGTTGGCCAGATCACTGCGATGAAAGCTGCCGAGGTTGGTATCGAAGTTGCCGCTGCCTTGTCATTTGCTCATCGCGGCAATGTTGTTCACCGCGACATTAAGCCTGGCAACATTCTCATCGGCTCTAATGGTCAGTTGAAAGTGGCCGACTTCGGTATTGCTCGCGCTCTCGGTAGCGCAGCCGACAGCAACCTGACTCAAGTTGGCGCAGTGATGGGAACTGCTGCTTACTTGTCACCCGAACAAGCCCAAGGTGGTCAACCCGATCCGCGCAGCGATCTCTATTCGCTCGGCATCGTGTTATACGAAATGGTTGGTGGACGCGTTCCGTTCTCGGGTGACAACCCCGTATCCATTGCTTACAAGCAAGTGCACGAAGCACCACAACCACTCAATCAACTTGCCTCTGATGTTCCGCGAGCATTTGAAGCAATCGTTGCTCGACTGCTTGCCAAAGATCCCGATCTTCGTTATGCAACCGCCGAAGCCGTTCGCGACGATCTCCGCCGTTTCAGAGATGGAATTCCGGTACAGGCATTGGCCGATGCGCTGAATCGACGCAACGGTGACCCGACTCCTATCGGAACCGCCGCTCCGACAACGGTGATTCCTACTGGCCCCATGGTTGGCGGACCCGACGATGTTGCCGCTGCATCAACTCAAAGCATTCCAACGACAGCGATTCCGTCAACTCAGGCAACAACAGCACTGCCGCGAACAACTATCAATGCCAATCCCGATTTACCACCGGGCTACACCGCAAGTAACGCTGTTGTTTCGACCGACGACTTGCAACGCAAGCGCACCGCCATCGTCATCGGCGCTATTTCGGCCACAGTACTTCTGATTATTGGCGCAGTCATAGCCTTTCTCGCGTTGTCCGGTGGTTCAACTGTTGCCCCCAAAATCGCCGTCCCCGATGTCACTAACCAAGTTCTCGAAAATGCCGTCACAACCTTAAAAGACTTAGGTTTCGAAGTCGTTCCTGTTGCCGAAGAAACAACCACAGTTGATACCAATGTTGTGTGGAAACAAGTCCCTCTGCCGGGCGAAGAAATTAGTAAGGGTGACACGGTCACGATTGTCTACAACCCGTCAAACGCGCCAATGGCTGTGCCGAACTTGGCTGGTTTGACAATTGAACAAGCGCGCACAGCATTACTCAATCTCGGATTAACCATCGGAGTCATTACTCAGCAAAATGATCCCACTGCTCCGGCCGACACCATCATTGCATCAGTTCCTAAATCTGGTGAACAAGTATTGGGTGGCGCAACGATTGATCTGATTGTCAGTCAAGGAAGTGGCGTTGTTGAAATTCCGAACGTTCAAGGTCAAACTTCTCAAGCGGCACGTTCAGTTCTTGAAGGCGAACCATATAAATTCTTGATCACCGTTGTTGAAGAAGCCAGTACCACCGTTGAATCGGGCCGAGTTACCCGCACCAGTCCAACTATTGGTGCCGATACAACCAAGGGTTCAGCAGTCACGATTTATGTCTCAACAGGTCAAGCCACAATTGCGGTTCCGTTGGTATCTGGTCTCACCGAGGCTCAAGCCCGCGCGAAACTCACATCGTCTGGATTCATTGTCAAAGTTGAGTACATCGAGGTCACGACTGGCAACGCCAACGATGGCCGAGTCATTGCTCAAGACCCGAGCATGAATGTTCAGTCAACTCCCGGAAGCCAAGTGCTTCTCAAGGTTGGTAAGGCCATTGCTGCGACAACGACTGTCGCTCCAACGACCACTACGCCAGCAACAACCACTACGCCAGCAACAACCACTACGCCAGCAACAACAATCCCTACCCCAACGACTCTTCCTACGCCCTAATTATTTGTGCGTTAGTTACTGGCAGTTCTGCAAGAAGTTGCGCAACATGTCGTGACCAGATCCGGTCAGAATACTTTCAGGATGAAACTGCACACCTTCGACAGGCAGTGTCTTGTGTCGTACACCCATCACAATTCCGTCAGCAGTTGATGCAGTGACTTCAAGACAATCAGGCATCGACGAAGGTTCAATCACTAATGAGTGGTAACGAGTTGCAGTCACAGGATTGGTCACTCCAGCAAAGACGCCAATGTTGCGATGAGTCACTTCGCTCGTCTTGCCATGCATCAACTCAGGCGCGCGAATAACATTTCCGCCAAACACATGGCCGATGGCTTGATGACCTAAACACACCCCAAAAACTGGAATTCCTTTTTCAGCAAAGGGCACAATCGCTTCACAAATGATGCCAGCGTCTTCAGGACGTCCTGGTCCGGGCGAGAGCAACACCCCATCAACATCAAGTGCGAGAGCCTGCTCGAGGGTCAAGTCGTCGTTGCGATAGACCACTGGCTCGGCGCCAAGTTCGCCCAAGTATTGGACCAAGTTATAAACAAAGCTGTCGTAACTATCTAAAACGAGCACCCGAGTCACCCCCATAGCCTGCCAGCAAAACCTGCCAGTCGGTGTGGTCGCACGACATTCGAGCGCGTACACTCGTCTGTCGTGGCACCTCCGAAACGGACAACAAGCGGACGCACGACTCCCAAGGGCACTCGTCCCGGCGAGTCCCGTCCCGAGACCCCTACTCATAACGAACACGGAGTCGCGGCGTCGACGCGTTATACCCCACCAGTACCGAAGTACGCCAAAGTCAGCCCGCGTTGGGTGCCGATCTTGATGTTCGCCTTATTCATCCTTGGCGCACTCATCATTTTGCTGTATTACTTGGGCGCCGTACCTGGTGGCCGCAGTAACTATTACTTGGTTCTCGGCCTCGGATTTATCTTGGGTGGTCTCTTTACCGCCACTAAATATCATTGACCTGAAATTCTGGCCCTCTCGGCCATTCTGAGCAGGTCTTTGTCAGGTTATGAGTATTTCCCCAGCCTGTGGACAAATCAGGGGATAGTCACATCAATGTAACTTGTCATTCACCTTGTGAATGTGTGATCAATCACTCAACGGGGGCAACAAAGTCCATGTCTTCCATGCAGTGGCGCGGCGCCACTGGGTCTTCTTCTGGAGCCATGGTCATACGTATTTCAACCCCACACAAACTGCAGCGATAGCGCACATTGACCTTGCGCAACTCACCCTCAGGTGGTGGGGCGGGCAGAGGCGTGGTCATGCTTCGAAGCAATCCCACTCCGACACGCCACACAAAGAAAAATATGAAGACAGCCCCGAGAAACCAAATGACTCCGGCAAAGTCAATAGCCAGCATTGCTATGAGCGACATCAAGAATCAGCCAAGGCGTTCAATGATGGTGGCGTTGGCCATGCCGCCGCCTTCGCACATGGTCTGGAGACCATAACGACCACCCGTGCGCTCAAGTTCATTGAGCAATGTGGTCATCAATCGTGCACCTGAACATCCGAGGGGATGGCCAAGTGCAATTGCTCCACCATTGGGGTTCACGATGTCCATATTGGGATGGAACTCTTTTTCCCAAGCCAAAACAACTGAAGCAAATGCTTCGTTGATTTCAACAATGTCAATGTCAGACATCGACAACTTGGCGCGTTCAAGAACTTTACGAGTAGCTGGAATTGGTGCAGTCAACATGTAGCGCGGATCATCGCCTGCCAGCGAGAAGTTCACAAAACGGGCACGAGGTGTGAGACCAAGCGCACGGCACTTTTCTTCGCTCATGATCAACAGTGCTGCTGCACCATCGGTGATTTGCGAAGAGTTGCCAGCGGTGACACGACCACCTTCGTCCTCGGGACGGAACGCAGTCTTCAATTTTGCGAGGCTTTCCATAGTGGTTTCTCGCAAGCCTTCGTCCTTGGTCATCATGTTGCCTTCAGAATCTTTGACCGGCAAGATTTCACGCTCAAAACGACCTTCTGCAGTTGCGCGTGCGGCGCGTGATTGCGACTGCACACCAAAACGGTCCATATCTTCACGACTAATGCCCCACTTATCAGCAATCATTTCAGCCGATACACCCTGAGGCACAAGCCCACCCTGAGGCTGATAGCGAGCACTCACCATCGGACCAAAGGGCCAGCCGTATTTGCCATCAGCCATCGAAGCGCCCATCGGAACGCGAGTCATGACTTCAACACCCGCAGCAACAACGACGTCGTATGCACCAGCCATGACACCTTGCGCAGCGAAGTGGGCGGCCTGTTGTGATGAACCGCACTGACGATCAATCGTGGTGCCGGGAACACTCTCAGGCCAACCTGCTGCCAATACTGCGTTACGACCAATGTTGGTTGACTGCTCACCGGTCTGCATCACGCAACCCATCACGACGTCGTCAATGATGCCCGGATCAATACCCGTGCGCTCAATAAGTGCGTTCATCGTTTCGGCCATGAGGTCAACAGGATGCCAATCTTTCAATTTGCCGTTTCGGCGACCGAGTGGTGTGCGGATGGCATCGACAATGACTGCGTTAAACATGGTGTCTCCCAAAAGATCTTCTACTCCTTCAGTCTGCTGTGTCGAGCTTGATCAAAACGAATTTTGGTCATGGGACTTTGGTAACTCAACTGGCTACGAGAAAGCGTTCAGCGACCACCAAAGATCCGGAACCGAATCGGCTGGGAAAGCGACAATTCCAAAACGAAATCCCGGTTCGGGGGTGCGGGCGTTATAACTCGCCAATTCAGCCGCAGCGTCATGATCAATGTCGAGTCCCGTTAAAGCCAACGACACCAAAGGTGACTCAAGGGAACTCAGAAACTCTTCGTGACCAATGGTTTGCAGTTGAGTTGCCAGTTGTACCTGCAATTGGCGAACCTTTGCTTCATCGGGTTCATTAAATGGAGTCACCACACTCACAACCTGCGCTTCAGGTTGTGCTGCCAATAATGAAAAGGCTGTCCCAGTGTCACAAACAAACCACAGAGTTGATGCCTCGTCTGTAAGTGCACGATCACCAAAGACCCATTCAGTACCTGGTTCGATTCCGTTCGGTATTCCACGCTCTTCAAGGTCGTACACAAGTGCCGGATACAGACCGACTAGTCCGCCGTCACCCAACTTCAGCATGATTGGGCCGTCAGTCGGGGCAGTCCTATGAAATTCAACAGCCTGTTTGATGGCGAGGTGCACGTTGTCGGCATCTGATGTACTTGTCTTATTATCGACGACCGGCAAAATCGCACCGACAATATTCAAAACAAACAGACCTATTGCCACGACAGTGATCATGGGTTGTCGGAATTTCGTGGTGTTGGCAAGAACGACACCCGCTATCCATGCGAATACAAAGATGACAATGATTGAACGCCAAAGAACGACATACGGGAACAAATAACCGCGCACTTGCGCGACCGCAAAAGTGCCGGCGACCAACATCGTCCAGATCAATGGTGCTGAATATAAATATTGACGACGAGGCGATTCTTCAGCAGATCGCCATACCCACACAGTGGTCGCGATGAGGGCCAACGCCACACCGATTAACCACGTCAATGAACTAGATGGGGCTTCACCAATAAGCCCAACCTCTGATGGTCCTGCCAACCAAGATGCTTCAGGACTCATTTCAAACGACATCACATGTAGCGCACGACTGAGGCCAATTGAAGGTTCGTTGGTCGTCACGAAATAGTGAGCAAGGTCTCCTAAATTACGAACTGCTTCTCGGAGATGAAAAAGATATGGAGTAAAGAGCAAGACCGCGGTGGCGATCGGACGGGTAATGGATCTTTGGTTTCCTCCGGTCCACCAAAAGACGAAACAAGCCACTAAGCCAACCAGCCCCACTATGGGCAGATATCCAACGTGTATTTGAACGACAACCGAAGCCGACACCCACATCAACCACATCGACGCCCGATCGCGCTCGGTGACACCAAGAGCGGCAAACACAAAGAGAATGAAAAGCGGAAGAGCGAGATACGGAGTCCAAGCATCAACGCTGGCAATGCGACCGACACTGACCCAACAGGCAAGCAAAGCCGTAACACCTAATGCACTCCCCCAGGTTCCGCGCAATCGATGTCCCAACCATGCAATCGCCACAAGTAATGCACTGGAATACAACGCGACTCCAGCAAATAGGCCCCACGCTGCTCCACCAGATAGCCAATGAAATGGGGCGAAAATATAGAAAATTAAGGCTCCTAGATGATTCCACCCGTGCCAACTGTATTGACCCACTGAAGGAAATGAACCAGTCGCCGCGTCTTTGACAAGCAAGGCAAAAACTGCTCGATCGCCCACCAAGATTGCCCCACCGCGCAATGCATTAACCAAAGCAACAACTATCGGAATGATTCCAAAAGCGGAAATGACTAACCAACGCGGAACGCGCTTGAACCGATTCATCGAGCAAATTTCCTGGTTCACTTTTTGAATGGAGACACTTTTGTCAGCGCACGAACCATGGTGCTGACTTCGGTTTCGGTGAGACCACTCGCAAACTCCCGTTGAATTGCTCGCCTATAAAGAATGTTCGAGTCGCGCCAGACCAATCGTCCCATACGTGTCAGTCGCACCATGACCGCCCGATTGTCTTCAACGGTTGGAGCCTCTTCTCGGGTGACATACCCACGCTCAACAAGTGAATCAATACGACGCGACAAGCTACTTGGGACCGCCGAAAGTATTTCGCACAACTCTTTGACTCGCATCTGGTCGTTACTCTGAGCAAGAGCGGCGAGTAAATCAAATTGTGGCAAAGCTAAGTGAAATTCGTCGAACATCTCGGCTTCAATGCTGCGCGAAACTACCTCACCGACAGTTTGAAATGCCCGCCACAGGGCAACACGTTCAGCATCAAGACGAGGCACTGCAAAAGACTAACCAATTGTCAGTGCGTTGTCACGAGATTGTTCAGGTTGCAACAAACGTTGATGCCAACTCAAGTGCTTGTTCCCATGTGGCACGCTCGGCCAACAACTTTCGAAATGGCATGAGTTGTTTCGGACGACTGACGCCGAGAGCAGCTTTCAAGTACCCGTCTTTTTCATACAGCGCAACGAACGAACGGTCTTCAGGTGTGCCGACCACAATATGAGCAGTCTCGTCTCCGTTGGCGCGGCCCAAAAATTGAATCCGCGCACTGAATTGATCACTCCAGAAAAATGGGACAGCTGAATACGGTTTGGCTTGCTCACCGCGCGATACCGCAAGCAGGTTTGATGCCGCGGCAGCGCCCTGCTCAGATGCGGTCGTCCAGTGTTCAACGCGCATTTCTTGGTCGTACAGATTGTTGAACCAGCGACAGACATCACCTGCTGCGTAAATGCCAGGTACACCAGCATTGAGGGTGGTGTCACACACAACACCATCGCGTAACTCAAGGTGGGTATTTTCGAGCCATTGCGTGGCGGGGACAACGCCGATGCCGACGACGACCACATCGGCGGGAACAACTTCACCATCATCTAATGCGACACCGCCGACCGCACCAGGATTAGCTTCAACGAGTCCGGCAACTTTGACGTTGAATCTCATTGACACACCGTTGTCTGCGTGTACCAGTGCTGCAGCATGGCCCATCTCGGCACCGAGACCCCGCATCATGGGAGCAGGTGCACCTTCAAGAACCGTTACCTCGCACCCACGAGTCTTGGCAGTCGCTGCAACTTCAAGTCCGATGAAGCCGGCGCCAATCACAACAACCCGAGCACCTGGGTTGAGGTCGGCTCGTAAGTTCAACGAATCGTCGAGAGTTCGCACAACGTGTACGCCGGTCCAATCGGGTTGATTTGGCAACTTGCGAACTCCCGAACCGGTGGCGATGATCAAACCATCGAAAGCGACTGTTTCACCCGAGGCCAAGGTGATGATGCGAGTAGTTGTGTCGAGCGACGTCGCTGCCGAGCCCAATTTCCAATCAATGTTCAGTTTGTCGAGGTCTTCGGGTTTACGCAGCGAGATGCGGTCGGCTTCCCATTCACCCGAGAGAACTTTCTTCGAAAGTGGTGGACGATCGTAGGGTTGGCGATCTTCCGTGCCGACGATGATGATTCGGCCTTCGTATTTTTCAAGCCGCAAAGTTTCGGCTGCTCGCAAACCAGCCAGCGACGACCCAACAATGACCACAGTGTTCAATTCACTCACGCCTTAACGGTACCCACAGTTGTGATTCTGGTGTCAATTTCTTCGCTAATACCAACTTAAACGACACCAGAATCTCAGGGGAAAGAGACGAGGTTGACGCTCGGGTCAAGTTTGGATTCACCGTTCCAGCGATACGCCTTGAGCGGTCCGCCCTTGCCGGCGCTGTAGTCGACGCACATGGCGTGGTCAGAAATGATTTCGTCGTTATCGGTGCACCAATAGTGCCCAAAGAAAAGTGGAATGGTGTCGCCATATGGCTTGGGATTGCCAGAAGGTATCGGCACAGCTGGTAATTGAGGGAATGGTGTTCCGTCAACAGCCTTGCAATTATCGGGAATGCGAGCAGCAACGTCAAACGTCGATGCTTGATGATCCCACCACGCATAACGCGCGCTACTTCGCACAATTTCGTCTTTGTCCTTGTATTTAAAACCATCAGGCATCTTGATTTCGGGACCTTTGATCAAAATCTCAAGATCGTGATAGTCCGCATGACCCCTCTTGCTCATCGTGACCATCAACTCGTCAGTCACGGTGTTGTTCGGCCCCAACTTAGGGCGGAGTCGATCCATTGATGCAGGATCCCAACATGCATGAATGATTCGTAACCCATCAAGTTCAAGCCACAGTGGGATTGACTTGAACCATTGAATGACTTCACGATGGAGTTCTGAACCCTCAATGACAGCTTCCAAGAATTTCTGGTGTTGCCCAAAGTTTTTGGCTGCCCATTGGCCTTGGTGGGTACGAAGGAAATCCCCTGGCTTATTTGGATTCGGTGTTGCATATGCAATGGCGTTGAACTCATGATTGCCCATCACGATGTGAGCATGGCCGCCTTCGACCATTCGTTTGGCGATCATCACCGAATCAATTTGCCGAGGTCCACGGTCAATTAAGTCGCCAACAAAAATCACTTTGCGTTCTGCGTGCTGCCAAGTTCCGTCAATTTCCTGATAATCCATGAGGCGTAGGAGGCCTTCAAGTTTGTCGGCATGTCCATGAACGTCGCCGATGATGTCGTAACTCTTGTGTGCTTCGCCCATGGCCTAACCTCTTGATTCTCGGTGAAAATTACTAGAACTCTGTGATTCTGGTGTCGTTTAACTCGCTATTACCAACTAAAACGACACCAGAATCACAAACATCACCTGACGGGAGTGGAGTTGAAGAGTTGCAACAGCCAACCCGGCAACATGTCGACTTCCAAAACCATTTCGTTATTGGCTGCAGTGTCAACAAATTCGACACCTTTGGGCATCTCGTCAATTGGTAAGTGACCATAAAAGTCCTCGATCCACAGAACTCGGCGTCCTTCTTTGAGCGCCGCCTCGGCCAAGTCATATGCCGCCGCTGCTTTCCAATCAACAAAGCGACTTCTGGTTCCGTCGTCCACAACTGGTAACGAATCAATGCCAAGGTGTTCGGCGATTTCGTCATTCGCACGATGACGCCAAGTGGTGCACCAGTGCACCTCGGCAACGTCGGTGAGTTGTCGGACTAGCCATCCCATGTAGTCGGGAATGTGCACCGTATGGCCATGGCTATAGACCTGGTCAATGCCCCAGTCACGGTCGAGGCCGCCGAGAGCGTTTAAGTCATTGATGACTCCATCAATGTCGAGAAGGATAAGTGGTTGTGAGTGAAAGGTTGTGTTTGTCATACCTGTTAAACGCTCATTCCACACGAAAATGTGCGCGTCAGAAATCAAATACCGCAGGCAGAATGCATCTGTGAGTATTAATCCGATCGAAATCACCGACCCCGCCGATCCAAGATTGGCCGATTACGTCGGACTCAGCGATCCCGAGATCCGTCGCCACTCAGCTGACAGTCAATTCTTCATCTCTGAGGGAGTTGAGGTTGTTCGCCGCCTCGTTGTGTCAAGTATGCGTTTGCGTTCGATCGTGCTCTCGCCCAATCGCGTCGACATCATGACTCCCGCCCTTGCCAATGTTGCGTGCCCGATCTATGTCGCCGACCGTAAAGTCATGTCGAGCGTCGTTGGCTTTGACATGCACCGCGGAGTCGTCGGTTCGGCCCTGCGCCCTGATCCGTTAACACTCGATGATGTCTTGTCGCACCCGCCGCTGTACGGACCACGTCATCGCATCGCCATCCTTGAAGGACTGAGCGACCATGAAAACTTGGGAGCCGTTGCTCGATCGGCCAGGGCGTTTCATATCGACGCCATCGTGATTGATCCAACCTGTGCCGACCCTTACTTCCGACGCACGGTGCGGGTGTCGATGGGCGAAATTCTTTTTCTACCTATTGTGAATATGAACATTGCCGAAGCAATGTCAGTGGTCCGTCGCAAGAGTGGCTCTGTTCTTGCTTTCACTCCAAACCCCAAAGCTGTTTCTCTGCACGACTTCGTTGACACCAAGCCGGGTCCTCTTGCCCTCGTCTTTGGTTCAGAAGGAAATGGTCTGCCTGCCGAGACTCTTACTGCGGCCGATCATCAAATTCGTATCCCGATTGCTGATGATGTTGATTCGCTGAATGTTGGTCACGCTGCTGCTGTTGCTTTTGCTCTCACAACGCCGCGATAAGAACACCCGAAGCTCGCACTTCCGTAGACTTACCATGTGAAAAAACTCGTCGCAGTCATTGTTGCCCTCATCGCAATTTTGATGTCTCGCTCAATTGCGTTCGCAAGTGACGGCGACCTTGATACCTCATGGGGCGGCGATGGTGTTGTTGTCTCAACACACACCGATGCATCAGCGGCTTATGCCATAGCCAACTATCCTGACAATCGAGTATTGGTCGTTGGACCGGTCACAGATTCACCAACGTCACGAATTCTTGTCAATCGCTTCCTCGCTGACGGATCCGCAGACACATCCTGCAATGGAACCGGAGAATTTGTTGACACGGTCAATGACGCGGTTGCAAGTGATGTAGTCGTACTCTCCGACGGTTCATTCCTCGTTGCCGGAACAATCCAAATCAACAATAAGGGCGCTCTTTTTGTCGCCAAGTTCACAAGTACATGCAATCTTGATGGGACGTTCGGTACTGCAGGTATCGCTACCTACTCGGCGGGAGACAGCACAGCAGGAACGGCGTTGGCGATTCAATCAAACGGATCCATCGTTGTATCCGGTTACGAATACTTGACAGTTTCAGACGGCGGTGCGCAGCGAATTCTGGTTGTTCGGTTTACTACTTCCGGAAATCCCGATACTTCATTTGGTACTAACGGGCGATTTATGTCTTCGATTAATGAAGAAGGGCAGGCGCGGGATGTTGTGATCGACAGCAGTGGTCAAATCATTTTCGTCGGTTCAATTGTCGGAACATCAGCTCCCGATGCGGCCATCGTCGGACGCCTCACCAGCAACGGTTTACTCGATTCAACTTTTGCCACTCAGGGGTATCTGATAAACGAATTCAATGGCGACCCGCGTCTCAATGCAATTGCAGTTCGTCCAAACGGAAATCTTGTGGCGGTCGGTACTTATGGCGGTCCATTACCCAGCGCTCAACAGAGTCCCATCGTGGTGTGCCTGACACAAGCTGGTGCTTTTGATTCTGATTGTGGTGTCAATGGTTGGACATACTTACCAACCTTGAACATTGATGTCTACGCCGACGATGTATTCGTTACTTCAGATAACAAAATTTTATTGAGTGGAATGATTGATCCGTCAAACCCGTTCGTCATGCGTCTTAATCACAACGGAACTCCCGATAACGGTTTTGCAACATCAGGAACATGGCGAGGCGCGTCACTTATTGGTCGAATGTATTCGGTGACCATTCAAAGTGACGGACGTATTCTCGCTGCTGGCGGATTAGACACCCAAGGAACCATGAGTGTCGGTGTCGTACGTCTCGCCAACACTGTTGTCACACCATCGACAACAACTACGACAACGACTTCCACTACGGTCGCCCCTCTTGTCACAACTACATCTACAACGATTGCTGCCAATCAACTTCCGGCAACAGGTCGTGACGAAAATGGTTTGCTGTTTGCTGTTGCAGTCTTCGGAATAGGAATTCTGCTCATGGGCATGCGCCGACGAGCACTTCGTTAACTTCGCGCGTCGTCCCAATAATCTTCAGAACTCACTTGATCACCGTCAATATTGTGCAACGTCCAACCAGGAAAATCTCCGGTGGCGGTGAGACAGGTCCACTGAACCCATGCAACTGAATCTTCAACACCTAAGTCATTCACTGTCACGGTGCCACCCTCAACAGGTGACCACGAAGTCATCCGTTGATTCCAAAACGCGGTGATCACATTCAAACTCTGACCAGTTTGAGCGTTGCCCTTTTCGACAAGTGCAGCACTTGCAGCATTGGGTCGGCGGTCGGGTCGTATGCGCGCATACGACGGTGCGTCGACATAGTCGGCAACAAAACAGACTTTGCCCTCGCGCAATCGGTACATACTCTGCCCAGGTATCGGATATTCAACTCCGTCGACCGGGACCACCATGTTCCACTTAGCCCAGCCCACATGGGTGTCAGCGCACGTCTCCCAGTTCGCGAAGTAGACACCCATTTTGGGGATGACCTTTTCCATCTCCGACATGAATTCATGGATGGCCGCTTTGCCAACTTGGGCTCCAGCAAACGGGTCGTAGTAGATCGCGTCATCGGTGAAAAGTTCGACGAGTCGGGTGTACTTCTGGTCGTCCTCAACTTGACCAAATCGGTCGATGACTTCTCGAGCGAGCCTCATGGGAACAACTTATATCAGTTGAGCCTGACCAAACATTCGAAGCAACGAGTGGAGACGAGGGGAATCGAACCCCTGACATCTACCTTGCAAAGGTAGCGCTCTGCCAACTGAGCTACGTCCCCGTTACGGCTCTGACAGGTTAGCCGAAAACCCAAGATTTCCGACCTTTGTGACGATGAACTGTCGGCAATTCTGATGTCGCAACCTACTGTAGACACATGGCTCAACAATCAAATCCCGGTGGTCGGCCCGACCGTTTGAAATTCGGTACTTTCTTGGCACCGCACCACCCCGTCGGCGAGAACCCAGTTCTGCAGTTTCAAAGCGACCTTGACTTTGCGGCCCACCTCGACCGTTTGGGCTTTGACGAATTCTGGTGTGGAGAACACCACTCAAGCGGCTGGGAAATGATCGCTTCGCCAGAAATGTTCTTGGCTGCTGCGGGTCAGCGCACCCACACCATTGGTCTTGGTACCGGCGTCATCTCACTTCCGTATCACCACCCATTCAATGTGGCCCAACGAATCGTGCAACTTGATCACATGACTAAGGGCCGCGCCATGTTTGGTACCGGACCTGGCGCATTGCCAAGTGATGCATGGACTCTCGGTATTGATCCGTTGGTGCAGCGCGATCGCCAAGACGAAGCACTCGGTGTCATCATGCGATTACTCCGCGGTGAAGATCGCTTCTCACATGAGAGCGATTGGTTCACGCTCAAAGATGCACAACTGCAGTTGCTTCCCGTTCAAGACAACATGCCGGTTGTGACTGCATCAACTTTGTCGCCGTCGGGAATGCAAATGGCCGGCAAGTTTGGTTGCGGAGTTTTGTCAATCGCCTCCAACAGCACCGCTGGTCTCGCCGCGTTACCCACACAGTGGTCATTCGCTCAAGAATCTGCACTGAAGCACGGACAAACTGTCGATCGCAAAAATTGGCGCGTCATGTTGAGCTTCCATATTGCTGAATCACGCGAAGAAGCCCGTAATCAAGCCGTTGATGGATTACAGCGTTGGCACAACGAATACAACGTGTGGACACTTGGTCGACCAGGTGCCGTTCACGTTGAAAACAAATGGGATTTGCTTGAGCAAATCACCGCCGGTGGCACTGCAATCATTGGAACACCCGATGATCTCGTTGCAACAATTCGACACTTGCAAGAAATCACCGGTGGCTTTGGTGTTGCTTTAGGTTTTGCGCACGACTGGGCCAACCGCGAAAATACTTTGCGTTCATGGGATCTTGTTGCGCGTTACGTTGTTCCTGAAATCAATCGCACCACGGTTGGTCAGCGTGCATCAATGAAGTTTCTCAATGACAATCAAGCAGCATTGATGGCTGGTGCAGGTGCGGCTGTTATGCAAAAGATTCTTGGTGACGAACGGGCTTCGGCCGAACTCGGTGTGATGATGCAGCAAATGCAATCTGGTAAAGATGATCGCGGAACAACTTTCCGTCCCGGTGGCGGAGTGCGTGAAGATCAGTTGCCTGAGAAAAAGTAATCAGTCGTCTTTTGTTGCGACTGCATTTGGAGTGACGTTCATTTTCGGAACGTATTCAGCAACTTCAACATCACGCGCTTCATTGCCCATGGTTGCCTTCATCTGAATTCGGCACTCTTCGCACGGCCCGTAGAAACGACCATTGTGCAACGTGTTGCAACGAGGACAAATCGAAGATGTTGCAGCAAGGGTCAAAGGCAGTGCGTCACTCATGCCCCTATCGTGCCACGCCCTTGGGTGTTCTGGTGGCGAAAACGAACGGGAATCCGTTCGTTTTCGCCACCAGAAGTACTAAGGGTTAGATGACGTTGATGGCGTTTAACACTGCTTCAGTATCTGCATTTCCGTTTTCCAGCCGAGTACTGGCTTTCCAATCGGCTCGCTTGGTCCCCCACGAAATGAAATCGTGAGCATTACTGATTGCCGATGATGCACTCGCATCACGTCCGGGGGTAATCGTCCAGAGATCGGCACCAGGAGCAAGAATCCATGAACCGCCACCAGGTCCTTCAAAAACTAAGTTCACGGTTTGCTTAGGCGCAACCGACAGTGCTGGCTGACACATTTGCGGAATGCCGGCGAGCATCCATTCAAGAGTTGCCGTCAACGACTGCGGGTCGCGCGGTAACGCTGCTGCTTTGGCAATGGCATGACCAACATCGTGACGAAGGTGGCAATAGTGATCAAACACAATTGCGTTGGCCAACAGATGCATCGGGTGTGAACCAAGGTTCGCCAATGGAATCACCGTGTCGGCCATTTCGGGCGTATTCATAAATGACAACGCACCGATTCCTTTTTCGCTCCACTCCATATATTCCGCAATGACTTGATCGCGAGTCCATGACTTACGGGCTTGCACCGGAACCTCGGCGTTTTGTTCGACGTCTTCGCTGGTGCCACCTTCAATGGTGGTGGGGTCGGCGATTGAGTGAAAGACGCTGGCCATATGGCAGAACACTTCTTGCACTCGCCACCCCGTGCAACCCGACTGGGCATTCCATTCATCAGCACTGAGTGAGTTCATTAACTCGACGGCCAATGCCTGTTCGTTCTTCAAAGCTTCGATAGCTGACATGGTCATGATGTACCCCCAAGTACGTGTGTATGTCCATGTCTAGTACTTTTCACGATCTACTGTGCGAACTGTGCATGTTGATGTGATGACCACCCCAATGCCCCTGCAAAAGACTGGGGCTCACGCTCGCCAAACGCAAGCCGCAGGGTTTTCGGGACTGCTGTTTACCGAAGCGGGCCGAACTGCCTATCTCAATGTTGCTGCCGCAGCGATTGCCGCACCAGGACTTGATCTCTCAACCGGCGTTGCAGTCGCATTTCCGCGTAGTCCTTTCATCACCGCTTCAACTGCATGGGAACTTCAAGAAGCCAGTAGCGGTCGTTTTCGTTTAGGTCTCGGCACACAAGTAAAGACTCATGTTGTTCGTCGCTATGGCGTGGCATTTGACCAACCTGGTCCTCGGCTTCGCGATTATGTGTTAGCGGTCAAAGCCTGTTTCGCCGCGTTTCGTGGGGCACCACTCGAACATCATGGCGAGTTTTATGAACTCACGTTCATCACACCGCAATGGAGTCCTGGCAAGATCGATGCACCCGATCCCAAAGTTGACATCGCCGCAGTGAATCCATGGATGTTGCATATGGCCGGTGAAGTTGCCGATGGTGTGCACGTGCATCCCATTGGTGAACCGGGGTACTTGAAACGTCACGTTGTTCCACAAGTTGCTGCGGGTGCCGTCAAAGCTGGTCGATCGGCCAGCGATATTGATCTGATCATTCCGGTGATGACCATCGTGGGTGACACCGACGAAGAACGTCATGGCGAACGTGAACATGCTCGCGCGATGCTCAGTTTCTACGGAAGCACTCCCAATTACGCGTTCATCTGGGATGAGGCTGGTTTCGAGGGGACCACAGCGCGCATTCGCGAAAAGCAAAAGGCTGGTGACTTTGCGGGCATGGCCGCACAAATCACCGATGAACATCTGCAGGTCTTTACGGCCGAGGCTTCATGGGACGGACTGGCCGATGAGTTGATCGCTCGGTACGGCGACACCGCATCGCGACTGGTTCTGTACAACGCCGGTCGCGACCTCGACCGCTTCGAGCGTTACGGCCAAGTTGCCCAACAGATCATCCAACGAACCTCGTAATCCTCTGCTATCCTTACTTTTTAGATTAAGTAAGGAGAACTATGGTTGTAGGTGCAGTTGTTTCATCAAAAGGGCAAGTCACGTTGCCTAAGGCCCTCCGAGACGCCTTGCAAATTGAAGAGGGTGATCGAATTTTCTTCCGTATTGAGATTGATCATGTTGTTATTGAAAAACCTAAAAACTTCCTTGACCTGGCAGGAACGATTGAAGTTCCCGCCCATCTTCGGAATCTGACGTGGGACGAAATCGTCACTCGTGCCTATTCAAGCGAAAACGATCAATGACGGCTTTTATAGATACGAATGTCTTGATCAGACATCTCATCGGTGAACCAGTTGATCAGGCAAAACAGGCAACTCGAACACTGTCATCGCACGAGACTCTGCTCCTGTCCGACATTGTTATAGCCGAGGCTATTTATGTCCTACAAAAGGTCTATTCGGTTGATCGGCCAACAATTTCAGACGTGATCAAATCTCTCGTCGCTTTCCCGTCAATCCAGGTCGTTGACGAACCAACGGTGCTGCGAGCACTTGAAATCTTCGTGAATCATCGCCTCCACTTTGTTGATGCATATCTCGTTGCATCGGCTGAATCGACTGGGGTAAACAAAGTCGTGTCATTTGACCAAGGAATTGATCGAGTGAAAACCATCAATCGGGTTGTTCCTGTCTAACTGCCGGAGTTAAGCCCATAAGTTTTGAAGACGAATAGTCCCTGCGCTCATGTTGGCCTCGGGGGTAGCCTGCGGTTATGGCCGGTGACCTGATCTACGCATTCCGCATTACTCGCCTGCCGTTGCTCGATGCCGGCGGCGCCAACATCGGACGACTCGATGACATCGTCGTCGTCCCTGGTCATGCCGGAAGCGCACCCAGAGTTGTGGGTTTCACCGCCACTAGTCAGCGTCGACGAATTTTCGTGAATGCTGGTCGCGTCGCTGAACTCGGTATCGATGGCGCACGTTTGCGTTCGTGGGACATCGACCTCAACCCCTTCAAAGTGAAAAAGGGCGAACGACTTCTTGGTCGTGACGTCATTGACCGCAAAGTTGGCGATGAGTTCGTGAGCGATGTTGCGTTACGCGAACGCAGTGACTCGAGATCTGGTGGATGGGAAATTGCTCAAGTTCGCCTCGCCAAGCGCACCGCTCTTCGCCGCCGACCAAGTCATCGTTTAGTTGACTGGCGCGAGGTCGCGCATTTGTTTGCCGCAACAACCGAGATGGCTGCCGAAGCTGCTCGCTTGCACGACATGCACCCCACCGACGTGGCTGCAGTTGTGCGTTCGTTACCCATCGCACAACGTCGTCAACTAGCAGAAGCAATGGACGACGATCGCTTGGCCGACGTGCTTGAAGAACTTCCCGAATCCGAACAAGTTGGCCTCATTGAAGGTCTTGACATGGAACGACTTCTTGACGTGCTCGACGAAATGGAAGTTGATGACCTAGCCGACTTGCTCGCCGAAATGCCTGGCGAACAACGCACGCGAATTCTCGATGCAATGGACGACGAAGACGCCGCCATGATGCGGCGCTTGTTGTCGTATGAAGAGGGCACTGCTGGTGGTCTCATGACACCAGAGATCATCATTCTTGGGCCAACCGACACGGTCGCCGAAGCACTTGCGCAAATTCGTGACCCCGAATGGATGGTCTCGATTGCCGCACAAGTTTTCATTTGTCGCCCGCCATACAAGGCTCCGACCGGAAAATATCTCGGTGTTGTTCATTTTCAGAGACTGTTACGCGAGCCTCCCAGCATGGAACTCGGTAATTGTGTCGAGACAGAACCCACGATTACACCTGATAGCAGCGACCGTGAAGTTGCTGAGCGTCTTGCCTCGTACAACATGCTGGCGATTGGGGTCTGTGATGAAGGCGGTCGCCTGCTTGGTGCGATCACTGTTGACGACGTTCTTGACCGCACCCTGCCTGCAGGTTGGCGACAACGACGAAGACAGGCCACGCCTGTTCGCTAATGCGATCTCTTCAGGCATAATGAACCCCACATGAACCGCCCACCGTAAGTCGTTGTCTCAGAAAGGAGTCGCCATGAAGCGTAAAGAAGACTTGGCTATTCCTCGTCAGCGACGCCGCATCGGTGTTCACTACGGCTACGACGCATTCGGTCAATTCTCCGAATCAATTGCCCGCACGCTCGGTACTGCTCGATTCTTGGTGTGGCAATCCTTCCTCATTATCGCTTGGATCATTTACAACTTCGCGTTGCCTGAATCGTGGCAATTTGACCCGTGGAATCGCGGTCTCGTACTGCTCACACTGGTTCTTTCATTGCAAGCTTCGTATGCAGCTCCATTGATTTTGTTGGCCCAAAACCGACAAGAAGGTCGCGACCGTACTCAAGCCGAAGTTGATCGACGCGTTGCCGAACGCACCCAGGCCGATACCGAGTTCCTGGCCCGCGAGATTGCCAGTGTTCGAGT
>CAEZYH010000012.1_pt1 | contig 28110 bp, 26 predicted proteins | sample 7265461 | NCBI WGS metagenome assembly CAEZYH01 (sample SAMEA6813929, study PRJEB35770) | freshwater metagenome | biome: Freshwater; feature: Freshwater reservoir; material: water | place: Czech Republic | collected 2017-04-14 | depth 30m m | reverse complement strand
CTTCGGGACCATAAACCGGTTCGAGCGGAATGCCCGACATCGTCTGATATTTCTCATCACGAACTTTCGAAGCGTCGAAAGCCTTCTGCCATTGTTCACGGGGGTTCGTCACGCCTCTATTCTGACGACTGCCAGCCCATTTCCCCCACTCGAAAGCGAATTAGCGGGGCTTCAGTTGCCAATTTCACGCTCGGTGCGCTCGCTCTGAGGCAATGCACACTCGGCGGTTCCCCCGGGCATCCGGTCGCGGTTCTTTGCTACCCATCGGTAAACAACTCCAGCGATCTGTTTGATGCCCGGCACCAATAACAGGTAGCCAAGTACAGCCCAGCCCCACTTGCCATAGATCAAGACGCGAGCGACGGCCACATGAGCCGATGTCACTCGGCCGCCTTCAATCAGCTGCACCGCAGTTTCGCATTGTTCTTGCGTCAGGCCCAGATCAGCGAGATCAGATCTCTGCCACGGCTGAATACGCGGATGTCGACGAATACGACGTTCGATGAATCGCACACAGCGCGTACAAAAAGCACAATCGCCATCAAAAATGAGGAGAGGTGTTGGCTCAACTATTGACGGCGAACTCATAGCGCAATTGTGCCATCAATTAGGCGCTGATCCTCAACGTCTGAATCTGGAAGGGTGCGAGTTGTATGGCAACGATTCCATCACTGATCGAAATCGATGGCGAATCCAACGGCTCTTCTAAGGCATTGCACTGCACAACTACACCTGACGGTCGCGAGATACTCATTGTGCCCGACGTGCTCGCTCCCCTGGTTTCCCAAAGTCTGACCACAAGGTCTCCAGAGCCATCATCGGCTGGCTTCATGACACTGATGAGGGCTCCACGAACATCGAGTCGAATTCCTGCGCTGATCGCGGCCGGGGTTCCTGTCATCAATCGATATGGGTGAGCAATTTTTGCACTTTCAATTTCAATTGCCTCAACATCACCAGGACTTTGATCGATGTACAACGACCATTCAACGCGTTGTCGTCCGATATCTGCTTGTGGATCAGGGAACTTTGGAGAACGCAGCAATGTCAACATTAGAGCGTTGCCTCGTACGTCGTACCCGCGCGGTCCATCAGCCAAAATTGAGACGCCACACCCAGGTTCACCAACATGAACATACCGATGCGCACAAACTTCAAATTTGGCAACATCCCACGATGTGTTGTGATACCGGGGACGCCGCACGTGACCGAATTGTGTTCCGCATGTTGCCTCACGTGACAACACGGCAGTCGGCAACTTCATCTGCAAACGATGTTCAGATTCGCGCCAATCGGCATCAAGCGCAACATCGAGTCGAGAGGCTCCAGCCGCGAGAGACCAACGAACTTGAAACTTTGAAACTTGCGTGGCGAAATCGGCAACAACAACAACACGCAATTCAGATGCCAACTCAACGCGTGGACCACGAACAACTTCAACAGCGATCCCTGGCGAGTTCGCATCAGCCATATCAATATCCCAGGCGTCATATTCGGCAGGTGTGTCTCGGCGAAGCACGAACGAACTCACTTGGTGATCACCTAAGAGGGAGCGTCCCGATTGGCAATCTCGGAGGTCAATCAGTTCACCCTTCGAGCTCCATTTCACTTGCATGATTCCGTTAGTCAGTTCAAGCACACCCTCGGTTTCAGTACATGAAACTCGGGCCACATGCGAAGGAACTTCGCTCGAGAAATTGTGCGTTCCCGACATTGCTGGCACATCTACCCATTGCGCCACACCGTTGATATCAACAACGCCAGAAAGTGCAACTGGGGCTGGATTCATTAACCACGTTGAGCCGTCAGTTCGTGGACTCAATACCGAATCTAAGAGTTGCCCGACTTCTTGAGCAACGGCTGCGTGCTCGGCCTCGGCATCATCGTGCACCCAAGCAATTGATGAGCCTGGAATAATGTCATGAAATTGCTGGGTCAGAACTCTCTGCCACAGACCATCTATTTCGTTAACTCGTTGGCCAGATACTGCCGACCAAACCTCGAGTTCATGCAACAGGCGCTCACTATTTCGATTGCCTTGTTTTGTGCCGAGTTGCGAACTGTACGTACCGCGATGTTTTTCAAAATACATTTCGCCAACCCAAGTTTGTGCCTGACCGCCATACTCGCTTTCGGCGTCAGCAAAAAAGTTCCGAATCTTCCCAAACGAAACTTGTGGCACACCTTCAAGATTGTTTGCAAGCCGCCCTCGAGCAATCATCGTTTGAGTTGGACCACCACCACCATCGCCGTGCCCGAACAACACCAGTGATCGAGTTGAACCGACATGATCAGCAAAATTTCTTTCGGCAAACCGCAGTTGCGAAGGGGTTAATAAGGCGTTGTACGTATCCGCTGGGCTGAAGTGTGTAAACACGCGAGTGCCGTCAATGCCCTCCCACCAAAACGTGTGGTGCGGAAACTTATTTGTTTCGTTCCAACTCAGTTTTTGCGTAAAGAACCATCTTGCGCCGCCGTGCTGCACAATTTGCGGAAGTGTTCCTGGATAACCGAAGTCATCTGGAAGAAACGCTCCGTCACAACGAACCCCGAACCACGATTCGAAGGCTCGCTGACCGTAAACCATCTGTCGCAACAAACTTTCGCCAGTTGGCAAGTTGAGATCAGTTTCAACCCACATCCCACCCACTGGTTCCCACTGCCCTGATTCAACGAGTTTGACAACTTCGGCAAAGATGTCCGGGGCATCTTCACGAACCCATGCGTAATGCTGGGCCTGACTATGACTAAAGACGACATCCGGATTTTTCTTCAACAAATCAACGGCATTGGCAAAAGTGCGGACTGCCTTACGTCGTGTTTCACGAATCGGCCATAACCAAGCCGTATCAAGATGAGCATGCCCCGCCGCAACAATCTGATGCGAATGACCAGATGCCTCTCGGCCTAGTACAACCTTCAGTTCATCCAATACTGCCGATGCAGTTTGCGAAACTTCGGCAACATTGAGAGCATTGCCAGCTCGCTCGAGCGCCGCGAACAACCGCGCGCGTTGAGGCGAACTTTCTTCGAGATCAATTGTGAGATCAATTGCCGCGTGCAAAGCCACTGCCAATTCATTGACACCTGCATCAAAAACCGCAATGTCGGCACGACGCAATTGATACAGAGGAGATTCGCCCGATGTTGCTGGATCACCGAGTGGTGTCGGCCCATAACCAAAGACATGACCCGCAATAATCGGAGTTGCCGCAGCCTCAATCCATAGTTCAATGATTTCACCCGCAACGCCCATCCCTAGATGGATCAGTCGACGGTCTGGCTGAACTGCGTGCACAATTTTCCCGTGCCGATACACCAGGCCCTCAACTTGAAACCCATCACCTCGACCATTGAACCCGAGATCAATTTCTGCAACCAACGGCTGTCCATCACAATTGGCCGGAACAGTCGCCAACAATTTGAACCACACAGTGTGCCAAGCCTGACCCCAGCGTGTCCCTATAGCGAATGGTGACAAGGCGAGACTCTGCGCTTTTTCATAAGCGACCGTTTCAAATAATTCAACTGACGCGAAGACTTCACAGGCGATTGAACTGTGTGTCACGAATGGCCGCACGCGTTGATCAAGTAGACGACGTGCTCGTTGCATTGCTGGTGCCGTGACCCGATGTGCCATAGGTATTTCCTTTACAACGTCGGCGCAATGCCAATTGTTGGTTGAACCATACGCATACTCGCATCAAACCCCGACTCATAAGGCAGCCAGCCGTTGCGATCGGGCCAGACCAACTGCAACATGTCACCAACTTTGCCGCGGTTCCACTTCACTCCCGTCGTAAACAAGTGCGCATGGGCCTTCACGTCAACGGTTGAAAAGATACAACGCAACTCGTTATCAAGTAGCCCGACGAGTGGCACATCACGGGGAATCTCAACGCCCGATGTCACTTGTTCAATTACTAAGTCAATGAGTCCCTTAACTGCAACGGGCGCCAAACCAAAAATAACGAGGTCCGGAAATGAAAAGGACTGATTGAGGCCGATGGTGTAGGCGTAGCCCGGCAAAGGCGGGTCTGAATCGGGCACTGCCGCGACTGGTTCAAGCGCCCAGCCATTGGTCTCAATCATCCACTCAATCTTTTCGGCGTGCGGAATCTTGAAATCAGGAAGATCGATGTTTTCTGCCACACAAATAGAGTGCCACACGATCAGGTAGCCAAGCGCACTTGCGATACCGTGAACGGCGATGTATCGATTTCTTTTTCGACCAAAATGGATCGGCTTTCACTTGCTCTGCATTTTCGGAGTCGTCTTAATGGTCAATTTGTCGTTGTGGCAGTTCCACCGCTTAGACGCCCGCAAGACGTTTAATAGCGAGGTCAAAGAACGTTCCAGCCTGAGCATCGTTGATGTCAGCACACTTGATGCTTCAGACCCGTTGTCGGTCGAATGGCGACCCGCTGGCGTCACAGGCACCTACCTCGCCGACGAGCAGGTGCTCATTCTGAATCGGAGCCAAGGCGGCATTGCCGGAATGAACGTTTTGACTCCCCTGTTACTTGCCGATGGCCGAGCCATCATTATCAACCGAGGTTTCATTGCTTTAAGTGCCACTCCTCCTTCGGCGCCAACTGGACCCGTCGAAGTCGTCGGCACGTTGCGTGCCAGTGAAGAGCGCACAACAGGTCAAGCAACTGAAGCAAGCGGCGAACTCACCGAATTCTTCCGTCTTGATATCAACCGTCTCCAGCAACAAATTGACCCCGAACTCATTCCAGTTGCTTTAGTCGCCGAGCGTTCGCAACCGGCCGACAGTTCGGTGCTTGCACCCGTCAGCCCACCAGAACTCAGCGAGGGTCCCCATCTTTCATACGCCATCCAATGGCTGATTTTTTCAACCGCAGTCATTGTTGGTTGGGTACTCGCAGTGCGCAAGTCAATTGCTAACCGCGCTCTAACTGCGCCATCCGCCTGAACTGTTCAACGACATCTGGGCTGTGGTGGCTTGCATCAAGTGAGCGATAGGCCGTTTCAACATTCACGCTGATTCGCCCGGCTTCCCCCCAACTGGCGAACGTCGATCCAGTCACCGACATTTCACGAGCGATATCGCGCGCTGCATCAAATGCATCCATTCCTGATTCAAACCTTGACGCTGCGCCTTGTTCGATAAACGACAAATAATCGCGCACTTGAACGACGCCTTGTTTATCGGTGACCGGACCATGTCCAGGAACCACAGTTTCAACATCCATGCCCAGCATCAGATCGCATGCGGCAATCCAATTTGAAAGCGGCCCCGCCCACACGATGGGTGTTCCGCCAATAAAGAGAACATCACCCGTATACACAGTGCGCGCATCAGGAACATAGGCAATCACATCACCCTTGGTGTGTGCAGGACCAACCTCGATGAGTTCAATCAGTCGTCCACCCACTTCTACATCAAGACGTACATCAAAAGTACGGGTTGGCATTTTCATGTCGATGTCGGCAAAGTCGAAGGCTCCAAAGAAACTGCGGAACAATTCACCAATCTCGCCTGGCGCGGCATTCAGCGCTGCCAACATCGCCGGGGGCACTTCGGTCATTTCGTGCGCGGCTGCTGTTGAAGCAATGATTTCGGCGCCGTCAACAAGTTGATTGCCATAACAATGATCGCCATTGGCATGAGTATTGACGAGCGAACGAATGGGTGCCGTGCGCGTAAACGGTGCAAGCCTGTCCAGCATCTGTTGCGTCAACTTCAAGTCAAACAGAGTGTCAACGAGCAATGAAGCTCCATCACCGACGACTAGCCCAGCATTACTCCAACCCCAACTTCCGTCGGGTTGCACATAAGCCAGGCAACCGTCAGATAGTTCAATCAGTTCAGGAGGCTTCGGCCGACCCGTCATACTCTTCTACCTTCCCCGTCGGCCCGCACCAGCGACACGACACCGACTCGAGGTCGTCCAAGAGGATCTTTTCGTCCTCGATTGCCAGTTCGCCACCAGTTGTGTAGTGATAATAAGCCGAGGTTCGCTGCGTGCGAACAACATCAAATCGGGTCAAGTTTCCGCACAGGGTGCAGCGATAACGAGTGGACATACTGCGACAGTAGGGCAAGCAACCAAAATCTGAACAGTCTGCGGCTTCACTTCTCGTAAAGACTTGACACCCATAAGACTTGACCCTCATAAGACTTGACAGGGAACATTTGTTCGGAAACACTCTGAGGGTGCAGAAATCATTTGACGATATGGGGACGCCGCTTTGCGATGTCACTTTTTGCGTCATTGACTTCGAAACCACTGGTGGTTCGGCCGAACACGATCGCATTACCGAAATTGGTGCGGCTAAATATCTCGGCGGCGAATGCATCGGTACTTTTCAGACGCTCGTGAACCCTGGGTGCGCCATTCCACCGTTCATCACGATCCTCACCGGCATCACCGAAGCAATGATCATGCCAGCACCCCGTATTGAGTCGTTACTTGGCACGCTCAGCCATTTCATTGGTGACTCAGTCATCGTTGCGCACAACGCTCGCTTTGATGTCGGCTTTTTAAATGCTGCCCTCATTCGTGATCAACGTGATCCCCTCGCTAACAAGGTGATCGACACTGTGCCACTCGCCCGCCGACTTGTTCGAGACGAAGTCAGAGATTGCAAACTCGGAACTCTGTCGGCCCACTTCCGTTTTGCGCACCAACCAAGCCACCGCGCCCTCGATGATGTACTGGCAACTGGAGACCTGCTCCATCTTCTGATTGAGCGCGCTGCGGGCTTCGGAGTCCTTGGACTCGACGACTTAATCGCTCTCCCCAAACTCGGTACGCATCCCCAAGCCGCCAAACTTCGCCTCACCGAAGATTTGCCCCGTTCACCAGGTGTGTACATCTTCTCCGATGTTGCCGGACGACTTTTATACGTCGGCAAGGCCACGAACTTACGCCAACGCGTTCGCAGCTATTTCAGTACTTCTGAAACTCGCCGCAAAGTTGGACCAATGTTGCGACAAGTTCATGGCGTTGACTACATCGCGACTCCCGATGCACTCACTGCTGAAGTACTTGAAATGCGCCTCATTCAACGATTGCTGCCGCAATACAACAAGGCCGGAACCACGAGTGACAAATACTGCTACGTGCGTCTCACTGTTGAAGAAGAATGGCCACGACTCGTCATCACGAAAAATCCCGCCAAAAAGGGATTACATATCGGACCGCTCACCAGTCGCACTGCAGCACGACTTGTTGTTGAAGCAATTGAGTCAGTAGTTCCACTACGACGTTGCACAATTCGTATGGGCCGAAATTACTCAGCGCCGTCCGATGCGCCCGTATGTTCGGCTGCACAATTAGGCGTCGCATTGTGTCCATGTTCTGGCACTGCCAGCCCCGATGAATATGCCTCAATCGTTTCTTTCATCACCCATTCGTTAAGTGACTCTCCCTCTGCTCTCTTTGCGCTTCTCCACGAACGAATTAGATCACTAGCAGCCGCGCAAAGATTTGAAGAGGCCGCCGAAATGCGCGACCGTACTCAGGCATTAGTGCTTGCGCTCAACCGCCAACGCCGATGCGACCAATTGAGATCAGCAGGTTCGGTGAGCATTCGCTCCGGTGACATTCATTACGACATTGAGTCTGGCGTCTTGGTCAATACTCGCCGCGAAGATCAACTCTTTAGCCCGATCGCCGCACATCACAGCAAGGTTCTTCAGGGTGTCGTTGATTATCTGCATCCACACCAGCCCGAAGCTCTCGAAAGCGGGCCACTTCAACGTCAAATTTTTGACGAAGTGATGTGCATCGCGCGCTTCTTAGATGACGAAGCAACGCATCCGGTTCTTGAAGGGTGCAGCGGTCATTGGGCTTCTCCCGTTCAGGCTGTTCCCGAACTCCGCCGACTTGATTTTCATCGGGCCGCCTAGTTTTTCAGACAGCAACGCTGTGCAAACCGAGACGATCAATACTGAAAACTTTCGCATGTCCGTCTGAAAATTCTTGGCTCAATAACTCTGCGATTTTCTCGGCACCAGATTGGTCAAAAAATGCCGCAACTGTGGGACCAGACCCCGACAACCACGATGAGATTGCTCCAAGTTCAAGCATGCGGTTCATGACCTCGCGACACTTCGGTGTTTCATCGAGTCTTTGGTCTTGATGCAAACGGTCGGTCATTGATGTGCGTAACAATTCAAGATCGCCGGCCACTAATGCGATCACCATCTGCGTTGATCGGGCAATGTTAAAAACTGCGTCGGCCCGATCAATGTTTGCAGGCAAGGTTGAACGACTTGACGCGGTTGATGTTTGAAAAAATGGAACCCACGCAACAACTCGAATGTCATCAAGAACTTCAGTCGCTACTGGCACTGCAATTTTTGATTGAGGTGAAGCAGTAACGATTCCGCCCATCACACTCGCCGCAACATTGTCGAAATGACCTTCCAATTCAGCGGCGATTCTGATGATGTCGTCACGGTGCTGTGTAATAAAGAGCGGAAGATCCTTTTCATTAACACCAGCTTTTTGTGCGAGCCCAAGACATGCGCCGCCGACACGAACGGCTCCCGAGAAACCTAAACCCCGTCCGGACGGAATAGGTGAATCAACCCACAGCGCACCTTGGCCACCAGCGTGCACAAAAGCATGCATCGCCGGATGACCATCACTTACCGGTTCGGTTTCACCAATCGGACACAGAGCAACAGTGGCATAGAGCGACAATGCCATTCCAAAGACATCAAAGCCCGGGCCGAGGTTGGCTGAGGATGCGGGAACGTGCACAGCCAAATTCATCGCTGCACGGCCAGAAGTTTCTAAGCGCCAAATTCGGCGAGAGCTGCTTGCGATTCGGCAATGAGTTTTGTCAGTGTTTCGTTGGCTCGACCCGAATCAATTGATTCGGCGGCCATTGCCACGCCTTCTTCAAGCGAACTTGCGACGTCGGCGACGACCAAGCCTGCGCCAGCATTCAGCACGACGATGTTTCGATGAGCGCCTTGTTCGCCAGCCATCACTCGCCGCACCACATCGGCGTTGAATGCCGGCGTGCCGCCGGTCAACTCTTCCGAAATAGCAGGAGCCAATCCTAAAGACACGGGCTCAACCGAAAATGTTCGCACTTGTCCGCCGCGCAGTTCAAGAACCGTCGACGGTCCAGTCGTTGTGAGCTCATCAAGCCCACCACCATGCACGACCCACGACGACTTCGAACCATGAAGTCGCAGCGAGGCCAACATTCGTTCGGCAACCAATGGATTTGCCACACCAATTAATTGGCGCTTGACCCGACCTGGATTAGCCATCGGTCCGAGCAAGTTGAAAACTGTGGGCACGCCAATTTCGCGACGCGACGGTGCCGCAAATCGGAATGCTGGGTGGTAACGCGCGGCCAGACAAAATCCCATACCAGCGCGGTCAACACATTGCTTGACACCTTCTGGCGACAACTCAATTGCCACACCTAAGGCTTCAAGTACATCGGCAGTGCCACATTGCGACGAGGCAGCACGGGCTCCGTGTTTACAAACCGGCACACCTGCGCCTGCAACAACGATGGCCGACATCGTGCTGACATTGATCGAATGACTGCGATCGCCGCCGGTACCCACGATGTCAATCGCCCGCTCACGAGTGGCATCGTCGAGTGGAACCAAAGTTGCTGCTTCAAGAACCGCGTCAAGCAAACCTGAAAGTTCTTCGGGAGTTTCACCTTTGGCGCGAAGCGCGACAACAAATCCGATGAGTTGAGCTGGCGTTGCCGAGCCCGACAAAATATTGGTCATCGCCGCACGGGCGTGCGCTGCATCAAGGTCTTGGCGATCAAGCAGCGACGAAATCAGTTCAGGCCAACCACCTATTGATTCAAGAGTGATCTCAGAAGTCTGGGGTGCCTCGGCCATGCGTTTGAGGCTAGCGAGATGTACCAATGAGTACGACGGTCAGGCAATGCGCCGGCGCTGGCGAATCAGACGTCGACGCTCGCGCTCGGTGGCTCCGCCCCAAACACCAACTTTTTCTCGACTTGCTAACGCATGCTCAAGACACGAGATGCGCACATCGCACCCGTGGCAGACCATTTTCGCAATATCAGCCTGATCTTCGGTTTCTGGAAAGAACATTTCAGGGTCTAGACCCCGGCATGATCCCAGCGAACGCCATATGACTTCCATTGGATTCCCCCAAGTGACATCGCTCCGATAATCGCAACGACTTCTCTTAGAGCGAGACAATAGAAGGCTCTTGTACGTTTGTGAATAGGCAAGTTCAAATATCGCTCTGACCTGCCCTAATCGGGAGAAAAAGTGTGGTCAGTTGCGTAAATCGTTGAGGAATTCAGCCAGGTTGGCCGGCGACAAGGTGATTTCTTCCAAATAGTCGGGGTGAGTACAGGCCAGTACTGCCCCGCCTTGAGCCAAGGCTTCAATGTCGTCTGATGAGAAGGCGAACTGCAGATAATGCACCGCCGCGGTGATGTAATCACGGGTCAATTGACTCTCATGTTGAGCTTCGGTGATTGCCACGACTTCACGACCATCAGCCAAACGGAAAACGATTGAACTCTCGATACCGACCAACTTTGGCAACCACTCTTGCATTTGTTCTTCGCTCGTCAATTCAATGAACAACGTGGCGCACAACTGTCCGGGTTCAGGAATCATCGGATTGTAGATGTCGATCTCGCCTTGAATTTCTTCGTCGGTCGATAAACGTTCAACACGAGCCATTTCTTGGATCTGATAACGAATCGTGTCACGATTCTCAAACATCACCGAAATGATCGTGCCAAGCGACAAACGACGACGTTCTTTGAGTGCAATCACTCGATCTTTAAATTCGGGACGCTCACGCTCGTAGGCGCGCACATCAGCGATATCTGACAACGTTAGTTTGCGGGGGGAAAGTTTGCGGGGGGTCAATGTGTTCATGACATTCTCCAGTTTTAGAAATTACTTCAGGGGTTGTTCTTCAGGAATTCCGTAGGCACGTGCAACCAATTGAATGGGGTGCAACGACACGCGTCCGGTTTGTTCGTTAATTGCTCCGTTGGCCAAATGACAATCGCCAGTCACGACATCACTGTCAGCCTTAATAATTTCGGCACCAAGTTTTTGACCAATCGGAATGGAGAGTTCGGCATTTTCTGCACGAAGACCCCACATGCCGTCGATACCCGAACACTGTTGAACGAGTTTGATTTTTGCGCCGGTGAGCTTCATCAAATCGCGGCTCTTCAATCCGATATTTTGCGCTCGCAAGTGACACGGAGTGTGATACGTGATGGTCTCGGGAACATCGCCATTGAATTCAGTATCTAAAGCAGTGCCATCGGCCTTATGAATCTTCATCAGGTATTCGCTGGCATCAAAGGTGTGGGCTGCAACGAGTTCGGCATCGGGGCCACCTACGTAGTCGAGATAGTCCTTCTTTAAGACATATCCACATGTCGGCTGAGGCACCACAATGTCGTTGCCTTTACGCACGGTGTTGGCCAGTGCCTTGACATTCTTCTCGGCGATCTTGGTGAAACTTTCGATGTCGCCACTGTGCAAGAACGGGGCGCCACAACACTGCGTCGTATCAGCCAAAGAACATTCAATGCCATTACGTTCGTACACCTTGATGAGGTCGTGACCGACTTCGGGAGCCTGGTACTCAACGAGACATGTTGGGAAAAGTGCAACGCGTCCCTGACGCTTGCCAATCTTTAGCTTGGGACGGCGGTTAAACCACGTTGTGAATCGTTGCTTCGCAAAGGGCGGCAACACGCGTTCACTGGAAACGCCCGAAGTGGCTTCGATAGCTTTACGAACAAGTGAACCTGGCTTTGCACCCATCATTTTGTTCATGAGAGGAGCAGTCTTGACGGCAACTTTGCCAATCAAATCGGTGTGGCCCATCACGTTGGTGGTGACCTTGTCACGCAGTGACACTTGGTCGTTGGTGTGGCGCATCGCATCGGCGCGCAGCATCAAACGTGGGAAGTCAAGCTCCCATTCACTTTGCCCAGGAATGTAGGGGCAGTTGACATAACACAATTTGCATTGGAAACATTCGTCAATGACTTGGTCTTGTTGAGCCGGGGTCAAACGCCCAGCATCTTGATCTTCGTGTTGATCAATGAAATCAAAAAGCGTCGGAAACGATGTGCAGAACTTGAAGCACAGTCGACAACCGTGGCACAGATCGTAAACACGAGTGAGTTCGTCGCGTACGTCTTTCTCATCGAGATACTTCGGATGCTTGGGATCGTAAGTAATCGTCATAGGGATATCTCGTTCAGGTTGATATTGCGGAATTAGAAAAACACTTCAGAGCAAGTTGGGGTGCTCGACATAGGTCGAACACCCCAACAGCTTTCACTCAGACGAAACTCAGAGTGCGTCGAGGCCCTGCTGGAAACGACCAGCATGGCTCTTCTCGGCGCGAGCCAAAGTTTCAAACCAGTCGGCGATTTCGGCGAAGCCTTCGTCGCGAGCGGTCTTGGCAAAGCCTGGGTACATCTGGGTGTACTCGTAGGTCTCGCCGGCGATTGAAGCCTTAAAGTTGGCGTCGGTTTCGCCGATGGGCTCACCCGATGCGGGGTCGCCAACTTCGGCCAAGTAATCGAGGTGACCATGTGCGTGTCCGGTTTCGCCTTCGGCGACTGAACGGAACAATGCAGCAGCGTCGGGGTAACCCTCGATGTCTGCCTTCTGTGCGAACCACAAGTAACGACGGTTGGCCTGGCTCTCGCCGGCGAACGCCTCCTTGAGGTTTTCGTGAGTCTTGGTGCCCTTGAGGCTCATGACATTCTCTCTTTCATGGGTTGTTGATTGTTAACTTGCTGAACTTCTTGAACGCGATACTTCACGCCCAAGAAACCTTTTCAATTCAGGCGCATCTTGCGCAGGAACCATGGAACAAAATTGATGTTGAATCAACGGCGAATCCGTCAAGACCGTCAATGCTCAGGTTCTGCGAATCTGCGACATAGACATCACGCACATCGCCACACGTCTGACACACAACGTGATGATGATCGTCAACATTTGGATCAAAGCGCACTGCGCCTGCACCAACATCGATCAACCGCAACTCGCCCATCGAGGCCAGATCGGTCAAGGTTTGATAGACGGTGCGCAACGAGATGCCCGGCATTTGGACACTGGCTTCAGAAAATAGGGCATCGGCAGTCGGGTGCATCGTGTTGCCATGCATTAGACGGAAAAGTAACTGCCGCTGCGGAGTGACCTTCAGGCCATTGGCTCGAAAAGCTTCGGTGAGCTCGGTGGGTGATTTCACAGAGCGAACCTTAGTGACATCCCCTGCTAGTTAGCAATTGATGCAGATTAGCAATTCGTGAAATTTGTCTCACAAGGCACTCTGAGACTGCAGCAAGTACTCTCGCCATGTGCCTACAGAGTTATCTCCCGACCTTTTCGATCGACCAGCCATGCGCCAGCGCTTGGCGACTGAGCAATTCGATGTCGTGGTCGTCGGCGGCGGAATTACCGGCCTCGGCGTGGCACTTGATGCCGCCTCACGGGGATTACGCACGGCTCTTGTTGAGCGCCACGACTTCGCTTCTGGCACATCTTCAAAAAGTTCAAAACTGATTCACGGCGGCCTGCGTTATTTACAACAAGGTGAAGTTCGTTTGGTTTATGAAGCGCTATACGAACGTCAACGCTTACGTCGCAATGCACCGCACTTGGTTTCGCTCCTTCCCTTCTTGCTACCGATTCTCACCAAAGATGGTCTTGTGTCGCGCAAAATTGCGCGAGCTCTCGGTTCGGCATTGTGGATGTACGACATCACGGGTGGCGCACGTATCGGCAAAATTCACCGTCGTTTACGCAAACAAAAAGCGTTGGCACACATGCCAACGATGCCGAGTCAGCGTTTGGCTTCGGCCTATATCTACTACGACGCACAGGCTGACGATGCTCGACTATGCATCACTATGGCGCGTTCTGCTGCTGACCACGGCGCAGCGGTGATCAATCAGTGCGCAGTCACAAATATCTTGCGTTCAGACTCTGGACAAGCCTCCGGGGTTTCGGTTTTGTGTGACGGTGAGCAATTCGATGTTCGCTCCCACGTCGTTGTCAATGCTGCCGGTGTTTGGACCGATGCAGTTCGCACACTTGAAGAAGGCATCGATCCCGACACCATTCGCCCAGCCAAAGGTGTTCATGTCACCGTGCCGTGGGAAAAAGTTCGCAATGACATCGCAGTCATCATTCCCGTCCCCAAAGACAAGCGCAGCCTGTTTGTTGTTCCCTGGGGTCCAAAGCCCGATGGAACGTTTACCCATACATACGTCGGTACGACCGACACCGACTATCAGGGTCCAGTGGATGATCCACAGTGCACGAAAGACGACATTGATTATGTGTTGCGAGCGTTAAACGCCAGCGTCACTACCGATATCACCGCTGACGATGTCACTGGAGTGTGGGCCGGGTTGCGTCCACTCGTCAAACAAGTTAATGCTGAAGAAGGAACCGGCAAAGGTGGCAAAGCAGCACGCACCGCCGACTTATCACGCCGACATCTTGTATTCACAGGTGATTCTGGCATTATCACCGTCACCGGTGGCAAGTTAACGACGTATCGCGAAATGGCTCAAGACACCGTTGACGCCGCATTGAAAGTTCTTGAGAAGAATTCAACGACAACATCGACAAGTATCAAGAAGTGTCGCACCAAGAATTTGAAACTTCACGGAGCACGGGGTTACAAAGAACCGCGGGTTGAAGGTTCGGCCGAAGCACATCTTGCGCATCGCTACGGATCTGATGTCAATCTCATTCAAGAATTGATCACTGCCAATCCGCAATTATCCGAAGCACTCATACCAGGCCTGCCATATATTAAGGCCGAGGCCATCTATTCGGTGGTCCATGAAATGGCTCTGACGCTCGATGACATTTTGTCGCGCCGTACGCGTGCTTTGCTCTTTGACCGAGAGGCAGCTCGCATTGCTGCCAAGTCAGTCGCTGAACTCGTTGCACCATATGCCCGATGGGACGAACAAAGAATTGAACAAGAAGTGCACGCCTTCCAAGAAATTTGCGTGCACGAAGCAACGATGGGCACCTTGCCCGAGAATGAATTGTATTCCTGAGCGGAGAACCACATGACCGGCAAGACTTTTTCTCGTGAGATCACTTCACCCTTCGATCTCATTCAAGATGCGCAATCACCCGCACGAAATCACTTAGCGCACGCCACCATTTCGCTCACCAATCAACAGGTTGCTGATCTGCAAAACATATGCGAGACAATCACTGCTCCGATCGAAACCGCTCTTGCTAGTCGCGATTGGTGGCCGCTCACAATGCATTGGGCTCTGGCGGGCGAAGTTCCAACACGCGCTGCGGCAATTTGTCGACCCACATCAACCGAACAGGTCTCACATGTGTTGTCGTATTGCAACGAGCACCGCATTCCAGTGACTGCCGCTGGCGGACGTAGTGGTGTTTGTGGCGCTTCCATTCCGCTTTATGGCGGAGTCATTTTGGATACCACTGCAATGCAAGGTGTCGTCGCCCTCGATGATGAGTCCTTAACGGTTGAGGTTTTACCTGGAACATTCGGACCCGATTTAGAAGCCCACATTCAGTCTTTGGGATTCACCGTTGGCCACTATCCACAAAGTTTTGATATCGCGACTGTTGGCGGTTGGGTTGCTTGTCGCGGTGCTGGCCAATACTCAACTCGGTACGGCAAGATCGAGGACATGGTGGTTGCGCTCGAAGTTGTACTTGCCGATGGCAAGATCATCAAAACTGGTGGCTCTCCTCGTGGCGCAAGCGGGCCAGACCTCAATCAAATCTTCATTGGCAGCGAAGGAACTCTTGGCGTCATTACTCGGGTATGGCTCAAGTGCCACCCTGTTGCCACGCTTGAACGACGTGCCGCATTTGGTTTCGCGACATTCGAAGATGGCCTTGACGCTTGTCGACGAATTATGCGACGCGGAGCAACTCCTGCAGTACTTCGTTTGTACGACGCACCCGAAAGCCAACGCGGTCAAGGTGGCGACGGAGTGGTCTGTGCACTTCTTGTCTTAGATGAAGGAGACATCGCATCAGTGACGGCGTCGATGAACATCGTTGAAGAAGAATGTCTCGCGACAATCGGTTGCATTCCTCGCGATATCGAAGCAGTCGAACGTTGGATGCACCACCGCAATGACACCAGTGCGCTGCAAGCGCTCACTAAAAAAGGTTTCGTCGTTGACACCATGGAGATCGCTGCGCCTTGGTCAACCCTTCCCGCGATCTTCAATGCGACCCGCGAAGCGATGCTGAAAGTCCCTCACGCCCGTTCATCAACTTGCCACTTGTCCCATAGCTACATCGACGGTGCCTGCTTGTATTTCACATTCGCAGCCAATCCCCCGGCTGACGAAGTTGAAAAAACGTATGTGGCGCTTTGGGATGCTGGTAGTCGCGCAGTTCTTGCCAACGGCGGGAACCTCAGCCACCATCACGGTGTTGGGATGAACCGTTCTCGTTTCGTGCAAGAGGCGCTCGGCTCGGCTTTCGGCGTGCTGGTTGCCATGAAAAACTCGCTTGATCCGCAAGGCATCTTGAATCCTGGCAAGATGGGACTACCCCTACCCGACTATTTGGAGGCAGCGCAGTGGCCATGAGTTCGACTTCGTCAAGCTCAACTCCGTCTCGTTGGGACACTCAGGCAATTAAGTCTGGTGCTTCGGTCGCATTAGTTTTTGCAGTTCCATTTTCAATCGCCGCGCGAATTTTCTCAGACAGCGCCATTGCAGTGATCTTGTCGCTATGTGCCGCGATCGGATTCTTGTTAGGTGCAGCAGTTGCCGCTTGGCATCAACAACGACGCACGCCGCTTACTCATGCCATCGCGACAGCAGCGCTGAGTTACATCATTCCGCAAACTGTCTTTGTCATCGTCAAATTGGGGCGCGGTGGAGAAGTGCGATGGCTTGGTGTGTTTTTCAACTTGACCGTCACCTTGACCGTCGGAGTAATTGGTGGCTTTATTGGTTCAACGATGCAAAGAACCGGCGCCGCACCTAAAGGTCGTCGTTCATGAGTTCATTAACGAGTTCATCAATTCTTGTTGTCGATGTCGGCACGAGTGGATTACGTGCCGCGGTCGTTCGGCCCGATGCGACTGTCACTGCTTTGCATTATCGCGAGTTCGCCCCAAGTTCACCGTTCGCTGGTCTTGTTGAGTTTGATGCCACAGAAATGGCTCGTTTAGTTCTTGAAGTTGCGCACGCATCACTCGCCGAAGCCGGCGCGGTCGCCGCAGTCGGCATCACAACTCAACGCGCATCAACAATTCTTTGGGATCGTTCGACTGGCATTCCTCTTGGCCCTGCTTTGGGTTGGCAAGATTTACGCACTGTTGGCGAGTGCATCATGGCTAAAGCCGAACACGGTTTGTCACTAGCACCAAATCAAACTGCAACTAAAGCAGCGTGGCTCCTCAAGACTTATGTGGGCGATGAACAAGCAATTGCCGCGCGCGCTCACGATTTGTGTATCGGTACAGTTGACAGTTGGATTGCGTGGACACTCTCGCAGGGAGCACTTCACGTCACCGATCACAGCAATGCCGCCGTCACCGGACTTGCTGATGTCTTGTCTCATGAAACCATCAGATGGCACGAACGCGCGTGCTCGGTATTGGGCGTACCCATCTCGATGCTCCCCACTCTTGTTCCATCATCAGGAATCATTGGTACTGCATCCGCGCTTCCTGGTTCTCCACCCATTGCAGCAATTGCCGGCGACCAACAGGCGTCGCTCATCGGTCAATCATGCGTTCGTCGAAATATGGCCAAGTGCACTTTTGGTACTGGTGGCATGATGAACGTGTGTCTTGGTGACAACAAACCCACCTCATCTGAACGCGGACAGCACGGAACTTTTCCGATCGTCGCATGGACCCAAACAGATACTTCGATCCAAGCACAAAATCAGTCGTCAACTAGTCAACGAACATCATGGGGCGCTGAAGCGATCATGTTGTCGGCTGGAACAAATATTGAATGGCTCCGCGACGATATGGGTCTCATTTCGTCGGCTGAAGAAAGCGATGCCATCGCTCGCTCATGTGATTCAACCGATGGAGTCATGTATGTGCCGGCACTGCTCGGACTCGGAACTCCGCGCTGGGATTACGGAGCCCGCGGAGCGCTCTTTGGACTCACTCGAGGAACAACACGAGCCCACATTGTTCGCTCGGTTCTTGAAGGCGTCGCGCATCGCGGAGCCGACCTGCTTGAGGCCATCGAATCCGACTACCCCGATGTGGAAGTACCCGAGATTCGCGTTGACGGTGGCATGAGTCGCAACCCCACATTTATTCAGGCCCTCGCTAATGCAACTGGACGCCCCATTTCGGTCTCCCCCGTCACTGAAGCAACGACTGTCGGTGCGGCGTATTTGGCTGGTTTAGCCGTCGGAACATGGTCAAATCTCGCCGAAATTGAATCTCTGTGGTCGCCACAGACCACCGTCGACCCTCTGCCCAACTACGATCGAACCGCAGTCCGAGCCCAATGGGAACGAGCTGTGACCCGTGCCGCCGGATGGATCACCGAACTTTCAAGTCTTGACTTCTAGAGTTTGGAGTTGCTCTTACCTGTCTCGGCACATAAGGCTGTAGTTCAGAGTTTGTGAAAGGAACCCCGTGACTGCTTCGAAGATCATCAGCGATAGCCCAGTTCGGCCCACCGCGGCCGACACCGAGCTTCTTGCGTCGGCCCAAGCCACTGCTTTGGCAGTACGCGATCTCTATCAGGCAGCAGTTGCCGCAGGTGCCGGCGGAGAACACGTCGCGTGCCTCGTCTCGATTGCTGCTCATCACGACGCCTACGCACAATCGATTTCGTCGCTCATTGGTCGTGCTGCACCGCAAGCCCGAGATAGCGAAGTCTTCTCTGCCAACGAGGCCGACTTCGGATCTGACACCATGGCCACCGCTCTCGCCGCCCATGCGCTTGAAAATTCTCTCGTCGCGGCCCACACCGAAGTTATTGGAATGCTCGAAAGCACCGAAGGTGCTGCGCTCATCGCGTCGATGGTGATCATTGAGGCTCGTCACGTCGTTGCCTTGGCTGCAATCGCTGGCAAGTCACCCATTGATGACACCGATCTGTTTTTAGTCACCCCCGAGGCTGCGCAAGCAGACGCTCAGACCACGACGACCGTCGCTTAATTCGGAGAACATCATGAGCAACTCAAATCGCGAAGAACTACAAGCTTTCTCCAAAATCGTGAAAGCAACTCAAGGCGCCGACTTCGGTCCCGCATTGCAATCATCATTGTCCCGCCGTCGTTTCTTTATCGCTGGTGGCGCAACAATTTCCTTCGGTGCACTTCTCGCCGCGTGCGGTGGTACAACCAATACCGGAATCGCCCGACTTGGCGAGGCCCCGACTAAGACCGAATTGGTTGATGCTCCTGTCACCGACATCGCTTTGTTGCGTACCGCTACTTCGCTCGAGCACAACGCGATCTTCGTGTACGAGGCCGTTGCCGCTGCTGGATTGTTGTCGGGCGATGCAGCAACTTTGGCCGCTCGCTTCTTAAGCGATCACAAGGCCCACGCTGAAGCGACTGCCGCTCTCACCGAAAAACTTGGTGGTAAGGCATACAACGAACCCAATCCTCGTTTGCAGTCGATTTATATCGAGCCGGCATTGCGATTGATCACTGGCGACGACGCTTCTGGCATTCCCGTCACCGAAGATCCCGCCGCAGACGTATTGGCTTTGGCCTACGCACTTGAGACCATCGCTGGCTCGACCTACCAGGTGTACGTCCCCTTGTTGGCCGATACAGCATTGCGTGCAGCCGCCATCGGCATCGGCGAGCAAGAGGCCCGTCACGCTGCCGTCATCGGATCGCTCCTCAACCCCTCGCGTTTGGTCTCAACCTTTGGCCTGTCCGTGGCGACTGAATATCAAGAAACAACCGATGTTCCCGCACTCGCTTACGCCGTTCCCACCACGTTTGGTACCAAGGCGCCTGTCCCTGTCGTGCTTGGCGCCCCCAGCGAAGCAGGAATCCGCACCACACTCAACCTCGAAACACCGAGCTTGAACTCGATGGTGTACGAATACCTCGACGGCGAGTGATTTTTCGGTCGTACACTTCACACTGACAGTGAGTGAGTCGGGTAATCGCGGATGACGTGAGTCATTCGAGGAAAGTCGGGACTCCGTAGGACAGAGTGCTGGCGCGAGCCAGGTGGGGGCGACTTCACGGACAGTGCAACAGAGAGAAACCGCCGATGACTGGGCAACCAGAACAGGTAAGGGTGAAACGGTGCGGTAAGAGCGCACCAGCATGTGGGGCGATTCACATGGCTTGGCAAACCCCATTCGGAGCAAGGTCAAGCAGAGGAGACGGACGGTCCGTCCATCCGGGTAACCGGAAACTCCTCGGGTAGACCGCATAGATGGATGGTTACCGAATCGGGGAAACTCGATTCACAGAATCCCGCTTACAGACTGACTCACTGTCACCAACAAGTTTCAACGATCATCTTGGCGTGACAAAGCCGCTGACCGAACTCGTTCGAGTTCTTCGAGTTGCATTGGATCCTTGAGCGAGAGCAATCGTGCATAGAACTTCAGGCCACGCGCCGTGCCGGTGACACGTACCGGGATGCGGTCACCTAAATCCGATCCGAATCCACGCGGAATATCGACGTTGTACACGCCAGCCTCGTGCAAGTCTGATTCATCAGCAGCCAACGCAGCACTCTCGTAGCCACCCAGACCAAAGAGTTCTGCGTCCACAAAAAAGGTGAATTCAGTAACTGTTTTTTCGCTCATATTTTCACAATGCCATATGCAGAACGCCTTGTCGCATCAAAGCCCGACAGTTCTAAATGCCCGCCCGCCCACTACGGTAAGAAACTATGAGTACGTTCAATTTTGATTCAATTCCCCAAGTAGCCCTTTCTGAGATCAACTTTTCGTCACCAGAGTTTTGGCTCAAAGATCGCGCGTTCCGTGAAGGTGCATTTAAGACCCTGCGCGACGAATCGCCATTTCAATACTTTGAAGAAGCGGTCATTGAAGGCTCGCCATTTCCCCAAGGTCCCGGATACCGCGCTATCACACGCCATGACGACATCTGGCAGGTCAGTCGCAACCCGCAATTGTTCTGCAGTGGCAAAGGCTCAAACATTGGTGACTTGCCAACCGAGATGAATGAATTCTTCGGCTCGATGATCAACATGGATGATCCCAAGCACTTCCGTTTGCGCAACATCGTGTCGCGCGGTTTTGCCCCCAAAGAAGTCGCGCGCATTGAAGACCAAGTTCGTTCGCGAGCCGAGAAGCTTGTCACCGATTTACTCGAACGCTTTCCACAAGGCGAATGCGATTTCGTTGAAGAAGTCGCTTCCGCACTCCCCCTTGAAATTATTTGCGACATGATGGGAATCCCCGAATCTGATCACAAGCAAATCTTCCACTGGACCAATGTCATCCTTGGTGTGGGCGACCCCGAATTTGGTTCATCGCTTGACGACTTGATGAAAGTCGCCATTGAAATGTTTTCTTATGCCCAAGCTCTAGGCGAAGACCGCGTGAAGAATCCACGAGAAGACGTGACCTCAGCAATGATGAACGCTGTCGTCGACGGCGAACGACTCACTGCCCAAGAATTCGGATCATTCTTTATTCTGCTCGTTGTCGCCGGAAACGAAACAACCCGCAACGCCATCAGCCATGGCATGAAATTGTTGACCGATCACCCCGAGCAAAAGGCTTTGTGGTTCAACAACTTTGATACTCACACAAAAACTGCTGTTGAAGAGATCGTGCGTTATGCGACACCAGTCATTCACTTCCGCCGCACCGTTACCGAGGACACCGAACTTTCGGGTCAGAAATTACTCGCCGGCGAAAAAGTCGTGATGTGGTACTGCTCAGGCAATCGCGATGAGCGAGTGTTTGTTGATCCATTCAAATTCGACATCACCCGCTCGTCAGCAACGCCACAAGTTGGTTTTGGTGCCGGCGGACCCCACTTCTGCCTCGGCGCCAACTTGGCCCGTCGTGAAGTGTCAGTGATGTTTGATGAAATCCGTCGCCGCATGCCCAATATGCGCACCACCGGCGAACCCGCCATGTTGCAAAGTGCATTCATTAACGGCATCAAGCGCATGCCATGCGCCTGGAACTGATCAGTCGGTAGTAGGGGCTTCGCCCATGTCGCCGCGCACATAGTGACGGCGACACAACAACTCATAACGAACCACATCACCAAACATCGGCGTCGCAACGTCGCTGGTGTCACCAACGACAACTGTTTCGCCTTCATACACAACAACACCGTTCACAACGCGCGCGTTATGGGTTGCCCGCGATCCACACCAGCAGCGAGCTTCAACTTGCATTTCAACACGCTCATCGGCCACCTCAAGCATGCGCTTCGTACCTTCGAACAACAGACCCTTGAAGTCGGTAATGAGGCCAAAGGCATACACATCAACATTGAGGTCATCAGAGATACGCGCCAATTGATCGCATTGAGCAATCGAATAAAACTGCACCTCGTCGCACACCACAAAATCAAGTGGCATCCGTGATTGTGCTAGCGCAAACAAATCAATATCAGGTGATACTTCAACAGCCGGAGCTGAAACACCCAGTCGACTGGTTACTTGTGTTCCATCTCGGTCAAGTTTGGTCAGCAATAATCCCTGACGACCGCGCACTGCCAAGTTGTGATGAATCTGCAAAGCCAACGTGCTCTTACCTGAGCCCATGGTGCCGAAACTAAACCGCAGAGTTGCCATACCGCCGACAAACTTAGTCGGTGGCGGGTCTAGTCGTTGGCGTCGCCTGACCGCACTGTGAGAACATCAGCAACGACTGCGAAGTGATCGCTGGCTTGCACCCCAGCGACTGGTTCGACCCCGGCCAGCCACGCGCGAACTGGGTTGCCTACTGGTTTTGGTCGAGGCCAGGTGACGAAAAGATAATCAAGTCGACGATTGGGCCAATTGGCATTCGCCAAATATTCATTGCGATCACTCCATGTGTGTCCCAAGCCATCACCTTTGAGTTCCCACATGTCGGCGAAAACAACATTGCGATTCTTCACCTCTGATCGCCCGGTCAATCGACGAATTTCATCGCTGTCAGGCACAGCATTGAAGTCTCCCCCAATGAGAACCGGAAGATCGGCTGTTGGGTCATTGCGTAAAGTCAGAACAAGATCAGAAATGGCATCCACTTGTAACTGACGAACATGAGATTCGTCAAAGCGATGATCGAGATGTGTACCAATGACCGGCCATTCTCCCCACGGTGTTTCAAGTACCGCCCACAGCGCCCGACGATGCGCTGGTTCACCCGCTGCATTGGGAAGTGCTACTTGACCAAATCGAACGATTGGCCATCTCGACAAAATTGCATTTCCCATATTCCAGGGACTAGTCGTCACTGCCGCGTTGTAGCCAAGCTGTGTCGCCAGGTTTTCTGCTTGTCGCTCACTTGTATGCACTTCTTGCATAAAGAGAACATCAGGATTTTCAGTTCGAATGACATGCTCAATAGCAAGTTGTCTTTCTTGCCACGGACCAAAGTGATGCCAAATATTCCATGTCATCACTCGCATCATTGAAGAAACTTAGTTCGCTGTTCCGCGTGAGTCGAAACGGCGCACCGAACTTACTGGGATGAACCGCAAATCTCCCGAAGGGGAAAAGGTTCCCTGAACATCAACGATGACTCGGGTGGCCGACGAAGTGTAAATACAGAAAGTGCCATCGGCATCAACAGGCACAACTGCCAAGTTGGCGACCGAGCGACCCACCGTGACATTGGCATTTGACTGGGCTTGTGGGCCAGGGACCAAAGTCGAGCACTTGTCGGCGGTGGCGTATCCAGCAGCTTTCGCGTCGGTCAAGGTGAGATTAATGAGTACCGCCGAGGCACCCACTGGTGCGGTCATCTTGATCATGGCGCCGGCCTTGAAAACATCGGCGCAATTGTTGGTGCATTGGCGAGTATCGATCAAGCGACTCGGCGCTGCTGGGGTGTATCCCCATTGCCCAACCGGGCTGGGAGCAAAAACACCTTGTACGTCAATGATCTGATTCAAACCAGCATTAGCCAAGGTACAAAAACCAGGCTTGTCCCCAACGAGTCCCATCGGCACAACCGCCAAGTTCGCCACTGTGTCATCGTTTCCGAAATTGATGTTTGAACGAGTCTGCTCACCTGGTTGCAAGTTTTCACACGAATCTGCAGTGAGGTAGCCCGCACCAACCGTGCCTGTCACAGTGATATTCGACAACATCGCAACCGACCCAGCCGGTGCATGAGCAACGACAACTCCATTTTCGCTCAGCGCAACAACTTTGCCCCCAGAGTTACGGGTATCAAGCACACGTGTTGGCGACAGAGGCGTGAACATAGCGGCGCCACTACCGGCCAGACGTGAGGGCATAAAGAATCCCTGGGCGTCAACAATCATGTGCATCGCTGTCGAGTTGTACAAACAGAATCGTCCAAATGCATCGAGTGGAACGACGGCCAGGTTGGCCACCGTTGTCCCAACCGCAACATTGCCATTTGACCACGAACGTTCACCCATCACATTTCCATCACAACTTTCTGCTGTGACATATCCGGCTTCACTCGCGCCAGTCAACGTGATGTTCACGAGAGCCGAAGTTGCGCCAGCTGGGCCAAGTAACGGAACAGAGGTGCGCCATCCGGCCTGCGGGCGGTCCTGCCAGGTGCACTTACGAACTGTCGCACCAGCTTCAACAACGTTGCTGCAATAACGCTTGACCGAAACACCGTTGACCGATGCGATCTTCACTGCTTCTTCGACTGTTCCACGAAATTCAAAATGCATTGGGTCACGAATAACAGAACTCTTGACGGTAGTTGAGGTCACGCAACCCCCACTCCAGCCATAACCACCCCAGAGAAGTCCCCACTTTTCAGCGGTCTGCACAACCCATTGCGGAAGGTTGGTTGCCATCGCAACCGAACACGCAGTCGTTGGTGAGTCGGCAGTCGGGACGTAACGAACTTCTGGGTTTGCCCCGACATTGATGTCAATAGCAAGGCCCCATGCGTGATTGGACAATGACGTACTCGTCAAACCGACACAATCTTTGCGAGTGTTTGAAGTGCAACGGTAGTTGTATCCAATTGCATCGGTGATGCGATAACCATTGGTCTGAATCTCGCCAAGGAATCCCTCGAATAATGCCAAAGCGGCCGGCGGCGCTTGAAGCGCTCCGGCCCTAATTGTTCCAACTTTGTTAGCGTTTTTCCATAACGCCGCTTCCCAATCCTTTAATGCTGGCGAGCCCGAATAAGCCCAGCCGTTACTTTTCCATCCAGGATTCAAAGTCCCATCAGCTGCGATGGGAAAAGGTGGCACGCCCCAACCGGTTTTCGTGGCATCGGTGTATTTGGCAATCACACATAACGCAACATCGCCTGCAGCAATTTGCACATCGGTGCACTTCACGGGCATCACAGGCGCAATCCATGGAGTCGAATTTGAAGTGTCGATAGCGGTCTTCACAGAAGGCACTGAACCCATGGCATTGGCCGTATTGGGCGCAGTCACCATGGCAATCACGATGACTGCATAAGAAACGAGGGCGATCAAAAGTACGAAGGGTGCAAAGCGAAACTTGCGGGGCAAGTGTTCCTGCATCTCATGGGGGTTTTGAAAAAACTGCTGACTCATCACGAAAAGAGGTATCGGCGCCTCATTCCAAAGTCTTGAGTTTCTCGTACCAAAAACCCCACATGCAGGACAAACGCACATTTTTGGTGTTCCTGTTCGTTTACTTCTCGTGAACAATTCTGTTCACTTTTTAGATACGCAACGAAAGCGAACCATTATGAAACCCACAATCGCCCTTGACCAATCCATCATCCTCACGCAACACGACGAGATCGTGAATATGTTGCTTGAACTCACTGCTCCCCCGGCACCTGATGTCGATCGGGCTCCCCTTGATATCGCCCTCGTTGTCGATCGTTCTGGCTCAATGGGTGGCGGACCAATGGCAGCGGTTCGCCGCGCCGTATCTGAACTCGTTCGTGTCGCTGGCCCTTCGGACCGCATTGCAGTTGTCGCATTCGACGATGACATCGAAACTGTTTTGCCATTGGCTCACCACGACATCAACAATGTGCGTCAACAGATTTCCAACATCCACAGTCGAGGCTCAACCAATTTGTCGGGGGGATGGTTGAAAGGGTTTGAAATTCTTGCAACTGCTCCTGTTGTCACCGCACGTGCGCCGGCGATCAAACGCATCATTGTTCTCACCGATGGCCACGCCAATGCCGGCATTCGCAACCATGAAGAACTGTGCACCATGACTCGCGGAGCTTCCGCTCAAGGAATCACCACTTCGATGATCGGTTTTGCTGATGGCTACGACGAAACTCTCTTGGCCGCAATGGCTGATGCTGGTGGTGGGAATGATTACTGGTGCGCTGGTCCCGATCAGGCCCTGAATGTTTTCAATCAAGAGTTTGAAGGCCTCGCCAGTGTCGTTGCACAAAACCTGTCTGTGGAAATCTGTCCAACCGAATCGACTGCAGCATTTGAAGTTCTCAATGAATACGAAACTGCAAATCTTGCAACGGTTCTTGGCGCTCAACAAGTGTCAATCGGCGATGCATGTGGTGATGAAGTGCGTCGTCTCGTCGTGCGGTTCACACTTCGCCCCCGCCTATTACCGGGCGCGTTCACCATTGCGAACCTCACTTTGCGTTGGGCATCGACTGTTGGCTCAATCGAACTACATGAGCTGTCAATCCCAGTCGTTGTCAATGCAACTGACAATTCGGCCGACATTCGAGAGATTGATCCAGTCGTCACGCGTGAAGTTTTGCTCCTTCACGTAGCTGGTATTCGCAAGGCGGCAATCAAAGCGGCTCGTCACGGCGAAATCGCTGTGGCTCGTGGCTTGTTCAACCAAGCAATCGGTGCTTTGACTGCCATCGGTGCCGACCCGCGTGAGATTGAAGAATTGATCGACCTAGCCAATCGTCTCGAGGAGTTCACTGAGCGCGATATGAAGGCTCAATATTCGTCGATGCGTTCAACAAATAAAGGGCGCAATCGCCGATTCGATCCGAACGACCCGTTCAGTCACTGAGTGCTTAGATTATGGTTTCTTCCAGCAACACACTGGGGGAAACCATGACTGAGCGTTTTGAAAAAGGATTTGCCGGACGAGTAGCTGTCGTCACGGGCGGCGGCACTGGAATGGGCCGCGAACTTGTCCGCCAGCTCACCGCCGATGGATGTGACGTCGCGACATGCGATGTTATGGAAGAGACCCTTGCTGAAACGGTTGCAATATGCGCGGCCGATGGCAACTCGGGCAAGGTCTTGACATTTATCGCTGACGTTTCGATTGAATCGCAAGTGTTGGCCTTCCGTGATGCTGTTGCCGCCTGGCGACCCCATGTCAACCTCCTTTTCAACAACGCCGGCATTGGCGGTGGCGGAAGCATCATTGAAGATGATCGCGAGTCTTGGGAAAAAACTTTTGGCGTGTGTTGGTACGGCGTGTACTACAACACTCGAGCTTTCTTGCAACTCTTACTTGATGCCCCGATCGGACATGTCGTCAACACCAGTTCGGTCAATGGTTTTTGGGCTTCACTTGGTCCAAACATTCCGCACACTGCGTACAGTGCAGCCAAGTTTGCCGTGAAGGGTTTCACCGAAGCCTTGATTACTGATTTCCGTATGAATGCGCCGACGATGCGAGCATCGGTCGTGATGCCTGGACACATCGGAACATCAATTGCTATTAACTCGCGCAAACTTCTTGGAGCCGATCCCAAGGAAATGACCGAAGAGCAGATTGCCCAAATGCGTGTTCGATTAGCCAAGTCAGGTCTTGATGTCAGCGGCGCGAGCGACGAAGACTTACGTCTCGGCATTCAGGCTCAAGGCGAATCTTTCCGTGACAACGCTCCCATGTCGGCCGCCGAAGCAAGCGCCGTCATTCTGAATGGCGTCAAGCGTGGAGATTGGCGCATTTTGGTTGGGGCCGACGCAGCAATCCTTGATGAAATGGTGCGCGAAATTCCGACCGATGCTTACTTGCCAGATTTCATGGAGCGAGTTCAAGCTCGCGGTGCCTT
>CAEZYH010000010.1_pt1 | contig 31737 bp, 29 predicted proteins | sample 7265461 | NCBI WGS metagenome assembly CAEZYH01 (sample SAMEA6813929, study PRJEB35770) | freshwater metagenome | biome: Freshwater; feature: Freshwater reservoir; material: water | place: Czech Republic | collected 2017-04-14 | depth 30m m | reverse complement strand
TCGCCCCCTTTCAACCCAAAGAAGAAGCAGAAGCTCGACAACGGTATTTTTGTCTGCGGAGATCACCGCGATACTGCGTCCACTCAAGGTGCATTATTCTCAGGTAGACGCTGCGCCGATTCGGTCACAGATTTTCTCGCACGTTGCGGATAACAAGAAAGCAGGAAGTTATGCCTACATCAGATCCAAACAAAGTGGTTTCAGAATCTCGGTTCGTCACAGCCACTCCTCAAGAAATCTTCAATCTGCTGGCCGATCCCGCTCAACATCAATTGATTGATGGATCAGGATCAGTAAAAAACGCCAGCTCCTCCGCACCGGCGCGATTGTCTCTTGGCGCCAAGTTCGGCATGGATATGAAGATCGGCATGAAGTACAAGATCACCAATGAAGTTGTCGAATTTGACGAGCCCAACCAGATCGCTTGGCGTCATTTCGGCGGACACATTTGGCGTTACAAGCTTGAAGCGGTCGAAGGTGGCACACAGGTGACCGAACAATTCGATTGGAATAACTCGAAATCACAACTCATGATGCGCGTCATGCGGTATCCAGTCAAAAATCGTGCATCAATCGTGGCGACGCTTGATCGCCTTGCAGCACATTTCGCAAAGCAGTAAATACGAATGACTGAGAGCCACTTCCCCATTGATGACATCTTGCGTTCTCGTCGTACAAGCATGTTGGTCGATAAAACTCGCGATGTTCCTCGCGAACTGATCAATGAGTTATGTGAACTTGCCACGTGGGCACCAAACCATAAACGAACGTGGCCGTGGCGCTTTGCTGCCATCACCGGTCCTGCTCAACTTCGTCTCGGCGATGCGATAGCCGATGCCATGTCTGTATTCGGAGACGAACCAGCCAAGGTTGAAAAAGCGCGCACAAAGTACGCCCGCACACCGGTCGTCATGGTGTTCGGCTGTGCAGTCGGCGATAGCGAACTGCGAACCACAGAAAATCGAGATGCAACTGCCGCTGCAGTACAAAATTTCATGCTTGCTGCAACTGCACGAGGACTTGCCACCTATTGGGGCTCATGTCCAAAAGGCGCCAATGACCCTGTTGCACAATTCTGCGGCTTTGATGCAGACACCACTGTCGTGTGCATCATGTATTTAGGTTGGGCGACAAGTACCGTTGAAGCGCCAGAGCGCCCGCAACCATCAATCAATTATCTCAGCGACTAAAAGTCGTCAATATCAAAAATGCTTACGGTTGGTAGACGCCAAACACGCCGCGCAATGCATCGCTGATCTCACCCAAAGTTGCATCGACACGCAATGCTTCTTTCATCGGGTACAACACATTGTCAGTTCCCTTGGCAGCCTCAACTAAAGCGGCAAGAGCAGCCTGAACCTTGGCCTGATCGCGAGCAGCCTTGTATTCACCAAGGCGAGCCTTTTGACCACGCTCGAGTTCGGGATTGATCGGGAATACTTCAGGTTCTGGATCGTCATTCACTGCAAACTTGTTCAAGCCAACAATGACGCGTTCGTCATTATCAATCGACTTGGCGTATTCGTAGGCGGCGTTTTCGATTTCGTCCATCTGGTAGCCGGCTTCAATTGCTGCTACTGCCCCACCGAGTTCATCGATATGGGCGATGTACTCAAGTGCCAAACGTTCCATCTCGTCGGTCAGAGTTTCGACGAAGTAGCTACCGGCCAATGGGTCGGGAGTGTCAACAATGCCACTTTCATAACCAATGATTTGCTGGGTACGAAGAGCGATGCGAGCAGCACGTTCGGTCGGCAAGCTGAGCGCTTCATCAAAACCATTGGTGTGCAAGCTCTGGGTTCCACCCATAACCGCGGCCATTGACTGCAGAGCAACACGGACAATGTTGTTCTCGGGCTGCTGAGCAGTCAAAGTACTTCCACCAGTTTGCGTGTGGAAGCGCAACAACTTGCTCGATTCTTTCTTGGCCTTGAAACGATCGTTCATAATGTTGAACCAGATACGACGGGCCGCACGATATTTGGCGACTTCTTCAAAGAAGTTGTTGTGAGCGTTCCAGAAGAACGACAAACGCGGAGCGAATTCGTCAACGTCAAGTCCTGCTGCAATTGCTGCATCGACATAAGCGATGCCATTAGCGATGGTGAACGCGATTTCTTGTACGGCAGTCGAACCTGCTTCACGAATGTGATAACCCGAAATCGAAATGGTGTTCCACTTCGGCACATGCTTCGCGCAGTATTCGAAAATATCGGTGATGATGCGCATGCTCTGACGGGGCGGATACACGTAGGTTCCGCGGGCGATGTATTCCTTGAGCAAGTCATTTTGGATCGTGCCACTAATGGCCGAGGACGGAACGCCTTGTTCTTCAGCGACCAATTCGTACATCAACAACAAGATTGCGCCGGTTGAGTTGATCGTCATCGAGGTGGTGACCTTGTCGAGCGGCAGATCCTTCAACAACAAACGCATGTCGGCCATTGAGTCAATGGCGACTCCAACTTTGCCTACTTCACCTTCGGCACGCGGATGATCAGAGTCGTAACCCATTTGGGTCGGAAGGTCGAACGCGCATGACAAACCGGTTTGACCTGCTCCGAGCAAGAACTTGAATCGTTCGTTGGTCGATTCGGGTGTACCGAAGCCGGCGTACTGACGCATGGTCCATAACTTGCCGCGGTACATCGTCGGGTAAACGCCACGGGTGTAGGGCTGCTCGCCTGGGGCCCCGAGCTTGGATGCTGGGTCCCAGTCGTCCAGATCGGCGGCCGAGTACAGAGGCTTAATTTCAATACCAGAATCGTTGCGCAGTTCGTCACTCATCGGTGACGAGCGTACGCCGTTTCGGACCCTGTCAGCCATTTCGCACCAGTAACACCGTCAGAAATCGGTCACTTTTGATCTATTTTGCGGCAACAAGCGCAATTTCAATCAGCCACTCGGGTCGAATCAATTCAGAGACCATCACCACCGTGCTCGCGGCGCGATGACCCTTCAGCGCTCGGTCACGAGCGACCAGCACCGCTCCAATTGGCTGTCCGACAACCACATAGGTCGTCACAGAAACGACGTCAGTGATGTCCATCTCCGATTCTGCAAGGATCTCCAAAAGATTTGTCCACACGACCCTTGATTGATCTTCAATTCCGTCAGGAACCATTCCCTCTGCATTGATCGGAGCAATTCCTGATGTATGCAACATCCGCTGCGGATATGTCGTCACAACTGCATGGGCATAGTGCGATGCAGTTGGAGGCGTATTCGCGAGCATGACCTCAAGATTCATGACTTCATTGTGACAGTCACGCAATTTCAACCTAGGGACTTGGGGCACCACCATGGGGACTTTCGTCCCTGATCATCAGAAGGCGTCGCGCTTTAGTTTCAAAGCGTGACCTGCGAACTCAACATCCACACAACAACTCCTCAGAAAAACTCACCCCACTCACGCGTAGCCAAAGCACTCGCTGCCGCTGTGGCGATATCACTCGGTATCGCGATGACCGCGTGTAGTTCGGATTCAACCGATGTTGCGGCAACAACAACTATTGCAACACCTGGTCAAAGTACGACAACGATTGCCACGACATTGCCTCCTTATAAGTCACCATTGGGCGACATCGTGGGGGAAGCTCTCACAGCAGGCGCATTCACCACTCTGGCTGGCTTGCTCGTCGACGCTGGACTCGTGCAGGCACTTCGTGCCCCTGGCCCATTCACCGTCTTCGCACCAACCGATGACGCGTTCCAAACTGTTCCCGCCGCGACGATGGACGCGGTCTTTGCCGACCCAAGCCTTTTGGCCGCCGTCCTTACCTTTCACGTCGTCGCTGGTCAAAACCTCACACTTGCGGACATGCCTGACGGAACGGTTCTCACAACACTTCAAGGCAACACCTTGACGATCACCAAAAAGGGTGACCAAACCTACGTCAATGACATCGAAATTGTTGCTGGAGATGTACCGGCTACCAACGGCATCATTCATGTCATTAGTGGAGTTCTTGTTCCCGGCTGATCGGCTCTGATAGTGACAGCGTCTAACCTAAATACCGTGACGACAACTAACGATTCACCGAATTTGCGAGAAGCAGCCCTGGGTGGCAACGCCGATCTGCTCGCAATGCCAACCTTCAACAATGTCGAAGAAGAGCGCGCCTATCGCAAGTCGCGCCTCGCCGGCGCCTTGCGTATTTTTGGGCGCATGGGTTTTGGTGAGGGCGTCGCCGGCCACATCACCGTCCGTGACCCCGAACTCACTGATCACTTTTGGGTCAACCCCTTTGGTCTGAGCTTTCGACACATGCGCGTCAGCGACTTGCTGTTGGTGAACCATCATGGCGAAGTCGTCCACGGCACTATGCCCGTCAATCGTGCAGCATTTGTCATTCACTCGGCCCTACATCAGGCGCGACCAGACGTGATCGCGGCAGCCCACGCACATTCAGTGCACGGAAAAGCATTCAGTTCATTGGGCATTCCGCTTGATCCCATCACACAAGATGCCTGCATTTTCTATGACGATCACACTGTCATCTCTGAACAAGGTGGGGCCGTTGCGTTTGATATTGAAGCCGGCAAAGAACTTGCTTCGAAATTCCCGAAGGGTAAAGCGGCGATTCACCTAAATCATGGTTTGTTCACGGTTGGTGCAAGTGTTGAAGAGGCAGCGTTTTGGTTCTTGTCAATGGATCGTTCATGCCACGCGCAATTGCTCGCGATGGCGGCCGGAACTCCCAAACTCATCAAGCATGAATACGCGCAATACACCCGCGAACAGACCGGCCATTCATTAGCTGGTTGGTTTCAGTTCCAGCCGTTGTGGCAAGAGATTTGTCGCACCGACCCCGAACTTTTCGACTGAACTCAGCACTCGCCCCGCAAGGTCCTGACAACTCGGTCGGACGCTTTTTCAACACCGCTTCACCTGAAGCGTTATTTGTGTTGAGTGCGACCGCGCAATACATCGGCGCCGTTATTGCAGTCGACCTATTTGATCAAGTCAACCCAGCAACCGTTGCTTGGCTCCGTGTCATTGGTGCATCAATCGCTCTTCTCATCTTCTCGAGTCGTCGCCTGTTACACCGTGACCATCGGCAAAAGTGGACCCGTCAAGATTTCATCGCGATGACAATATTCGGAGTCGCTACGGCACTCATGAATACGTTTTTCTATTTAGCTATCGACCGGCTGCCCATGGGCAAAGGCGTCGCTATCGAATTCATCGGCCCGATCTTGGTTGCGGCAGTTCGAACCCGTTCGCGACGCAATGCACTCTCGCTTGGTTGCGCCGCCGTAGGTGTGGCCGTGTTATCAGGCGTTGAACTCAGTGACGAACCATTGGGATTGCTATTTATCTTCTTGGCTTCAGCCATGTGGGCCACGTACATCGTTGTCGGCTCACGAGTAGCTCAACAAAACCGCGGTGTTTCAGGACTTGGTTTAGGCCTCGTCATTGGTGCGCTTGTTATTACGCCTATTGGCGCACCCATGAGCGGACCAGTCTGGCATGCCCCACACTTAATCTTTGCGTGCATGTTTGTGGGCGTTTTGTCCAACGCGATTGGTTACGGAATTGATCAATCAATCTTGCGACGAATTCCGATCCGTCGCTTCAGTGTTCTGCTCGCACTGTTACCAGTGACAGCCACTGTTGTCGCCTTCATTGCGCTTGATCAACGACCGAACGCACTTGATCTATTCGGCATGTCACTCGTTCTTGCTGGTGTCGTGATTCAAGAACGCGAAACACTCAGCAATCAGTAACTGGCTCAGTGGCTCATGCCCGGAGCACACAGACCGTCGAGGTCAAGCACCTGAATTTTGTCACGATTCGCCCAGGTCACTGGGTTCGTCGGGTCGGGCTTCAACTTGAAAGTTCGAAATGACATTTCCGTTGTATCAACGGCCAAGATGCGTCCAATCAAACGATCGCCAAGATCAAGCAAGATCTTGATGACTTCAAGGGCCTGAATTGAACCAATGATTCCGGGCAAAACACCAAGTACGCCAGCTTCGGCGCACGAAGGAGCAAGTTCAGCCGGCGGTGGTTCTGGAACCATGTCGCGATAGGTCGGACCCTCTTTGGGATGGAATACCGAGACCATTCCTTCGAAGCGGAAGATCGAACCATGCACCACTGGAATACCAAGCTTCACGCTTGCGTCATTCAACAAGTAGCGCGATGGGAAGTTGTCGGCACCGTCAACGATGACGTCATAACCCGCGATGATGTCCATGATATTTTCGGCGGCGAGTCGCGTGTCATAGGTAATGACTTTGACGTCAGGGTTCAGCAAGTTGATGGTCTTCTTCGCTGAATCAACTTTGCGATCACCAATGCGATCAATGTTGTGCAGAATCTGGCGTTGCAAGTTACTGGCGTCAACATCATCCATGTCAACAATGCCAATTGTTCCCACGCCAGCGGCGGCAAGGTACAACGCTGCTGGTGAACCAAGGCCACCAGCACCCAGCATTAAGACTTTGCTGTTGAGCAATTTGGATTGACCTTCAACACCAACTTCGGGAAGCAACAAGTGACGCTTGTAGCGATTCATTTGTTCGGGGGTCAACGATGCCGGTGCTTTCCAAACGCGACCTTCGTCTTTCCACTTGCCGTACCCGCCGGCCATCGACAAAACATTGGTGTAACCAAGTTCGGCCAAAGTCTTGGCGGCGAATGCACTTCGCACTCCGCCAGCGCAATACACAACGACGGGTGACTCTTTATCGAGAATGCGACCTTCAATTTGGGCTTCAAGGTGTCCGCGAGGAATATGCAAAGCACCAACAAGGGCTCCTTCGGCGTATTCATCGGGTTCACGCACGTCGAGAACTGTGACTCCACCAGCGGCAATCTGCGTCTGAGCAGTTGCGGTGTCGACTTCGGTAATGACCGATTTTGCGGCAGAAAGTAAGTCCCTGAAGGTAGCCATGGCAAAAGCCTACCTAGTTAGTCGGGAATTGCCACGAGGACGGGAAGCATCTCAGTGATGTCCCCCATCAAAAATGCATCGGCGTATTGGTCGCGGTCGGTGGGCTGGTTGTTCATGATGATGACTTTTGCCCCAGCGGCCTTGCCACGGGTCACCACATTGGCTGCCGGCGTCACATTCAGTTGCGTCCCAATCGCCATGACTAAGTCGGCGTCTTCAGCGGCTGCCATTGCACCAGCGATCACGTCGGGCACAAGTGCTTCGCCGAAGAGAATCACATCGCGCTTCATGAGTCCCCCGCACTTCAAACACTTCGGGTCGGCCTCTCCAGCATCGACACGCTGCAAGGTGTCTTCGACCGGAAGCCGATCGCTGCAACTGATACAACGCGTGTATCGCCAGGTTCCGTGAACTTCGTGTACAAGTTCGGGCGAGTTGCCGGCAACTAAATGCAGTCCATCTACGTTTTGCGTCGCAAGGCCGCGCAACTGCCCGCGACGTTCAAGTTCAACGAGAGCTAGATGTCCAACGTTTGGTTTGACTGAACTCAATCGACGTTCACTTGACGCTTTCCATCCAGCGATACGCACACTCTCGTCACTCTTATACGTCTTAATATTTGAGAATTTTTCAGCTAGAGGATTCTTCGTCCAAATTCCGTTCGGTCCACGAAAGTCCGGAACCCCAGAAGCAGTTGATATACCAGCGCCAGTCAAAATTGTGATGCGGCGCGCTTCAATAACCCACTGGCGCACCTGAGCAAATTCGGGTGAATGTATGTCTTTAATCAACATTGGCATCAATCTTCGGCTCCTGCTTTCGTGCAAAAAGTATCGCACTTGTCGCCGTACTCGAACGATCTGCGCCCACAACTTTGTGCTATCAAAATTTTGAAAGGTCGCCATGAGCACAAGTACCAATAATCATTCGCCAAAATATTCGACAGTTCTTGATCGGGTGACCGACGAACTCGTTGTCATTCCGTGGCGCGACCCTATTGTCGAACGGGTTGGATTTGATGCATGTGGCGATTACGTCGAACTCTTTTGGTTGAGCACTCTTGGGCCAACTGCGACATGGTTGTTGCGTCGCCTTGCAGTCACTGTGGTGAACAACCCAGAAGGCTTTGCCATTGATCTAGCGGCAACGGCCGCCAGTCTTGGTCTTGGCTACGAATCAGGTCGCGCCAATCCATTCGCCCGGGCCGTGCAGCGGTTGGTGATGTTCGGCTTAGCGCAACCCGTTGGCGATCGACTTGCAATTCGATCGGTCGTTCCACCGCTAGCCATGAAACAACTCGCCCGCCTACCTGAGCACTTGCAACGCGCTCATGCACAATGGGCCGAGTCCGATCCCGAACTCGCTCTGGTTGAGGGCTACTCGGGCGGACGAACTGTCAAACAACCGACGACTAGCGATTCACCTTTGGCTTCGTGAATCCCAGAGCCAAGTTGATGAGTAGTCGAGTTCCAAATCCGGTCGCACCACGACTCAGCCAACCGTCATCGCCATCAACATTCATCGGTCCAGCGATATCAAGGTGAGCCCACGGAACATCGCCAGTGAATTCAGCCAAGAACAATGCTGCGGTAATTGCGCCGCCATATGGCCCGCCAATGTTTTTCATGTCGGCGACATTCGAATCAAGTAAACGGCGGTAACTACGCTCAAGTGGCAACTGCCAAACCGGCTCGTCGGCCTTGTCGGCGGCACTCTTGACTTGATCGACAAACGACTGATTCGTCCCGAGCACACCAGCAATTTTGGCTCCAAGCGCAGCCATGCAGGCACCAGTCAACGTCGCGATGTCAACGATGGCGTCCGGCTTCAGTTCGGTTGCCAATGACAATCCGTCAGCCAAGATCAAACGACCCTCAGCATCGGTGTTCAAAATTTCAGATGTCTTACCGTTGCGGAAAGTCAAGACGTCGCCCATTGCAACGGCGCTTCCCGACGGTCGGTTATCGGTACACATCAAGTAACCGGTAACTGCGGTGCGACAACGCAATGCCTTCAATGTGCTCATGGCTGACAACACTGCTGCTGCGCCCGACATGTCCATCTTCATCATGCCGTGCATGCCATCGCTTGGCTTCAAACTGATTCCGCCCGAGTCGTAGGTAACGCCCTTGCCGACCATCACGAGATGACCTTGCGCATCAGATGGTACGTACGTCAACTTGACCATGCGGGCCGGCTCGGTTGATCCACGATTCACGCCAAGCAAGCCACCGCAACCCATCACTTCTAACTTGTCGTTGTCGAATACTTCAACACCAAGCCCAGTAGCCCGAGCGATTTCAACGGCACGATCGGCCAAGATGCGAGCGGTCAAATAAGCCGGCGGCGTGTTCGCCAAATCGCGAGCCAGTGTTGCTGCCGCTGCAGTCGTGCGTCCGCGCTCGACCCCAGTCTCAGCGCTGCGAGCCCGCGCACTTGAAGCGGTCAACGTCAGCGATGTCGGAACTGAACCTTTTGCCGATTTCAGATCGGTGTATCGATAGGTCGCCAGAGTAAATCCTTCGACTGCTGCTTGAGCTGCCGAACGAGCATCAAGTGCAACGCTGTCGACCAAGTTCGTTGCAACATGATTCCGACGCGAGCACGCGCGAGCAAGTGCCGCTGCGGCATTACGAACATCATTGGCATCAGCCTTACGGAAATCGCCAATACCTACAGCGATATATGTCGGACCAGTTGACGATGGCACGACCAGCGTCTGTCCGACCTTGCCATCAAAGCCATGGGCAGTAAGTGCGGCTCGGCTGAGACCGAGTTGACGAGGCACTACACCGGTAGTTGCGACCGCGAATCCGACTGCGTCAGCCGAGCGGGGAATGGAACGGGATGTTTCGACAGTTAAAGCCATGTGTCAATCATGACACGCCGCGCACGGGAAGGCTTTCTCCTTCGTTCCATCGGGCCATCGTCCACAACAAGTCCGACAGGCGGTTGAGGTATGGGACCGCTTGCGACGGCGCTGGAGCGGCCGCAATGGAATGTCGTTCGGCACGACGAACGACGGTGCGAGCAACATCAAGCCACGCCGACACCTTGTTCCCACCAGGCACAACAAATTCAGTCGGGGGCTCAAAGCGAGTATCAAGTTCGTCAATCAGATTTTCTAACCGAGTCACCATCGAGGCTTCGACGCACGATGCCCCAGGCGTCAACTTTGAACGATTTTCGGGCAAGGTTGCGAGTTCAGCCATGAGCACCCACAGGTCACGCATGATTGGGATCAACATTGCTTCAACTTCCGAACCGTGACCGGCTTCGGCACGCACAACACCCAGAATTGCTTGAGCCTCATCAACAGTTCCGTAGGCACGCGGCAAAACGCTGTCCTTCGGCACGCGGCCACCATAGAAGAGACCGGTTGATCCATCATCGCCGTCACGGGTGTAAATACTTCGACGAACCATGAGTGAGACCTTAGTGCCCTCAAGCAACCGACGAGATACTGGTACAACACCTGTCACATCGGTTTCAACTGCCCCAACACCACTGCACTCCCTCAGGCAATGGTGCCCGAACGGTAGCGTTAAGACCAATGTCTCGCCAGCCGTATCTTTCTGCAGTCAACGAACGCGTCATTGTGTTTGATGGTGCTTTTGGCACCTTCGTCCAGGATCTCGACCTTGGGCCAGATGACTTCGGCGGTGCAAGCCTCGAAGGCTGCAACGAGTATCTCTGCATCACTCGCCCCGACGTCATCCGCCAGATGCATTCAGCCTTTCTTGATGTGGGCGTCGATGTACTTGAAACCGCAAGTTTCGGTAGTTTCTCGACAGTGCTCAGCGAGTACAACATCGCCGATAAGGCGTATGAACTCAATGTCGAAGCAGCTCGCCTCGCTCGCGAAACGGCTAACGATTACGAATCAAATGGCAAAGCTCGATATGTCGCAGGTTCAATCGGACCAGGCACCAAGTTGCCGAGCCTCGGACACATTCGTTTTGCCGAACTTCGTGATGCCTACATCGAACAAGCACGTGGCCTCATCGTTGGTGGTGCCGATCTCTTCTTGATTGAAACGTGCATGGATCTTCTGCAGATCAAAGCCGCGATGATCGCATGTCGTCGGGCGATGGTTGCCGAAGGACGCGAAATCCCGATTCAGGTGCAAGTCACAATGGAAACAACCGGACGCATGTTGGTCGGTTCTGAAATTGGTGCAGCACTCACAGCAATCAGTGCCATGAAGCCCGATGTCTTCGGTATCAACTGCGCCACTGGTCCTGCCGAAATGCAAGAGCACTTGCGTTACCTCAGTCAAAACGCCTCAATGCCCATCAGCGTTTTGCCAAACGCTGGCTTACCGAGCATCGTCGACGGACGCACCCATTACGATCTCACGCCAGCCGAACTCGCCAAGTTTCATCATCATCACGTACACGACCTGGGTATCGGCATTGTTGGCGGATGCTGTGGAACCACTCCGGCCCACCTCAAAGCCGTCGTTGATGCAGTCAGTGGTATGGCTGCACCCAAGCGCACGCCCATCATTGAGCCAAGCGTCGCCTCGATCTATTCGTCGGTGCCCATGGTCCAAGACAAGTCGTTCTTAATTATCGGCGAACGTACCAACACCAATGGCTCAAAAGCATTCCGCGACGCAATGATCGCTGGCGACTGGGACAACTGTTCAAAGATTGCCACCGAGCAAATTCGTGAAGGTGCTCACGTGCTCGACGTGTGTGTTGACTACGTCGGACGCGATGGCGCTGTCGACATGGATGAAATTGCCAGTCGATTCGCCACCCAAGCAAGTGTTCCGCTTGTTCTTGACTCAACCGAGCCGCCAGTGCTTGAGGCTGGCCTCATGCATATCGGTGGTCGCGCCATATTGAACTCGGCCAACCTTGAAGATGGCGAAGACGCCGGCTGTCGCATGGACCGCGTTTTCAGCCTCGCTCGCGAATACGGCTGCGCAGTGATCTGCCTCTTGATTGACGAAAAGGGCCAGGCTCGCGATGTCGAATGGAAACTCGAAATCGCGCACCGTATTCATCGCATTGCGGTCGATCGCTATGGCCTAAGCGCCAGCGACCTGATCTTTGATGCATTGACATTCCCTCTGTCAACTGGCGATGATGCATTACGCCTTGATGCCAAGCACACCATCGATGCCATCAAGCGCATCAAAGAAGAAATCCCTGGTTGCTTCACCACTCTCGGTGTTTCAAACGTCAGCTTTGGTCTCAAGCCATCATCACGCCATGCGTTGAACAGTGTTTTCTTACATGAGTGCGTCCAAGCCGGACTTGATTCAGCAATCGTGCACGCTGGCAAGATTGTTCCGTTGTCGCGCATGCCCGAAGAGCACAAGCAAGTGTGCCTCGATCTCATTTATGACCGTCGAACCAAGGACTACGACCCACTCAAGAAGTTGTTGGAAATATTCGCTGACGTGAACGTGGTTGAAACCGTCCGTGAAGATCGCACCGACTGGACCGTTGAACAAATTCTGAAGCAGCGCATTATTGACGGTGATCGTGAAGGTTTAACTGCCGATCTAGACGTCGCTATGACGCAAGGAATGGCACCATTGGCAATCGTCAACGATGTCCTGCTTGATGGCATGAAAGTCGTTGGCGAGTTGTTCGGTTCTGGCCAAATGCAATTGCCTTTCGTTCTGCAGTCAGCAGAAACCATGAAAACCGCCGTTGCCTATCTCGAACCGCACATGGAAAAGACCGGCGAAAGTTCAGCCAAGGGCATTCTCGTGCTTGCGACCGTTAAGGGCGACGTACACGACATCGGTAAAAATCTCGTAGACATCATCTGCACCAACAACGGCTACGAAGTACACAACCTCGGTATCAAGATTCCAATTTCGGAGATGATTCAAAAGGTCAAGGAAGTTAAAGCAGATGCTTTGGGTATGAGTGGTTTGCTCGTGAAGAGCACACTGATCATGCGCGAAAACTTACTCGAAATGAATAGCACAGGCGTTTCCGAAGTGCCGGTCATTCTTGGTGGTGCAGCGCTCACCCGTACTTTCGTTGAAAAAGACTTACGCGAGGTATACAACGGTCGCGTCTTCTATGGCCGAGATGCCTTTGAAGGATTGCACACCCTCGACAAGTTGATGGCGATGAAAAAATCAGGGGTTGACGATCCCGAACTTGGACGCATTCCATCTGGGCGAGTTCTTCCCAAGCGAACTGGTTCTGGCGATAAGCCCGCAGTTGAAATTCCGTCACGTTCACCCGACGTCGTTGATGACAATCAAGTTTTCAAGCCACCGTTCTTGGGTTCAAAGATCGTCAAGGGCATCAGCCTCGATGACATCGCGCAATATGTCAACGAGACTGCGCTCTATCGCAATCAATGGCAGTATCGACCCGAGAAAGACGAAAGCGACGAAGACTTCAAATCTCGCCTTCGTGCAACTTTCCGTCACGAGTTGGCAACGGCCAAGGCTGCTGGTTTCTTAATTCCTCAAGTTGTGTACGGCTACTACTGCGTCAATGCCGACGGCAACGATGTCGTTGTCTGGAGTGATGAATCACGCAGCACCGAATTGGCACGATTCTCGTATCCACGTCAGAGCGAAGCGCCATTTATGTGCATCGCTGACTTCTATCGCACATTTGACAAAGGCCCCGATTACGCGGCCTTCCATATCGTCACCATGGGCGAAGCAGTCAGCATTGAAGCAGCACGACTCTTCGCAGGCAATGAGTACCAGAAGTACATGATCATTCATGGTCTGGGTGTTGAGATGGCCGAAGCTCTTGCCGAGTTGTGGCATAAGCGTATTCGCGAAGAATGGGGCTTTGTCGGCGAAGATGGTCCATCAATTGGTGGACTCTTCCGTCAGCAATATCGCGGTGGCCGTTATTCATGGGGTTACCCAGCGTGTCCCGATCTTGAAGACAACGCAACGGTTGCAACACTGCTTGAAGCGGGACGACTCGGAATTGACGTCAGCGAAGAAACTGGTTGGCAATATCAGCCAGAACAAACGACGTCGGCCATCATCTGCCATCACCCGCAGGCCAAGTACTTCGTCGCTCGCTAACCACTCGGTCATTAATTCTGATAGACACCCAACATGTTGAAAATTCTCATTCGTATTGCAATTTCTGTAGTCGTTGTTGTCGGGCTCGTTTATGGCGGAATCTTGCTGTACACAAAAGTCATCAATCCACCTGAAGGCAAGCTCAATGAAGACGACCTGTCGGCGATTGTGAGCGACTCTTCGGCAGCGCCATCAACAGATACTGAATCATCAACAGCCCCCACTCCAACACCGACACAAGATGCGGGAATCACTGGCACTTGGTTGGCAACCAGCGAATCCACAGTTGGCTACCGAGTGAAAGAAGTTCTTGGAGGAGTTGACACCGAAGGCGTCGGGCGCACCAATCAAGTCAACGGATCGCTCACGATCCAAGAGACCACTTTATTGAGCACCGTTTTCGAAATTGATATTGCCTCAATCAAGAGCGACAGTTCAAAAAGAGATTCTCAATTCACGGGCAATATCATGGATGCCGCAACATATCCAACCGCAACATTCCGCCTTTTGACCCCTATTGATCTTGGCTCCGTTCCATCAGATAACCAGAACATCGTCGCGACTGCCGAGGGCGAACTGACACTGCACGGAGTCACGCAATTGGTTTCCTTTGACGTGACAGCAAAAATCGCTAATGGAATCATCGGCGTACTTGGTTCTATTGACATCACTTTTGCCGACTACGGAATTGCTAATCCATCAAATGCATTCGTCACCACTGGCGACACCGGATTGCTGGAATTCGTCTTAGCTTTTCAAAAAGATTAGCGAAAGCTCGTGACATCCATTTAGTGAGACGGCTGACTGCGCTGCCAGGCATCGGCCAAGGCGGCATAACGCCCTCCGATAGCAACCAATTCGTCGTGTGAGCCAAGTTCGACAAGCATCCCGTGATCGATCACACCTATACGATCGGCCCGCCTAACTGTGGTCAGACGGTGAGCCACGACAATCACGGTTCGTCCAGTCATTAAAGTTTCTAAAGCATGCTCAACAACGGCTTCTGTACCTGGGTCAAGGTTCGACGTAGCTTCATCAAGCACCAGAACAGCCGGATCAACAAGTGCCGCTCGAGCAAGAGCAATCAACTGACGCTCGCCGGCTGAAAGGCGTGAGCCTCGTTCGCGCACTTCGGTTTCGAGACCCTCAGCAAACTCTGTGAAGCGTTTCAGCGCACCAATTGACTCGAGTGCATGTTCGACTTCGGTATCTGTTGCATCGGGACGGGCGATCCGAATGTTTTCTCGAATCGTGCCACCAAAGCAGAAACCTTCTTGTGGAACAACAATGATGCGTCGACGCAGATCGGTCATTGAAGCCAATCGCAGATCAACTCCCCCAAACGAAACGCTTCCCGCAATTCCGTTCACTGCACTGGGGTCGTATAGTCGCGCCATCAATTTTGCCAACGTAGATTTTCCCGCTCCGGTGGGGCCAACTAATGCAAGGCGTTCACCATCGGCCACCGAAATAGAGACGTCACTCAGTGCTGGTCGTTCGCTACCCGCATATCCAAAAGTCACTTTGTCAACGACGATGGCTCCGCGTTCGGGCAGTTGCGTTGGCCGCTCGGCTTCTGCTACATCGGGAACTGCATCGATGATGCCAACCAATTTGTGCAGCGCCGCAGTTGACGATTGCACGGTGTTGTACAACTGACTCAGTTGCTGAACGGGATCAAAAAGGTTGGCCAGCAACAAGACGAATGCAGTGACTGTGCCGATGGTGACTGATCCTCGATGCACTAGCCATCCACCAAATCCGATGATTGCTCCTGTGGCCGCTATGCCTGCAAATTCGACAAGTCCGAAATACCACGTGCTGATCTTGACGCTGTACATGTGCGAATCAAATAGTGCCCGATTTGATTGGCGAAAACGTTCGGAGCGATTTTCCTCTTGCCCATAGGCCTGGATTACTCGAACGCCCGTAATTCCTTCTTGAAGCGTTGAAAGGTTATTACCAACCTTTTCTCGGACGTCCAGATACGCATGATTTGAAGTTCGTTGAAACCGAATTGAAGCAATGATCAACATCGGCAAAACAAGCAAAGTCACGAGCGACAGTTGCCACGACATCACGAAAAGCAAAATTGTGGCAAGGCACAACAACAAGAATGCTGAAACGAATTGCAATAAGCCAAATTGGATCAATTCAGCCATCGACTCAATATCTGCAGTCATACGCGAAACCAATACACCGGCTTTTTCGCGATCGAAGTACGACATTGACTGTTTCTGCAACTTGTCAAACACGTTGATTCGCAGTTCACGCAAGAAACCTTCACCAGCGCGGTTGATCGTGATGTATTGCAAACGGCCCGACAGATACCCGATCATTGTCACGATGACATACAGCACTACAACGCGATTAAGCGCGTTGCCGTCCTTGACTTTGATTCCATTGTCAATGGCAAATCTCACCAAGGTTGGCCCGGCAAGAGTCACCAAGGTGCCGATAAGTACGAATCCCAATGACGAAAGAATGAGTCGCCGTTGCGAACGGGCCATTGAATAGGCGCGGCGCAAAACTTTGAGCGTTTGCACGCGATCAAGGCGATCCTCTTCGCTGACTGCCGATAGACCCCACATCAGAGAGTCACCTCATCATCATCGCCATCAGACTCGCGCACTTCCCACGCGGCAAGTACCTGGCGGTATCGCTCGTTATTAGCCAGCAATCCTTCGTGCGTACCCACGGCAATCGCTCGACCTCCATCGAGAAGGATGACCGTGTCAGCCAAGGCAATGGTTCCTGGTCGGTGGGCAATCACAATTGTCGTGCGACCCTTCATGACCGTCGCCATCGCTTCACGAATTTCGTGCTCTTTTGATGGGTCAACTGCTGACGTCGCGTCATCAAGTACGAGCACGCGCGGATCAGAGACAATTGCTCGGGCAATCGCGATTCGCTGGCGTTGTCCACCAGACAATGAATATCCACGCTCACCCAGAATCGTTTGATATCCGTGGGGCAGCTCCAAGATGAAGTCATGGGCACCCGCTAATCGTGCAGCGCGTTCAATCACTTCAGGAGTCGCATCAGGTCGCGAAAAAGCAATGTTGTCAGCCACCGAATCATGAAATAAAAACGTCTCTTCAAAAACGATTCCGATCGCGCTCCGAAGATCATTCAATGTCAGCTGCCGAACATCGATGCCATCAAGTCGAATCGACCCTTGTTGCACATCGTGAAAGCGGGTCAGCAAACGTACGATCGTTGACTTACCTGAACCAGTTGCACCGACAAGAGCAATGGCCTGACCCGGCTGAATGGTCACGCTGAAGTGATCGATGATCGGACTCGCGCCTTCATAGGCAAAGACCGTGTCGTCAAATATGACTTCACCAACTGGTCGATCAATCATTGGCACAGGTAACGAGGTGGGGCTCAACGGATCTATGACCAAACTTGGAGTACTGAGCACTTCATCGACACGTACAAGCGCAACCGAGGCACGTTGCGCCAATGCGACTGTCATCGCCAAGTTTCGTAGCGGCCAAATCAGCATGGTGATGTACGCGTTGAACTTCACCAAATCGCCTACTGTCATTTGCCCATTAATCACACGATGACCGCCGATACCCAGTACTGCAATCAACCCAATTGAAGGAAGCAGGTCCAGGGCTGGCAAGAACTTGCTGCGAATCTTGGCAGCGACTAATGAAACATTCCAAATGTCGTCGGCTTCAGTTTTTAGTTTGCGGGCCTGCACTTGTTCAGCACCAAAACCTTTAATGACACGCACTCCCGAAACACTTTCTTCAACAACAGTCGCGAGCTGTGCCTGCTCTTGTTGCACGGCCAGAACCACCGGGTGAATCTGTCGAGAAAAACGACTTGCCATCACATTGACAATTGGTAAGGGTGCAAGTGCAAAGAGAGCAAGCATCGGTTGCGAAGCAATGAGCAATGCGACGACGGCAATCAGCATTGCAAAGTTTGACAATGTGATCGGAATCATCACGACGAAGGCCTGCAGTTGCTGCAGGTCTGATGATGCTCGACTCATCAATTGGCCGGTTTGCATTTTGTCGTGGTATCCGACATGCAACTTCAACAAGTGACTGAAGATCTGTTCGCGTAACCGCGTTTCAATCCAGCGACTTTCGCGGAACGCATACCAGCGACGCATTGCAGTAAATAGACCAGCGATGACACCAGCGGCCACAACTAACCCAGCCCAGAAAACGAGGTTTCCACTTCCTTCAATTCCGCGATCAATTCCCATCTTGGTGAGCTGCGGAACCGAGACCTTGCCGACAGCCCAGAACAAGCCAACGACGACGCCAATAGCAAGTCCACCCCGCTGCTGACTGAGCGCCAGTCTCAATAAGCGCCATCCCTGTCGGGTGTCTGGCTTTTGAGTTGACGAGGTCACTACCAAAAATTAGCCCTCACCAGCAGAAACTTCTGCATCCTGGGTCATTGGCGGGCTGATCAGCACTGCTACCGAAACTATGCCTGACCCCTTGGGCAGAGTCGTGGCATGGACATCAACCACCAGACCGCGCAACCCGAAACTAAAGCTCCTGTTCAACTCCAACTCGCTGGCCTTGAAACCACACCGGTGGGTATCGACCCGCGATTCATCTTGTCCGACGAGGTATGTCGCAATGGACTTCGCCATATCGCCGATATTCGTCGCTATCTCGCCGAGAAACGGCAAGTTCAAGCAGCGTGATTAATACGCGCTCGGCGACAAAGCCTTGACTGATTCCCAGTAATTCAATTCTGGATCAAGAGCCAAAATTGCTAGCGAGCTCGTCGTGACACCGTTGTCAAAGTACGCCTGAATTTTGGCGCGACATTCAGCCGGCGAACCATGAATCAAGATGTCGTCGACAACTTCGTCGGGAATTGCCGCCAACGCAGCCTTACGGTCTCCCGCTTTCCATGCATCCCACATACCTTGCAGCTGCGGTCCACGACCAAGCCAGCGATGGAATTCGGCGTACACCGGCACGTTCAGATACGCCGCAATTGCAAAACGACCAGCGGCTCGAACCACTTCGGCATTCTCGCTTGGGCACACAAAAATTCGTGCCACAATTTCGCGCTCTTCCCCACCCGCAGCATCATTCACAACTTCGGCAACTCGACGCACGTCAGTTGGCGACAACCAATTGATAATTGCACCATCTGATTCGCGACCAGCAAGACGCAACATTCCTTCACGAAGGGCTGCCACCAAAATCTTTGGCTTCACTTCGGGACGCACGCCCAACTTGAAACCATTGACTTCAAACGTGTCGTACGACTTGGCAACTTTCTCCCCTGACAATGCATCGTTTAAGAAACGCACAACATCGCGAACTTTCTTGTACGGCTCGACGAATGGGATTCCGTTCCACTTTTCAACGATGACGTTGCTACTTGAACCAATGCCAATCGCGAAACGTCCAGGAGCGGCGTCAGCCATGCTGGCGACACTTTGGGCAAAGCAGGCTGGTGAACGCGTGTACGCCGGAACGATGGCGGTTCCTAAGCGCAACCGCGGTTCCCATGCAGCAGCCATCGCAAGCGGAGTAAACGCGTCGGCACCATCTGATTCGGCCGACCAAATATCGGTGTAGCCCATATCGGCCAGTTCGTTCAGACGTTCACGATGCGTGTGCAAATGACCCGGCAACGGAACAGTCATACCTGGGCGACGAGGGAGCGAGTTTGTCATGACTTCATTGTTGCCGACGACGCCACCCCGGAAAGACTTGGGCTATTTCTTTGCTTTCCCAGAGGGGCCCGGTCCCGGCATGTCGCGCCAGAAGCGAATGATGCAACTTTGACTCGCCGTCGCCATCAACGTGCCGTCTTCAGCAAACATATGAACTAAGCCATGTCCAAAACCACGTTCGACCATGTGAATGCGAATATCGAGCAACACCCACTCAGTCGGTACTAATTTTCCGATTCGCAAGGTGTTATCAAGGCTGTTTCCGCCACCACGAATTCCTAGTGATTGACCGACGCCCATCGGAACGAAGTCACCCAAAATCGACAACGTCGCGGCATCAACACCTTCAATCACTTCAGGAATACGTGACCACAACAAAACCTGACCATCACCAGGTGTGCCGTCAAGTTCTTCAAGTTCTTCACGGCCCTTGACCATACGTTGATCCATGCGTCCGCTAATCGTTCCCGACCAATCAAGCACATGCGGACGTTCTTTGCAATCAAGCGGTTTGGGAATATTCAATGGCATCTTTTCGAATTGACCATTCTCCTCAAGATCACGATCGCCAAGAGCAGCATTCACCGTCAAAATTTCACGGTCACCGACATGACACACCGCGCGAGCTTGAGTGATCTGATGACCATGCACTGCCAACGTGACATCGATGTCCATCACTTCACCAGGCTTGGCATACGACAAATATTGCGCTGTTGCCCATACTGCTTTACGGCCCGACGTTCCTTCCATCGCGGCGACCGCCGCACCCAGACCACAGCCCCCAAAAAGGAAGCCTCCGCCAGTACTAATGCCTTGAACGACGGGCAAAACCCAGCGATGAGGATTATGAGTGGGCTGTAATCCCAAGAACTGTCGGCTGTCCATCGCTGCAAACTCTAGGCGGGCACTATCGTCAGCACCTATGGCTGTGACTTCTCACTCAGGTAAAAAAGATTCGACCCCCGACACATGGCAAGGTGATGCGTGTTCGCTCGTTGAGGCTTTCCGTTCTGGCGAACGCTCCCCCGTTGAAGAACTTGATGCGACTTACGCCGCTATCGAGGCGAGCGATCTCAATGCTTTTGGACACCTTGATCGCGATCGCGCCTACGCCTCAGCACGATCGTCCGATGTCAACTTGCCATTTGGTGGCGTTCCCATCGGCATCAAAGAACTTGATCAAGTTGCTGGGTGGCCTGACACCGAAGCCTGCGTCGCACTTTCGCATCTCGTCTCTGACTTTTCTTCAGTCATGGTTCAACGACTCGAAGATGCGGGAGTTGTCTTAGTCGGCCAAACAACTGCGAGTGAATTCGGTGGAGTCAACGTCACACGAACAGTCATGCATGGTGCAACTCATAATCCTTGGCAACACGATCGCACTCCTGGTGGTTCTTCAGGTGGAAGCGCTGCTGCAGTTGCTGGAGGAATTATCACCATGGCCACTGCTGGTGATGGTGGTGGATCTATTCGTATTCCCGCAGGTTTCACAGGGTTAGTTGGCCTTAAGGCTACGTACGGCAGAATTCCACGAGCACCAAAAGTGCAATTCGGAAATCTCACGACGGTGACTGGTTGCGTGACTCGCAGTGTGCGCGACACTGCTCGATGGTTTGACGTCACTTCTGGCCACGATCCTCGTGATCCGCTCAGTTTGCCCAGTGTTGGAAAATGGGAACCCGAACTTGGTTCATTCACTCAAGCACTTCGCGGTTTACGTGTCGCAGTCGTCCCCGATTGGGGCGGAGCAGTTGTGTCGCCAGCAATGTGGGAAGTCTTAAGCGCGGAAGCCGATCAACTCATTGTCGAACACGGATGGAAGCGAATTGATCTTGACACATCAATTCCAAGCATGGGGGCGGCATGGAGCATCAGCGGAATGTTGTCAATCCATGCGCAACTCGGCGAGTTATGGCCAGATTGCGCCGATGTCTTGACACCCGAAATCCGCATGGGCTTAACCGCGACGATGGATCGTTATGGGCCAGAGTCTCGTGCCCGAATCGAAGCACGCCGCACTGCGCTGAACGAACGTATGGCCCAAATATTTGATCCGTTGAATGGCGTGGATCTAGTTCTCACCGCTTCTAACCCAGATATCGCGTTTGATGCAGAGGGTCCTCTTCCGTCAACATTTGGTGGCGTTCGCGCCGGTGCTGGAAATAACGGACGTTTGACTTTCCCTGCCAATCTGCACGGCAACCCCGCAATTTCTATTCCGGCTGGCTTCGTCGACGGTCTTCCTGTCGGCTTACAAGTTGTGTCGCGTCACTTCACCGAACAGTTGCTCCTCGATATCGCTCTGCATGTTGAACGCAATCGTCCTTGGCCTCTTGTCTCCCCCACGTGATGCGCGAATATCTACTATGAACAAAAATCCGAGTTCACACGGTCCACTTCACGGAATCAAAGTTCTTGACTTGTCGGTCATGATCTCTGGCCCCCTCGCTGCGATGATGCTGGCCGATCAGGGTGCCGACGTCATCAAGGTCGAGTCTCCAGGTATCGGTGACTTCATGCGCTACATCGGCTCAGCCAAAGGTGGAATGACCGGCATTTTCGTCAACAACAACCGCGGCAAGCGTTCACTCGTGGTCGACCTGAAAAGTGAACAAGGTGTCGCGGTTCTCAAAAAGCTTGCCGAAACTGCCGATGTAGTCATTCAAAACTTTCGACCCGGTGCGGTTGAACGACTCGGTATTGGTTACGAAGATCTCAAGGCAGTGAATCCGCAATTGATCTACGTGAGTATCAGCGGCTACGGACCTGATGGACCCAACAGTGGACATCGCGTCTATGACAATGTGATCCAAGCAGCATCGGGTCTCGCGAGTGTGCAAACCGATCCGCGCAATGGCGAGCCATCGTTGTTTCGAACTCTCTTGTGCGACAAAGTCACATCGCTCACCGCGGCTCAAGCAATTTCGTCAGCACTGTACGCCCGTGCTGCGGGCAACGCCGACGGTCAGCACATTGTTTTAGCAATGCTCGATGCCGCGGTTTCATTTATGTGGCCCGATTCGGGCATGGATGCCGTGTTGCTTGATGATGACGCGAACCGCACTCCGACGATTGGACAGAATTACGGCATCACGCGACTCAAAGATGGATTCGCTGCCGTCTCGGTTGTCAGCGATAGCGAATTCCGTGGACTATGCCAAACCTTTGGTCGCCCCGAACTTGCCGACGACGAACGTTTTGCAACAATGGCCGGACGCACGATGAATGCCTCAGAGTTGGTTCCTCTGATGACTGAACTCTCGGCCCAACAGCCCTCCGACGAATTTGTCAAGCGTGCTCAATCATTCGACGTTCCTGCCGCCTCGGTCGTGACGCTGGCTGATCTGCCACAACAGCCGCAAATTCGCAACAATCAGGTCTTCATCGAACGTGAGCACCCTGTTGCCGGTCGACTTCGCGAGCCTCGTCCAGCAGCGCGGTTTTCGGCAACTCCATCTCAGGCTGGCAGCCTCGCCCCCAGCCCAGGACAACACAGCGACGAAGTGGTCTCAGAAGTTGGGCTTGATGCTGCAGCATTGCGGGCAGCCGGAGTCATTTTTTAAATGTGATTCTCACGGTTTGATCGCTTCTTAACAATTTCCTGACAATTCAGAACCGTCCTCGTGCCGATGAAAGACGTGTTGAAAACACGACATTCACTGAGTAGGACCACCATGAAAAGACACGACCGAGGTTCAAGCCTCATTGAAGTCGTCATTGCCGTTGCCTTAATGGGCATCGTGGTCTCTGGTGTTCTCGGCGCCATGTGGTCAGCCATCCGAATGTCGTCTTTCTCAGACGATCAAGCCAAAGTTGAAGCGGTGCTCGGAAGCGCTGCGGATCGATTAGCAAATTACGCCTACATTCCTTGCCCGGCCAATAACACCAACGGCGGCTACCTCCCGATCATTCAGGCTGCCGCTGGAACCGTTGACTGGCCGACAAGTTCTGTCACGTTGACCGCTATGTATTTTTGGAACCCAACATCAACATCAACAGGCACCTGGCTGACGACCAATGGTTTGTCCGGAACTGAATGCAATGAAACTGCTTCATTGACAACTGCACGTACTTTGCAACGCATCACATTCATGGTGACATCGCCCTCTGGCTATTCGAAAACGTTAGAGGTGGTGAAAAGCAATGTGTTTCCACGTTCGATTTCGTAAGACCCATCAGCCAATGAGTCGCCGCGATCGCGGTATGACTCTGGTTGAACTACTTATCACTGTCACCATTCTTGGAATCATCATGACCAGCCTTTCGGCTGCGATGATTGTGATTCTCCGAACTGAACACCCCATCAAAGATCGCCTTTCCGAGTCAAAAGACATCACTTTTTTGCAGGCTTGGATTCCAAATGATCTTGCATCCGCAACAAGTCGCAATATTGACCCTCTCTACCAACCAACCGCCACTAAGAAATTGCCAGGCACCAACGTTCTCACACTGAATCGCGCTGATATTTCAGAAAGCGGCACCACTACCAACTACGTCGTTTCGTATCGCTATGTTCAGGTCAACGATGAATGGCAGTTGCAGCGCTATGAAATTCGCAATGTCGGACTGACTACTCAAGTTGTTACTCAAGTAGGTGTGGCGCACCAACTCGCCGCTCCTCCATCGACTTGGAATCCAACCCAATCCCCCATTCATGCAGTCACCGTGACTTCTCGCAATCAAGTCGTCCTGCGACCGATCGGCGAAGACGTCCAAGTTGTTTTTGGAAGTGGCGAAGAATTCACAACAGGTGGTGCAGGGCTTTCATCACAAGATCAATTACCAACCGATTACACGGGTGGAATTATTGATCCATCTGCACCGCCAACCCGTTGTGGAGGAACCGTCACAGTTGTCCTTGACACTTCAAGTTCTATTCCCTCCCAAGGTGGCGCAACATCGCTCGTTAATGCAGCACTCGGATTTATCGATGCTTTTTCGGGAACGCCGACATATTTGCGCATTGTGGGATTCGATGTTTCTGCATATTCGTACTACCCGACCACCGCAGGCCAGTACGTCAACATTCTCAATCCTTCAACCGAACTCACTGCAATGCGAACAAAGGTTGATAACCAAGACCTAGCCACTGCCCGGTGGGGATCAGGTACAAACTGGGAAGACGGCTTATGGCAAGCATTTCGCACTACTGCTGGCACCGCATTCTCGCAATTACCTGAGCTCGTCGTCTTTATTTCAGACGGCGAACCCAACCGCAACCGGACGAACACTCCCAATGACGGCGATGCGCGATTCAATACGACCGATCTGTCTCGAGCGGTCACTGCAGCCAACTACGGCCGTGGCACTGGCGCCCGCATTGTCGGCATCTTGGTTGGCAACGATGCCAGCACAACTAACCAAGATCGCATGAAGTCAGTAGTCGGCAATGTGGTCTGGAACGGAACTGGGCCATCAAGTCCCGGTAACGCTGCCGCAGCAGATTTTTTCTTGCCTGCGAACTCCGCTTCATTTGCCCAATTGGGAAATGTGTTGCGTTCGATTAGTGCCGCAGTTTGTGGTGGCACCGTCACGGTACAAAAGCGGATTGAACAAGCGGGTGTACTTTCTGAGGCAACTGGCACTTGGTCATACACGACAGATGTTGGCGTGCGTGCCCTCAATACTTTGCAGTCATCTTCGGCAACATTCGATTACACCTTTCCCAGCGGGACGACAACACGAACAGTCCAGATCACTGAGACTCCAAAGTCTGGATACACCTTTGTTCGAGCCGAGTGTTCTTCTGCGGGAACAGCCCTGCCAGCTAGTCGCCTGCGAAGCCCAACTGATGGCTCACCAGGAGTCGTCATCACTTTGACTCCCGATGAAGCAGTTTCGTGCTTGATGGTGTCGCGGCCGTCATGACAAACGTTCCTACTTTCCGCAAAGAACTCTCCGAGCGCGATCAAGGTTCGGCACTTTTGCTTGTGCTGATCTTGATGGTTGTTGGCAGCGTGATCGCGATCGGATTACTAACTTTCACACGAGTCTTGCTTGATACGCGACCTGCGCTGCACGAGCAGAACTCAGCGGCCGAAGCCGTGAAGTCCGGAACCCGAATGGCAATTACATTGCAGCGCGATTTCGGGCCATCTGCATGCTTCGCTGCTTCGGCAAACTGGTCGATCAATGGATACAACGTCAACTCAACATGTACCACTGTCACAAGTTATACCTCGGGTGCAAATCGCTACGGCACAATCACCACGCTGAATTCGGGAACTACTACAAACATCACAACACCATCATGGGCTGGCGCAATCACGACAGCTTTGAGCGGGAACATTTTGATCAATGCTGGCACCGCAACAGCTCCTCTCAGTAGCAACTTCACCAATGATGGATCGACTAGTTGGACCAGCATCGCAAAACAATGGTGGCAATTGGCCGGAGATAATCCCACTGGGTCAGTTTGGAACTACCCACAACTTCCACAAATTCCTAGTTTTGAACGACCAGGATCACAGGCTTCGATAGGCACTTGTTCGTTGTATTTTCCTGGTCGCTATCTCGGCACCACGGCGCTCACGCTCACGAGCGGAACACATTACTTTGCTTCGGGCATTTATTACTTTGAACGACCGCTCATCATTACTGGCGGCGCACAGGTGGTCTTTGGTGAAGGAAGTTATGGCGGATGTGCCGTAGATGCTCAGGCGGCCTATGCCTCAACTGCTCCTAAAAGTCATGAGATCACTGGAAAAGGCGCAACTTTGCTTTTGGGAAGTGGCGCAACGCTGACTGTTCAAGAATCATCGGTGCGTTTTAATCGGCGTGTCTCAACTTCGACAACACGTGGCAGTGAAGGTGTTTCCATTCGAACGGTGAACTTTGGTCAGAGTAATACCGCTGTGGTTATTCCTGCCGACACTGTCTTGCTACCTGATGGAACAACGACCGCTGTTGCGAGCCACTCAATTATTCCTGTTGCAAATGCCACGCCAGTTTCATATGTTTCATCAACGCTCGCCCCGAGCACAACGTGGGGTGTTGATGTCCGACTCAATGGAACAGTGTCAACGACAAACCGTTTTCTTGTCGACGGCTATATCTTCGTCCCGAATACTGGCGTACGCGCAACAGGCACAACCACCACATACGAATTTGGCATGTCCGGAGGAGTTGTCGCGGCCAAATTTCAACTCGCCTTGTCACTTGCTCCAACCCAAGGAATTTCTTCATACAAAGTCGGCGTAATTAGTCAAACCGTTCAACGAAAGGTTCGGCTCGCAGTATCAACGACCGGCGGCGTGCGACATGCAGTCTCTACGGCAATCATCGAAGTGCACGCTGACAAAAGTTACGCCATCAATTCGTGGGTCGTTGATCCGTAATTGCTTTGAATTATTGAACTAGCCAGCAAGTACTGCGCGGGCGACAAGATCGGTTCCGAACGCAGTCAAAATTGCGAGGTACATCAATCCGGTTGCTGCCATCACGGCTGAATACGCGCGTTCTTGAAGGGCCTTCAACGTCACGACGCTTAAAACTCCGGTGGTGATTGCGCAGGCCGCCCAAAACCAACCCAATTGTCCGCTCCAACCATCATCAACTGTCCCTGAAAAGACACTGAACATTCCTGTCGGAATCAACATCACGATCACTTCAAGTGGCCAAATAACTAGAAACGTACGCACGATGTCATTGACATGGCGCCGTGGAAGTCCTGGCTGAACGAGGTACCAATGACCAAGCAACATGGCATCGGATACAAAACCTAAAAAGGCCGCGCCAACAACTGTCCGAATAATGGCGACAGCATCGTTGCCACCATCAGAAACTCCGGCAGCAATTAACGCAATGAGTCCTGTAGCTACGGGTAACAAATCAATGAGCGGTTCAAATTCTTTGCCGCTGCCTACTTCTTTTCCAGAATCGTCACGCTCAATACCCGTCATTTCGGCAACCCGTTGTGATCGTCGGTCATGCTCACCGACATAGCCGCTCACTCCAGCCTTGCGCCGACTAATGCTTTGACCCAGACCAAGTGCAATTGCAATCGCCACACCGACAGCTCCGATGTCACGAATCGTTTCTGCAGATGATGAAGAAGCCGAGGCGAATCCGATGTAGGCCGCCGCCGCAGCCATCAACACGTAAGTCCCGCGCAACAACCACCCATAACCCAATCCAACTTCGCGATGGCGGGTTGTATACCAACACCCCAACATTCCGCCGACTGCCCATTGCAGAAGGACCGTGGAGGCATCAAGTTCAATCACGATCTTTACGCTACGAGACCAAGGTGCTCAGAAAACAATTTCTGTTCAGGTTTCAATAGTCATTTGACTCTAGGCTTCTAGCGTGAATTCGCATCGACTCGTCAAGTTGCTCGCTAGTGCCAGTATTGGTGCTCTCGTGCTGAGCGGTTGTTTTACTGGCGAACGACCAACCTTGATGCCCGAAGAAACCGTTCCTGCGGTCTCCGATACCGCCATTCAAGAAGTCATCGCCATTTTGAATTCGACTCCCATCGCCAATTTCACTGTCGCCTACGAGGTTGTCACCAAATTCGGCGACCTTCACACCGCCGCAACTCTCGCGTTTGACCCCTCATTCGGGACGAGCATCACGATTGCCGAAGTTCGATACATCTACTCAGTCAATGGCACCACCTTGACGTGCTCAACGATTACCTCCGATTGCGCACCTGGCATCGATGAATCGCGAGTGTCTGACCGCCAACTAGTTTCAACGATTTTTAAGAAAGCAGCCATTGAACGTATGCAACAAGATGCACGAGTGGCAGTCGGTTCTGCCGTTGCTTCATCGGAAGTCATAGTTGACAACAACGCAACGTGTAGCGCCATCCCCGTGGTTGATAGCAACGGCGCCACCCAATCAAAGACCTATTGCGCTTTCAACGATCTCGGAGTTGTGGCTTCAATGGACACCGCCGATCTTGCAATCACGGCACTCTCTTTTACGGCGACAACAACAGCCGATCAATTCGGGGCATAAAGCAACTACTCGGTGGGATCACCAAAGGTGCTGCGATTCATTGAGCGCGTCGAGAGATTTTTTACTTCAACGAATTGACGAGGTTGTGGTGAGTGAATCACTGCTTCACCAACACCGAGCCACATCATGACGTGACCGGGATAACGCAGCAGGTCTCCGGCTTGAGCAGTTTCTTGCGTGCGAGGATCGGCCGCACGAATTTGGCGGGTCGAGTTATGCGGAAGGTTGAATCCGGCTTGTCCCCAAGCAAACGATGTCAGACCCGAGCAATCGAACCCGACTCCTGGCTTCATGGCAAATCGCTTATAGGGAACGCCCACCTGAGTCAACGCTGCGAGTAACGCCGTTTGATGACTAATGTCCGAGTCGGCCCACGCTGCTTCTAACTCTTTGGGGTCAAGGGTCAGTCGGTCAGCAACTAGTTCGGCGGTCGCCCGACGCAAACGAATAAAAGAAATACTTGTTCCGGGCGTGCCTTCAAACCGAACGAGATCGTCACGTAGTTGCTCGAGAGCTCGATTGGCCGAAAGTGCCAGCGGATCGATGTCAGGAATGACGACTGACATGCCCACAACTGATTGGGCCGACGCAACTGACGTCGTCGAAACAAAAGAGACGACACAAAGAACCACGCTCACGACGGCGATGAATCGACGCCCAAAATTATTCGTATGTGAATCGTTCATATCTCATCTCGAATCAAGTACCCGAAGGATTTTTGACACGATATCGCAACACAACTGTCATATTTGTTGCGTCCCTGTCATATTTGAGCCTAAAAATCGGCAATTTCATGACAAAAGTGCTGGTCATGAGGCAAGATAGCGACGTGGATATTTCCTCAGAGCATGGGTCACAGACCCCTCCAACTGACAACGTGGCCATCCTTTTGGCCGCTGGCGCTGGTTCGAGATTTTTGGGTTCTGAGCACAAACTTCTCGTGACTTTGCCCCAATCAGGAGGCGCGAGCATTTTCGAGATGTCGCTGCAACAAGTGCTCGGGGCCGGCTTCGCTCACATTGTCGTCGTCACTGGGGCCGCCAATATTCCCCCGACCAAACTCGCCCATCCCAATGTCACCGTCGTCCACAACAACCGTTGGGCCGATGGACAAAGTGGTTCGGTTGTCATGGGGATTCACGAGGCCCAGCGCCTGAAGGCCAGCGCTGTCGTCATCGGACTCGCCGACCAACCCTTCGTGACCGCCGAGGCCTGGCGACGCGTTGCCAATGCCACGACTCCAATTGCCGTGGCTACATATGGTGGACGGAACGGAAATCCGGTGCGACTTCACGAATCAATGTGGCCTCTGTTACCAAATTCTGGTGACTCTGGAGCCCGAGATCTAATCCGCCTGCGTCCCGAGCTCGTTTCGCAAGTAGATTGCCCTGGTTCCGCGGCCGACATCGACACGCAGGAGGACCTTGCGCAATGGACCTAAACCACACTTTCACCGTCAACCAACCCATCGCCGAAACGTGGGTTGTTCTCACCGACCTCGAGCGCATCGCTCCATGTTTGGCTGGTGCCGAACTGCATGAAGTTCATGGCGATGTCTTCAAAGGCGGAGTCAAAATCAAGGTTGGGCCAATCGTTGCCCAATTCAAAGGTGAAGCTCAATTTGTTGAACTCGATGCGGTGAACTTTCGCGCTCACCTCAAAGCATCTGGTCGTGACATCGGCGGCAAAGGCAACGCTTCGGCAACGATCACTGCCCAACTCACTGCGATCACCCCAACAAGTACCTCAGTCAACGTCGTCACCGATCTTGCGATTACCGGCAAGGTGGCGCAGTTCGGACGCGGTGCGCTCGCTGACATCAGCGAAAAACTCATCGCACAATTCGCCGACAACTTGAATGCACTCATTGACCGCGAAGGCGGTGCACCTGCTCCATCAGCGAGCGCACCAGTTGCTGGTTCTTCATCGACCAAAACCCCAACAACAGGTCAAGTCACTGATGCATCAGCGGACGAACCAAAGATTCGCAAAATTGAAGGACCCGCTGCTGAACCATTGAACCTGCAGTCAGTTGCTGGTGGCGCAATGTTGAAGCGACTTCTTCCCATTGCTGGAGCAATCTTGGGCATCCTGTTGTTCATCGTGCGCCCGTTCCGCCGCCGTCGCAATCGCGAGAGTTGAACAACGACTTCGTTGCCAGTCCTCACGATCGCGAGATAGTTACCCAACTTCTCGGACGCGAGCCCAGCGGTTTATTTGCTGTTGTCGTTCGTGACAACAATGGAGTTCCTGTTGTTATCAAGAATGCGCCATTCCTCGCCGACGGGACACCAATGCCGACCTTGTATTGGCTTTGCTCCCCCGAAGCACTAGTTGCAGTCAGTCGTCTTGAAGCAGCGGGAGGCGTTAACGAAGCAGAAGCCGAAGTTGATGCGACCGCACTAGAAAATGCTCACCGGGAATATCAGGCCGAACGTGACGCCTATATCCCTCTTGATCATGTTGGTCCACGACCCTCGGGTGGTGTTGCTGGCACTCGTATCGGAGTGAAGTGTCTACATGCTCACTACGCATGGCACCTCGCTGGCGGAAATGATCCAGTTGGTCGTTGGGTTGCCGAGCGATTCGCGAAACACGATTACGTCCCAACAATTGGCAATTCGCAATTCGGCAAAGTTGCCGCGATTGATATCGGAACCAATTCGACCAACTTGTTGATCGTTGATCGCAATGGACGAACTCTTGAACGTCAAGTAACTGTCACTCGACTCGGACAAGGCGTTGATCAAACTCGCAATCTGTTACCTGAAGCGATCGAACGAACAATCAATTGTCTCTCGATGTATCGCTCTCTGCTTGATCAACATGATTCACCTCAGTTACGAATCATCGCATCAAGCGCATCACGCGATGCACTGAACCGTGAAGAGTTCTTTGACCAAGCAGAAAAAGTCTTGGGAGTTCGACCAGAACTTGTCAGTGGCGAAACGGAAGCACGTTTGGCGTACCTCGGTTGCACTTCACGAATTGCAACCGACCCCAATGGCCACCTCATCGTTGATATCGGCGGCGGTTCAACCGAACTCATCATGGGAACCACTCAGCTTTCGCATGCGTACAGCATTGATGTTGGGGCAGTCAGAATGACCGAACGACACTTGCGTCATGATCCTCCTCTACCAGAAGAACTATTGAACGCCATTGGC
>CAEZYH010000009.1_pt1 | contig 34696 bp, 39 predicted proteins | sample 7265461 | NCBI WGS metagenome assembly CAEZYH01 (sample SAMEA6813929, study PRJEB35770) | freshwater metagenome | biome: Freshwater; feature: Freshwater reservoir; material: water | place: Czech Republic | collected 2017-04-14 | depth 30m m | reverse complement strand
TCGGCTTTGACAACATCTCCGGGCTTTGATCCCTGCGATAAGAGGGTTCCGTCAAGAACTCCCTTGGGTTCGCGGGCCCCTGCGGCGCGCCAGGTCCAGGACCCATCGGGGCGTGAACTTGTTAACTCGATTTCAATCCTGCGGGACATGGTTGCCAACCCTATCGGGATCGCCTAGCGGTGCGTTCATGTCCGCATGAACTGAGGGAGTGCTGGTAATTTCACCAAGTGCCGATTTATGCCCTGGGGGACCGCACCCCAACGATTCATCCCGATGCCTATGTTCATCCCGAAGCCGTCGTTATCGGTTCGGTCACGATTGGGGCACATAGTTCGATCTGGCCCGGAGCAGTTTTGCGCGGCGATGATGGCGCCATCATCATTGGCGAACGTACATCAATTCAAGATGGTTCGGTGCTACACACCACACATGTTTTTCCAACTGTCGTGGGCAACGATTGCGTGATCGGACACATCGTGCACCTTGAAGGTTGCACGATCGAAGATGGTTGTTTGATTGGGAACGGCGCAATTGTGTTGCACCGTGTGATCGTTCGATCGGGCGCCGTGGTCGGGGCTAACTCGGTTGTCTTGAATGGTTTAGAAGTACCAAGTGGTGCGTTGGCGGTTGGCGCACCAGCAGTGATCAAACTTGATAAAGCGCGGGCAGCCGAGATACAACTGGGTGCAGCGTCGTATGTTGCTCGCGCCAAGTTATATAAAGAAAAACTTCGTCGGCTTGATTAATCAATTGACTTTTTCGTCATGACACTTTCTGTCGTTGTTCGTACTACCCCAACCGAAGTTGAATTTGTCAGCGATCTGTTGTGGTCCTTGGGCGTTGTCGCTATCGAAGAACATTGGGACCCAGACGGAATTGTTCGACTGCAAACATCGCTCGGTGACGACATCGAAGTTGTTGAGCAAGCTATGAAGTCGTTGCCAGTTGAATTGGATTGGTCGACGACAACCGTGAATGATGCGGTGGCTAACAAATGGCGAGAATTTGCTCAACCAACAATGATCGGCGAGCGAATTGTGATTGCTCCGGTGTGGTGTGACGATCGAGAAGTTGCTGAAGTAGTCGCTTCTTTGGCACATCCTGATCAAGCCATTGTGATTCCGATTGAACCCGCAAGCACCTTTGGTATGGGCGACCATCCCACAACAATGAGCAGTTTGCTTTTGATCGAAAAGTACGTAAAACGTGGCGATGTTGTCATTGATGTCGGCTGTGGGAGCGGAGTTCTCGGAATTGGCGCCTTGCGACTTGGAGCGGTTCAAGCAATCGGAATGGATATCAATCCTTCGTGCGTCGCGGTATCGCAAGAGAATGCTCGGCTGAACCGAGTTGACGATCAATGGTCAGTGACGACAGAACCGCTTGCTGTGATCGGTATACCAGCAGACATCGTGGTAGCAAATATTTTGGCACCAGCGCTCATTGAACTCAGCAGTGAATTGAAACGCCTCACGAAACTCGATGGTTTGTTGGTGATCAGCGGGGTTTTATCTGAGCATTACGAGCATGTGGCGCAAGCACTGAAGCCTCTTCAAGAATGTGATCGAATTGAATGTGGCGGATGGGCTGCCGTGGCTTTTCGAAGTCAATGATTTTCAATTAATTGACGAGAGCGTCAATGTCGTGTTGGGTGGGCAACGATGGGACTGCACCTTTTTTTGTTGCCGCAAGAGCACCAGCAGCCGAAGCTCGTCGTGCTGCTGTCGTGATGTCGGCTCCGTGGGCAAGGGCGGTCGCTAAGGCGCCACAGGCGGCATCACCAGCACCAGTTGTGTCGATGGCCCGCACAGCGAATGGAGGAATTTGCAATTCTCCATCTTTGGTGACGATTTTGATGCCGCGGGCACCAAGCGTAATGACGACAATTGATACGCCAGATTCGAGAAGAGAAGACGCTCCACCAAGTAACGCGACTTCATGTTGATTGGGCATGATCACGTCGCAGAGCTGCAGTACTGAACGATTGAGTTTCGTTGCTGGAGCCGGGTTGAGAATCGTGCGCGCTCCTCCGACTTTGGCGATCGCGAGGGCGGCCTCAACTGCATCAATCGGAACTTCTAATTGACAGAGCAAAACACCGGCCCGGCTGATCACATCGCGATGGGCGTCAACGACGCTGATTGACAACCCGGTATTTGCGCCAGGCACCACGACAATTGAATTTTCGCCTTGTTCATCGACAGAAATCAGTGCACGACCTGTCGGGCCGGCGTGGTCGGTGACATAGGCGGCAATTCCCTCAGATGTCATCAGGCGGTGCAAGGTTTCACCAGCGTCATCGGTGCCAAGACACGTGATGAATGCGGTGTCGGCTCCAGCCCGTCGGCACGCAACAGATTGATTCAGTCCTTTGCCACCGGCGTGTTCTGCGTAATTGGAGCCAAGAACTGTTTCACCAGGAGAGGGGAGGCGTTCGACCGTGGCGACGAGGTCGAGATTGCTACTTCCGAGAACGACAACTTCGTATGAGTGCGAACCGTTGGCCATGTCTCTAGTGAATCACGCCGTATGGAGACAAACACTGCGCTGATTGCCCGCGCCAAATTGTCCTAGGCCATTTCGTCATGACGAAATGGCCCGCAGGAGTGGAGTCAGATCAAGACGGTCGATTGCGGGCAAATATGAACGTGCGGCGTTACTTCGGAATTTGGTGCACAGATCTGGTCGAAAGAATCGAGCACCCTCACGTACGACGTAATTCAAAATAAAAAATCGGTAAGCCTCGGGAAGGAATCGAATATCAGATTCGGTCAGAGGGAAAACCTCGTGATAGGCGCGGATGAATTCAACGAACTCTGGTTCAACCAAAGTGTGAGGGGAGTAGGACCACTGGGTCTGATCACCTGTCGATGATGAAACGCGAGATAAAAAATAAAAGTCGAGGAGGCGCGACTCGACGCGGAACCAGTCGTAGTCCCAACGCGAAAATAACGTAAACGGTTGTGCTGATGAATCGTGATTATCAACCGAGAAATTTCCCAGATTCCAATCAACCAAAATGGGAATGCGCTTCCAAGAGTCGTAACGGATGTTTTCAAGTTCGATCAAAAAGTCGTGAGTGTGTTTGTGCAAAACGCCAATGTGTTCGGGAGGGAGAGAAAAATTCTTAGGAGCGAAAGGACTAGATAGCAGATCCAGGAGATGGATGGCATCAGATTTGATGCTGTTAGATGTCGCTGGAATATCGGTCGCGATCGAATCGCAGACGAGATGAAATTGGGCAATCTCTCGAGCCAAGCATGTGGACTGTTCTCGATTGAGTTGTGGCGGAAGCATGTCGCGCTTGTTTGCTTCGCCGTAAAAGGCCACCCACAAATTCCCGTCGTAGTAGGTGAACGGCCGGTTGGCTTTCTCTAAAACCGGAGCCAGAAAATGTTCAAAGCGAGTTCCCTGAATTAATTGGGTGCAACGAAACAGACGGTCGTGGTCTTCAGCAAAGAGAAAATATGACCCGTAATTTGAAACTTTGGCGAAAACACGGGTTCCGTCGCTGAGATGAAGACGGAAAACAGAATTGGTTGAGACATTGGGACTGGTGTCATCAATTCCGATGATCGAACGCTCGTCACCGAAATCTGACCATGCCGCATCAAGGGCTTGGCGATACCCGACATGACTCATGGTTGCATTGTCTCACCTGTGGCAAGACCGCGCGGTGCAGCGTGAAAAACCTGTTCAGCTGGCGTTGGCACGAATGCCGATGGGTGCAATGAGGCGGAAGCCGGCCTCGTGGCGTTCGTCTTCGCTTTCGCCGCCCCATAAGCCGTACTCATGGTTGTCGCGACCAAAGTCGCGACAGACGTCTTGGACGTTGCAACCAGAGCAGACGCTACGAGCCAAAGCTTCGCGACGTTCGCGAGCCTGAGGCCTTTCGGCGGTAGTGGGGAAGAAGAGATGGGTCATGCCTCGGCACGCTCCGGTATCCATCCACGCGTCGTCCGTCTGTTGACGGGTAATGATGATTTCTACAGCTGCCACACGACCCCCTGGTGGTGAAAACTTGCAAATTCTCTGTTTTTAAGGAAATTCCCCGTGTTGTCGGCAGATCACGCCACTGACAACGAGACGACTCTAGATGTAATTAACCGTTGAGTCAAAAAAATTGTGGGAGGAAAAAACCTCTCAACCTACAAAATGGCCGATGCCCGCGACGAATTGGTCGATATCGGCCAACTCGGTATCCCAGGCGGTCATCCAGCGCACCTGCTGGTGGTGGGAGTCCCAATCGTAGAAAAATGACCAATCCCGTAAAGCCTCAATGTGCGCTGCCGGCAGAACGGGGAAGATGCTGTTGACCTCGGGCGCCCCATCAAGTGTGACGCCGGCCAATCCGACGGTCTGCCCGTACAGGAGGGTCGCCATCTCATTGGCATGACGAGCGTTTTTGATCCAGAGGTCATCGGTGAGGAGCGCGGAAAACTGTGCCGAGATGTAACGCACTTTTGAAGGAAGTTGAGTGACTTGCTTGCGGACATAAGGAGCGCTGCGAGCCAGTTCAGGATCGAGATAAATCACCGCTTCGCCATACATCATCCCGTTCTTTGCGCCGCCGAATGAAATGACGTCAACGCCCGCATCAACCGTGAAAGATTTCAAAGCCTGTTGAGTTCCACCTAAAGCTGCTGTCGCATTCGCGATACGCGCACCATCGAGGTGAACTTTCATTCCCATTGAATGGGCCGCATCACAAAGTGCGCCAATTTCATTGGGTGTATACATCGTTCCCCACTCGGTGCTTTGCGTCAGCGATAACACACTTGGTTGCACATGATGAACGACCCCAATCAAATGTTGCAGATTTAAGACTTGGTCGGGAGTGATTTTTCCTTGAGTGGTCGGAACGTCAATGAGCTTTGCTCCGAGGATTCGCTCTGGTGCACCGGTCTCGTCGACGTTGATATGAGAAGCATCGCTACATACAACTGCCCCCGCAGGGGAGAGGAGTGTCGCTAGTGCGAGCACATTGGCGCCTGTTCCATTCCACACCATCAGGGTTGACACTTGTTGTCCAAAAAGTTCGTTGAATGCTTCTTCGGCGCTGGCGGTCCAAGGGTCGTCGCCGTAGGCAACTGCATGCCCGCGATTGGCACGTTCAAGAGATTCAAGAATCAGCGGATGAACCGCTGCGTTGTTGTCACTCGCAAAGCGACGTTCGGGTGCTGGCGGAATGCCCGACGATGTATTCATGCTGTGAGTCTGTCGCTTCCAGAATTAAATCCGACTCATTCACCCAAAATCATCGACGCGTATGAAAGTATTTCGTCATGACGAAATCAACCACAGGGGTACGGGTGCGGGCCGAGAGTGGTCCGCGATGCCGTTGGTGTCGCCGAGTGTTGCCCGAGCAAAAGGGCGCCGGTCGAAAAAGGGTTTTCTGCAGTCAGGCTTGTCGTCAATGGGATTGGGTTGGCCGCCAACGGGCCCGCGAACTCAAATTGAGCGAAGACGAATTAGTTGTTGCCCGGCAAGAAATTGATTCGTTGTACGACGATCTGTATGTCTTGGCGTGTGCAGTTGATGACACCGAACGTGAAATGAAAGCTTGCAAACCAACAGTCACGAGTTTGAAAGAAGCCATGGAATGGATCATGGATGCGGCACGACCTTTGCGGGATCGAACGTTGACGCCTTCAGCTCAGCCTGAGTAATAGCGCCCATAATACCCGTTATGACACTTTGATCTAGAACGAATGTCAATTCGTTTTCAGATCACAAAAAGCCTGCTCCTACTGCGGTTTGAGAGCTCGTGCTGATTCAGCGAACGTCAATGAGATCAACAACAAAAATCAAAGTTTCGTTGCCTTTGATGACGCCGCCAGCGCCACGGCTGCCGTAACCAAGTTCGGGCGGAATCGTTAACTGACGACGTCCGCCAACCTTCATGCCGGCAACGCCTTGATCCCAGCCGCCAATGACTTCACTGGCGCCGAGTTTGAAACTGAATGTCTCCATACGGTCCCAGGAGGCATCAAATTCGCGACCGGTGCTCCAGGCCACGCCGACGTAATGCATGACGGGCCGACAACCAGCAGTTGCCTCTTTGCCGTCGCCAGTCACGATGTCGTCGATAACCAACGTTGTGGGCGGGTCCCCTGCGGGAACTGTGATGACGGGTTTACCGGCGTGTGTGGACATTGTTTGATCTTAGGTGACGGTCTTAGGCGATCGCCGAATTTTTGGGGCGCATATAGGTGCCCTGAGCGACCGCTACGGGCTTCGACTCGTCATCGGTATACGCAATGACACTTCCGACGATCGAGCGCGTTCCGAGGCTGTCAAGTCGTGCTCGCGCCCGAATCACCTCTCCCCTTGCGGGGCGTAGGAAACGAATCGACATTTCGCTTGTCAAGGTCATGGGCTCCATGCCAATTGCCGATAATGACGCGTAGAACAACGCCGCATCACAAATGCTGAAGACAGTTGGACCGCTAATGATTTTCCCGGGCCGTAACGAGGCCGTGCTTGGGTACATCACTGCGACGGCCATCCCGAAAGCCATTTCTTCGCAGGCGTTCTGATTACCACCAAACTCTCCCCCGATGAAGGCGTTGATTTCATCGACGGACACAAGAGATGCTTTTGATTCGGGCGCTTTTGATTCAGGCATGGTTGACACCGTAGTCACACAAGTTGCCTACAGTGCGAGTTATGGATTCACGCGCTCAAGAAGTCTTGGCACAAGTTGCAGAGATCGGGCAATCTGATCTTCGTTGGAAAGACGGACGAGCTTTCTCGTTGGCGTACTACGCCGGACCCGAAGTTCAAGAAGTTGCCGATCGTGCCTATGCAATGTATGGATCGACGAACGGATTAAACGCTGATGCGTTTCCGAGTTTAAAAAAGTTTCAAGCAGAGGTTGTGTCAACGGTTAATCGTTGGGTCCATGGTGACGAACAGTCAGCCGGCTTTATGACGAGCGGTGGTACCGAAAGTATTTTGCTGGCGGTCAAAGCGGCGCGCGAACGGGGTCGTCGTGAGTTTGGTATCACTCAACCAAATGTCGTTCTGCCCACTTCTGCACACGCGGCATTTGAAAAGGCTTGCTACTACTTTGGTCTTGAAAGTCGCCGAGTTGCAGTATTAGCGGATTGGCGAGCCGATGTTGACGCGATGCAACAAGCCACTGATGAGAACACAGTTTTGGTCGTGGGTTCTGCACCGCAGTATCCCCAAGGAGTTGTTGATCCGATTGTCGACATTGCCGCAATTGCCCGTCAACGAAATATCAACTGTCATGTTGATGCATGTATGGGCGGAGTGACACTGACATTTTTAGAACAACTTGGCGAGCCAATTCCGTTATGGGACTTTCGAGTTGACGGAGTAACGAGCATTTCTGTTGATCTACATAAATACGGCTACACCGCAAAAGGCGCTTCAGTTATTTTGCACCGCGATCGAAAATTGCGTTCGTACCAAACATTCATGACCGACAATTGGCTCGGTGGTTTGTATGGTTCGTCCGGAGTTCTGGGTACCAAAAGTGGCGGCCCGATGGCTGCGGCCTGGGCGGTGATGAATTACCTCGGAGACGATGGCTATCGGCAACTCACACAGTCGGCTCGAGCGACGACCCGGCAATTGGCTGATGCGATTCAAACAATCGACGGTCTGCAACTACGGGCCTACCCCGATAGCACGCTGTTGTCGTTCGGGGCACAAGGCTTTGATGTTTTCGCAGTCGCCGACGAATTGGCTTTGCACGGTTGGTATGTCGACCGGCAAGCCCCTCCCGATTCATTGCATTGCACAGTCAATGCAGTGCACCATCAAGTCATTGATGAATTCATTGTTGATCTAGGTCATGCCGTCACCAAGGTTCGCGATGCAGGCTCAACTGGCACGGCGGGTGCGTACGGCACGATTGAATGAAGTTGGGTGTGTTAGTACTTTGACATGAGTCTGCGCTTCGGAATCTTCATGCCACCCATGCACAAGACGGGTGTCAATCCCACCCTCGCTTTACAACGAGATCTCAAACTTCTTGAACACCTTGATGAACTTGGTTATCACGAAGCCTGGATCGGCGAACACCATTCGGCCGGATCTGAACTCATTGCTTCTCCTGAAGTGATGATTGCCGCTGCTGCCGAGCGAACCAAGTACATCAAGCTCGGTACCGGAGTGAACTCGCTCCCCTACCACCACCCGTTCATGTTGGCTGATCGCATTGTGATGCTTGACCACCTCACGCGTGGTCGCATGATGTTTGGTGCTGGCCCCGGACAGTTGACATCGGATGCTCATATGTTGGGCATTGATCCGATGACCCAGCGTCCTCGTATGGAGCAGTCGCTCGATGTGATGATGCGTTTGTTCCGTGGCGAAACTGTCACCGAGCAAACTGACTGGTACACCTGCAATGAAGCAGTGTTGCAAATCAAGCCGTACAGCAATTTTGATATCGCTGTCGCGTCGTCAGTTTCGCCGTCTGGTTCAAAGTTGGCCGGTAAGTACGGAGTTGGATTGATTTCGATCGCTGCGACCGAACCAGCAGCGTTTCAGATGCTCGATTACAACCTCAAAGTCTGGGAAGACGAAGCGCAACGCCATGGTCATGTTGTCGATCGTTCGAAAGCTCGACTCATGGGTCCGATGCATATTGCTGAGACCATGGAGAAGGCGCGCGAGAATTGTCGTTACGGACTGCAATGGATTTGGGACTATCTCGGTCACATCATTCCGTTGGGTGATCCCAATGGTCCTCCCCCACCCACTGATATCGATGACTTCATCGATCAAGCGAATGAATCAGGTCGCATGGTGATTGGTACTCCCGACATGGCGATTGCGCAGATCGAGCGATTGCAAGAAAAGACCGGCGGATTTGGTTGCTACCTCTTCATGGGTGCCGACATGGCCGACTGGCATCAGACCTTGCGTAGTTATGAACTGTTCGCCGAGCAAGTGATGCCGCACTTCACTGGACAACTCGCTGGTCCGCAGGCCAGTTACGACAAGATTATTGGTGCTGGTAGTCGTTGGGTTGATGCGACACTCGGTGCGCAACTCACAGCTATCGCTGATTACGAAGAACTCAAGGCAAAACGCTCTTGAATTTTCGCGAGTAGTTACGAATTAATGGCTGATGAGGTCGTTGACTTCTGACACCAAAGCAATGAGTTCGTTCTGTTCACTCTCGGGCAAGACGTCAAGGTGCCGTGCCATCAGTACATTCGTGAGTTCTTCAGCTGACGCAAAAGCCGCATGTAAAGAATCTGCATTGGGGAAATCACCTTCCCAGCCAAAACGTTTTGCTTGAGCTTCACCAGTTGATCCAGGATTGACGAGCAAAGCTTCAAGTGGAGCGATGCCGTGCGCAACGATCGCCACAATATGCACGCTCCCCCGAAGTTCGCGCAAGACGTGTAGCAGTTGATAGCAGCGACCAAGTGCGTCATCGACGCGGGCTTGTGTTTGCCAACCAGCGAAAAGTGCAAGTCCAGTTGGATCAGCATGATCAACGATTTTTGCGAGAAGTTCGGCAAGCCTTTCAGCGTGAGCAAATGCGCCTAGTCGTTGGCGTCCCCATTCGGCACACGCCAGTGCATAGCGATCGGAGGCTTTGCGGGCACCTTCGACTACGACCCCGGCCTCCCATAAAGAACGCACGAGACTCGGGGCAAAAAATGCGAACGCAGAAACAACAACTGATGCGTCAACATCGCCGAGAACCCCTCCCCTACCGACCACGTAGTAAGAGAAACCTCCGGGATATCCCGCGGCCTTACCTGGACTCAAGGTGTCGGGGTGCAACATGAATGCACCACCAACTGCCCCGACTGGTGCGGCTATCGCACGAGCAGTCGCGAGTGAATGGGTTTGGCTTGAGTTTGACCCGTTTGGGTTGGACGCGGTGATGATCGGCACATCAGAAACCTACTGCCCTGTCGTTGCTTGCCGTGCCGACGAACTATGGTCAAGTTGTCGTTAACCCCGACCGGGAGAGTTACGGTGCCGCCAGCATCGCAACGCCGAAGGAGCAACCTCCCCGGAATCTCTCAGGCAAACGGACCGGACGGGTGAGACAACGCTGGAAAATTGACGTGTTCGCACGCCATACCGAAGGGGAAAGTTCAACCTTGTGTTGGATGAAGCTCTCAGGTCCACTTTGGTGGAGAGACAGCGGGGGAAGCACAACACGACTTTTGTCATGACCTGTTTGGAGCTTCCATGTCGACGCATTCACTTGATGAACTTTTTGATCGCGACGGATTTTCTCGTCGTCATATCGGAACTCTCGATTCGACTGACTTAAGTGAAATGTTGCAAGTGATTGGCGTTGAATCGGTCGCCAATCTCATTGACAAAACTGTTCCTGAGGCGATTCGTCTGCGGACTGTGTTGCCGATTCCGAGTGCCTTAACTGAATCTGAGGTCACTGCTGAATTGCGTCAGATCGCTTCAATGAATCGCCCCCGCCGAAGTTTGATCGGCATGGGCTACGCCGGCACGATTACTCCCCCAGTGATTCGCCGCAATGTGCTTGAGAACCCCTCGTGGTACACGTCGTACACGCCGTATCAACCCGAAATCAGTCAGGGTCGCCTGGAATCACTTCTGAATTTTCAAACAACGATTTCGGACTTGACTGGTTTGCCGATTGCGAATGCCTCACTTCTTGATGAAGCGACTGCTGCTGCCGAAGCGATGACGATGGCTCGCCGGGCCAGCAAATCAAAGTCGGAGAATTTCTTTATTCATCGCGATACGCATCCACAAACGATTTCCGTCATGGCGACTCGCGCCGAACCATTAGGTATTGAATTAATCATTGGTGGAACCGAGGATCTGCAACCGGACAATCTTTTCGGCGCACTGTTCTCGTATCCAACGTCAACAGGGGCGGTTACTGATTGGTCAACACAGATCGCATCTGTGAAAGCAGCTGGTGCTGTTGCAGTTGTGGTCACCGACCCACTCGCGTGCGTGCTACTGGCATCACCTGGCCAACTTGGTGCAGACATCGCTGTTGGCTCAGCACAACGATTTGGTGTCCCGATGGGATTTGGCGGACCACACGCTGCATTCATGGCAACGACCGAGGCCTATGCGCGTAGTTTGCCCGGTCGATTAGTCGGCGTGAGTACTGATACCGAAGGACGTCCCGCATTGCGTTTGGCGTTGCAGACTCGTGAGCAACATATTCGTCGTGAGAAAGCAACCAGCAATATCTGTACTGCTCAGGCATTGTTGGCCAACATTGCAGGTTTTTACGCAACATGGCACGGAGCCGTGGGCCTGCAACGAATTGCCCATCGCGTTCAAAGGTTGACAACGATGGCGGCCCAAGGGCTTCGTGCAAATGGATATCAACTCGTTCATGACACGTGGTTTGACACGATTTCCATTCAAGTTCCAGCTGGTTCGCCAGGTGTTGTCGCTATGGCACAGTCGCTCAACTTAGATTTTCGTGTGATTGACGAATCTAGAGTTGGCCTCACATTTGATGAGACCACAACGCTTGAAGTCGTTTCAGATGTGTTGCGGGCATTTGGAGTTAATGATTCGGGATCACCCGAAAAATTTGATGCTCCCAATTTAGGGATCCCGCTGGCACTATTACGCGCCGATGCGATCTTGACCGCCAAAGTCTTTCAGTCATGTCAAACCGAACATGAAATGTTGCGCTACTTGCGACGTCTCGCCGATAAAGATCTCGCGCTCGACCGCACCATGATTCCGCTTGGCTCGTGCACGATGAAACTGAACGCCACCACTGAAATGGAACCAGTCACCTGGCCCGAGTTCGCCAATGTGCACCCGTATGCGCCGCTTGATGAAATAGAGGGGTACTTGCATCTCATCAAGCAACTCGAAGAGATGTTGGTTGCTGTCACGGGTTACGACGCCGTGAGTTTGCAACCAAATGCTGGAAGCCAAGGAGAACTCGCTGGTTTGTTAGCGATTCGTGCCTATCACCGCAGCCGTGGTGATCTTGAAAGAACAGTTTGTCTGATTCCGTCAAGCGCTCATGGAACAAACGCCGCGAGTGCAGTGATGGCCGGAATGTCGGTTGTGGTCGTTGCGTGCGATGAACAGGGAAATGTGGATTTGGTTGAGTTGCAAACCAAGGTTGACGCTGCCGCAGACAAACTTGCGGCGATCATGGTGACGTATCCGTCAACGCACGGAGTCTTCGAAGATGGCATTACTGATATCTGCCGCATCATCCACGAAGGTGGTGGACAGGTGTATGTCGATGGCGCCAATTTGAATGCGTTGGTTGGGTTAGCTCAACCAGGAGTCTTTGGTGCTGATGTCAGCCACCTGAATTTGCACAAAACATTCTGTATTCCCCATGGCGGTGGTGGACCAGGCGTCGGGCCGGTAGCAGTTCGTCAGCACCTCGCTGACTTTTTACCTGGCAATCCACTTGCGCCGCTCGGATCACAAGCTGTCGGACCTGTTTCGGCAGCCAACTACGGATCAGCGAGCATTTTGCCGATCTCTTGGGCCTATATCAGGCTCATGGGCGCCACTGGAGTTCGTTTGGCTACCGAAATGGCCATCGTGAACGCGAACTACGTCGCTCGTCGACTGGATGCACACTTCCCGGTTTTGTACACCGGCACGCATGGATTTATCGCCCATGAATGCATCATTGATGTGCGCGGCATTACTAAGGACTTCGGTGTGACGGTGGATGACATTGCCAAGCGCTTAATGGATCACGGATTTCATGCACCGACGATGAGTTTCCCAGTTGCTGGAACGTTGATGATTGAACCCACCGAGAGCGAGACCAAGGCCGAGCTTGATCGATTCTGTGATGCCATGGTGGCGATTCGCGTGGAGATTGATCAGATTGCTTCGGGAGTCATCGCAGTTGAGGACAGTCCCCTGCGCCATGCCCCGCACACTGTTGCCGATCTCGTTGGTGAATGGAATCGCGCCTATCCCCGATCGGCTGGAACTCCGTCTTTGACAGGATCGTACGGCTATCACACACCCGTCAGTCGGATCGATGCTGCTTACGGTGACCGCAATCTGGTGTGTACTTGTGCTCCGCTCGAGGCCTATGCGTCATCGTGACGATGTGTGGATAGTTTGAGGGCTATGGCAACTAAGAAAACTGCACCGAAATCTGAGCCAGCAGCAGATAAGTCCTCGAGCACTTCGTCCAATTCGGCGTCAAGCTCGTCTTCAGGCTCATCCAATCCAGGTATCAACGACCTTTTAGGACTTTTGGGCGGGGCTAATCCTGTCATGGCGATTGGTCGGATGGTTGAAACCGTCATGCAAGTAACTGGCGACATCGTGCAATCAATCGGCACATTCAATGACACCTTGACTGAACTCAACAAAGTTGCCCGCCGCGTGAATGCACTCTTAGATGAGATCGAAGGTCCAGTCGCCGAGATTGTTCCGCTAGTGCAGGCTTCGGTAAAACAAGCCAAATCAACCTTGAAAAAAGTTGATGGTGTTGTGAATCAAATCGGTACGTTGCCCGCTGACGTCACCAAAGCTGTCTCAACGCTTGGTGATCTTGCGGGACGCCTTGGGCCACTGGCGCAATTCGCTGAAGCCGCAGGTGGCATGTTCGGTATGAAGCCAACAACTAACTAATTATTTAGTTACTTCTGATTCTTACTTTTTCGCCACAAACGGCAGTTCGACAATTCGTCCAGGAAGTTCGCTGCCGCGTACATCAATGGCGATGGCATCTCCGATGTTGTACGACGGATCGACAAGTGCGAGAGCGATTCCGTGCTCAAGAATGGGCGAGAAATTTCCACTTGTCACGACGCCGATGACTTTGCCTTGCGAAACAACATTGCATTGAGCACGTGGTGGTCGGCGACCTTCAGTAGCGATTCCTCGTAAGACGCGTGCGACTCCGTCTTGTTTTTCTTGCGCAAGTGCTGGGCGTCCGATGAACTCGCCTTTGGTCCATGACACGACCCATTCAAGGTTGGCTTGCAATGTCGTGATTCCGTGACCGAGCTCATGGCCGTGAAGCGGTAAGCCGGCCTCAAGTCGCAAAGTGTCTCGTGCTCCAAGACCCGATGGCTGCACGCCGGCCTGAAGGAGTGCTTGCCATAAAGCCGCGGCATGGGCATTCGGAATAGCAATTTCGATTCCTTGTTCGCCGGTGTATCCAGTTCCGGCGACGGTGCACGTAATGCCGTTCCACGTACATTGGGCAACTTTGAATTTGCCAACTGCTGCTGCTTCGGGAAAGAAGGTTGCCACTTTTGTACGGGCTTGCGGTCCTTGTACAGCAAGCACCGCGCGAGTTGCAGTTGTGTCTACTCCCCCAATTGCGGCGATGACATCGTCGGTATTGGAGGCGTTTGGCATGACATCAAAAACTTGATCGGCAATCCACCACACAATGATGTCGTCAAGTACCGAAGCGTCTTTCGGGTCGAGTAAGTGCGTGTATTGCGCGCGACCCGGCGCGATCTTGTGAAGATCATTGGTGAGAGATTTTTGCAGCGTGTCAAACGCTTGTGGTCCTTCAACGCGCACCGAGCCGAGGTGAGAGACATCAAAGACCACTGCATCGTGGCGACAAGCCAAATGCTCGGACAAAGTGCCACCTGCGTATTGCAAAGGCATGTCCCAACCACCAAAAGGAGTCATACGAGCGTCTAAGGCCCGATGTTCAGCATCTAGTGGCGAATATTTCAGCATCAACCGATCTTACGAAGTTCAAGCGCGACATGATCGATTTCATGATCAATCAATTGCGGATACAAGGCGATCAATTGACCGTCAACTTGATCCTTGACCTGAGCGAGAGGCAAAAGGTTTAGAACACCTTGACCGCGACGAACGACGTCAATGAGATCATCGCCGGTGCACAGCACGACTGAAGAACCGTTGATGACGAGATGAGCCGAGGTGATGTCGGCCTGTTCGTTCTGGCCGAGGTAGTTAAAAACCTCACGAACTGATTCGAGCTTGATACCAGCATCGAGCAAACTCTTGACTACGCGGAGTTCAAGCAAATTGCGGTAACTGTAATGACGACGACTTCCGCTTCCGGTGGCCTCGTGAACTGCTGGACGCACTAATTGAGTGCGGGCCCAATAATCGAGTTGCCGATAGGTAATACCGACGATGTCACAGGCTTGGGTTCCACTAAAGGTTGAGACCTGTGTGTTCATGTGTCGCAGGGTACGGCGCAGATTGGCGACCATCAACTTGCGCCAGCGGCTTCTGCCAAGAAAAGAGGTCGTTCCTGCTTAGGGCTGGAAATCCTCGGGGTTAATGCTGTCAATGAAGTCGCGGAACTCGTCAACGAGGTCATCAGTGGCGACGTCGTCCTTGAGGCTGTCCTCAAGATCATCAGATTCGTCGAGGTCCTCATCGTCGAAGTCATCGCCTTGTGCCACAAACTTGCCAGCGATATCAAGCACTTCGCCATGGCAATAGATCGTGCAGCCCGAGCGGACTGCGATGGCGATTGCGTCTGATGGCCGACTTGAAACAACTACTGGGCCACTGCGCGATTGCAGATGAAGTTCGGCGAAGAATATCCCTTCATTGACTTCGGTAATGACAACCTTTTCAAGAACTGCTCCCAGGGCGCCAAAAATATTGACGATCAAATCATGTGAGAGCGGCCGACTAGTTTCGCGTCCATCGAGAGCCCATTGGATACTTGCGCCCTCAGGTTGACCTATATAAATCGGTAAGAGGCGACGTTCGCCGTTGCGTTCGCGAAGAAATAACACGGGAATATTGCCGGCAATGTCTCGTCGCACACCGACGAGTTCCATAGGAGCGAGATCGTTTGAGGCCATAGGGCGAGCGTACTCCCAAAGCGGGATCCTGTGAATTCGGATTAGCGTGAATCGCGAAGCGGTGAGACCGCTCGGGCCACCAAAATGGCGCGTAATCGACCACCTAGGTCACTGAGATCATCTAACAGTTCGTTGGACTCTTGGCGTGACTCGGGCGAACGGCGGCGTAAGACCGGCAACACGCGTTGTTCGAATAAGCCAGCCTCACGCTCGGCTGAGATCTTCCAAGACTTTAAGTGTCGAACATCAAAACCAGCATCGGTAAATCCACGGGCGACTTCGGCCACAGCCAAGTCGTGTTCGTCAAAGAGCCCTTGGGTGCCAACCTGGCGAGCTGTCACAAGATGAAAGGCCTCGAGGTCTTTCAACGTTGCGTCATCAAGACCAGAAAGTTCAAGCAGTTCAACACGGCTATACGTGGCTGGTCGACCGACTGCGTCTGATGGATCGGGTAATGCTGGTCGACGAGTTGAACTTTGTGCTCGAGGTTCGGACGTTGTAGTAACTGCTTTGGGGAAACGCGAAGCAGGATGCGTCTTTGTGACGGGGCTGTCGGTTGCTGTTGCTTGTTCTTCTGATTCTTCTTCTCGTTGGGCAACTTCGCTGGCCGACACAACATTTTTGATACCGCGTGGTTCTGGACGTTGCGGTTCTGGACGTTGCGGTTCTGGTCGTTCAGTTCCGGCCGGCGGTGTATCAAGACGATCTTTGATGACGCGTAACGGAAGGAACTTATCTTTTTGTTCGGTGAGAATGTAGCGCAGACGTTCGACGTCGTCGTCATAAAACTTGCGGTATCCCGACGCGGTGCGTTCAGGAACAATCAATCCTTGACTTTCAAGGAAACGGATTTTAGAAATAGTGATATCAGGGAACTCCTCGAGAAGAAGCCCGAGTACCTCGCCAATGGAAAGGTAGGGACGTTCAGCAGAAGTCCGCTGGGTCACGATGCCTCAACCGGTCCCAAAAAGATCAAGCGAAAGCGACCAACCAAAATTTCGTCGCCTTGCTGTAGCACAACTGAGTCGACACGTTGCTGATTGACGTACGTGCCATTGAGCGAACCTGAATCACGCAAGACATATTCTTGACCATGACGTTCAATCTCGGCATGGCGACGTGAAACAGAAATATCGTCGAGTGATATTTCGCTATCGGGATGGCGGCCAAGACGGGTCATAGATGTGTCAAGTACAAATCGCTCGCCCGCTTGTGGACCTGAGCGAACCATGAGTGTCGCTGAACTCTTGGGCAATGAGTTCAAATCAATTGATGCGTTATCTTCAGGTCCGAGAGCGTCTTGCAACTGATCAACTTTGGCGATGACTACGGTCTTGTCTCCATCAACTTCGAGCGCTGAGCCACATGAACTACAGAAGTATGAATCACTGGCGTTGCGATGACCGCACTTTTGACAAAACACCGACATCCCGTCAGCCTGCCACAAATTCGGAGTATGCAGAAGCAGACAAAAGGTGTGATGTGTCGAGATTGGAAGATACTTCGATCTCACAGATCCAACCATTGCCGTATGGGTCGGAGTTAATGAGGCTCGGATCAGCGTCAAGTGCTTCATTGGCACTTGAGACGACTCCAGTCACGGGAGCGTAAATATCAGAGACTGACTTGGTTGATTCGACCTCACTGATGGAGTCTCCTGAGTTGACGCTTGTGCCAACAGTCGGAGCCTGCACAAAAACAACATCGCCCAAAGCGTCTTGCGCAAAGTCCGTAATTCCGATGCGGGCAGTTGTTCCGGTGAGTTGCACCCACTCATGATCTTTGGAATACAAGAGTTCGCCAGGCACGTTCATAACGACATTCTAGAGGCGAATGGCTGGCAAAATTATCAGTGAAATTTTTAAGAGTGGCTGCGCCTTAAGTTGGCGCGGATGGTCGGAAGGTATAGCCATGCGGTGTAGTAGCTCAAAGCCAATCCAATCGGACCTGCGACCCACGCTGCCGCAGCAAAAAATTCGTGGAAGCGGATACCGCTAGCGCTCATGACAAATGCGGGGAACACGCCCATCAGAAGGAAGGTGGCCCACTTTCCTAGGTAGGTCACGTCAAAGCGCTCCATTTTGAAGAAAAGCGTGAGGATGGCCACGGTTCCGCCAAACAAAACTTCACGGACAAAAACCAATAAGCAGAACCACAGCGGAGCCGAGCCATCGATCATGATGGCTATGAGACCGACAATAAAGAGCAAACGGTCGGCAGTGGGGTCAAACATTTTGCCAAATTCGCTGACCTGGTTAAAACGGCGAGCGACCCAGCCATCGACCCAATCGGTGGCTCCAAGCCCCAGCAAGATCCAGGCTGCCGCGGCGCGGTCGTCACGACCGAGAAGTAACCACAAAAAGATCGGTAAACAACCCAGCCGAATCAACGTAATGAGATTGGGCCACGTCCACAATCCCCACACGCGCTCACCTGAACCATGCTCATCTGAACCGGCGGCGGGTCTGGTTGAGGGTTCTGCAGGGTTCTCCATTCCTGCCACCTTAGTTCTCATGGGGGCACAGTGATCCCGTTGGGTCATGGCGGGCCTCGTATCAGGGGTGTGGGTAAAAGTGAAATAGTGTCGCCCTATGGACACAGGATCTCTCGAAGGAAAAATTGTCGTCGTTACTGGGGGTGGCTCAGGTATGGGAGCTGCATTCTCCCGCCGCCTCGCAGCCGATGGCGCCCATGTGGTGGTCAACGATGTCAATGAGGCTGCTGCTGGAGCAGTCGCCGATGAGGTGTCAGGTGAGGCGGCGATTTTTGATGTTGCCGATTCAAAATCGTTTGATGCCGCGATCGATCGTGTTGTTGCTCATCATGGTCGCATCGATGTTCTGATCAACAACGCCGGTATAGCCCCGCCTCGCGATGAGATGAAGACTGACATCAACATGGCCAATCAGATGAAGCGCATGGAAGGCAAATACGACGAACTTGAACCAGGCAACTACACAGTTGACCTGAGTGATGAGCAGTGGGACCGCATGATCAAGATCCATTTGTATGGAACGTTTTACGGAACGCGAGCGGCACTTCGCCATATGACCCCTCAGCGTTCGGGATCAATCGTCAATATTTCTTCAATTATGGGATTGCGACCAGCTGCTGGTGCTCCGCATTACAGCGCAGCCAAAGCGGGCATTATCGCTTTCACGAAATCAACAGCACAAGAAGTTGCCCCTTTTGGAGTACGCGTGAACGCAGTGTGTCCAGGTTGGGTCGACACTCCCCTGCTTGACGCGTTTGATGAAACAACTCGTATGGGTATACGTATGCAAACGCCAATTGGTCGTCTGGCGAAAGCTGAAGAACTCGCCCAAGTCGTGCGATTCTTAGCTGGTCCTGAATCGTCGTATTGCATCGGTGATGTCTTTCCTGTTTCTGGAGGATGGGTGTAATGCCAACAATTTTCACCCGCATTATTGAAGGACAGATTCCAGGGACTTTTATTTGGAAAGACGATCTATGCGTCGTCTTTATGTCGATCAACCCAATGGCATTTGGCCATGCACTTGTTGTACCCCGCGAAGAGGTCGATCATTGGGTCGATGCCAGCCCCGAACTCGCCGATCATTTGTTTACGGTCACGCGCATTATTGGTGTTGCCCAGCGAAATGCGTTTGGCTGTGATCGAGTTGGTGTGATTATCGCCGGCTACGAAGTTCCCCATACGCACATCCATGTGATCCCAACCGTGGATATGGCGCAATTGTCGTTTGCGAATGCGGCGATGACTATTGATCGCGACTTGTTAGAAGATTCAGCTGAGAAGATTCGGGTGGCCTTGCGAGCTGCTGGGCATACACACGTCGTTTGATCATTCGCCGATTTTGATCGGCGCAATGAGGTCCGGATGGTTATTGCGAACAGCGTTCACGCCGGTGCTGACCCATAGCGGAATCAAAATCGATGGATCGGCAGGAATCATCAATTCAATGATTCTTTCAATAGGCGTGGCGACATGCGAGCCACCGCCAACGTTCAACCAGTCATCCCAATCCTCTGCCTCTAAGACCACTGGCATGCGGTCATGAATCGGCGACATGGTGTCGTTGGCTTGAGTCGTGATGACGCAGCATGAATGCAACCATGGCGCAGAGTCGCCCAAACTGCGATCGCGCCATGAAGCCCACAACCCTGCAACAGCGAGCGGCCGACCGTCTTGCCGAGTCACGTAGACAGGTTGCTTGGGTTTGGGTGGCGACGAAGCAGTGACCCCGATCGTTTGCCATTCATAAAAACCGTCCATCGGAATGATGCAACGTTTAGCCGGAACCGATGTTCGAAATGAGGGCTTCTCGAGAACAGTCTCACTTCGAGCATTGATACATCGGGCGCTCCCTGAAGTGTCTTTGGCCCAATTCGGGACAAGACCCCACTTAAAGCGTCCAAGTTTGCGGGCACCCTGGGAATCTTGGGCGACGGCTGCAATTCGGGTCGTCGGAGGGACATTGAAGTTCGGGTGAAATTCATCGAAAAGTTGGGGGTTCGGCTCCACTGTTGAAAAAATTGCGGCGAGTTCCTGGGGAGGTGTCAGCGAGGTGAAACGTCCACACATTGTGACAACGGTAGCCGTTGTAGGTTCAGAATTAGTCAGGCCCTGGGCTACGGTTCTCGGTGGGGATGACCAATTCGTGTTACGTCAGGAGATCGTGATGGCAGTTGCAGCAGTTGAAACAAATCAACGAGTAGAACTTGGGTTTGCTGCCTTTGACGCTGACAATCATTACTACGAAGCTGAAGACGCGTTTACCCGTCATATGCCGCGCGAGATGGCTAAGCGTTGTATGCAATGGGCCGAGATTGACGGCAAGAAGCGTCTCCTCGTAGGTGGTCGGGTGAATCGCTTTATTCCGAACCCAACCTTTAACCCAGTGTCGAAACCGGGCGCACTTGACGCCTACTTTCGCGGCCGAGTCTCGGGTGGAGATATGAGGACTCTTTTTGGCGAACTCGATCCCATTAGTCCGGCTTACCGCAATCGCGATGCTCGCATAGCGCTCATGAAGGAACAGGGCCTGTCTGGCGCGATGTTCTTCCCCACTTTGGCAGTTGGCATGGAAGAGTCGCTGCGCGACGATTCTCCGGCTCTGTGCGCTGCTTTCTCGGCATTCAATCGCTGGTTGCTCGACGATTGGGGCTTCGCCTATCAAGACATGGTGTACGGAGCGCCGTACATCACCTTGGCCGACCCCGATTGGGCGGTCAAGGAAGCCGACTGGGCAATTGCCAATGGAGTCAAGGTCGTCGTCATGCGCACATCGCCCGCAATCGATCCAACCGGTGGAACCCGATCCCCTGGCGACAAGATCTTCGATCCGTTTTGGGCTCGTTTAGCCGAAGCCAATGTCTCGGTCGCGTTCCACTCGGGTGATGCGGGTTATGGCAAGTACATCGATGACTGGGAACCTTTCGGAGAATTTGAAGCATTCCGCTCGTCGCCGATGCGGGTCATGACAAGTGACCGTGCTCCCTTTGACATGTTTGCCGTGCTCGTCAGTCACGGTGTCTTTACCCGTCATCCAAAACTGCGCGTGTCATCTATTGAGGCCGGAGCCGATTGGGTGCCGAATCTCATCAAGAAATTTAAAAAGGCTTATGCCCAGCAACCCTTTATGTTTGGCAAAGATCCGGTCGAAGATTTCTGTGAGCACGTGTGGGTCGCTCCGTTTTACGAAGATGACATTCACCTGTTGGCTGAAACCATCGGTGTTGAAAGACTGATGTTTGGCAGTGATTTCCCCCACGCCGAAGGTTTAGAAGTACCGACTGCTTTCATTGATGATCTCCAGGGATTTAACGCAACTGATATCGAAAAGATCATGCGTCATAACGTCATCGATTTCTTGGGCCTCTGAAATGGGGATAACGGAGTCGACGATGCCGGCGGTCGGACCAGGTGGTCTGGGGATTATTGAGACCATGATGGGATTCCCCGATCCCGATCCGCGTCGCTTATACGAGTTTTTCCGCGGCAATATTCGTGACAAGGAAAGTAAAGAGACCATGTTCCCCGTGGAATATCTGTTTAAACAGAATGTTCCAGGCGCCTTGACCGAGGACATTGATCCGGTTGAAGTTGCGATTAACACCATGGATCACTTTGGTATTGAACGTTCAATGATCGGTATTGAAGGTGAGTCCGGAATTCGTGCGATGCAACAGTTCCCCGAGCGCTTCATTGCTTCGTGCAGTGCCGATGCCAATAACGGCGTTGATGAAGTTCGCAAGATTCGGCGGCTGTATGAAGAATTTGGTTTGAAGGCTGTGGGCACGTTTCCTGCCGGCTGTACTCCCCAAGTTCCGATTGACCATGCGCGTTGGTACCCCATTTATTCGGTGTGCGCCGAGCTCGGTATTCCGATCTTTATTTGCGCCGGAATTCCTGGCCCGCGAGTGCCAAGTATGTGTCAGCATGTCGAACTTCTTGACATCGTGTGTTACGACTTCCCCGAGCTGAAAATTGTGACCCGCCATGGATGTCAACCATGGACTGAACTTGCTGTGAAGTTGATGTTGAAGTGGCCGAATCTTTATTACTCAACGAGTGCCTTTGCGCCGCAGCATTACGACCCCCGTATTATTGATTACGCGAACAGTCGTGGTTCTGATCGAGTGATCTACGCCGGCTACTGGCCGATGGGACTCACCTATGAACGCATCATGGGCGACATGCCCAAAGTGCCATTCAAAAAAGATGTGTGGCCAAAGTTCTTGCGACAAAATGCGCTCTCGGTGTTAGGTCTGGCAGATACATCACAATGATTTCGCGAGGCAGGTTGTGCGTATCGATAGCGTTCTTAATCCTCGTTCCTGCGTGTGCCAGTTCTGAGACATCGACAATAGTTTCTTTAGCGTCCTCAACGATTGCCAGCACGACTTCTTCAACATCAATGGCGTTGATGTCTTCAACAACGATAACTACAACAACGACAACTCATGCTCCGACAACTCTGCCATTGCTCGAAGGACCGTTGCCGTTGCCGGATTTTTTCGATCGAACTTTAAGGATGTACACGCTTGATGCCGGTGCGCGCGATGTTTCCGTTGCAGTGATGTACGGCGGTCAGGTTATTCACACCTACGCGGATTCGGCAGTCAAGTCCTCGCGTGTGGTGAATCCTCAAACTACCTTCCGCATAGCGAGTGTTAGCAAAGTCGTGACAGCCGAAACCGCGATGACACTGGTTGATCAGGGTTTGCTGCAACTTGATGAGCCAATTGTTGGACTAGTCGCTGACAACATCGGCTTAACACTTGCCGATGAGCGGGCTCGTGATATCACGGTGAGACAACTGCTCTCTCATACGTCCGGTATCTCAAACTTCCTAAAGATCTTTTTTGAAGCAGGTTCATATGACCAAATGAGCATGTTGACCGAAGTTTTAGGCCAAGCACTCGAGACCGAACCTGGTTCTACCTATAAATACAGCAACGTGAATTTCATTTTGCTTGGCAAAGCTATTGAACTCGTTACGGGCCTCTCGTACCAAGATGCGGTAAATCAACTTGTGCTCTCGCCATTAGGTCTTCAATCATTTCGTCTGGTGGGAACCTACGAGTTCGGACCAAGTGATGCACTGCATGCGGTATCTGGCGGACGAACGTATATGGAACAACTGGGAGCAGCGGGTGCTTGGGTGGCTACCGCAAGCGATGTCGCAAAGCTATTGGATTCAATTGATTGGCGATCACCCAGTCGTCATGTGGTTTCCAATGAAAATATGAAACTGATGCTTGAACCCGCCACTCCTCAAGGTGTGACGCCTCTATGGAACTATGGCTTGGGTTTGCGGCTATTTACCAGTGGTGATTGGGGGCATTCGGGAAGTATCGAAAACGTGCATGCGATGGTATTGCATCGCCCCGATGGCTTGGTCGTCTCTGTGCTGGTTAATGGAGTCAAACCGAAAGAAACCGATGATTTGATCCTTGCCATTGACGAGGCTGTACTCGCAAGCCACACGGGTGTAGCCGCGACGACGACGGTTGCGCCGTAACGCCATTCTCTGAATTACTGAGTCATTGGTCGCAGAGTTGAAATACTGTAGGTCATGAACCCGCGAGCAATCTGCTTGCCACTTGTACGACCAAAAACTTCGGATTCGCAAAAGACCACTGATCGTCCGCGTTTAGTCACCCAACCCTCGGCGATGGCGTCCTCTTTCACCAGGGCATTGTGGTATTGCACATGTAAATCAACTGTTGAGTATCCAACTGTGTTGTCGTATGCGCTACCAATGGCAGGAACGACTGACGCGTCGATGAGCGTGGCGATGGCTCCCCCATGAACAACACCCATTGGTTGTTCAAGTTCTTCCCGGTAGGTGAGAACCATTCGGCAATATCCCAAACGGATTTCTTCCACATGAAGACCGACCAATTTAGGGAAATAAGTACGATCCCATTGACCAAAGTTTTTCCAACGTGCGTCAATCTCGGGAGTCAATATTTCAAAATCTGCAGCACGCGGGTACATCTCGGTCATGTCAGGTACTTAACTGTGTGCAACGAGATGTTCATGCAAAAGTGCTGCGACATCAGCCGCTTGTTCTTGAATAACAAGGTGGCCAGCGGGCAACGTGTGGAACGTGGAATTCTTAATTCCTGCCGACAAAGCATGTCCATGGACAGGGTCCACCCAACGATCTTGGGCGCCACTAATGACCAGGCTCGGCGCAGTGATGTTTGCAAGTAGCGGAGCAATATCAACAATCGCGTCGAGGTCTAAATGAGCGATTGATCCTGGAGCGACGGTATCGGCAGTCATACCAATCATGGCTTCAACCATGGGTTCGATTCCGGTCAAGGCAACAGCTGTGAAGCCATCGACAAGTGCGTAACGCATAAAGAGATCAGGGCCAATATTGATGAGTCGCTTCCAGAGATCAAAGGTCAAACGCATGCGGGCATCTGACGTCGCCCATCCACAGAGCATGGTGGCACTGACTGTGCGCGATGGAACGGTGGCTGCAGTCGCGGCCGCGATGACTGCGCCGAGTGAGTAACCGGCAACATGAAAACGATCAACCTTGAGTTCGTTCAAAACGGCGAGAGCATCACTCACTAATCCATCAACTGAAAGTGGGGCCGAGGGCATCGCTGACTCGCCCGAGCCCGGAAACTCAACCTGAATGTAGGTTCGCTCGGTGGGCATTGATCCAATGACAAAATCCCAAGCCGTCCGATTCATGGTCGTGCCATGAAATAGAAGCACCGGTATTCCGGCAGTTCCGAGTGGGGCGCCGGCAACGCCATATCCGATGACTTGACCATTATTTTGAAGTACGGGCATGTACTAACTGTGCCACATCAGGTGAATGAAAAACGCAGGCGAACAGGGCACAATGGGACAGTGGAATCGATGGTGATCAGTGCTCGGCAGGTGCTTCTGACCGACGGACAGTTTCATGCTGCCCGAATTGAGATATCGCAGGGTCGCATCCGTTCCATCTCGGCCCTCGGCCGAGGCGAGTCCCCGACGACCGACTTGATTTTGGCGCCCGGTTTTGTCGACCTGCAAGTCAACGGAATCGACGATGTTGATGTTTGGTCAACTGCACTTGCTGGCAACACCGTGGCATGGGAGCGCATCAACAACCTTCTTCTCGATCAGGGAGTCACGAGTTGGTGTCCAACATTGGTAACAGCTCCTCTAGACGTCTATCGAGCAGCGATTGATTTTGTGAAGAATCAAAGTCAGGTCACCGGTCAACCGTATGTCGTTGGCGTTCACCTTGAAGGACCATTCTTAGGTGATGCTGCGGGTGCACATCGTACGCAGTATGTATGCGAACCCAATGCACATTGGTTACAAGATCATGCCGATGGTGTGGTGCTGATGACGCTTGGTGCTGAAGTGACTGGTGCTGTTGAAGCGTGCGAGTTGCTTGCAAAAAATGGTTGCAAGGTGTCGATAGGTCACTCTCGGCCCACACGGCAACAATTTGATGATTGCGTGCGTGCCGGGGCAACTTTGGTGACGCATCTCTTCAACGCCATGAGCGGAGTTCATCATCGCGAACCTGGGCTAGCGACGTGGGCTTTAACGAACGACAATGTGTATGCGTCGTTGATTGCCGATGGTGTTCATGTTGTTCCCGAAACAATTGCTTTGGCATTTGCTGCTAAACCCAACAAGATGGTTTTAGTTACCGACGCAGTTGCCTGGCGTACTGGTTCGGCTGGCAAAATTCGTTTGGTAATGAGCGATGGCGCGCCGCGACTAGAAGATGGAACTCTCGCTGGCAGCGCGGTCACAATGCCTGAAGCATTGAAGGTGTGTGTCAATCAAGCCAAGGTGCAGTTGAAGCACGCCTTGCTTGCAGCGAGCACCCACCCTGCCGAAGTCATGGGACTGACTGATCGTGGCCGATTGCAAAGTGGTTGTTTCGCCGACCTAGTTGGATTAAACGAAGATCTGGACGTTCAAGCCGTTTGGGCGCAAGGTCAACGCGTGCGATAACCGGTTTGAGCCGTTCGGGTGTTTCTGAATTCGGGTGTCGTTACCCTCGTAGGAATGCAGATTGTTTCGGCCCTCTTCGTAGAAAACTTTGAACTCCGTCAGGCCCCTGGTCCGAGTGCTCGGATCGATATCACGGGCGCCATGTTCTCAATGGCGGCACCGTCGCCTGTTCCGTTGACAATTGATCCCCACCTTGTGGCCTTAATCTTTTGCGCACCTCACCAAAGCGGAGCAGGAGTTTTTGAAGTGATCTTCCGCAAGGGTATGGAAGAAGACGCCGAGCAGATCGCTCGCAATGTCAGCCCCTTTACGGTCGATCCAGGCAAGTTCACCTACCGTCTCGTGAAAGGTGAGCTCGATTTCACCGAATATGGCCAAATCTTTGCCCATTGTCGTGTTGACCAAGGCCCATGGCATCTTGTCCCCTTCACTTTGTTACCTCCTGCTTGAGTTTCGCTCCCTAGCGACGACAGCGTCCTCGGTTACAGTTTCTGTGTGCCGTCTCCACTGACTCCCGAACTCGATCAAGCAGCAGTCAATATCGCCCGTGGGTTTGCCATGGACGCTCCGCTCAAAGCCAAGAGTGGACACCAAGGAACCGCGATGGCCTTGGCTCCCCTAGCACATGTGTTGTACAGCCGGGTGATGAAGCATGATCCGACTGATGCCCTGTGGCCCGATCGAGATCGCTTTGTTCTGTCAGCAGGTCACGCGTCGATCTTGCAGTATTCGATGTTGTTCCTTCAGGGTTACGGACTCGAGCTTTCAGATATTCAAAATTTCCGTCAATGGGATTCGGCGACTCCAGGTCACCCCGAACGTGGGCACACCGCTGGCATCGAAGTCACCACTGGTCCGCTTGGACAGGGTTTCGCTAATGCAGTTGGATTGGCCCTTGCTGAACGCCATTTACGAGCTCGGTTTGGAAGTGAGTTAACGAACCACCACACCTATGTCATTGCCGGAGATGGTTGTCTGATGGAAGGAGTCAGCCACGAGGCGGCTTCTTTGGCTGGTCATCAAAAACTCGGACGCCTCATCGTGATTTTCGATGACAATCAGATCACCATTGACGGCTCAACAAATTTGTCGTGCAGCGATGACGTGGCGATGCGTTTTTCTTCATACGGTTGGGACGTCGTACAACTCGGAGCGATCGGCGAAGATCTCAATGCCTTAGAGTCGGCTCTAGTTGCGGCGCGTGATTCACACGATGATCGACCCAAGTTGCTCATCCTGCGCACTCAGGTCGGATTCCCCTCGCCTGATTGGACTGGCAAACACGAAGCTCACGGAAATCCGTTTACTGCCGTGCATGTCAGTCGTACGAAGGACGCAATCGGTATGCCCGACGAATCATTTTGGGCACCACAAGATGTCGTTGACTCATTGCGTTCATCGGCAAAGTCAAGTGGTTCAACGCAGAGTGCTGCTTGGAAGTCACGCCTGGCATCAAGTGCCCAAAAAACTCAATGGGACGCAGCCTGGAATGGTGGCTTATCTAATTGGAAAGATTTGCTTCCGACATTTGCTCAAGGTGAATCAATTGCAACTCGTGTTGCCGTGCAAAAAGTTTTTGATGCAGTGTTGCCTGGTCAGCCTGGATTAGTTTCAGGTTCAGCCGACCTCACCGGAAACACTGGTACCAAATTGTCAGGTCAATCGCCGATGTCGCACGCGACTCCCGAGGGACGACAGATCTATTACGGTATTCGCGAACACGCGATGGGTTCGGCGATGGTAGGTCTTGCACTCCACGGTGGTATCTACCCCGCCGGCGGAACTTTCTTTGTGTTCTTTGATTACATGAAGCCACCGATCCGACTTGCGGCATTGTCGAAAGCAAAATGTCTCTTTGTCTTTAGCCATGATTCAGTTGGAGTCGGAGAAGACGGACCGACGCACCAACCGATCGAACATTTGGCAGCGCTGCGGGCGATCCCAGATCTTCAAGTCATTCGTCCTGGCGATGCCAATGAAACCTCGCAAGCGATTCGCGCGGCCTACGAATTTGATGGCCCAACCGTTGTCGTTTTGAGTCGCCAGAACTTGCCCGTAGTCACCGATGGTTCTGCGGTAGCAGCCGGAGCAGGCATTGTTCACGCTGTTGATGGAACTCCAGACGCAGTGATCGTCGCGACAGGCAGCGAAGTACATCTGGCGGTAGCCGCCGCTCAAGAACTTGGGCAGGCGGGTCACAAGGTGCAAGCCGTTTCGCTTCCATCATGGGATCGTTTCATGGCATATCGACTACAGCACCCTGATCTGGCCGAACTGATTTTGCCGAGATCTGTTCCGACCGTATCGGTGGAGGCTGGAACGACTTTTGGATGGGAACGTTTTGCCGATGTCTGTATCGGAATTGACCGCTTTGGCGCGAGCGCGCCGGGCTCTGAAGTACTTGAGCGACTCGGAATAACGATCGCCAACATCAAAAATTCTGTGCTTGGCTTAATTGCACCTCGTTAGTTCGTGTTCGGACCTGTTGAATCTGCCACTCTGTAGGTATGACAAGTTCAGCTCGCCTCGTTCAATTGTTTCAGCAAGAAGGCCAAAGTCCGTGGCTTGACAATTTGAAGCGGAGCCTGATCTCGTCGGGTGAGTTGGTCAAAGTTCGTGAATCTGGTATCCGTGGGTTGACATCTAACCCCACCATTTTTCAAAAAGCCATCCAGGGCTCAGTTGATTACGACGAGCAGTTTCAAACTTTGATTCAACAGGGCACATCAATCATCGACAGTTATTGGGCGATGGTCCTCCAAGACATTCATGGTGCGCTCGATGTCTTTGCTCCGGTGTACGAATCAAGTGGTGGTACCGATGGGTTTGTGAGCGTTGAAGTTGATCCCAACTTGGCTCTTGACGAATCTGGAACTCTGGCTGCGGGGCGACATTTATGGGATGCAGTGCAACGTCCAAATTTGATGGTCAAAATTCCTGCAACCCAACCGTGCATTCCGGCTATTCGGGCGATGATCGCCGCGGGTCGCAATGTGAACGTGACCTTGATCTTTAGCCTCGAGCGTTACCAAAGGGTGATGGATGCGTATATCGATGGTCTTGAGGATCGTCTTGCATCTGGTCAAACCATCAATGAAGTTGCCAGTGTGGCTTCGTTCTTTATCAGCCGAGTTGATTCAGAAGTCGACCCACGACTCGAATCTCTTGGAACGTCCGAAGCATTGTCATTGCGCGGAAAGGCCGCAATTGCTCAAGCAGTTTTGGCGTATGAAGCGTTTCAATCGACTTTTTCTGGAACACGATGGCAGGCCTTGGTGGCTCGCGGTGCGAAAGTGCAACGACCATTGTGGGCTTCGACGAGCACAAAGAATCCTGCTTTTCCAGACACGTTGTATGTTGATCAGCTCATCGGGCCCGACTCGGTGAACACATTGCCAGATGCCACCGTTGAGGCATTTGCCGATCATGGCACGGTGTCACGAACGATTGACGTCAAGATTGATCAGGCTCATGCCGATTGGCGTTCATTGCAGATGATTGGTATTGACATGGAAGAGGTCGCCCAAAAACTTGAACGTGAAGGCGTGGCATCTTTCCAAAAGAGTTTTACTGAACTTATTGAAGCCTTGACTGAAAAGGCTCAACAGTTTCGCTAATCAAGATCGAGTAAGTGCACTGCCTTATCAATTGCTCGACGAGCCTGCGACAAGGTCTTGTCAAGTGCTGGTCGGCCTTCGCGGCGGCGCGATGCTTCACGTAAAACATCAAACATGACATCATCGAGTGACGATACGGCATCTCGCAATCGTGATGCGACGTCGTTCAGGCGTTGAATGATCTGCGGATCAATTGCTAGTACTTCTTCGTCTTCTGAAAATGTCATGACTGCGCTTTGCCTTTTTTCTGTAGTTGATCTGTTGTGGGTACAAGACCTAACGCCTCGGCGAGAATATCGACAGGATGCTTGACGATGAGTCCTGCTGCTTGTAGGTGCATCAAACATCCGGGATTAGCGGACGCGACGAGAGTTTTCTTTGCCGGAGACTTAGCCAAGATATTGCGCACTTTGCGGTCGCGAATCTGACCAGCTAATTCGGGTTCAACGACCGAATAGGCGCCGCCCGCCCCACAGCACAAACCATCATCGTCTGTCTCGATCAAGTTGGCAACCGGAGACAAGATTGATCGCACTGCGAGATGCGATTTCTGGACATGGCGTAAATGGCACGGATCCTGCACGACAACATCAATTTTGTGCTTAACGGGCATATGAGCGGCCATGAGTGACTGCATGTGAGGTTCAAGCCATTCATGAATATCAAATACTCGTTCGCTAAAAGCGACAGCCTCGGGGGTTCCAAGTAGATGTCCGTAATCCTTGAGAGCAGCACCGCATCCGGCTGAATCGACGACAATCGGACTCGTGCCGGGCATCGAGGTCATGACGGATTTGGCTAGGGCTTGTGCTTCAGCGGAGAGTCCCGCATGTGAGTGAAGGGCGCCACAACATGAGCCGGCCTTGGTTGGTATTCCATAGCTCAAGCCAGCCGCGTCAATGAGCGCGGCAACCGATCGGTGAGTTGATCTTTGCCAAGCATCCATCACACATCCAGTAAATAACCAAACATCTGGTGTGGGCGACGTGGCGACCACAGGTGATCCAAGTCGAAGTGGAAGAGGTGAAAGTCCGGCTCTTTTCGGGATCAGATGTAATCGCTGGGCTATCGCTAAAACTGGTGTGCCAATGACCAGCAGTCGATGATGAGGCAAGAGGCGCAAACCAAATCGTTGCCACCATGGAGCCGAACGATGTTGTACGGCCATTTCATTCTTCGCTGCCTCAATTAATCGACCGTAGGGCACTCCGCTAGGACATGCTGGTTCGCAACCACGGCATTGAACACAGGTATTGAGAATCTCACTGACCTGCTTGTCAATTTGTAGGCCTTCATACTGGATCGACCGAATGGTGGCGATGCGACCACGAGGTGAAAGTGCCTCTTCGTTAGTCACACGAAATGTTGGACAATGAGGCAGGCACAAGCCGCAACCAACGCACGTTGATAATTCATCATCAGAGAGTGCGAGGGGCCGAGTGGACATCACTTATACCGTACCTTCCGAACCCACCTTGCCTGCGTCTAGTCTGAGCGATATGGCTTTATTGACTCCCCCGCAAAATCTTGAATCACTCCAACGGTCAATCGGCCAGATGATCGAGATCTCCACCGGCAATCTCGATGTTGATGTCAGCGATTGTCCAGGTTGGAAGGTCGCTGATCTATTACGACACGTTGGTCAGGTCTTTGCCATGGTTGACGCAATCGTCATTCCGCGCTCGCAAGAACGAGTCGGACCCGGCGCTGAAAGTCAACCTGATGATGGACAAGATGTTTTGGAATGGTTCACGACTCGATCAGAGTCGGTCGTCCGTTCACTCGAAAACATCGACGCTTCGGAAAGATTGTGGACCTGGTCCGACCGCCAAGAAGCGGGCTTCTACTTTCGGCGTATGGCCAATGAAGTAGCAGTGCATGTGTGCGATCTTCAACGTGCATTGTCTCGTCCAGTTGTTATGGATCGTGCTTTGGCTTGTGATGGGATTGATGAGTTGTACATCGACATGATGACCGGCTGGGCGAAACGTTTTGGTAAAACCTTTCCTCGGGGATCGCTACATCTACATTGCACCGACGGTGAAGGTGAGTGGCTCATTGTCCCGGCCGACGACCGCATCATCGTCTCGCATGAACATGCCAAAGGCGCTGTTGCCTGGCGAGGTTCGGCGGTCGCTTTGATCTTGTCGGCTTGGGGTCGATCAGATACCGGAATTGAAATTTTTGGTGACGCCGATATTTCAGATCAGTGGTTGAACTTCGCTCCGTAAGGATTCGCCGAGATTAATCAGACGGCTTGCCACATTGGTGCGGTCGGATCTTGTCTCCACCATTTCATTCGGTTCTCGGCTTCAGCTCGAGCGCTAGGAGTTGAAAGACCTGCCCGCCAACGCATCAGTGTTGCCGATAGCAGTCGTAATTCGGCAAGGGCGTTTGCTAGATCGTTGGTTGAAAAATCAGATCCGTAACCTTGGGCAAAATCTGAATAAGTTGAAGCTTGACCACCCCAACGAGTGGCCCAAGTCAGCAAGGCAGCATGGTCCCATTCTCGAGGGGCGACAGAGAGCAAATCCCAATCAAGTAGAACCGGACGACCGCTGTTGCGGTCGACAATGACATTGCCGGGATGAATGTCTCCATGGCAAAGCACGGGGCGAACAACTGAGGAACCGAGATCAATATTTTGAGCGGTTGTGAAATATGGGCGAAGTGCTTGCCAACGTTTAAGCAAGACCTCGCAATCTGAGGCGTCGAGAGTTGAACCCATTTCGGCTAACAGGTGATCAAAATTCCACCACGGAAATGATGTGGCCTTTGGTAACGGATAAAACTTCGCAATGTCGTTGGGATCAATGTCGTGCAAACGTCTGACAAAATTTCCGATCGCTGGCCAATCAACAAGTCGTTTGGGGTCGGGTTCGATGAATTCCCATAACGTGATTTCTATTTCGTCATGACGAAATGGGGCGCGGCTCATTGGTGCGGGCACCTCAAAGTTATTTTGGCGTAAATAATCGGCGAACTCAATTGCTGGCAACGTTGTGTCGGTTGGTCGACTGACGCGCATGATTTTCGGCCCACTTGGTGACACCACTTTGTACACGGCGTTCATTGATCGGCGAATTAATTGGATATCGCTCAACTTCTGTTCCGAAGCAAAGTTCAGAATTCCCTCTTCGATCACATTTTCTTCGACGACCGATATTGGCGAGGCGACGAGGGGAAGATCGGCGAACTGCATCACACCGTTGAACCCGTGGTGAGGCTGACTCCGGGATTCAGGCGGCCAGTCGGGTTGAACTGTTGGAGCATTCGTTGGTGAAGAAGTTCAATGGTTTTGTCAGTGATTTTTAGTTCAGTCGGACTATGACGGTGAACAATTCCGACACCTGCTTCAACCAGCAACTGATCAGACCCCCGACTCAATTGACTTTGAACAAGTTCAGCAAGTTCAGCAGGTGGGATTGATTCTCGAAACGGAAAGGTGTTGAGTTCTGGTGGGCCAGCAACTTCGGTGGGCGCTCCAAGGTCGGTTGCAAGTTGTTGAATTGTCTCGTCGCAGTCGCGTGAGTTGCCTTCGATGCAGAACCACACTGTGTGCCCATCCCATAATACCGATGCTGGTCGGTACACCCGCCGAAGTACTGCTTCGACGTAGTCTTGGCGTGCATCATTCTTCATGAACCATCGCGAGGACTGCGGTATTGGGCGAGTTCGCAATATAACTTCACCCAAGAATCCGAGTTGGCCGAACGACCCAACTAATAATCGACATAAATCAAAGCCACTCACGTTTTTGACTGTGGGTCCACCAGCGCTAACAATCTGGCCGTCGTGATTGATGTAGCGCGCTTGGAGCAAAGTGTCGCGTATTGCTCCACGGCCCAGTCGATAGATATCGCTACGCCCAGTGGAAAGTGCTCCCCCAACTGTGCCTGAACCATGAGTTCCACGCGGAAGATTGACGTATTGACCAACTGCTGTGAGCGAATCTTGAAGTTCGCCAATTGAAGTGCCTGCTCCGCAAACAACAGTCATCTCGTCGGGTTGAAGGTCGTAAATTCCGGACGGAGCCGTCACGATACGAACCGACGAAGGGGCAGCCACGCGTGACTGCTGACCAGCAATCCATACCGGACCACGGTTGGCTGGACCAACAACATCTGCGAAAGGACTGAGATCTATACCCACATGTCCTCCCCAATGTTGTGAGCGTCTCCGCAGCTTGACGGGCTCGGAAGAACCTTGAAAGGATTGGCGATTCCAAGTGGATCAAACGCAACGCGCATCGCCGATTGGGCATGAAGATCATGAGGTCCAAACATCAGTGGCATGAACTCGCGCTTTTCAAGACCGATGCCGTGCTCCCCGGAAAGAACTCCTCCAGCAGCAACACTGACTCGAACAATTTCTTCTCCGGCGGCAAGGACTCGTTCCATGACACCGGGTTCGCGTTTGTCAAAAACTAAGAGCGGATGCAAGTTGCCATCACCCGCGTGGAAGACGTTGAGGACCAAGAGATCGTGTCGTTGAGCGATGCGGTATACCTCTTGGAGAACTTCATTCAGTTTGCGCCGCGGAACCACGGTGTCGTGCAAGTAGTAATTGGGTTTGATTCGGGCGATTGCGCCAAAGGCCGTCTTGCGGCCTTTCCATAAGAGCGCACGTTCTGCCTCATCTTGGGCGACTCGAATTGTCCGTGCGCCGTGTGTGCGGCCTATCTCAGAGATGCGATCGGTCTCTTCATTGACTGCATGGGGCAAACCCGAAACTTCAACCAAAAGTGCAGTAGCAGCATCAGTCGGTAAGCCAGCATGGATATACGCTTCAACCGCTTCTAGGCAGAGTTGGTCCATCATTTCTAAAGCAGC
>CAEZYH010000008.1_pt1 | contig 38439 bp, 31 predicted proteins | sample 7265461 | NCBI WGS metagenome assembly CAEZYH01 (sample SAMEA6813929, study PRJEB35770) | freshwater metagenome | biome: Freshwater; feature: Freshwater reservoir; material: water | place: Czech Republic | collected 2017-04-14 | depth 30m m | reverse complement strand
TCGCGAAATGGAACGCGTCATGCAAATCTTGTCGCGCCGTACCAAGAACAACCCGGTCATCATCGGTGAGCCTGGTGTTGGTAAGACCGCAATCGTTGAAGGTCTTGCACAAAAGATTGTCAACAACGACGTTCCCGAAACTTTGCGCAACAAGCAGTTGTACACACTCGACCTCGGTTCACTCGTTGCAGGTAGCCGTTACCGCGGTGACTTCGAAGAGCGCTTGAAAAAAGTTCTCAAAGAAATCAAGACTCGCGGCGACATCATTTTGTTCATCGACGAAATTCATACTCTCGTTGGTGCTGGTGCTGCTGAAGGTGCAATTGATGCAGCAAGCATTCTCAAGCCGATGTTGGCTCGTGGTGAACTGCAGACCATTGGTGCCACCACTCTTGACGAGTACCGCAAGCACCTCGAAAAAGATGCTGCACTCGAACGTCGTTTCCAGCCCGTCAAAGTTGATGAGCCGTCCGTTGCCCACACCATCGAAATTCTTCGTGGCGTGCGCGACAAGTACGAATCACATCACCGTGTCACCATCACCGATCAAGCACTTGTTGCTGCCGCCAACTTGGCCGACCGTTACATTGCCGATCGTCACCTTCCCGACAAGGCCATCGACCTCATCGACGAAGCCGGTAGTCGTTTGCGCATCAAGCGCATGCAGACACCTCCCGATCTCAAAGAGATGGAAACTCGTCTGACCGAAGTGCAAGAGGCCAAGAAGAAGGCCGTCGAAGATCAGAACTACGAAGAAGCAAGTCGTCTGCGCGACGAAGAGAAAAACATCCAGGCTGAAAAGGCAACGAAAGAAGCCGAAATTAAAGCCAGTGGTGTCGATCTGTTCGACGAAGTTGACGAAGAGTGCATCGCCGAAGTGCTGAGCATCTGGACCGGTATTCCCGTCTACAAGTTGACCGAAGCCGAAACACAGAAGCTTCTCAACATGGAAGGCGAACTGCACAAGCGCATCATCGGTCAAGAGAACGCCATCAAGGCTGTCTCGCAAAGCATTCGTCGTACGCGTGCTGGTCTCAAAGACCCGAAGCGTCCGAGTGGTTCGTTCATTTTCCTCGGACCAACCGGTGTTGGTAAGACCGAACTTGCTAAGACGCTTAGTGAGTTCTTGTTTGGTGACGAGAAGTCGCTCATCACACTCGACATGTCTGAGTACATGGAGAAGCACACCGTGAGCCGTTTGGTTGGTTCGCCCCCCGGCTATGTCGGTTACGAAGAAGGCGGCCAACTCACCGAAGCTGTTCGTCGCAAGCCGTTCAGCGTGGTGTTGTTCGACGAAATCGAAAAGGCTCACCCCGACGTGTTCAACACGTTGTTGCAGATTCTTGAAGAAGGTCGCTTGACCGACAGTCAGGGTCGCTCGGTTGACTTCCGCAACACCGTGATCATCATGACGTCAAACCTTGGAACTGCCGACTTGCGTAAAGCCAATGTTGGTTTCACCAAGGTCGACGAAGCCATGAGCTACACGCGCATGAAGGACAAGGTTATGGATTCGTTGAAGAACCATTTCCGTCCCGAGTTCTTGAACCGCATCGACGAAGTCATTGTGTTCCACGAGTTGGCCAAAGCAGAAGTTGTGCAGATGGTCGATCTCATGTTGGTGCGTTTGGCTGGTCAGCTCGAAAGCCAAGGTCTTGGTATCGAACTCACCGTTGCTGCCAAAGAACACTTGGCCGAGAAGGGTTACGACCCGCAGTTGGGTGCCCGTCCGTTGCGTCGTGCCATTCAGCGACTCATCGAAGATGCGCTCAGCGAGAAGATCTTGTACAAGCAGTTCACTGCCGGCGAGATCATTGTCGTTGACGTTGAAGACGATCCCGAGCGTCCCGGTGAAAAGCAGTTGGGCTTCAAGGCAGTCGAAGGTTTCCAGCCTCCGGCCGCGATTGAGCTCGCTGGTGTTGGTGATGGTGGATCAGCCACCACCCCCGACTCTGACCCCGAGTGATTTAGTTTTTCTGGTGGCAAGAATGCGCGGTTTCCCGCCTATTCTTGCCACCAGTTTTTTTATGTCGCCGCGTATGGGTGTGTCTTTCCCACAGTTGTGGTGGCCGGTCATTACTTTGAATTATTGCGCCTTGAAATGACTGCGGAAAGGCGACACAATGACACTTGATGAAACAACTCGGTTTCGAATTACGAACAAATTCGTTGGCATCCTTGGCGACGAAGACGCGGCCAAGCTGATGGACTCCATTCCGCCCATCGACTGGGACCGCTTCGCGACCAAAGACGACATCGCCACCGCGACCATTCTCACCAAGGCCGAGATGGAACTCGAATTCGCCAATTTCCGTACCGAAGTCGCCGTCCAATTCGCCGAAGTACGCACTGAGTTCGCCGACGTACGTACCGAAATGCGCACTGGATTTGCAAATCTTCGGGCCGAATTCGCTCACTCCATGAGAATCAATACCTTGACAATCATCGGCAGTATGGCCGCGCTGATGTCAGTTTTTTCAGTTCTCACTCCGCTGCTGAAATAAGAAGGGTCTTCTAAGCTTTCCACTTATCCAAGGCCGATACGGCATCTTCGGTTCGTTTTTGCGCAGCCGCAGCAGCCTTGAATGCATCGTTTATTAGATTTTTAAGAGTTGATGGGTCAACTGCTTCGGACCCCTCAAGATTCTGAGTAGAAGAATCACCAGCCCCTTTCAGTAACCCAGTTGCTTCTCGCAATTGTCTCGCAACTTCAATAAACTTGCTGGCTAAGTATCGTACTCTGTCATTAATTTCCCCAGCTTTTTGGCCTTTTTTTGACATTACGTGCTTCCTTTCATTGATTGCAACACAACTTTCGACTTCTATCAGGAGAGATTTAGTTGATCTTTATAGGCTTGGATCGCTGCCATCGCCTCCAGGATAAATTCGACAGCTTTTTCGGCATACACCTTGGCTTCACTCACCAATTGTGCTGCCTGTACTAATTCCCTCGTATCACCTTCGCCACTTTGTCCCACCAGCACAACCAGTTCGAGAGTCTGGTCCTGCCCAGATGTCAAAAATCCCTGTGCCGATCGACACAAGGAAAGGGCGAGTGATAAGTTTCGAAAAGCGTCGTCCAGGTCATCTGCGAAAGAGCTCATAGACAGTCTCCTTTAAATCAATAGTCAATTTGAACCTTCATTTACAGATAACGATTCATCGAGAAATTTGTGACAGCAATATCAAAGATTTCTAAATTTCCCCTAGCAATATGGCAATGACCAGCCATAACAGCCCGAGGCCCAGCGAATTCATCAAGCCGTTAGAAAAAATGGTTGACAGTCCGTCATTCTTTTTCTGTAGGAGCGATGGATGAAAACGACTGGCCTCTTTGATCACCATTTCAAATCTTTGACGATCAACCTGCCCTGCGATGCGAGCAATCTTCTTCTGCTCAAAAGTATGCAACGTCGAGAGTTTCACATAACTGTCTCGCCCCTGGCGGTCCCAAGATCCTCGACCCAGTGTGATGACATCATCACGATAGGTATGGTCCTTGCTCGTGAAAGCCAAGGCTTGTAAATTCGGGCCGTTAAGGGCAACGACCATGACAGGGCGCTGTTTCCCAGAATCTCCGTATTGATCAACTGACTCGTAATCAATCCAAGCCCAAAAAACTGCGCCGGGCCGAATTTTGTTGACACCAAAGGTTGAACCATATTCTAAGGCTCGACGAACCACCACACCAAAGAGCTTCCTCGCCATGAGTCCGACAGGACGAACAGCCGCGGCCAAAATCATCGATCCGATCGAAACCCAAATAAATGTGTCGTTAGTTGAAGTCTTTGAAATGATGAGTGCTGGAACAAAGAGAAATGCCCCAATTGCTAAGCCGCTCCATCCGTCCCATAGGTGTGGTGCCAGAATCTGATTTTGCTCATCTTTCATTCTCACGACCGGCAAAACATCAAAGGCGACAACCATCAAGAATGCACCAATACCAACTGCATACGCCGCCGTCGAATAGTCCGATTTAAGAAACACTGCGCCGATTCCTGTACCCATCAGACCAAGCCCAGAGGCTGAAATAAATCCTGCAAGCCGACTCGGTTTCGCACGAGTAGTGCCGCTCCATTCACAAGTGATGTGCACAAAAATTGAAATCGGCTTTCCAAATAAACCACCCAGGATTATTCCGATCGCTGCGCCGAGGAGATACCAATCACCACCCTCGTTCTTTAGTAAATACTGAGCCAAAAGAAATGAACTGAGCAAAATGACGAACTGCACAACACCACCAAGTATTGATTGTTGGCGCGCAGTCGCTCGGAATTTTTCTTCCTCTTCTGCGATTCGCCGTCTCTCAGCTTCGAATTTGCTGTCATTCATGTGATTCTTATTCTGATACCAACTATTTGCCGCACGTTCTAAAGACTGCAATGCTGCCTGTGGTTGAGAGGACATATTTCTATTCGTGACTTCAGGTAGATCTGAAGAAACAAGTTCCTTCAGACCAACTTTTTCAACAACTTGGCGAGCCTGCGATAAATATCGCCGCAACTGATCGTCAAGTTCTTCGACCCGGACATCAATAGCCTTGATCTTTTCTTGGCTTTTCTGTTCACATTGTTCAAGAGCCTTAGTCTCAGCAGTACGTAACGTCGTCAATTTGTTTGGCACCGCAACAATTGTCTTAATAGTCTCTAAAATATTTTGATAGCTCGATGACTCATTTGGCATTAGCTATCTACTCCTCGCTCATTGCGGAATAGGGAATCAAAAACTCAGCTGAAGCGTCACCAGACGCATCAAGAAACAACGCCCGCGCAGAAATGGTCCGAAGTCCGAAGTAGCCCGAGCCAAGTACCTCTCTAATTGTCGACGCTTCCGTTTTTAGTACGATTCGGCCGAGCATCTGGCGATTCCATTCATAGCCGAATTGTCGCGTAAGTGGCGCAATATTTTGCCACCAGCCAAAAAATGTAATCCCGTTCTTGTGGCCGTTGGTAGCAATTTCTTTCAGAATTTCTGGGGAAGTAATCCTCTCATTTTTTGTGTCCTCTGGAAGATCGTGCATGCCAAAAGCGAGAATCACAGTAGTAGTTCCGCGCCTTTTTTCTATGAGGGATTCCACTTCACTAATGCATTCGATTTCATCAACATCACTTCCATGACTGCGCAGATTTTTGAACCAAAGACTTCGATTCAAATGTTCTTCTGCCGCATCATGTGCTTTGTTCAAAACAATGATCTGCAAATCACTTTTCATTCTGAAACTCAGTGAGTCCGTGAATGCATGAATAATTCCGACTGCTTCGCGATCACCATCGCCAACCATCACGATGTGGCGTCCTGCCGAACCAATGTCACTGAATTCAACTGGACCCTCGGCAAACAGAAGTGACGATCCGATGACCCCCGACTTTGATGAATCTTGGGCATCGAGTAGGCGTTTGTAATGCTCTGGGTTTGCAAGAACACCACGTTGTAAAACTCTCGGTTGTTCTGATTTTCCACGATCGTGGAAACGCTGAGTCAATTGATTAACTGTCTGGTCAGAAGCGTAAGCGACTACAACGTGTCGATTCCCCACAAGTTGGCCTGTTTCGGTATTCAAAATTGCTTCTCCACGATTTCTCAATTCACTGGCTCCAAAATTTTGGCGTTCGAGAATTACCTGAGATTCATCACGATTCAGGCGAAGCGCGATCCTGACTCTGAACTGATCAAAGATTGCGTCTTGATTTCTGGCCATACCCTTAATTCCAGAAATTGTCTGAGAAGCTAAGACAACGTGAATACCGAATGATCTTCCGCGCCGGACGACACTCTCTAATAGGTCGGCATTTTCGCTCGCCACATTTTCGTCATTGAATAATTCTTGAAACTCGTCAATGACGACAAGTATTCGTGGCATCGATTTGTTTGTCTCTGCTCGATAGTTCGCGAGATTCGTGACGTTGTGCTCAAGAAGAATCTTTGATCGCTTTTCAAGTTCTTTCAAAATTCCTTTTAAGACTCCTTGCCCTAGTCGTGCGTCGGCCTGAATTCCGACAATCTTTGCATGCGGCAGATACGAATCTTTCCTGGCGAATCGTGCGAACTCAACACCTTCTTTGAAATCCAGAAGGTACATTTCAACTTCTTCAGGCGAGTAGTTCGCCGCAATTGAATAGATCATGGTTAACAGAAGGTTTGATTTACCCGTTCCTACGGTGCCACCAATGAGCACGTTGTGCAGGTTTTCTTTGGAGTCTCCCAAAGTGAATGCAACTGTCTCTGCGCCACCACGTCCTACCAACACATCAATTCGATCAGCAGAACTCTTCCGCCAGATCTCCTGATCAGTTGGAATGAGTTTGTCAAGGTCAATGAGTGGAGCACTTTCTACCAACGCAGATCGGGCGACAACCTCACATGCCTGCCTGATTTGGGAGTTTGAAGGCGCTTGATCTGGTGAGTACTCCAACAACGGGAAACGCATCCACCGAGCGTTTCCTCTGAGGTCGATGACTTCCGAGTTTGTCTCGTCCAATTCAAGATTCTGTTTGTCACCAGCATCGGCTGAATCCACCACAATGGTTGATATCCCAAGCTTGGGTCCTTGACGAAGAATGATCTGCAGCAATTCGTCCCTTGATTTATTGCGTTGCTTTTCGCGTCCTAAAATCACCAGGACTTGGAATGGGACTTTTTCTTCGCCACGACGGTCATCAATAAATTCGCCGAGAGAATTCCATCCTCCTTGCAGAACCTGACTGTTTTGAGTCATTGATTCTTTGATTGATCTCAAAAGTGCATCAATTTCTTGATCAGTTGACGCAATTTTTGGCGCAAGAGCAGTATTGATATCGCGTAGACGTACGAACGGAGAACAAATGGACGTCACATCAGGGTCTATGACATTTAATAAAAGTTGACCGGGCGTATTTTGCACGAGGAGCCTAGTCAGAACTCCTTGGATCAGGTTGGCCGCTTGTTCAGTTCGTTGAACTCGAATCACAAGATTACTTGCGTTGAGTAAAGGCACGATGCAAGGAGTCCTACGAGAATTCTCGGCATTAGTGCCGACAGAGATACCGCCCACTCTGACCAATTCGGTTCTTGGCCGAGCACCTATCGATTCGTAATTGATTTCCTCTTGCGTAAATGTTCCGGTGCCTACATCGCTTTCTATTTCATTGAGTTGTTGATCAAGTGCAACAAATGAAGATACGGCCTGTTCATATAGCTCTTTCCGTAAATCAGCGAACTGATTTCCTAAGATGGCTTTTTCTCGCTGAACTCTTTGATTTTCCGAATCAAGTTCTCTCTGTCGCTCTAACGTTTTATTCCAACGGGCTTGAGACAGTGAATCTGTGAAATTTCGTCCTACTTCCGTCAGAACTTGATATTCGCCTTCAATGCTTGATTGCGGAGTCGTGTCTATGAAGTCAGTTGTTTTTGGAGGCACAACAACCACTGGGGGTAATAACTTGCTGACTACTTCTTCTTGTTTGTCTGCTACTTGTTCTTTGTCTGCGACTTCTTCAGTATCTGCGATGGCCTCAGTCTCAGATGTGAAATGTGTGCTCCCACATTTGAGGCAACGGGAACTAGACGCACGTTTAGAGTGCGCTCCACACACCGAGCATTGTTTCGCTTGCGGATTCACGATTAGTTCAGATCCACACCAATTGGCTTTTGTGGCCAAGATATGCGATTTTCCAGCCACATAAATTTGATTCCAGCATGAACATCTTGGATGTATTTCATCTCGCTCAGTGCATAGAACTCAAGTTGTCCGTCTGATGGTCCATTGAGAACAATCTCCCAGAGGCGTTTGTTTGCTTGCGCATTATGAATCGGCAACCAAATGAATAAGGTGATAATTGAAACAAATGAACGAAATCGATGACTTCCGGTAAACATTTTGTCATCACATCGTTCAGCCCACATTCTGAACGGCCGAACCAGCACCTCTACTGATGCAACTCCGTGCGCGCACCAAGCAGCCACCGAAACTGCCTTGCGGAAATCAGTAACTTTTTCAGCCGAATCGATGGGAAGAAACTTGCGCGCTGCTTCTATTGCAATCGTTGCAGACTCGAGTCGAATACCCGCATCGGTTGGATCACTTTCAACAGCCCGAAGAGCCATCTCTAGTCCTCGCCACATATCTGGGGTTCGTATGAGGGCTCGGGCAATGACCAATAGTGTCGGAACTGGTATACCGCCAAGTTTGCGAACAATTTCTGCTTCAAGTAACAGAATTTCTTCGTACCTACCAGATGCCGCAAGCAGAGTGCTCAATGTCCACCAAGCCGTCACATTCGTTGGCTCGTTTTGAGTCACTATTTGGCTCGTTCGAATGGCTTCATTCAAATCGGCATTTGACACTTGAAATTCAGTGCCCGCAGCAGAAGCGACCGCAAAGGAAAACAAAATTGCAACCTCTGTCGACTCAGGCCACTTGTTCAGACCTTCTCGCGCAGTATCAATAGCTCTCTGATATTGCCCACGCGAAGTTAGGGCCTCTACTAGTTCAAGCAATTGCTCAATTGATGAGAAATTCGGTGGAGGGAGTTGACGCGACTGTTGTTGTGCTTGCGAACCTGCAACGACGCCTTCGGGGAATGAACCACCCTTCAGCAAGTAGTCCTCAAGTTGCCGAACAATGTCTTTAACTAGTTTGGCTATTTCTGCACCACCCGGCCCGTTGGACCGACTGTGCCATCTGCGACGTTTTGTGTTGATGTTTGTCGCTAATTCAGTTTCAGAACTAGGAGGAACTCCAAAATACTTGAGTGCCTCTACTCGCGTCGCGGCAGATGGTCTCTCAACAAACATCCAGTCGTGATTACTCTCACTCATTCGAAATCAAGTCCTTTCAAGAAATCTCGCGCCTTATCGCGTTCACTCATGCTCAATAATGTTTCGTGTTTCAGATTGATCTCACAAATGAAGTCACCAGTTTTCCCATCAAAGGCCTTCACTTGGATCATCTGATCCGCGTCATACGACATCGAGATACGAATCGGATGACTCATCGGTCGTGGTTTGGGAAAGTTGCCTAATGATTCACCGAGTTTGCGCACAAACTGAATATCAACTTCGTCGCCCTCGTTAAGTTCAAGTTGAAGTTGCATTTGGTCATCAGTGATCGTGAAGGCTTCAATTTCACCAGACGCTGGGATCCGTGACCCTGATGGAATGATCACTCGGTTGACCATTTTCTCGCCTTCCAAAAGACTGACGCCTAAGCCATGACTTGCTACATCGACAGGTAGTGGAATTGAATCAATGAACGATTGCGGACTTGCATCACCACGAAGTTTTGCCGCAAGAATCGCTGCTCCCTTGGCGACATCTTCGTCAAGATTGCGGGAAAAGATTGGTTCCTTGCCAGTTATCTCTTTCAGTAATGACGAGAAGATCGGAATTCGACTTGAGCCTCCAACCATAAGGACCTCATCAATACCACCAGTCCCACCTCCAGCCATCTCTAACGTGTTCATAACTGTGTCTCGAATATCGCCTATTTGTTGAGCAATCATTGATTCAAAATTGGCTCGACTCAATTGGAACATGAAAGGTTTTCCACCAATAGTGAGTGGTCGCTGAGCCGTTTGCATAGCTGACAGATCCTTCTTGATTTCTTCGGCTTTGTTACGCGCGTCGACAAACGCATACAGATCTTCCGTCAAGTCCAAAGCAAACTTGAGGTCAATTTCATCGGCCATCTGCTCGAGAATCATCGCATCAAAATCAGCGCCGCCCAGTTGGCGATCACCGCCAGTCGCGACAACGGTCATGCCACCATCAGATGCGATATCCATGACAGTCACATCGAAAGTACCCCCACCGAGGTCAAAGACCAACATTCGACTCTGTTGTCCACGCTGGTCAATGCCATGGGCGATCGCCGCCGCTGTTGGTTCGTTCAGTATCCGGACTACTTCTAATCCAGCAATCTCACCGGCCAGACGAGTCGCTGCTCGTTCAGGTTCACCAAAGTAGGCCGGAACGGTGATGACGACGCGTTTGATTTCTTGGCGCAGATGACTGGAAGCATGTGTCACAAGTTTCTTGAGAACCAAACTTGAGAGTTCTTCGGGGCTCCATGTTTTTCCATCAACCGTGAACTTTTCACCGTTGTTTAGGAAGGAGTTCAGGCCCATCCCGCGTTTGAATAATCTCGCTGCTCGCGTCGGTTCAATCACCGAGAACTGAGTAGCTCGTTCTCCAACGATGATTCCGCCTTCCGGATCGAAATACACAACTGACGGAACAATTCTTGAACCTTCTGGCCCTGCGATGATTTCAGTTCGTCCATTTTGATCAGTCCATGCGACAACCGAATTCGTGGTTCCTAAGTCAATGCCAACTATTTCACTCATTTGCTTTTTCTCCTTTGACTGACCACAACATCTGCTTTCAAAACCACTTTTTTCATCCAGGTCAATCCGGGAGAGACCACTTGATCGACAAACAGATCGGATCCTTGGTCGTCTTTCATATCGACGACTCGGTGATGCAGTTCGTTGAACGGTTCTCCAACTTCTCCAAATTTTTTGAAACCTTGATTGTCTAGAATCTTGGTGATTTCTTCATTGATGGACTCTTTAAGATCCTTTGGCATTGATGTGTGCAACATTCGAACCCGAAATTTGTGAATGTCTGCTGCCATCTTCCATTGGGAAAAGGAAGAACGTTCTGCTTCCAATTTTTTGAGACGAGTGTCCATCGCCTCAAACGAACTATCTCGCGCAATCGCAGCTCGTAAGGCCGGGATCATTTTGTACATATCGTCGCGGATTTCTTGAAGTAATGACATCTCTTCCGTCAACTCAACGAGATCTTGTGGATCATTATCGTTCATGTCAAGATCGATTATCTCTTCTGACATCTCAGGCTTTGACCAAAAGATTTGGGCGTTCCGGTGTCACGAACGCATTGGTGATTGCGGCCTTAGTGAGTCGTGCTGATATTCCTGAGAGCGTGAATTCAACAAGTACGTCATCTGGATTCTGAGGATCGACCGTTGCTCGGGCCTCAATTTTTGAACGCAAGGCCTTCTTGATCCCAAACTCGATGATCGTGACTTCGACAAATAGAAAACTGAGTGGCGCAACAGTCACAAACAAAAACAAGGCAATAGTAAACATGAAGACTTCAAAAAATCCAAAGCCAGACGAGTCGCCTTTCATTTGCCGGTACATTCGCCCGACAACTTTAAAAGGTGCTAAGAAGCTGTACTTCGCCGCTTGAAGTCCGACCGTCCCAAATACGACTTCCCTAAATATTGCCCGATCACCCTCGACTTTGTCTTCGACGAATACTCCAGAAGGAAATCCAAACTTCGAGTTGGTCAGGCCATTGGTGTAGCCGACTACCTCACGAATCGCTGAGGAGGTATCCATTGACCGAAATCGAATCGGCTCTGTTTTTGCAGGACGTATTTTGGCCCCTAATCCGACCAGGACGACTATGAGACCCATCCCAAGAATCAAAGGGAACAGACCACCTATTAGAAGAGGAAAAAATTCCATTATGCGTCCCCGCTACGTTGCTCTGACCTGGGGCTAAGTCCCCAACTAGGTCATATAACGATGGAGCCCAAATTTTGTGACAAAGAAAACGTCTGTCATTTCTGGTAGCACTTGCCTGAGGAATATCCAGGGTTGCCAGCCACCGGCCGCCATTGAACTCGCTGGTGTTGGCGATGGTGGATCAACCACCACCCCCGACCCTGACCCAGAGTGATTCGGCGTTCCCGGTAGGAATCGGCGCGTTCCATAGCGTGTTTTCTACCTAGAACGAAAAAGTGATAGACCTCCCTTGTGCGACGAGCGTTTGTGACGACTCTTTTATCTGTTGTAGTAATGAGTTGTAGCAGCTCATCGCCTCTTGATCAGAGTGAGGTGAGCACAACGATTGATACCACTACGAGCACTTCGGGTGGTCCCCCGACGCAAGCGCCGCCTTTGACTCTTCCTCTTAGTGCGCCACCAATTTATGTGGTGTTATTTACACACATCGAGGACAGCACTCCGAAGGGTGATCTGGGTACCCCCGTTTCGCTTGTTTCATATATGGATTGGCGAGATGACATCATCGCCATGGCCGAGTTGGCTCGAGACAGAGGATTCACGTGGGTACTTCAACCAGATTGGAAGGTTCTAGTAGCAGCGCAGAGTTACGAAGTTGCCCCTGTCATCGAATCCACCAATGGAAAGAACGTTTTGCAATATATCCATGAGGACCTCGGGGTTGTGATTGATCCGCATTCTCACGAGAAGGATGGTTACAACTACACCGATGTGGCTTACCTACTCGAGCAGTTAGGGGTCGGTGGGACAACGGTGATCGGAGGGCATATTTGGGATCCATCATTGCCGCAATTCGCCCATTGGGATCGCTTTCGAAACGAAGTACAAGGGACGCAGTATCCAATGTTTTCGTGGCGTGGAGATATTTTGATGGGAAGCGGAACGCCTAATCACACGAATGACCCGACCGTCAGTGGTATTTGGCATCCTCGGGATGCGCAACATTATTGGGAAGATGATCCCGACGGAAACATCATTGCTGTTGGGGCATACAAGAACGATCTTGAAGGAATAACTGCACTGGCTGATTTATATGACAACGGATCCGTTGACAAGACATGCATGCTGACAAGCACATTCCATGTCTTTCCTAAAGTGGTCAGCAGTCCTGTGGAGTTGGAAAAATGGCAGACCGAAGTATTGACGCCATTACTGACAATGCGCGATCAAGGTGAAGTCGTTATCACTGATTTCAGCGAATTAGCGAACACCTTCGAAACTGACTTCGCTGGCCAGGGTTGTCTCTGGCAAGAGTCATAAGAACGTCAACGTTGGCCGGCTCTCAGCCCACCGCGCAGCCTTCTCAGCGTTCTAGGTAGGAATCGGCGCGTTCCATAGCGTGTTTTCTACCCAGAACGCTGAGAGGGCTTCAAGGCAGTCGAAGGTTTCAAACCGCCGGCCGCCATTGAACTCGCTGGTGTTGGTGATGGTGGATCAGCCACCACCCCCGACTCTGATCCCGAGTGATGTAATTCGGCGATCTTGTCGCCGTACACAAAGCGAATCCATAAGTTAATCATCGTCGGCAGCATGGCCGCACTAAGGCGGATACGGCAACGTGGATCGCAACCAGGCGACTGACTGACTAACCAGAATTCTCCAAATGAATTAGCCTCAGCTAAAAGTCGCCCTCACCGCTGGACTCATAGTAAGACATCGAAACTGAGACCTCTCCGTAGGAGCCGTCGCTTGAATAAGTCTCGCTTAACTCACAACGTTCGACACCTTTCCCAGGTTCTATGTAGTAATAGAGGTAATCATAATAATCGTAATCCGTATCTTCATAGTCACTACAAGTAAGAGTTACGTCTAAGTAATTACCGTCGTAAGCTCCAAGGTTTTGAATCGAGATTTCTTGTCCTGCTGCCGGATCTTGAATGAAACATATTTGTTGTGCTATTTGTCCTATCTCGAAATTCATAGTGTCAAACGGATAAATGATTACATCACAACCAGAAGTAGAACTATCGACGGGGGCTGACGTTGACGTTTCACTCTCAACATATTCCTCGCTACCAGTGAAAGTCACTCTGGAAGGCGAACCCAGATTTGCATTAGATTCATGCGGAAATAAGTGAACCCTATAAGTTCCAGAAAGCAGATTCATGTTGACTATGGATGGGTCATACGAGACAATTCTGCCGAAAGAATCTTCTTGATCGTCCCCAGCGAATAGAACCTCGGAATCTTGGAATACTTCGATTTCCAAATCAATTTCACTGGACACTTCAAGTCCGAAGTAGGTGGAACTCTCTAAATCTCGATCAGAAACAGAGAGGCAGAAATATGATCCGGCTGATGGTAGAACTTCAAATGTTGTTGAGTCCCCTGACTCCAAGATCTGCAGTCCTTCATCTTTGCAAGCGCGCCGCCGACTATCAATGTTCGCCAAAACTTCATTTCTCTCCTGTGCCTCAAGGAAAACATCGGAGTCCAAAAACTCTGGGACTACCATTGCATCATTAGCCAATCTTTTACCGACTTTGGACCTTTGCTTTCCAGGGTCATTTGACAAGTCAATCGAGTTGAACTCCATATTTGATCCATCGTCGTCACCAGTTGAGTAATACAACTTCGAAGACCCAGAAGTTACTAAACCACCTATTAAACCATCCTCATCAATTTCAACAAGTTCGCCTTCCAATAAACGAACTAATCGATAGTTGTCATTGTCATCTTTAAAAACGAACACATTTGAATTACCACTTGCTACTTCTATGACTAACGCGATATTTTCTTCAATCTTGTCTACATCCTGCTCAGATTCATTCAAATACCAAAGTTCGCCATCGCTTAATAAGTAGACCTGATTCTGCATAATGAAAAGCTGACTTATCGGCGAGTTGAAATCAGAAAGATAAGTCAAGCCCTCTTCCTCAGTTCCGATTAACAACTCGCTTGAATTTGAGTCCCATCCAAGAATTGTCTGGCTCTCAGGAACGAAGTACATGGTTGTCAACTCACCAGAGTAGAAGTCACTACCGATTGGCTCGGCCTCTGAATTAATGGAGAATACTTGCCACTCATTAAATTCGGAATCCTGTGAAGCAGCACTGACATAAAGTGATTTTCCATCCGTTGACGAGAATGCTGATACCTTTTCACCCTCGGCAACAGTGGTAATGGTTCCGGCATCCGAGTTAGCCATAATTAGATCTAATTTCACTTTTTCGTTGCCTTCATCAACGGCAACAACTATGCCGTTATTCAGCACATCCACTACGGAACTTTCGAGAGCTTCTGGAGATGTCTGCCAAAGTTTTAAACCGCTGGATTTGAGGATTGTTAAAAGAGATTCACCGGAACCATTTTCAGAAAAGCCGTAGTACAAGTCTCCGGAAGGCGTCGTGCCGAAATCAGAGAGTTCTACTTCAACTTCTTCAAGTTCTACTCCTTCGGAGTCAAAGGTGCGAATTGTTGAATTATTCGTATCGTCGTCTTCATCGATCACGAGAACAAGATCACTTGTTAATAGTTTGCAGTAACCACGTCCAAGTTGAGTCTGATTTCCTTTCAGATCGATCAACAAACAACGGCTTCGGTTTTCTTCAGTAACCGTTACGAAAAACTTGGATTGGTTGGAAGAGTAATAAGTTGATATTGAAAAGTAGTCTGGTTCTATTAATTCGATGACTAATTCAGAATCTTCTTTAAGAATGCTTAATCCAACCTTGTCTTTCTCCGTGTAGGAGACGGCCACGTCGCCGTTCTGTAATGAAACATAATTGCGAACAGAAAAAGTTTCGCCTGATAGCACTTGGATCTGAGAAATTTCCTCCACCCGGTTCTTTCCGGCACCATCTAAAATCTTTTCAACTGAATTTGAGGAACCAACTTGCAGGTAGTCGATTTTTTCATCATCAAAATTCGCCAAGACAACCGAAGATTCTGAACCACTAGACCCGTTTGAATAACTCTGAAATAGGAAAAAAGCAACACCAGTGACTGCGAATACAACTATTGCAATGATGGCGCTTTTCTTTTTGGGAAATCTAGGGAGCGTCTTTTCTACAACTGAAACATCATTAGAAAATCCCGGATCTTCGTTTGGGTCGGTAGGTGGCGGTGGAATCACAGTCATTTCAAATTCTTCCTTCTCAATCAACTACAAGCTGTAGCTATTGGATTTGTTGTTCTAAATGGATAACTACCTCGGGAGTCAACATAATTACAGAGGAAATCAAGAATGTCTGAAGCGCTTTCGCTCTTCAAAATGACAAACCGTTCACCGTAATAAAAAGCATCAGAAATATCTTCGTAGTCAGACTTAAACCGCTTCGCTTCTAATATCCAGTCACCTTGGCGACACGACTGGAGAGTTCGAAGGATCGCACGATTGTTAAAGGACGTGAGTAAATCGGGGTTATTAACTCTCTGGAAATTTGAAAAAGCCTCAATACATGCATACGGAGGCGGATCGTACAGAATGGGTTCGTAAATGAACCCTTTGCTCTGTGGCAGATACCGAATCGTGTGTTTGACAAGGTAACCAGCCGAATCTGGCACGTTGTATCCGTAAAGCTCATTCTTGTTCTCGTCGTAGGCAAGGTTGAGAGCTTGACGAGGATTTCCTCCCAATTCGTAACTAATGTTGGCCCAGTTCCAGATGCAGTTTTCTTGATAAAAAATCATCCCGAAAGCCTCTGAGTCACGTAATTTTTCTGAGTTAAAGAAGATCCCGTACTCGAGCACTCCATCCCCAGTCAGATCCAAACTCTTGACACCGTCTGGAGGGAAGTCAGTCTCGATCGTCATTTCCTTAGATCGCTCGACCCAACCGCCAGATGTATATTCAAGAAAATGTGGCTGGAAGTTATCTATCCCAATCGCAAATTGACCACACGAACTAGTTGATACCTGCGAGGTCATTGAGTACGAATTAAAAAACCCATAAGTCGCTAGAGCCTCTTCAGGACTTGCAGCAACAGGTAGCGGCGAAAGAGTGCTAGTAGTGGTAGTTACTAATGGAACTGTGTCTTCAATTGGTGGGTCCGTAACCTCTGAATCTGGCAATTCTAAAACCCGTTTAGGCTCTGTTTCGGAGGATTTATCCTCGTTTCCCGATCCACTACAACTAACAATTACCGGCAATAGAAGAGCAACTCCCAATTTAAGAAGAAATTGAAATTGTTTCATATATGTTCAATATATCACCCGCCGTACATCCCTTAATCACCAAGGTTTTTCTCTATAAATCAGAGATATCCAGGGCTTTCAGAATTATCCATGCCGACCGAAACCAACTGTGACAGAGGTAAGGCTCGTTCGTTATCTCGCGAATATATCTGCACTAATTGCTCACGTGTCGGACTACTTTATTGCGAAACTCGAGCTGCGTGTTGAAACAGGATCGCCGCAAACAACTTGCGAACATCACGTCTTGCAGTGCACCGATCACCTCCGGTGACATTCCGCAGAAATTATCAGCAAACAAGTTGAACAAGATCTCAAACAATTCATTGTCCGAATAGCCCAAAAAATGAAGCGTCATATCAAAGCGACTGGGCAGACCAGGGTTCGACCAAAGGAACCGTTCCATTCCAACTGGATACCCCGCGACAATCACCGCGATGTTTTCAAGGCTGTTTGTCCCAAGTATTGCGAGACGGACGTGCTTCGACAACATAACCACTCGACCACAGGCTAAGAGACTTATACATCTGATCAATGTGACGAGCCACGATAGTCTTGCCAGTTCTTAGATTGCCCGTGAAAACCAAACGGGACGATGAGCACGAACCATGGCTTCAATAACGCCCTCGATTGACTCACCACATAGTCCTCGCGCTGGGATGATCTGTTCAACCTTGGCAAGAATTTCGGTCTTGCAACCAACCGGAACACAGCAGAAATTGAATTTCGCCTGAGCGGAACAGCCATATACCGAGTAACCACTTTGGCGACATGGACTGGCATTACCGGAGCCAAAACCCTCCAGTCCACAGTTTCGATCAGCAACAATGGGGCGCATGAGTCTCGGTGCGAAAACGAAACCTTGAGAACAATCGGGGGTCGTCTTCGCCGTCAAGCGTTGATTGCGGGACATAACCCCTGCTCAGTACCTTTCTGAAATTTCTCGCACCCACCGCACAAAATGGGTTGCTTTGTTCGTTTGTCAATTGAACAAAATCAATCGGCCCAGAAGGCCCTGTCCCAAAGGTGGGAATTCGGAGTGAATCTCGAGCAGTGTGCCGCGAAAATTCGCAACTACGTCATTGACATCAGCAGCAACTCCCATCGGGGGTCGCTCGAACTAGGCCAGCGCCTCACATTCATCTTCATGATGGAGACCTACCGCGTACGACTCACCGAAGGCGACGAACAAACCGGTCCTCTCCTCAGTATTGATCTGTGTGTTGCGCCAACTGCTTCAACTTCAGAAGAACTTGATTGGGTCGCAAAATATCATCGAGCAAAGAAAACTCGGCTCAGTAGCTATGTCAAGCAGAACCCGAATCACCCCGAGTTAAACGACCTCTATTTTTCGTTCTCAACTTCGGCCGATTCGCTCAACAAGTCTCAGCTTCGTCGCATTATCAACAGCATGCGTCAAATCGCACACGACTTTCGCCATGCCCACAATGTTCAGTTCACAGGGCTAGTGGCACCAAGGCCTACCAATGAAGATGACCTTGATGTTGATTCGCGTCAAGGAATAGCCAAGTATTACAAGGCCGATGAGGACGACTCCAACGAACACCTCAGTAGTGAATACGACGTCATTCACGAAGTGCGAAACCTGTCAACCGAAGAAATCTTGGCCGAGCTCGACAAACTCATCGGACTCGAAGATGTGAAGAAAGAAATCCGCCAGATTGTGGCTGCTCAACGAGTGGCGGTCAGGCGACGTGAAATGTTTATGCGTGGTGAGCAATTATCACCACACTTGGTCTTTGTTGGTAATCCAGGGACGGGGAAGACCACTGTTGCCCGACTTCTCGGCGAGCTTTACAGTTCTATTGGCCTTCTGAAGCGCGGACATGTGGTTGAAACTGAACGTAGCGGTCTTGTTGGTGCATATATTGGTTCATCAGCTATCAAGACTCGCCGAATTTGCAAACTAGCCCTTGATGGAGTTCTTTTCATTGATGAGGCGTACACGCTCATTAACGAAGAAAGCGAAAAAGACTATGGCCCTGAAGCGGTTGCAACGCTGTTGACCTTTATGGAAAACAATCGCGGTCGAGTCGCTTTGGTGATTGCTGGTTATCCAGATGAGATGAATAAGTTGCTGCGTTCAAATCCAGGTTTGCGTTCACGTTTTGATAACACGGTCATCTTTGACGACTATGACGACAAAGAGCTTGAAGAGATCTTCTTAGAAATGGTTGCCAAGAATGATTATGAACTAAGTCCAGAGGCGTACGTGGCGGTGAGTAATTACATTCAAGCGTTGCCAAATCCGAGGCCCTACTGTTTTGCCAACGGTCGCGAGATGCGAAAATTGCTGAACGAAGTGGTCAAGAATCAGGCCGTGTATGTGTTGAACAATTTCGATTTAGCTACGGCAACCGAAGAACAACTACGCCTGATTCCTGGTGAGTCAGTTCCACCAGCTTTGGTTTGGAAATCAACCGAACACAAGGACAACGGCCGTAACTGGTTCTAACAAAACGTCTGAGATTTCTTCGTGTTCAACGTAGAACGAAGACTATTACAAGCGACTATCAGCAATCCCAATTAGCGCTTTAGTCTTTAAAGCTTCAACCTTGAAGCGTCTACCTAGCAAAGGTTGAGTCGACTTAATATCATTTCGTACAAGTTGTCCTAAATCTTCAGATACCTTCATCCCCACAGCATCTTGAATACTTATTGTTATTGGGAAATACTCCCTAGTTGGCAATAGCCGCACATCGCACACAATTTTCTTGATCTCACGTTGAATGACGTAGAGATGTCCAAATCAAGTCATTGTCATTGCCGATCACTGAAACTTAGTTAGATGGGTGAAGGTCGCTGAAGGGTTTTTCTTCATGTAGTAAATCAGTAGGTCAGCAGTCGCCTTCGCATCACCTAGTGCACGATGAGCTTGTCCTGTTTCAATGCCGAATTGCCTCGCGGCTTCACTAAGTTTCAACTTGCCGTATCCCAACTCAATTCCAAGACTGAGAGTGCAGGCCATTGTCTCTAACTGTTTCTTTCGAATGAGTTTCAGTTCATAGTTAATTCGGGCGCGATCAAAACTCGCATTATGCGCCACGGGAATGCGGTCTTCAATGAACTCTGAGTAAGTTGGAAATATCTCTTTGAATGTCGGAGCACTGGCTACTTGATGGGTCTTGATTCCGTGCACACGAGCTGCCATCGGATGGCCAACAGTGCCATCCCCACGAAGAAACGTCGAAAAATTCTCCGTTATCTTTCCCTCAGAAGTAACGACGACCATCGCCAATTCAATGATTCGAGACTCGGCATGAAAGCCCGTTGTTTCCGTGTCAATAACGACGTACTCAATTGCAGACTTCCTTCGACTAAACATCTTCATCTCACAAAATCAACAACGACCGGGGCATGATCACTTAAAGACCACGCATCAGGAAAGTCCTGAATTCCTCCGGTAACAACATCTACTTCGTCCAAGAGATCTTTTGAAGCAAAGATGTAATCCAATTGTTGGGCTTTTCCATTTCCATCAGCGTTCCCGTTCTTATGTGTCCACAAATGTCCACATTCATGACCAACACCACATCCCACACAATCTTTCAGATTTTCCCTATCTTCACTTGTGTAATGGATGAGATCAACCAATCCGATTTCAGTAAATAGGTGAGTTACATTTTGCGGATGAAGATTGAGATCTCCGGCAACGACGACTCGTGTACGTCCCGACTTCAAAATTGCTTCTAAGTCATTCATCAGCGTAGGCACCGAGTACCTACCCGAGCCGTTGCTGTCGCCATTTCTATCAACTGTCAACCCATACATACCGACGATGGTGCCCCAACTTTCTTGACCCTCGTAAACGTCGGCTGCTACTAATGCGCCTGGGAAATGAGTGTCTAATTCGTATTTTGAAAACTTCTTCTTTACTGTCGTAATCTGTTCTAACTGATAGCGAGACGAGGCCAACACGGTTCCCCACGGTCGCTTCGAATCGATTCCTCCCTGTCGATACAAAGAAGTCCAGCCATCCCATGTTCCGCTCCCTTTTTCTTGCGCTTTAGCTTCAGTCAAAACAATGATGTCGGGATTGATGACTTGTTCTATCCACTCACGCCGTGCGTTAAGTGGTTGCCGAGGTGCAATTGACTTCACATTCCATGTTGCAATTCGAATTGAACTCATCTCTTTCCTTCTTTACATCTGTCTTAACTTCTAAAGCCACTACGGCCAGTAATACACCATCACGACACTTGACCCGGGTTGAACAATTCCATCTGGCACAACCATCTTGTTTTCTTCTAATTCCTCAGGTGATGACATCAGCACACCAACGTAAATATCTGAATCATCCGGATTGTTGAACCACTGTGGATCTTGTACGGGATCAGCGCTATCCCCTTCTTCATAAACCCATCCATTTGCCTCAATTGCAGCTTTCACCTTCGCAAAAACATCATCGGCTGAACCTTCAATCTCAAAGTATTCGGTATAAGCATCAACGGGCTCAATAGCAAAATACGAATTCATCAGGTCCTTGTTCGGCTTCACTGAGTCAATGTTGACGATGTCGTCCCACCAATCTGGCTTTGCCACAGGCACATCTGCATCGCACTCAACATCACCACTTGGTTTGCGTCCGAAATTGAATAACTCTTTGGCAATGGCGTCAACGCATCGTGAAATAAAAATCTGCGAATGTCCCTCGCCTTTAAAGGTCAACAACGTCGCATTCGTTCCTAGGTGCGTCACCATTTCTTGTGCCCAACGTATTGGAGTAGCAGGGTCTTCGGTGCCACCTAGAACAACTATTGGTGCATCGCCCTGATAATCAATTTCAAAAAGATCAGCGTCATCAAAAACAGACTCGCAATATCCACCGCCAAACGAATCAACGTCATATTCACGTGCGTACCACGGTGCGACTTCCTGAATTTTCTCTAGCAAAGCTTTTGGATCGCGAGATTCGGAGTAGACGATGCCACTGGCACAATCGATAATGCCTGATGCATCGTAACCATCTCCGAAAGTTCCATCTTCGCCCCGACCTACATGCCAGTCGGCCATTTCCAAAATTTGCTTGGGGTCTCCACTGACCAGAGTGCTCAGTGCATCGGCCAAATATGGCCACTCTCCTCGTGAATACAACGCCGACGACGTCGCAGTGTCGACGACGACTCCATTGACCTCACGTCCATCGTCAGTAAACAACGATTCCAGATCGTAAGAGTTATACAAATCAAGCCAATCGGCCTTCACATCGTCCGACGAAAATGAGCATTCATCAGGTGTTGACTCACACCAATCAACCCAATTGTTGAACGCATTTTCAAATCCTTCAGCCTGAGTGAGATAGTTCTGTTCGGCAGTGTCACCTTGCGGATCGTATGCGCTATCTAAAAACATCGCCTCAACTCGATCTGGGAACAACGTCGCATACACCCCACCTAAATAGGTGCCATACGAAATTCCGAGATAGTTGATTTTTTCATATCCCATCGACTCACGAATCAAATCCATATCGCGCGCGGTGTTCTCGGTTGAATAGAAACGAAGAGCCTTGCCGAACTTCTCTATGCAAGGCTCATCAATCTCCATCCAGTCGTCGTATAGAGATTGTTCGCGTTCATCGTCAGGTGTGTAATCAAGATAGATGAACTTGTCATTTTGTAGATCGCTCAAACAACTCAAACCGCTTGAGCTACCGACGCCGCGAGGATCAAACCCGACGATGTCAAAATCCTCAAGTCCTAGATTTTCAATGAATTCGGCCGACCAACTGTAAACAAAGTCCACACCCGACTCCCCGGGTCCACCCGGGTTACTGAGCACCACACCTTTGGGCTTACTACTTGTCGCCGGAATTCGCAATAGTGCGATTTCGAGCGTTTCGCCTTCAAGGTCCGAATAGTCAAGTGGCACCTCAAGTACGCCACATTCAAGATTCTCGGCGTCGGGATATTCATCACATGTCGACCAATCAATGGAGTCCACTTTGATATCGGACGGAATCGCCGCTTCCGATGAACACGCACCAAGACCTAGAAGACCAACAAACAGGGGGACCGACACCAATTGGCGAATCTTCACAGGACATCCTTTAATTGGCTCTCATACGACGAACTGTTATTGGTCTATCAGTGACGTATATATATGTATCAAATCAAAGTCACACTGATTTCCCGCGAAGCCACCGCCCAAACCACCTCCAACCCCACCCCGCACCCCGCCTCACCAGCAACTATCCTCTACTTCGTGCCTCTTCGTCGCCTGCTTCCCCTCGTCGGCGCACTTATCCTTCTCCTTTCGGCCTGCCGCGTTGACGTTCGCATCGATGTCACGGCCGACGACACCGGCGCTGGCGATATCGCCGTCACTGTCGACCTCGACGCCGAAGCCGTCACCCTCGTTCCGGGTCTTGCCGAAGACCTGCGTATCGACGACCTCATCTCAAGTGGTTGGGTTATTGAAGGCCCCACCCAAATCAATAGTGGTGGTCTGCGCGTCATCTTGCGTTACGCATTTGAGTCCCCCGCCGAGGCAACCACGGCCATGCGCCAAATCAGCGGACCCAACGGCCCACTGCTCAACCCCGAACTCAAACGCACCATTGATGGCCGCACCGTCAGCACAACTCTTGACGCAACTTTGCAATTCGTCGGCGGCATCGAAGCATTCAGTGACCCGACCCTCAGTGCAACCATTGGCGCCGCTCCGTGGGCAGCAACCGCCGAAAAACTTGGTGTTGATCCCACGCAATCGGTTGGAGTCACTCTCGTTGCTCACCTACCCGGCGACATCAAAAAGAGCACGGGCACCGAAGCCGAAGGTGGCGTTATTTGGACTGCACCCAACGACGGCACCGCTGTTGCAGTCGTTATCGGAACCGCCGAATCAAAAGTTGATGGTGGCTTCTGGCAAATTCTTGCCAAGGTCATTGGCTACATACTTGGTCTCTGGCTCGTCATCATTGGCATCTTGATTTTGCTAGTCATCATTTCCCGCCGTCGTCGCACCGCTCGATCAACCACGCGCGCAACTAATCGCGCCACACCCGACGCCTAGATTTCACTCATGGCCCGCCTGCGACTCGTCTATAACTGTTCCGATTGCGGAGCTTCATACCCAAAGTGGACCGGCAAGTGCACCGCATGTGGTGCATGGAACAGTTTGGTCGAAGATGTTGAAGACCCCAATGCCAACAGCATTGCGTCACTTGCTGCCGGCTTGGCTCTTGTGCCAGCGGGTACTGCACAGTTAATTGGAGAAGTTGACACCACTCACGGCTCGCCACGTAGCACTGGTATTGGCGAACTCGATCGCGTCTTAGGCGGGGGCTTAGTGCCCGGCTCGGTCACCTTGCTCGGTGGCGAACCAGGTATTGGCAAGAGCACATTGTTATTGCAAGCACTCGCCGCATGGCCTGGCCGCACGTTGTATGTGTCGGCCGAAGAAAGTGCGCAACAAGTTCGTATGCGCGCCGAACGACTTGACGCTGTGCGACCCGACTTGTGGTTGCTCGCCGAAACTGTTCTTCCACATGTGATTCGCACCATGGACGAATTGCAACCCGAACTAGTGATCATCGACAGTATTCAAACGATGATTGACCCCGAACTTGGTTCGTCACCCGGCAGTGTTGTGCAAGTGCGCGGATGTGCACACAAGTTGGTGATGGAAGCCAAACGTCGCAACGTGCCCATTATCTTGGTTGGTCACGTCACCAAAGATGGTGGTCTTGCTGGTCCGCGTGTACTTGAACATGTTGTTGACACGGTGTTGCAGTTTGAAGGCGATCGTCATCACGCATTGCGTTTGTTGCGTGCATCCAAGCATCGCTTCGGACCCACCACCGAACTTGGTCTTTTTGAGATGGTTGAAAAAGGTTTGCAGGGTGTACCCGACCCAAGTGCATTGTTCTTGGCCGATCGTCAAACCGGAATCGCTGGAAGTGTCGTGGTGCCAACACTCGAAGGTCAACGACCATTAATGGTTGAACTTCAAGTACTGACCAATGAAGTGAAAGGTGAAACTCCGCCACGCCGTAGCGCACAAGGCTTAGACAACAATCGCTTAAGCATGTTGTTGGCAGTGTTGGGGCAACGACTTATGCAACCTGTTGGCAAGAACGATGTTTATGCATCAGTCGTTGGTGGAGTCAAGATCACCGAACCTGGCAGCGATCTCGGTTTGTGCTTAGCCGTGTTGTCGGCGTTGAGTGATCAACCTATTCGACCTGATGTTGTTGCATTTGGAGAAGTTGGATTGGGCGGAGAAGTGCGACAAGTTCCGCATGCATCACGCCGACTCGCCGAAGCTGCTCGACTTGGTTTCTCGACGGCTATTGTGCCGGCGAAGTCACCCGAGGTTGATGCCAACATCAAGTTGGTGAGGGTGAACACTGTTCGTGAAGCGATGAAAGCTTTAGGCCTGACAGGCAAAGTCCCGAAACGCACTGACGACTTCTAACTCAATGTGCTGATCGCACAGAGTTTGATCACCAGTTCAATTTCTTTTCTGCAGCGCTCAGGTTTGAACCGAGTGCAGCCAACAGTTGGTAAATATCTAATTGGTCTTCTGCTGTGAGGCCATTGGCTTTACCCATCAACATGTTTCCTTGAACAACAAGTTGAAGAATGTAGGCATAAGCGCGTGCCGTGTGGTCTCCGACATTGTTGACCGAAGAGATGCGTTCACCGAATTGCAAATAGATATCTTGCGACTTAGAAAATCGTGAGACCGGGACTCCTTCATCAATGAGATGATTCACGATTCTCAGACGGAGCTCAATATCTTTGCTGTTCGAAAAGTTGGCGAATATTTGGTCGAGTGGCTTGTCGATGTTTTCGAGGGTGATGATTTCCATTAGGCGATCAGTGCAGGCAATCAGCAATTCATTTCGAGAGCCGAAATAGCGCTTGATGTGCATCGTCTGAAGATTGGCCTCAACAGCGATATCTCGGAGACCGACTTTTGAAATGGGTCGCTCACGAGTCAACTTGATTGTCGCCTGAATCAGCAGGTCGGAGCCAGTTTCCTGGGGGATGCGGGTCGGATTCTTGCCAGGCACCTGGTCATCATAACTTTGCCCAAACCGAACGTTTGTTGACAATGTCAACAAAGTTGTTAACATTGTCAACAACTCATCCAGAATGGCGGATGATTCTTCTAGGGAGTCCACATGTTCGCAGTTGATGTATGTAATTTGCCAGAGACCGGCTTATCGACCGATCTCATCGTGATCGGTCTGTTGACCCTCGTCGTCGGAGTCTTCATGACACGTTGGGTTCGTCGATCATCTGGTCGGTTGTCAATCGTGGTGGCTCCGTTGTTGTTAATAGGTGGGCTAACCGCTGCAGCTGCGCCAAGTTCATGCGCCGAAACCATCACCGCGGCAACCACGACGACAAGTGCACCAACAACCTCGCCGAATACAACGACGAGTGTTGCCACGACGACAAGTGCACCAACCACGACTGTCGCACCTACAACCACATCGACTACCACCACTACAACAACGACCACGACTACAACGACGACGACCCTTGCTCCTCTGAGTGTTGGTTCAACTGGCCCCGGTGGCGGAACCATTTTCTATATTGACCTCACCCAGCCCGACGGCGAACGGTATTTCGAAATCGCCTGCGAAGGTTGGAACAACAGTTGCGACGGCACAAATGACCCAGAAGTGGCATGGGGTTGTAGTGGAGTGGATATCGGTGATGCGACCGGGAACGGGATAGGCAAGGGACCAGCAAACACCGCAGCTATTTTGGCAGCCTGCCCATCTACGACAAATGCTGCTGGTGTCGTTGATGCTTACACAAAGAACGGATACTCAGATTGGTTCTTGCCATCAAAAGATGAACTCAATGCTTTGTGTAAGTGGGTACATAACGACAATGTGAATACAGTTTGTAACTCCAACCGCGCATTCAACCCAATTGTGAATGGCCGAATCATCATCAACAGTTACTGGAGTTCCACCCAAATCAATGCGACAGATGCATACAACCTGTATTTCCAGCAGGGCGATCTGGGTCCTTACGGCAAGGGCAACATCAACTTCGTTCGACCATTCCGACGCTTCTAAACGTCAGAGTTAGGCAACTTCAGCGTTACCTGTGTCCCAGCATCAACGACATCGTGATTCAGACGATTACGGACTAATGATTCGCTTGTCGGGACCTTGGTCCCTATAAGCGAGTTGTATACAAGGCGTACTTTGAAGGAACACCGAAGCGAGAGGCGACACTTTCACTTCGATCCCCAAAGAAGTACTTGTCCAACACGATCCCCTCGGCGTGGCAAGTACCGAAGGCGAGTGTGCCGGCTGAGTGGGGGGTCACGACCCCAACCAGCCGGCGCCGCTTTTTTAGGCCACAGGAATTAGAGCGCTACCACACTATTTATTGGATTCAAAGGGCAAGGGTGACGTCGCCACACAGCCGTGTAAATACGTCAATTCTTCCAGCGTCTAAAGTGCAAATACGGGGAGGCAAAACATGTGCAACGAAGATCGTCTTCTTGATCGTTCTGGCGACACGCCCGGAACCGGCATCGAGTCATTGTCGTTAGGCGACGAGGAACTCTTAAAAGTCATCTCAAGCGACTCTTTCTTGAAGCAGTTACGCGAAGGCATGAAGGGTTACTCAGAGGACGAGATCAATAAGGCAATCCTGGGAGCAAAGTACGCGTTGTCGCCACAGTCGGAAGACGACCCTGACTCTCTTTGTCGCTATTGCGAAGAACTCCTCGAGGAATGCGTGTGTGAGGACGAGGGCGACTAGCGATTTTGATGGATTTGGTTCTCTGTTATCCCTAATATCAACCTATGGACATCAGTAGATTTGAGCCTTTTATTCAAACCCCTACTTACTGGGTTTCTGGTCGCTATATCTTTCGTGAGGGCGACATCATCTGCCCAGTCTTCGTTGTTGCCACCGCAACGCCAGAAGTATTTGAAGTTACGTACTACACATATAGTTACTGGCCACTGTTAACAAAGCCTTCGTTTGGTCCCTTTAAGAAGGCGGTATGGCCAGTTGGAGCTACGGAGATCTTCATCTTTGAGGTTGAAGGTGCTGACGGATTGACTCCAAGCGAAAATCTCTTCCCTGATGATTTAGAAGATCGAGCTTGGGACGCAGATTGGGAATCGCCCGAAACTGTTGCAAACCTGTTATGCCCATACATGCCACCATTAGAGGAGTACGACCCGCTAACTCACGAATTGAATGGAGGTTTTGTTGGTGATATTGAAGCGTGCTTTGAGGCCTGGGCCACATCTGAAAATCAAGATACTCCAGATTTTTGGGCGGCTTCGTAAATACTGTCTGAGAAACGTTGTTGAGTATTTGTTTGGTTATGGTTTACTGACTTAATCAATCACTAGAGGTATAAATCAGGGTTTACACAAACCTGGCGAATACATCAAATCACTTAGCTCAAATGTGAATTCAGATTAGAGTCATTTTTTATTTCTAGGCGTTCACCAATCGGGCATTTAAAGTGAGGTCGTATAGTGATTACTGTTACGGAAGAATTACGAAATTTTGCCCGCGAACACGCAACAAAACGAATGGAATTCGAATTTGATCGGTTTGGTCTCGACCAAACGAGACGCCATTCAATGATTGCCATGGGTACTATAGGTCAACTGGCATTCAAGCAGTTTCTTGAGATGAATCAAGTTGATTTTGAGTTTCAATTACAAGCCGGCAAGTTTGATGACTTTGATTTTGTCATCAACGGGCATATTGTTGAGATTAAAACCAGTGGTTATGGGAATGGTTCAGGCTGGAAAGATTTAAACGCGATTTATAATTCGTCACAGTTAAAACAAGCTGTATCAAAGAAGTACTTTTGTAGCGTTCAAGTATTTGTCAACGGTTATCATCGATCAGATAAAACCTTTGATTTAGACAACTGCACAACCGCAACAATCGCAGGTTGGATTAAAATTGAAGACATCAGTGCTTACAAGCCAATTCAGCTACCTTTCAGTTTGGCACATCTGATTCCACTCTCCGAACTCAACGAAATACAATCTCTACTTAAGCTATGACTAAATTCAATAGCTTTTGATTGTACTTGACCATAGCTTCTAAGTTTTCCTGGGCCACGCCTGAATCTTTCGGCCAAGCGATTTCTATGAGCGGTTTACCATCCAAACTGAGTGGATTTTTTAATATTACATGAGTGGCGTCGTAGCAAAACTGAACTTGTAAGTTCGCTGTATTGGGGATTCGCTTGTGAATCGATTGTGGGATATATAACAGGTTTCGTTTATCATCAATCATTTCCAAATCTTTGCTACTTACGGCATAATCAATTGGGACAATGTGATGCAGCTCCCACCCATTAATCACGCTTTGGCCCTGCCATTGAAGTGAGTCATTTTTCACTTTTTGTGACCTCACCTTGGTAAAAACCTCGACTTTTGCCGCCCCTGGTTTCATGACTAAATCATCATTTACTACGCTGTATCCAACAACATCTCTCAACATTGCAATGATTTGCTTGCTCTCGTTCCACCAATTGTGCCAATCAAGTTTTTCTTTCTTAGGAATATTTGATCCCATTTTTTTATCCATTGTTTTTTTTATTTCATCATGCAGCCGTACGATTTGTAACCGCTTGAGCCTCTTGTACTTGTTTAGGTTTTTTACACGGTTAGCAATGTCAGTTTGGTCATCAGTTAAGAAAAGCATGAGTTCATACACGTTCACCGAGTCAAATCTAGAAAGGGCCGTATCTAACACTTCAAAAATCGGCGTAAGGAGTTTTTCGGTGGCTTCACTGTAAATTTTCACCCTTTCACGACCGTTGCCTTTAAGAAACTTCAACGCATCAGAGGTTAATTTTGCTGTTTTTGCTTCCCCCTGTTGAACCCGCGGAATTCTTTGAATAATCCCCATCTTTTCTAAATTCGGGAATGTGTTCTTTTTAAGTGAGTTAAATGAGGCCCCAACATCCTTGACGTCCATCCTTGCTATTTCATCCAAAATATCCCAATACATACGACATTCTTTTTCGGACATCGAGGCTGGAGTTCTGCGAGGACTTCCATATTTATGCGTGCGGCTAGGGATTGGGTCATCTCCTGCGGGTTCAATGAAGGCGGCATCGCCTGCAACTTTGTAAATCGCACCTACGATTACTTCAAACTTCTCCATCCAGAGTCGCTGGTGCTGGGCTATGTGCACCCCTCTATATTTCGTTGGATTACTAATTCGTTTCTGTAAATATTTGAGCACTTCGTCGTAATCGTCAATCATTTCAACTCCTTAATTCTCTTTTGAGCTATTTTTACGTATCCTTCATTTGAGTCAATACCTATGAATTTTCTATCGTTTTTGGCTGCTGCAACCAATGTTGTACCACTACCCGCGAAAATATCTAAGACCACATCACCTGGATTGCTTGATGCCAAAACAATCCGTTCTATGAGGGCCAATGGCTTTATTGTTGGGTGATCTGCTTTGGAAGTTCTGCCTGCGATCTTATTTACGTGCCTATCACTCGATATTGTCCAAACGTCTGGGCAAAGACGACCCGCCTCATTTGGAAACCATCGTTTCCCATTCTTTATTATTCCCTTTTTTTTGGCGGCCTCAATTCGCTCCGTTGACTCGTATGGAATCCGTACTTGCTCTGAGTTAAAAGTTATTGTTCCGCCTGGTTTGACCATATACAAGATCGTTTCCTGTTCAGGTAAAAACTTTTTCTTAGTCGAACTAAATCCATCTTTCTTATTCCATGTAATCCAATTTTGGAATTCATAGCCGAGTGACTCGAGAAAGCCTAAAATGTAAGAGCAGTTTCTGGGGGTATTGAATATGTAAAAAGCTCCTCCGGGCTTCAACTTGGGGTCAATATCTTTTATCCATTTCTTAGTGAATTCAAGAAAATCCGAATCAGAATCAAAGGTGTCCCAATCTGCTTTTTTCATGTTGTAGGGAGGGTCAACACAGATTAGATCTATTGACGAATTTGGAACTTTGTTTAGAATCTTTTGATAATCACCCAGAAAAACTCTGTCAATGACTTTAGGGTCAATGGACGCAATTGACGGAATCGCTATCTTTGCTTTGGGAGAGCGTTTAGATTTGAGACATACTTTTTCTTCCAACTTTTGGTTGATAATTTCAGCATACGAATCCATCAGTTCATATCCGACGTAATTTCGGTCTAGACGCTTCGCCACTCTTAAAGTAGTTCCACTCCCCGTAAACGGATCAAGCACAATTTCTCCTACGAATGAGTAAAGCCGAATGCATCTTTCAGCTAAAGCCTCCGGCATCAAGGCTGTGTGTTTCCCAAACGCTAGATCGCCTTTTCCGGGTATTGGCAAATTCCAGATCTGTTTTGTAAATTCGACCCATTCCTCTTGCGTGAGTCGACTTGCTTCCTTAATTTCCTTTGATGGTTGAACTGCCTTACCCCGCTTCACATAAATTGACACGAACTCCACAGTGTTCTGTGCATAGAAATTCGACGGAAAAGGGTAACTCCCAAACATCAATTTTTTGCTTGGATTAGTTCGATTCCAAATATAGGTGTCCAACAAGTAAAAATCCGGCAGATTTTTTAAAATTGAGGTTTGTATCGCTGCGTTGAGGTCAAAGATATGCCTGTTTTCGTGAGTATTTAACTCAGCTTTCAACATCGGCATCAAGGGAACATTAATAGCAATTTTTCCGTTTGGTTTTAAAACTCTAAAGCACTCCTTCCACACCATCACAAGTTCTTCAATGAAACTTTCAAAGTCTGAAATGTCTCCGATTTGACCCTTGTCTGATTTTGAATGCGCCACTTCCTGATGACCATCCAGTGCGTAATCCTTAATATTGAAATAAGGAGGTGAAGTGACTATCAAACCTACTGATTGATCCGGTAACTCCCTCATATCTCGGGAGTCGTTAAGAAAGACCTTATTTACATAAATTTCGGGATCTGTCACCATGTGAGAATCATACTTTCTCTTAACTATTGACCCACGGGACCGTTGCCTGAATCAAATATATATTGCAAGTAAGAAATAGGCTTCCTGATTGTCTTAGCGCCAATCAATGATTTGTTCAAACAGATCTTGACGCTGAGTGAATTTGCAACCCAACTCACTCGCGATTTGTGTTAACTGCGGCAGATCATCGACCGACCATGACCAAAAGTCTCCGCGCATCATGTTTGACCCACCCGACCCACATTCATAAAACGGATTCGGTGCGCCCTGTGAATTGGGATCTCTCACTTGGGCCCAGTATTCCCAGTACTCGTCACCAAGGTCAATTAATGAATCCGGAAGCCAGCCTGTAGGTCTTCCATGGTCGTCGAATACATTTTCTTCACGGTGCGAATCCCAAAGAGAGTCCAAAAGTCCACTCGCAACCTCATTGATTTTCTGAATCCCGAGTTTCTCTTTCGCCAATGACCACGAACCACAGTGAGCGAGTATTTCAAGCAAGTCCTTCTCAGCAAGAACTGCGTTGATGTGCCCCGATTCGCCTAAGAAGAATTCTTTGCCGGAAGTGTCTAAGCCCCAAATAATTTCCACGCCGCTGAAATCCTCGACGTACGGCTCTGCATTTCCGTTCAAACGGGCTTCCCATTCTGGAGCTATGGCCTCAGCCTGAGCCACAAGTTCTTCCCATCGTTGTCGATAACTCGGCTCATCATTCTGAATCTTCTGGGCAATACTGCCTTCAAAACAAAAAGGTAGGAGTTTCTCCCAAACGTCTGGGCCTAAGAATGTCGCAACACTCACCGCGCTGTGTGCGTATGTTCTAACGTCAAGATTGGCATCGAAGTTATAAAAGGCTGGATCAAAAAGTGCTGACGAATAGACAGGGACTTTTCCTTCATTTGATTGTTGTTGGATGTACATCGGTTCTACATCATCAAGAAGTCCCGAACCTATGAAAGCCAACACTTCGCGTACTGGATAGTCCGTCTGGCCTATAAGTGAGAAGAACTCATCACTTTCGTTATCAATATTCGCTTCTCCGTTGAGCCAACTTTGGAGACACATTGTTTGATCGCGCGACTGACAAATAAGCGCCGTCAGATATTCATCCTCTGCGTCAAACCGAAGAATTGTTGGTCCCCCAGGGATTGACAACATTCGCGGAAATTCAACACGATAAATATCGTCAGCATTGTGAAGCAAGTACCAAGAAATGCATAACTCTGTCTCAAATTTCGTAGGAAGTTCGAATACACCTTCTCCGAAATAGTTTGCAGGCACTTCATCTGTTGACAAGTCGTTCCACGTAATGGTTTCAAACTCAGCATCTGAGGAATCTGAGTTTGGATATAGAACCCAATCAGTCATTTCTATTTTCCAATCTCTAGCATTGGCCAAAGCTCGTCAAGTTCGGCTCCACTCAGATTTATGCTGAGATCAACTTCAAGAGTTTCGGAAGCATCGGAGTAAAATTCTGAAAGGAATTGGATTGCGTTGCCCTCTTTTACTATGTGAATAGCCAACCCCCGAATATCTACTTGATAATCGCCAATATTGTTTAGATCAGTGATCCAATCCGCCACGGCTTCAACATCACTTCTGTCAGTTGAAAGAATCAAAGCTCGACCTTCCATTTCGTCTAAACGATCAAATACAATTAGCGAACCATCTGTTAATCGGCCGATAGACCAGTAAAACCAGCCACTCATGGGAACGGACGCACTTTCAAATTCCCCAAACTCTGCGAGGTAATGAAAAGGAGCATCGGGTTCGCTGTAATTCGCTTCAACTAGCCGGATTTTGTGATCGTCAGTACGTATTGAAAGAAAGATCTGTTTATTAATCTCAAGCAACCCGCCGCGCCGGTTGTCCAAGTTCATGTCGCGATAACTTCCATCTGGCAATTCCGATAATGGGCTCTCCGCGCAAACCTTCACAACGGCAGAAATATTCTCGGCGAAATCTGAGCGTAATTGCATGCTGAGGATACCTTCATTAGAAATTCGAAAATCCTGAATTGAAGTAAGGCATTCAACCAAAGTTAAATAGAGTTTTTCAGAACGTTTTTCATTGATCACTGATCTGAATTCTTCATCACCTTGATAAATCTCAAAGTTAAAATCGTTGAAGTCAGTACTTCCACTACAAATCGGAACCTCAATCTTCCACACTGGCATTGCTTCGTCTAGAGAATCAAAGAATCCTAAGAAATACGGTCCTGGATACGCAACATAAGTCTTGCCGTACTTGATGATCAGTCCATTCAAAAATTCTTGACCGAAAGAGTTTGACTTTTCTGGGACCCATGCCGCCGTGGCAAACGAATTTTCTTCAAAAACTAATTCGGCTTCATTGATGAATATTGAATCAGCTTGTTTCAGTAATTCGTTTTGGTTAATCGAACTCAGTACATCATTGAATCTTGAAGTAACTGTTTTGAAAACAAAATCTGATTCAGGCGCAACCGATTGAATAAGCCCATTAATTGCCTGATCAATGTCCGCTACTTTCTCAAAGACTAAATTTTCAGGTTCGTCAATCAGGCAATAGCGAATTCCCTCGGTCTCAATGAGTACTGCGCCTAGATTCTTGATCTTCCTCCTTGTCTTTGTCTGAACTATGAAGCCAGAAGGTACCCACGATTCAAATCGATCTTCAACAGTTGAAATTTCGATATCAAAACCCAAATGTTCTACATCTGTTTTAGAAAACGATTTATTGGTAATCCCATCAATAATCATTTCTGGAATTGGCTTCCCAGAATCCCGTGTTCCTTTCAGAGGGTTGTCCCTCAAGAAAAGCTTCTCTTTTGGTCGCCTTGCTATAAGGTGCAGACCTTCATCAATCCCATCTAGAAAATCGATTGGTCGTTGATTGTTGGATAGTCGAATTGAGGCTTCTTCCAAAGAAGCCCCGACCCTCTGCCAAATCTGTCTTGGTTTAGGCGAAGGGATCATTAACTCCCATGAAATTTCTTCCAGGGAGAGTCCCTCTAACAAAAGCTCCTCCACCTCAGAGCTATCTTCCGAGTCGCGAACATACTTAATGACTTCACAGATGTCGACGTCTGAAGAGCCAACGGACGAAATGAGAGTTGAATACTCAGGGAAGCAGATGCGCAGGGTTTTCAAAAACTCGTCACTTTGACCATCTATAGAGACATTAAGTAATTCGTCTTTGACGCTCTGGTCGGAAACCTCTGTTTCTGAGATTTTTCTGGAAAGTGCCGCTTCAATACTGCTCAACAATTCAGTTGGGCTCATCCCGATTTCAATGGCCAACTTCAAAGAATGTGTTCCCTTCCCTACCGCTCGCAAAATCTTCGCCGCTTCAAGAGTGGCCCCATGCTTGCAAAATTCCTCAATGAGCAGAGGGCCGAATCCGGCATTTAACCATTTGGTTCCCTCTACTTCAGAAATACCCAAACGATCAAAAACTCGAATCGCATATTCGTCTAATGCATACGGTGGGTACGTCTCTAAAGCCATATAGACCCCTTTACGAAGATGTCTATAGGTTACCCCAACCCCTTCGGATGAGTATTTTGGCGTTCAATTGAAATTTCAAATACATCGTTAGTGCAATTACTCGACGCGCCGGGCTAAAGCTGCCATGATCTTTAGATGTCAGATACTTGGGGGTGGGCCGGAACTATCTCCGACTTTCTGTCAACACCACAGGAGTCCTGGCTTCAGTCTCTAGAGGACCATCACCTTCGACTTTGGAACTTCAATTCCTCAAATAGTCAACGAGTTGCCTGGGTTGATGAGCACAAGGTCATGACTGCTGCTCTCAAATCGTGTCTCAATGCAGCCGCTTCAGAAGTCAGCACATGGTCACTCGTTTTTGAATACGAGTTACCGATGGAAGGTGGCAGGCGCCCAGACGTCATCGTCTTCACCGGCGCAGCTTTTGTCGTCGTCGAATTCAAATCAGCTCCCATGATCAATCAAGGTGACATTGACCAAACAATGGGGTACGTGCGAGACCTATGCGACTACCACGCAGGTTCGGCCGACCTCGCCCATTTTGGAATTTTGGTGCTCACCGGAGCCAATCCAACATTCGCCAAATTGGTTGATGAAACGCCCGTCGTCGGAGGTTCATCCCTACATCAATATCTCTTCTCCGCTCACCAAGAAGGCACGGTTGATCTCGATACCTGGCTCAACTCGCCTTACAGACCTCTTCCAACTTTGGTAGAAGCTGCACGTCGAATTTTTCGTGATGAGCCATTGCCTCACATCCACACAGCCATTGCAGCAGGCATCCCTGAAACAGTCGAATTACTTGGCCGAATTGTTGACAAGACTTCAGACGAAAGTTCACGATCACTTGCGTTCGTTACCGGAGTTCCAGGTTCGGGAAAAACACTAGTTGGATTGCGGTTAGTACATGAAAGAACCTCAACCCACGGACGTGCAACGTTTCTTTCAGGTAACGGGCCACTTGTTCAGGTTTTACAAGACGCTTTGAGTTCACGGGTATTTGTTCGCGATCTTCATGCCTTTATCAAGACGTATGCACTCAACCAGCGTCTCTCAACACCCGAAGAACACATCATTGTGTTTGATGAGGCTCAACGAGCCTGGGATGCCCGTTACATGAAGGAGAAAAAGAACGTCGCTAAATCTGAGCCAGATCTTTTGATTTCTATTGGCGAACGAATTGAAGACTGGGCGACGATGGTCGGGCTCATTGGAGAGGGCCAAGAGATTCACTCAGGCGAAGAAGCCGGTATTCAACAGTGGCGTGATGCTGTGAGTAATTCCAGCAACACAAAAACTTGGTCTATCCATTGTCCTCCCAAACTCAAAGACCAATTCCAAGGATTGTCGGTCAGTACTCATGAAGAACTTGATCTCAATGTTTCTCTGAGATCAAAGCGGGCCGAGGATCTACATCAATGGGTGCATTTACTTCTTTCAGGAAGCCTTTCTCTCGCCCATCGCCAAGCCCTGAAGATCAGACATGCTCAATATCCATTATACGTGACTCGCGATATTGAAGAAGCCAAACGATATGCACGGCAACGCTTTGACGAGGAACCAAATCATCGCTCGGGATTACTTGCATCAAGCCATGCCAAAAACTTGTTTAAACACGGGATTGATAATGGCTATCAAGCTACGAGCAATATGAATGTCGCTAAGTGGTACAACGCTCCGACGAGTGATCCAAAGTCATCGAATGCCCTCATCCAGCCAGTCACAGAATTTAGCTGTCAGGGTCTTGAATTAGATCTGCCCATTCTCTGTTGGGGAAGCGACTATCGCATGCAATCAGAGAGCTGGAATCTGACCCCCATCAATAGGCGCTACAAACAAGACGATCCCAAGGCATTGCTTCGCAACGCGTACAGAGTGTTGCTCACTCGGGGGCGTGATGGTTTAATCATTTTCGTGCCGAACGAGCCACTAATGGATGCGACTGAAAATGCGCTATTGGCAGCAGGAGTGCAATTACTCCCTACAGCCGCCGAACTCATTGCAGTCTAAGTAGACACTGTTCGCGACTTTGCCGCACATTTTCACCCACACCCGTCGTTACTTCTCTTGTCCAACAACACAGGAGAACCAACATGCCCACCTACACCGCAACCACTCTCGACCTCTTCTGGTGTGAATCCTCCCGCAAGGTCTTAGAAGCAACCACCGAACAAGAAGCAATCGACGAAGCGTTCCTCTATGCAGACTTCATCGGCGAAGTTCTGCATTCCATTGATACCGACGACGGAACCCATATATCGTTTGACCTCCCCACCGAGATACCGGTCCACGACGTTGAAGTACTCATTGACGACAACGGCAAACCACTCGAAACCGAAGTACCCAGTTGCACCATCGATGGCGTCCAGGCTCTCGTCGAACTTCTATGGGGGCCCAACGCACTCTTGGCAGTCAAATTTGGTCACAAACGTATGAACTTTGATAACCGGCGAATCATCGCAATCGACGCACCGAAGTCGTGGCACTTTCCCATCCACTACCTCATGTGAGCAACCACAGAATTCCACCTATGAGGAAGATCATTCGTATCGACGCATCACAGTGGCTCAGAGAACTACCGCGATGAAAGCTTTAGGCCTGACCGGCGAAATCGCGAATCGCACTGACGATTTCTAGGCGTTGATTGCTACCGACTCCACTTGATTATTTGGTGACGTAACCAGCCCGACTCCCAAAAACTCACGTCTCCACCTTGCGCCAATAAAGCCTGGTGAGCAGCGACCATCACTGCTGCTGCCCTCTCATGATTGGGCTCTACCAACAAGATGGCCTCAGCGATGTGTACTGCCAAAACTGGTTGATCAGTCGATACCAAACTCTCGGCTCGCTCACAGGCCACATCTACCCCGATCAACTGCACCAATTCACCCATCGCTTCTATGGGTTGTGCGGCATACAACTCGGTTGATGACTGTAAATGAAACCAACCCATATAGGTTTCCCAAATTGTTCGAACACCCCAGGCCACTTTTCCGTAGCCCTGGCCTACGCGCAGTTCGGAGGGCAGAACGATGTCATTCATCAAGGTATGCACATCAATTCCTGCATTCATTCCCGCCAATGTTTCGCGGTGTACATAATCAACTGCTCCATGCAGGCGTGCCAGGCAACCGTCAATTAACTCGGCACCCTGAATCGGAAGGTGTCGACCAGGAATAATCACGTGCACTTGCAGGTCTCGTAATTTTTGCACTGTCTCTAAATAGGGCTCCACAAAACGATAGCGATCACCGCGCAATGTATTGAGGTTAGGAAAGTGTGGAAACAATGGTCCCAAAAGATTAGAAATAATCGCTGTCTGGCTCTGCGGCAAAAAGACAATCATTGA
>CAEZYH010000007.1_pt1 | contig 47332 bp, 35 predicted proteins | sample 7265461 | NCBI WGS metagenome assembly CAEZYH01 (sample SAMEA6813929, study PRJEB35770) | freshwater metagenome | biome: Freshwater; feature: Freshwater reservoir; material: water | place: Czech Republic | collected 2017-04-14 | depth 30m m | reverse complement strand
TTCAGCAGTACGCGAATTAGATCCATCGCTGTACATCTACGATCCGGCTTACATGCAGACAGCAGCCTGCAAGAGTGCCATCACCTATCTCGATGGTGAAAACGGAATCCTCCGCTACCGCGGCTACCCGATCGAGCAGCTGGCCGAGAAGAGCACTTACCTCGAAGTTGCTTACCTACTCTTAAATGGCGAACTTCCAAATTCGACGCAACTCGCGACATGGAAGGACGAAGTCACGCACCACACGTACATCCACGAAAACATGCGTAAGCGTTTCGTTGACGGATTCCATTACGACGCGCACCCCATGGGCATGTTTGTGAGTTCATTGGCTGCACTCGGCACGTTCTATAACGATGCTAAAGACATCGAAGATAAGGCCAGCCGCGACAAGCAAATTTTGCGCATGGTTGCCAAGACCCCAACACTGGCTGCAATGGCGTACCGCTTTTCTGCCGGTCTTCCATTCGTTTACCCCGACAATGACTTGTCTTTCCCCGGCAACTTCTTAAACATGATGTGGAAGGTCGGCGATTACCACATTGATCCACGCCTCGAGCGGGCCATGGACGTGTTGTTCATCTTGCACGCCGACCACGAACAGAACTGCGGAACGACCGCAATGCGCGTTGTGGGCTCAAGTCACGCCGATCCGTACACCTCAGCCGCAGCAGCAGCGTCAGCGCTTTACGGTCCGCTTCACGGTGGCGCCAACGAAGCAGTTGTACGCATGCTCGAAGACATCGGATCAATCGAAAATGTTCCGGCCTTCATCGAAGAGGTAAAGAGTGGCAAGGGCAGTCGTTTGATGGGATTCGGTCACCGTGTCTACAAGAACTACGACCCCCGTGCGACCATCATCAAGAAGACTGCATACGACGTTTTCGAAGTCACTGGCAAGAACCCGCTTCTTGACATTGCACTCAAGCTTGAAGAGACCGCTCTCAGCGATCCATACTTCGCCGATCGCAAGCTGTACCCGAACGTTGACTTCTACTCGGGCCTCATTTATCAGGCCATGGGTTTCCCTGTTTCAATGTTCACGGTCTTGTTCGCTATCCCCCGCACCGTTGGCTGGCTGGCGCACTGGCAAGAACTCCTCGCCGACAAAGATCAAAAGATCAGCCGTCCGCGTCAGTGGTACACGGGTGTCGAAGCCCGCGACTACGCACCTATTGCTGCTCGCTGAACTTTACAAACTCTGAATTCATCCAGTCTCAATCCGACATCGTCGGAGATTTAGGTAGCAGACTGTCGTTGTATGAATGAGCACGATCTTTCAACCGAACGTGAAGTAGATCCGAACGCGCCTCAATCAACTGGTGGACTGCTGGTCGTTCCCAGTCGGAAGATTTCGGCGTCAGTTGGATTAGTTGCTGGTGCACTCGCCGTCACAACTGGCATGGTGGTCGCAGCACTTGGCAATGTGGCTTCGCCCATCGATGCGGTTGGAAGTTCGTTTATTGATCGAACACCTCGCTGGCTGAAAGAATTAGCAATTGATTGGTTTGGCACCAATGACAAGACTGCGCTTCGGGTCGGGATCGTGATCGTATTGATTCTCGTTTCATTGATCGGTGGTGCTTTCAGTAACAAGCGTCCTTCACCACTCGTTGGCGCAATTGTGATCTTCAGTTTCTTGGGAGCCCTCAGTGCGTCTGAACGAACTGGCTCCACGTGGGTTTCAATCGCCGCTCCGGGTATTGGCTCAATCGTTGGTATTGCGGTTGGGCTCATCATGTTGTGGCAAATCAATAACCAGTGGCTCCTCAAGCATTTCCCCAGCGAATCGCCGGCTCCACTTGGTTGGGACCGCCGACGATTCATTCGTACGGCTTCATCGGCGAGCGTTGGTGCAGTTGTTCTAGGCGCCTTGGCCCAAAACGGCGAGCAACAGCGCGTTGACCGGATCGAGGCACAAATCCCTGATTCGTTACCGACCGCTATTGATTCGTCAAACATTTATGATGGCGAAGCCGAGCCTGGTGAACTTTTATACATCACACCAAACGCCGATTTCTATCGCATCGATACTGCACTGTCATTTCCTAATGTGAATCTCGATACCTGGAAATTGCGTATTCACGGCATGGTCGACAATGACATTGAGCTCACATATCAAGACCTTCTGGACATGCCACAAGTTGAGCGCACAATCACGATTTGTTGCGTATCAAATGATGTTGGTGGCCCGTATATCGGCAATGCAGTTTGGCAAGGTGTTTTTCTCAAGGACCTTCTTGAGCGAGCCGGTGTCAATAGCGAGGCAGAGCAAGTCTTCAGTCGCAGTATCGATGGTTGGACCAGCGGATTCCCCATCGAAGTTGCACTCGACGGTCGCGATGCAATGTTGGCGATCGGCATGAACGGCGAAGCACTCCCCCTCGAACATGGATTCCCAGCACGATTGATCGTCCCCGGCGTATACGGATATGTATCGGCGACAAAATGGATTAAAGAGATAGAGATCAACAAATGGTCCGACGCGGAGGGCTACTGGGTTCCCCTCGGCTGGTCGCGTGATGCGCCCATCAAGACTCAGTCGCGTATTGACGTCCCGCGCAAGAATCAAGAACTGCAACCGGGGGTCAACAAGATTGCTGGAGTCGCTTGGGCTCAACACACTGGTATCGAAAAAGTTGAAGTACGAATCGATAAAGGCGAGTGGATTGAAGCCACCTTGTCGGAAGATCTCAGCGACGATACGTGGCGACTTTGGACATGCGAATGGGTTGCCACAAGCGGAAAACATTCGGCACAGGTTCGGGCTACCGACAAGAGTGGCTATACCCAAACCGAAACTGTCACAAGTGTCGCTCCGGACGGAGCCACTGGTTGGCACACTCGCAAATTTGTCGTGGCCTAAATTCGCCCGGCTATTAAGCCACTCGGCATAGTTCTATATCCAAGCTTTTCGTGTCAACTGACCGACAACCATTTTGGTTCATCTCGTCGAGGGTGTCGAAGTACTTATCCCGCAAACGTGGAATCAATATGACGCGAGCGAGTTCGCGACGAAAATCTTCAGCAAGATGAACGCCGTCGGGTCGCTCTGCTTTACCTTCATCAGAATTTGGGTCACTCAAAGTATCGGCATACGGGACCATCTTGACTGAGTGCCAGTTTGAATCCCATTCATTGATCACGCCAGCCCACCGCACAAGTGCGGCAATGTCGTCCCCAAGAATTTCGGGATTATCGCGAACAGGTGGAGTTTCAAAAACCAAAACTGGCAGCCCTCTTGGAGCAACAATTGCTTCAATATCCTCTAAAAATTTGTCGAGGTCGGCTTTGTATTGATCTGAATCGGGTTCAACCCAAACATCAGATCCGGCGTATTGATAGGCCCATTGGTTCGCCACACCAGCAACTATGACAATGGCATCTACTTTTGAAGCATGATCGTGCACAAGTCGCTCGTTATTTGGGCAATAAGACACATCTTGCTGCGAGTCTTTCCGATCACGAACATGAGCGACCTTCAATAAGGGGCAACCTAAAACTCCCCCAGAAATCACTCCAAGACTTCCATCTGAAGCCTGGGCTAATGCAGTTGCAATGTTTTCTGCTGTTGAATCACCGATCACTAAAACCGAAAGCGGTCCCGTGCGGTCAACACGAATTGGCACAGCCGCATGATCAACGATTGTCGTCGACGAGGCGCTTAAAGATTCAATAACCGATGTCGTTGGAGCAATGGTCACGAGCACCTCAGGCGTTGTGTCAACCTCCGATGAAGCTGACGCAAGAATTGCACTCGCCAAGACAACGATGCCAACCAATGTCGCAACAAAAGTACTTAAGGCCCACGGTGCCGACAGCAAAACCTTGCGTTGACGAATTGGCTGTTCAATGAGCCAATAGCTCAACACTGTCAAAAGAACAGTGACAACAACCTGCACAACAAATAGAGCCGTTGGCCGCAGGTCAAGCCGATCAGAATTCAACCACACGATGACTGGCCAGTGAATCAGATACAGCCCGTAACTCACTTCGCCCACTCGCACTAGCAGAGGCAAAGACAAAAATGATTTGACTAGGCCAGCTTGTACCGCAGCAATCAAGCACACGACCGACAAGCCAGCGAACAGCGTCAACGCTCCCGAATACACCCATGAAGAATCAACCGACGAAAATCGCGCGAGGGCAATCACGCCAACCAATGGAACGATGTTCAGAGTTGACCAAGGCTTGGCTTTTTGAACCGCCAGGCGTTCAATGCGACGTCCGAATAAACATGCCAACCCCGAACCGAGCAAGAGTTCAGCAGCACGGGCATGAGTCCCGTAATAAATTTGTTCGTGACTATTCGCGAACACCGTTACGATCGTTGAACCGGCGACAGCGACCAACATGACAAGGCCAATTCCGCGGCGGCGTAAACCCAATGCAAATAATCCGGCGATCAACAACGGGACAACGACATATAACTGCTCTTCAATTGATAGCGACCACAGGTGTTGTAACGGACTCGGCGACGCGAAAAGTTCGCCGTATGAATGACCCGAATAAATGAAACGCCAATTGCTGAAATACAAAGCCGCCGAAATCGCGTCACCCTTAATGCGACTGGCTTCAACGCTCGTACTTAACCAACTGGCAAGCCCGACAACACCCGCTATAACAACCAACGAAGCAGGAGCCAAGCGGCGCAAACGGCGGCCCCAAAAAGCCTTTAAATTGATACGCCCGGTGTTTTCGCATTCATTGATCAACAGTGAAGTAATCAAGAAACCCGACAACGTGAAAAATACGGATACTCCTAAAAAACCACCTGGCAGCCAATTCAGACCTGAGTGATAAATAATCACCAAGATGACGGCAACGCCACGCAAACCGTCCAGCCCGCGATGATGCGCGAGCGATGCTCGTTGTTGAGTTTCCTCAGTCACCGGCAGAAGATATATCAATCAAGATTTTGCCCGTATTGGCATTGGCACCCATCGCAATATGCGCATCAGCAATTCGATCGAACGGATAACGACTATCGATAATCGGTTTCAATTGACCCGACGCGAATAGTGGCAACATTTCGACAGCGAACTTGCGTGTCACTGTGGCCTTCTCTTCAAGCGGTCGCGCCCGAAGCGTCGTACCAATCCAGCGAGCGCGTTTCATGAGCAACAATCCAACATTGACCTGTGTTGAGCCTCCGCCCATCAAACCAACTTGAATAATGGTTCCTTTGGTGGCGACGACCTTCAGGTTGCGATCAACTTCGTCACCACCGATGACGTCAAGCACAACATCAAAGCCCTGCGGCACTGCAGTTTGCAATTCACTCAACCAATCATGGGGTGAACGCTCGACAACGAGATCGGCACCAAGATCACGACATGCCTGCGCTTTACCAGCCGAACAGGTAACCGCAATGCGGGCACCAATGGCCTTGGCAATTTGAATTGCTGCCGTGCCCACGCCAGATGCTCCTGCATGCACCAATGCCCAACGACCTGATGTGAGTCCACCCTGCAGAACAAGCGCGTCCCACGCAGTTAAGAAAACCTCGGGAATTGCTGCGGCATCGGCGAGAGAAATGTTGCCAGGCACCGCCAACAACTGTCGCTCATGGGTGCAGATGTACTCGGCGTACGCCCCGCCGGACTCGATCGCCATCACGCGATCGCCAATCTTCCACATCTTGACGCGCTCACCGATTGCACTCACAACACCCGAGTACTCAAGACCAGGAATTTCTAGAAAACCAGCGCCTCGCGGATCGGGATATCCACCCATACGTTGCAAAATGTCGGCGCGGTTGAGTGCAGTCGCCCGAATCTGTACTTGCACTTCATCGGGTCCGGGCACAGGAACCGGAACATCCTCAAAGTTGAGAACGTCCGGTCCACCGTGCGACCGCAAGACAACAGCTCGCATGAGCAAGGTCTGACTCAGGCCATCTTTTGCTGAAGGCGACGATCAAGCGCAGCCAAGTAATCCTCGGTGGTCAACCACGGCTGATCCTTCGAGATCAAAATCGACAAGTCCTTGGTCATTTCGCCAGCCTCAATGCTCTCGACACAGACCTTCTCGAGGTTCTCAGCGAACTCAATGAGCTTGGGGTTGTTGTCAAGCTTGCCGCGGTGCTTCAAGCCACCAGTCCAGGCGTACACCGATGCAACGGGGTTGGTTGAAGTCTTGTTGCCCTTTTGGTGTTCACGGTAGTGACGCGTCACGGTTCCGTGAGCAGCTTCGGCTTCAACGGTCTTTCCGTCTGGTGTCATCAAAACTGATGTCATGAGACCGAGTGAACCGTAACCCTGAGCAACGGTGTCGCTTTGTACGTCTCCGTCGTAGTTCTTACAAGCCCAGACATAGCCGCCTTCCCACTTCATGGCGCAAGCGACCATGTCGTCGATCAAGCGGTGTTCGTAGGTGAGACCAGCCTTATCAAAGTCTGCCTTGAACTCGGTTACGAATACTTCTTCGAACAAGTCTTTGAACTGACCGTCATAGGCCTTGAGGATTGTGTTCTTGGTGCTGAGGTACACCGGGTAGTTGCGGCTCAAGCCATAACGCATTGAAGCACGTGCGAAGTCGCGAATGCTCTCGTTGTAGTTGTACATACCCATGGCAACACCACCGTCGGGGCCATAGTTGGCAACCTGGAATTCCATGGGCTTGCTGCCATCTTCAGGAGTGAATGTCATTGTCACTGTTCCGGCACCAGGCACTTTGAAGTCTGTTGCCTTGTACTGATCACCGTGAGCGTGACGTCCGATCACGATGGGCTTGGTCCAACCCGGAACAAGTCGCGGAATGTTGCTGCAAATAATCGGTTCACGGAAAACCACACCACCAAGGATGTTGCGGATGGTACCGTTAGGCGACTTCCACATTTTCTTGAGTCCAAATTCTTCAACGCGAGCTTCGTCAGGAGTAATGGTTGCGCACTTCACGCCAACACCGTGCTTCAGGATTGCATTCGCTGAATCGATGGTGACTTGGTCGTCAGTTGCGTCGCGATGCTCCATGCCGAGGTCGTAATACTCGAGGTTGACGTCGAGGTACGGGAGGATGAGGCGGTCCTTGATGAACTGCCAAATGATGCGCGTCATTTCGTCGCCATCGAGTTCGACGACGGGGTTATCAACCTTAATTTTGGCCATGGGGCGCCTCCGGGTGCGGTGGCCGCTCGGCGACCACGGGTGATGTCACTTGTATTGTACTTGTCAACCTTAGCCCGATGGCGACTTCGCTGGCGAAGTTCATGATCTTCTCAAGATTCGTGGTTTTCGTCTCAGGAAGGTCCTTCGACAAGCAAGAATATCTAAGACCCCGATCTAAGGAATCCCATGCGCAGAATCATCGTCCCCATTTCCTTAGCGATTCTCTCGATTGTGAGCGCCAGTTGCGGCGGTTCAAGTACATCAACAGCCGAACCGACTGCTACTGCCGATCCATCAGCGATCAATGAAGCCAGCTTGCCGGCAAACGGCGAAACCCCCACCGACCCAAGCTCGACCGATCCAGCCTCAATCTCTGCTGCACCCACAACAGGATCTGGGGAATTTGTCATCGATGCCTTTGAAAAATCGTTTTCAGCAAACGAAGTTCAATGTTCTGACATTGACGGCGCGACCTATGTGTATGCCATAGCAAGCGCCGATTCAACAGCAACGTTGAGTTGGGAAGGAACCTCTCGCGCAAATGCATATATATCCTGGGGCTTAAGTGCGGTAGAGGCTTACATACCATTCCCCGAAACATTCGTGGTCAACATTGCCGAAGATGGTCTATCTGGAACATTTACCGGAGACTTCTTCCTTCCCGATGTCGCCGACATCAACCGCCGCCCGTTCTCGGGCACCTTTGAATGTGGGAACTGACATGAACATTCACCTGAGTAGATATTCACTCTGATGCGCACCACCTTGGCGGGACTCGGTGCCGCACTCATCTTCAGCGTTCTTGGTTGTGCATCGACAACCACACAAATCATCTCATCTACGCCGACAGCGCAAACGACGAATCAACTTCCAACAAGTCAGTACGACATCGGCACATTCACCGGTCAAGATATTTGGGTCAACCCGACGGCAGGTAATGATGCCAATAACGGTTCCGATCGTTTGAACGCTGTTCAATCCATTGCCCAGGCGTGGCGCCTCATCCCCTCAAATCAGACGCTGACAACTGGCTATCGAATTCGGTTAACCGCCGGCACCTATCCACAATCAAACTCTCCTCACTATTGGGAGAACCGTTTCGGAACTGCCGCAAACCCAGTGATCATTGAAGCCGCCGACGGCCCACACACTGCCGTCATGAGCGCCGACATCAATATGTACAACGTTCGCTATTTTTATTTGATTGGTGTTGACATTATTCGCGATGGAGATGCCTTTCATTGTGAACTGTGTGATCACATCCTCATTCGAGACTCTGAAATGTCGGGTGGCAACGGTGCTCACGAAACAATCAAAGTCAATCAGTCTCAATACATCTATATTGAAAACTCCGACATCCACGGGGCCGACGACAACGCAATTGATTTTGTTGCCGTTCAATATGGTCACGTTGTAGGAAATCACATTCATGGCGCACAAGATTGGTGTGCGTATGCAAAGGGTGGAAGCGCTTACATCACATTTGCTCACAACGAAGTGTTTGATTGTGGCACTGGAGGCATCGCAGCTGGACAAGGCACGGGCTTTGAATTCATGACTGCACCTTGGCTGAATTACGAGGCCTACGGGATGACGATCACAAGCAACATCATTCATGACACCGAAGGAGCGGGACTCGGAGTCGGAGGTGGCTACAACATTTTGTTGAACGAAAATATCTTGTATCGCGTTGGCTCGCGAAGTCATCTCATCGAGTTTGTCCGTGGTCGTCGGGGCTGCGACGGCGATACCGCGAAATGCGCAGAACATCGCGCGCTAGGTGGATGGGGGTCAACTCAATCTGAAGACGCAATCATTCCAAATCGGCATGTTTATTTCCTGAACAACGTCATTTATAACCCCGCCGGTTTCGTTTCAGGTTGGCAGCACTTTCAAGTAGATGGTCCTACTGCAACCCCCATCAGTAGCGGAGTTCCCTCTCCTGCAGTTGCTGACGACGATTTACAGATTCGTGGGAACCTCATCTGGAATGGCCCGTCTTCTATGCCACTCGGCATTGACCAAGGCTGTCTCGCAACAAACTCTTCGTGCAATGAACAACAACTCATTCGCGACAACCTGATCAATGTGTTTGAACCCCGCCTCGTCGACCCAATGAATGGCGATTACTCGCTCAGTCCTGAGACTCAATTAGGTCGACCTGCCTCGGTTTCGACGCCTGTTATGCAATGGGGCGATATGCCGCTATCCATTCCAACTCCATTGCACGAGGGTGACACTCCAGCAGCATCACCGAATCAGCCAACAGTGAGTGCTCAGCCGACTCCGGCAACTGTCATTAATCTTCCAGAGGTTTCATGAGATCAGCAGCATATTGCGCCGGATTGAATTATCGCCCGAGGCTCACAAAGACCAGAGCCAATGCCGCGCATGCCATACCCACGAATTGAGAGCGATTGGCTTTTTCATGATCGAGTCGCAGGGCCAACACAATCGTGCTGACGGGATACAAAGCGGTGATCACCGAAACCAAAGACAACATCCCTTGGCGGTTTGCGTACACAAACAGCACATTGGCACCCATGTCAAACAGCCCGGCCCACAAGGCGATCGCTGGGATGCGACCGCGACCTAAACCTGAACGGCGTCGGATCAAGATGATCGTGACCGCGATCGAGATTGATGCGATTCGAGCCGCGAGCAGGGGCCACATTCCCGAATCAGATGACGTACGATCAAGACACACAAACATCCAGCCGAATCCGCAACCAGCCAACGTTGCGACACCAACGATTTTCATCTTGGTTGGCGCGTGCGCAGTTCCTAATGCCCCGGTCACTAAAGCGATCCCCACGATCGCGATCACTATTCCGACATAGGCGATCAGCGACGGACGATCACCGAGAAACAAACCAGTGCCAACGGGAAGAGATGCACTCACCACTGCAGCAAGAGGAGCAACCACCGTCATCGACCCATTCGCTAACGCGTAATAGAAAAGCGTGAGCCCGATGAACCCACCGACTCCGCCAGCAGCTCCCCACAACCAGTCGTGAAGTCCTGGTGTCGGATCACCAAGAATCACCAAGAAAATCCCTAAGAGCATCAAACTAAAAATTTGACCGACACAGGTCACGACCAGGCTGTCAATTTTGCGCGATGCCCGACCGCCGCAATAGTCTCCGACCCCGTAGACCAAGGCCGCAGCGGCAGCAAGCAAAATCTCCACGTCACATGATTAGCACGACATAGTAAGCACGACCGCACATAGGGGCCATTAGTTGAGTACTTTTCATGCATGCGTCGTTTATCAATCGTCATCATCTCAGTCCTCGCCTTCACCGCTTGCAGTAGCAGTGAATCGAAAGACACGACTTCAGTAGCCCCCGCAACAGATTCAGCAACAACTGAGGCACCTACAACTGATGCACCCGCCGAAACAACCACAACTGTGGCAACGCCCACGTCAATCGTTGCGCCTTATACAAGTGAGATTTACAGCGACCCGACTCACTGGACCTGTCGCCCCGACATGACTGATACGTGTGACGACGACACCAGCGTCACCATGATCAATGCCGATGGCACTACGTCAGTCGAATCCTTTGTTGCCGACCCCAATGCTCCCGTTGACTGTTTCTACGCCTACCCAACAGCAAGCGAAGACGCCACCATGAACTCTGACCTCATCGCTGGTCGTGAAAAAGAAGTTGCGTTTCAACAAGCCGCTCGTCTTTCAACTGCCTGTCGCATGTTTGCCCCGACCTATCGCAGTGTCACATTGGCTGGTCTTTTCAACCCAGCAATGCCTGGTGACAGAACTCAGGCTTGGTTGACACCTTTCGAAGACATTAAAGATGCGTGGAATCATTACCTCGCCAATGACAATCAAGGACGAGGGGTCATTTTGCTGGCTCACTCACAAGGAACTGGACAATTGATTCGCTTGTTAAAAGAAGTCATTGATCCAAGCGAAGATCAACGATCGATCTTGATTTCCGCAATCATGTTGGGCGGCGCTGTTGCCGTTCCCGAAGGCGAAGACATCGGTGCCGCGATGCAAAACATTCCGTTGTGTCGGGCGAACGATCAAACTGGTTGCATCATCACGTACGCATCATTCCGCGACACTGCACCGCCTCCGGCCAATGCTTATTTCGGCAAGCCTGGTGGCATGGGGCAGCCTGCGCCAGAAGGCGAAATGGCAGGCTGCACCAATCCCGCAGCATTGGGTGGCGGCAAGGGCATGTTGAAGTCGGCTTTTGAAACAGCCGATTGGGCTTTCACCGATCCCGCACTCGTCGCATCAATCACCACACCATTCATGGGATTCCCCGATCTACTTGAGGCTGAGTGCGTCTACGAAAACGGATTTTCTTATTTGCAAATACACACCAACGCCGATCCAACCGACTCACGCGCTGATGCATTCAAAGGTGACCTGTCACCAGAATGGGGAACTCATGCAGTCGACTGGGAAATCGCATCACTCAGCATTCTTGATGTCGTTCAAGAAGAGATCGACGCCTGGGTTACTACTCACTGACTCTGCTGCCAAAGCGCGCTTCACCTAAGGTACGCACATGCATCACGTTCGTTTTGGTCGTACCGGTCTCAAAGTTTCTCGCCTGTGCCTCGGCACGATGACATTTGGTTATCAGTGCGATGAAGACACATCATTTGCCATTATGGATGCCGCAGCAGAGGCGGGGATCGACTTCATCGATACCGCCGACATGTATCCGCTCGGTGCTCCGCCCGAACTCTTTGGTCGGACCGAAGAAATCGTCGGCAAATGGCTCAAGGGTCGTCGCGATGATTTCATTGTTGCCACAAAGTGCTTTTTCCCGACTGGCAAGAAGGCTTGGGAAGCCGGCAACTCGCGTCACAACATCATGCGCTCAGTCGATATCTCACTGAAGCGACTCGGAACCGATCACATTGATTTGTATCAAGTGCATTCATGGGATACCGAGACTCGTGTTGACGAAACTCTGACCGCGATGGACGACCTTGTGAAGTCAGGAAAAGTTCGATACGTCGGATGCTCGAACGTCTTGGCATATCAACTTGCTCGCTCGGTTGGTCGCGCCGAAGTACTGGGTGTCAGTGGCTTTGAATGTGTGCAGCCGCGTTACAACATGTTGTTTCGCGAAAATGAGCGTGAACTGCTGCCATTGTGCGCAGAAGAAAACATTGCGGTCATCCCCTACAACCCTCTTGCGGGCGGATTCTTAAGTGGCAAGCACCTGCGCGGCGCACCTACTGAAGGTGGACGTTTCACACTTGGCTATGCCGCAGGGCGCTACCAGGACAGGTACTGGCACGACCGCATGTTTGACACCGTCGACCAGATTCGTCCCATCGCAGAAGAGGCCGGGGTCTCAATGGCAACCCTGGCAGTGCAGTGGGTGCTCGCCAACCCAACGATCACCTCGCCGATCATCGGTGCAAGCCGACCCGATCAAATCGCCGACCCTGTCGCTGCCGTGGGTTCACCAATCGATGCTGGAATCAAAGCTCGTATCGATGAGCTGACTTACGAATACCGCTTCGGCGATAACGCCCGCTGAATTAATTTCGGTCGGGTGCCCAGTTGCCGTGGAAACCGAACGGAACGCGAGCGGGCAGTTTCACCTGAGCCACATAACCCCGATCAAAGTCCTGCGCATCAAGTACAACAAATTCAGTTGAGTCATTCGATCCGTCATGAACGAAAGTCACCAACCAACCATCATCTTCGTCAGTTCCACCAGGCCGAGCGATAAACACTGGTTCACCCGCTGCTCGCGAAGCGCCATGATCAAAGACTTTGCGCTCTCCAGTAACGAGGTCGTGCTTCACGGTTGGCCAGTGCATTGAGCCTGTATCGATCTGAGCGCAATAGCCGTACCGATACATCTGGCCGGTGAGCGATCCACGATGTCGCGGAAATTCATTCGCTGATGAATCAATCGTGGTGACCGACACTCGCTTGGTGATTGGATCAATCTCCCAGCGCATCAGTCGCGGCACAGCGTCTCCGAATGGACCCAACAAGTCATCGCGCATCATGAGGTCGTAAAAACTCACGTCGAGCACAACCTTGCCGTCGGGCGTGTCGTACGCGTTCATCGGGTGGAACACATAACCCACTGGCACGTCAATCCACACAATGTCATTTGCCGTGCCTTCTCGTGGCATCAATCCGACTCGATTGCCGTAGTCGGCGTTCCATCTGAATGGGAACCGACCAGCGAAAGCCAGATCGAAGTCGACCAAAACTGGTTGATCGTAAACAACGACGTAACGATCAGTAATTGACATGTCATGCACCATTGACATACCCGGCAAAGGAATATCCACCGTACGATTCACGCGACCGTCTTTACCAACGCGCACATACTGCACATGATCCATCCACTCGGCCCACGCATAAACGATGGCGTGCATCTCACCAGTGACTGGATCGATCTTTGGATGCGCAGTGAATGCGCCAGGCAATGTTCCAAAAAAGTCATTATGGCCAATGGTTTCTAATTCGTACGACAATTCCACTGGGCATCCACCCGCTTCAACCATCGCCCAAGTGGTGCCAGCAAAAGAGCCGACGTTGGTGTTGGGTCCGGTCGGAGAGTTGTTCCAGTTTCGGCCAGCGATATCGGGCAAACCCTTTGTTGCATTCACTGCCGTTGATCCGACATAACGATTGCGATACCACTCGGCGCGTCCTTCACGTAATCGAATACCGTGAACCATTCCATCGCCCACAAACCAGTGGTGAGTTGCTGGATCAACCCCACCAATCGGGTTGGGCCCGTTACGCAAATATCGACCATTCAGCTCAGCTGGCAGTTCACCAACGACATGCAAATCGAAGGCAGTGACTTCTTCAGATACGGGGGCGTAATTGCCCGAGAGATAAATGTTGTTGCCGACGGCATCAGATAACGAGGTCATAAACAATGTCTAGTTTGTTTGCTTGACAGTGCCAAGCAATTGGCCTAAGTAAAACACAAAGCCCCACCGTAGTGGGGCTTTTGGTGGGCATGACGGGACTCGAACCCGGGACCTCTACCATGTCAAGGTAGCGCTCTAACCAACTGAGCTACACGCCCAAAAGCAGTACTACCCTACAGCCCTTGCGGGGTCCTCGCCCACCCCACAGTTGCCATATTTGAGGCGCGCCAATCAACTTTTCCTAACGTAATCGCAGGGCGACTTCATTGGCCATCAACCGGCCTGACCGAGTCAAAGTGACCTGCCCGTTGTTGACCAGAACCAATTCACTCATCAGTTCAAGATCGCTTGCACTAAATGAATCAGCGGACACGCCTTCACGCATACGTAAAGCCAGTTGCAATCCTTCGATGCGTTGAGCATCGCTTTCAAGTATTTCGCTGGACGACTCGGCGCTTTGCACAGAGTCAATCAACTCAATAAATCGATCAGGCGTACGCACATTCCAAGAGCGTCGCCCATCGTGGTGCGCGTGAGCGGCACTCCCAAAACCGGCGTAGTTGCCTTGAAACCAATACAGACGATTGTGTTGGCACTCACGTCCAGAGAGAGACCAATTGGAAACCTCATAATTCTCCATGCCTGCAGCCGTCAACAAGTCATCAACCACTTCGTACATTTCGGCTTGCACATCGTCATCGGGATGACGACTGGGATCGTCAGCAAGTGGTGTTCCGCCTTCAACGGTCAGTCCATATGCCGAGATATGTGTTGGCTCAAGTTGCAAAACCGACGAAACCGTTGCGGCCCAATCATCAACCGATTCACCGTGGACGCCATAAATGATGTCGAGATTGATATCGGTAAATCCCGCTTGCCGCGCTAGCTCAACTGAGCGCTCTACGTTGGCCGGATTATGAGTTCGACCGAGCGATAGCAGAACATGACTTTGCATTGATTGCACGCCAAAACTCAAGCGATTCACTCCACCGTCCCGGAAGATATGCAACATCTCAGCCGTGATGTCATCGGGATTACATTCGATTGTTATTTCGGCGTCACTGGTCGTAGGAATATGTGAAAGAACTTTTATCAAAGCGTCTGCTGGTACACGCGTCGGAGTTCCACCTCCAACAAAAATGGATGTTGCCGTCGGCATACCCTGCCCAACCGCTCGCGATATCTCGGTCGCTAACGAATCCAAGTATTTATCAATGATGTGATCACGATCGGTAAACGTGGCAAAGGCGCAGTAGTCACAACGATGACGACAAAACGGAATATGGACGTAAGCGCCGTAGCCAGGATTATCGGCAGTTGCACGCATTATGTTCTCGGTGATGCTTGAAAAAGAACACCAATTTCCTCAAGATGCGCCCGAACGTCATCAATTGCCACATCGAGCATGACGGCGATCGCCCGCACGTCATCGGCTCGTACGGTCAGAACCTTGCCGTTAAAGTCACCGCGCTGAACCTGGATCATCGAGAGATACCGCGACAACGTTGCAAAGCCCATTCCATCGATGTTTGCCAATTTCACCAAATCAATGGCCAACTTTGTCGAAATGGTTGTCGAATGCCCATCGGTCAGTTGTGTTTCTTTGGGCAACAACTGTTCAATCGGTACGTCGTAAAAATCGGCCAATCGACGTAGTCGGGGCAACGAGATTGAACGCTCGCCCCGTTCGTATGCTCCAAGAACTGAAGCTTTGAACTCTTCTTTGGAAACGGCTTCCACTTCTTGCAATGACAATTTCTTTTGGCGACGAATTGCGCGAAGTCGTTCTCCTACCCGAACGTTGTATTCAGCAGACACTGCATCGTCTTCATCGGCAACCGGAATTGACTTATGAGGTTTCTTAACCATGCTGCGACCTCATATGACTCAACATCACACCAGCGGCTACAGCAGCGGTTTCGGCTCGCAAGATTCCGCCAGGCAATGACACTCGATTGGGCATCAAGTCCATCTCCTGATGGGTGAATCCGCCTTCTGGACCGATCACAAGCGTTGAAACATCTTCGGTTAACGCCGACCCTTCAGGGTCGGCAACAGCGATATTTGGTCCGTACGAGTTGACAAATTTTTCGATGGACGGATACACCTCGTGAATGGTCGGCAAGAACACCGAACGACTTTGCATGGCAGCTTCGCGGGCAATTTTCTGCCACCGCGCTTGGTTCTTTGCGCCTTTGTCACTGTCCCAGCGAACAATCGACCGTTCAGTAATGATCGGCACGATGTGATCTATGCCTAGTTCGGTCAATTTTTGAATTACTAAATCCGGCTTGTCGTTCTTAGTCACCGAAAATGCCACAGTCAACGAACGCGGATGTGTCTCACTGTGAACAACTGAATCATCCGTTGACAATGCGGCCGTCATTTCGTACTGACATATTCGCCACGAGCCACGACCATCACTCACCGAAACCGACTCACCGCTTCGCAATCGAAGAACTTTTGCTAGGTGATGAAAGTCGTCGTCGTTCAGAAACGGGGCGTTGATATCAATCACAAACGCGTGAGCCGCGGCACGACGCCGCTCAATCATGAGAACGCCGATTTGATACGCGAGAAGAAACCTTTGTCAGCTGGCGCAACGTCTTCGCCACGCTTTTCAGCAAACGTACGCAACAACTCAGATTCATCATCGGACAATTTTGTCGGAACAACAACTTTGATTACAGCAATGAGATCTCCACGGCCTGTTGACTGCAAACGAGGGACGCCTCGTTTTTTCAAAACGAAATGGCGACCAGGTTGAGTTCCTGCAGGAATCAACAAAGTCTCTTCGCCGTCGAGCGTTTCAAGTTCAAGCGAGACACCAAGAGTCGCCTGAGCAATCGAGATTTCTACCTGCGTCACAAGATCGATGCCATCACGCTCGTACATAGCATGGGGCTTTACTCGTAGGCGAACGAACAAATCTCCAGCAGAACCACCACGTTGCCCCACTGCACCACGGCCCGTTAAGCGCAACGTAGAACCAGTATCGACTCCGGCTGGAACATCCACTTGGAAAGTCTTTTCGGTGATGACGCGACCTTCACCACTACAGGTTGAACACGGAGTCGCAATAATTTGACCAAAACCACGGCATCGCTGACAGGCCTGCATCGAAACCATTTGCCCAAGCAAGCTTTGACGTACACGCTGAACTTGACCAATGCCATTGCATTCAGAACACTTGACTGGCTGAGTGCCCGAGCCTGCACCCGAACCCGAACAGTCGTCGCACACCAGAGCCGTGCGCACACTCACCGGAACGTTGGCACCAAAGACGGCCTGTTCAAACGACAGATCGGCAACGACTTCGAGGTCTTGTCCACGAGGAGGACCTGCTGGGCCGCGCTGTTGACCAAAGGGACTGCCACCAAAGAACGATTCGAAAATATCTCCAAGACCACCGCCGCCCCCGCCGAAGAAGTCTCCCCCACCAACGCCTGATGCACCCGCTTCACCAAATCGGTCGTACCGCGCCCGCGAATCGGCATCGGACAAAACTTCATAGGCCTGCGCAACTTGTTTGAACTTTTCTTCGGCGCTCGCATCACCAGGGTTGGCATCTGGGTGAAACTGCCGAGCCTTCACCCGATAGGCCTTCTTGATTTCGTCAGCTGACGCATCGCGTCGCACATCGAGGAGTTCGTAATAGTCAGCCATAATCGTCGCAATTCTACAAAGGTTATTTTTCGATCACGACTGTTTAGCTTTCGCCAAGTCGACGACCCAATCGATCTGAGACAACTTCAACGGTCGCAAGCGCCTGCGGGTAGTCCATCCGCGTCGGTCCAAGTACTCCAATAGTGCCCAACTGCTCGCCATCCACGACGACTGGTGCAATAACGACCGAGCAACTTGCGAGTGGCTCGATGCCGTGTTCGGCACCGATCGAGACACTCAGGCCTCGGTCGAGAATGTCACGCACCAAGGTCACGACTAAATACTGCTGCTCTAACGTTTGCAAAACCTGCCGCACCACATCAACAGCATCAAAGGCTGATGCCATAGATGACGCCCCGCCGACAAACACCGAGTCATCAGCTCCGACATGTCGAAGAGCGGCATTGGCTTTCTGACAAATCGCATCGACTCCTGCATCACCACTTAAAGGAATTTCGCGTGCGCCAGCGAGTACATGCCCAATGAGGTGGCGTTGCATATGAACTGTCGCTGCACCGAGACGAGTTTCAGAGACTTCAGCATCGAATTCAAGATGTTCACTTTCAACCGAACCGTTTGACATCACCGCGACCACCATGGCCTGACGCGCTGAAAGTCCAACAACTTGCACCGCGCGAATTTCGGCTCGTTCAACTTTGGGACCAAGAACCACTGACGCGTAATTTGTCAGTCCAGCGACGAGGTGTGAGGTGCGGGCCAGTAGTTCTTCCATACCACCATGGGCGCCGTCAAAGAAGTCGCGAACCTGACCGACCTTGACATCGTCGAGACGACCCGGCTGGCTGAGATGGTCAACGAAAAAGCGATAGCCCTTATCGGTTGGAATACGACCGGCCGATGTGTGGGGTTGAGCTAAGAAACCTTCTTGCTCAAGAACCGCCATTTCGTTGCGCACTGTGGCTGAAGAAACATTGATATCGGGCGCGGTGGAAATATGCGTTGAGCCAACGGGCTGGCCGGTGCCGATGTATTCCTGCACCACAGCTCGCAGAATTGCGGTCTTTCGATCGTCCAACATGACATGGTTAATCTAGCGCACTGCCCTGACGTCTTATGTCCCCTCGGCGCCCATCGCCTTGTAACGCGCGAGTGCTTCGTCACGTTCAACCGAGTGATCAACAATGGGAGCCACATAGCCGATTGGGACACCTGCCCCTTTGCGCTTGACATCATGGGGTGCGTGGATCAGCGAACTGGGCAACGATGCAAGTTCAGGAACAAAACGGCGCACATATTCGCCCGCAGGGTCGTAGCGCTCACCCTGCAACATCGGATTGAAGACTCTGAAATACGGCGCCGCATCAGTTCCGGTACCAGCCGTCCATTGCCAGCCATGCGAATTGCTGGCAATATCGCCATCAACAAGATGCTTCATAAAGAACTTGGCACCCCACTGCCACGGCAGGTGTAGATCTTTCACCAAAAAACTGGCAACAATCATGCGGACACGATTGTGCATCCATCCTGTTTGCACCAGCTCGCGCATGCCGGCATCGACAATCGGATAACCCGTCTCTCCGCGACACCATGCAGCAAATCGCTCTTCAGCAATCGGGCCTTCATCGTGCACAAGGCCATCAAGTTTGCGATTGAGATTTTTCCAACCTGTATCAGGAAAACGAAACATCACGTCGGCGTAGAAATCGCGCCAAGCCAACTCATTGCGGTAGACGTTGTGAGAAGGATCTGGCACCAAGTCAGCAAGCAACTGACGCGGGTGCACGATGCCCCATCGCAGCGCCGCCGACAAACGACTTGAGCCATTCACCGACGGGTCATTACGACGATCTGCATAACCGTCAAGTCCGTCGACACCACGTAAGCGATATTCGTTCCATTGATCGTGTACATCTTCTTCGTTACAAGGTGGCAAAGCGAACGAAATCTCTGGTCGAATTGGTGGACCTTCGCACGGCACCGAAGGAGCACCATGCCATTGTGGATCTTTTGGCGCATCAAGTGGGGCCGGCCAACCATTCGCGAGCCAACGCTTTGAATACGGGGTGTACACCGAGTACGACAAGCCGTCATCCTTAGTTACGACGCCAGGATCGACCGCGTACGGCGAACCCACGCCATGTAATCGTTTGCCAAGTTCTCTAAGCCGCAGCCCAACTTCGGCATCACGACGCCGACCGTAGGGAGCAAAATCGCGTGCCACATACACATCGTCTGCGCCGACCTCATGAGCAAGTGCCACGATCACATCAACAGGATCACCATGTCGATAGACCAACGCTCGGCCCATTGAGTCGTCAAGCGCATTCAAGGCATCGCACATGTATGCCACTCGTGGATCGCCCGAATTCTTTAACAAGTTTGGGTCGACAACAAAAACTGGAACAACATCAGTGTGTTCAGCCAGTGCTCGAACAAGAGCTGGATTATCGGTCAGGCGTAGGTCTCGACGAAACCACATAATCGCGCGAGTCATCGTGAAACCTTACAGATCGGGGAATCGCAAACGAATTGCGTTGCCGTGAGCGGGAAAACCTTCAACATCGGCGAGCGCCAAAACAGTCGGAGCCAACCGACGCAAGGCTGCATTGTCGGCGCGCGCGATCGCAGTGCGCTTTATGAATGCATCAACCGTGACTCCGCTCGTTACTCGCGCATAACCATTGGTTGGCAACGATGCTGGTGGGCCCAGTACAAAATTGCCCGCCGAAAATGGCGTATCTTGGCCGATCAAAATTTCGCCAGCATGAACGATCATTTCGATCACCGACTCTTCAATTTCGGCGCGTACAACTAGTTGCAAGTGTTCTGGCGCAAAATCGTTGGCAACGAGCGCTGCCTCCGTCATATCTTTCACAAGAACGCAGCCACCGTTGACACCAAGCGATGACGCCGCGGCTTCGGCTCGCACTTCGGGTAGCAGCGCAATCTGCTTCACCAATTCAACTTCGGTTGCGGCTGCCAACGAGGCACTCGTCGTAATCAACAAGGTGCAGCTATCGGTGCCATGCTCGGCTTCAATCAACAAGTCGGCAGCCAGACGAACTGGGTCGGCCGAATCGTCAGCGATGACAACACTTTCAGTTGGACCCAGCGCCATTTGTGTCGCGGTTCCGTAGCGCTGTACCTCTAGTTGTGCGACCGTCACTGGCAATGAACCTGGTCCCATCAGTTTGACCACTCTCGGAATTGATTCAGTTCCGAAAGCGAGTGCGGCAATACCTGCAGGACCATTCACTCGAAAGATTTCGCGCAAACCGAGTTCGCGCGCGACCGTAATGACAACGGGGTCAACAGCACCATTGGCACCTGGTTGCGGTGGCACAACGACTGCAATGTTCTTGACTCCAGCGACAACAGCTGGTGTGCCAAGTTGCGCAAGGACACTTGGGTAACTGGCTTTACCACTCGGACAGAACAAACCGGCAGAAGCAATTGCGCTGACGCGCTCGCCCACCATCAAGCCCGGATCACTTTCAAATTGCCAGTTGCCAAGGTGGCTCAAGAGTTTCTCATTGAAGCGACGAATGTGGTCAACCATGTCGGTGATAGCCACACGCAGTGCCGGATCGACTTTGCTTGGGGCCGATTCCCATTCGTCATCGCTGACGCGTAGTCCAGATGGAGTCACCGCAACTTTGTCAAACTTTGCAAGAGCATCACAGACTGCGGCATCGCCACGTTCGCGAACGTCAAGAACTAAAGCCGAAATTTGTTCGCGCAGTTCAGTCGTAATGACTTTGTTCAGATCGCGATCGACTAACGCCGAACGTTGCGCAGCATCAAGCTGCGACCATGTCAATTGACGAAGTACCGAAGAACGCGACATCACTTATCAGAGTACTAGGGGTTTCGAATTTGGTGAAGTTGATTTCAAGAAGTACACCACAATGCTCAGAATCAGCAGCGACAAGAAGCTTCCATAAGCAAGCGACCACTCCGGACCCGCCCAGTCGGCAATCAGTCCAGTGACTGGTCCACCAATTGGTGTCGAGCCCAAGAACGCCACTGCCGACAAGGCCAACAGACGTCCACGCATATCTGCCGGACTTTGCTGCTGCACCAGGCCGTTGAATGACGACAAGAAGATGGCTCCACCAATGCCTAACGGCACCGCCCCAACGAACGCCAACCAACCCGATGGCGCCCACGCAACCATCGGACCAGAAACGCCGAGAACGGCCACACTGCCAAAGAACAACTTCAGCGACGCCTCTTTTCGAGATGCTGAGTACAACGATCCAGCAACACTGCCGATACTCAATACCGACAACACCCAACCGAACCAGCGTTCATCACCCCAGCGCACCGCGCTTAATTTTGGCAACGAGACCGAGTAGTTGAACGCGAACGTACTGACGACGACCAACACAATGTGCAGCGATAGCAACTGTCGATTGCCAGTGACGAAACGCAATGCATCGCGCACAGGCGTCCCACCGCGAGCGGCTTTTGGTGAACTAAACAAGGTCTTGCGGTTAATCAACATCAGTGAAGCCAGAACGGCTACGAATGAGATGCCGTTAATCGTAAACAACCAGGCAGTTCCCAACGGACCAACTAGTGCGGCCGCCAATGCTGGACCAAAAATACGTGAACCTGTCATCACCGCAGTGTTCAAGGCCATGGCATTGCTGATGTCCCCGGGGGGAACAAGTTCAACAACCAATCCGCGACGGGCTGGGTTATCAAAGGCATTGGCTAAACCGAGCAGCAATGCCAACATGTACACAACTGGAACAGAAACCAAGCCGGCGAAATCTAAACCAGCCAACAACAATGCTTGCGCTGTCATTAATGACTGCGTAAACAAACACATGCGACGCTTGTCTCGCCGATCGGCAACGGCCCCCGCCCACGCACCAAAAATCAACATCGGCAAGAACTGCATTGCAACCGTGATACCGAGGTCAGTCGCCTTCCCAGTGAGGCGATACACCAAAATCGACATTGCCGTCGATTGCAACCACGAACCTACGTTTGATACGAGTAGGCCAGCAAAAAATAAACGGGCGTTGCGATTTTGTAACGAACGGAAGGTCTGCGAAGAACCCATGGGGTTCAGTCGTCCAGTTTTAAGGCCGAAATGAAAACATCACCAGGCACTTCAACGCGCCCGATGGCCTTCATCTTCTTTTTGCCTTCTTTTTGCTTTTCAAGCAACTTGCGCTTACGCGTAATGTCACCGCCGTAACACTTAGCCAACACGTCTTTACGCTTGGCCTTGACGGTTTCGCGAGCGATCACTTTGCCACCAATGGCCGCCTGAATTGGCACATCAAACATTTGACGAGGGATGAGCGTCTTCAATTTTTCGCACATCCGCATGCCATAAGTGAATGACTTGTCGCGGTGCACAATCATCGAGAAGGCGTCAGCAACAATGCCATTGAGCACGATGTCGACCTTCACCAAATTACTTCGCTGATAACCATCAAGTTCGTAATCGAGACTGGCATAACCCTGCGAGCGACTCTTCATCTGATCAAAGAAGTCAACAACCACTTCTGCCAAAGGAATTTTGTAATGAAGTTCAACACGCTCTGGCGATAGGTACTCGATCTTTGACATGTCACCGCGACGCGACTGGCATAGTTCCATCAAAGTTCCGGTGTAATCCTTCGGAGTAATAATGCTCACGCGGAAGTACGGCTCTTCGATGTAATCAATATTCTGCGGTGGCGGAAGATCGGCCGGGTTATCCACGACTTCAACTTCACCATTGGTTTTCATGACGCGATATTCAACGCTTGGAGCAGTTGCAATGAGCGACAAACCGAATTCACGTTCAAGACGTTCTTTCACAATCTCCATGTGCAACAGTCCGAGAAATCCGCAACGGAACCCGAAACCAAGTGCGCCTGATGATTCGGGTTCGTAAGTCACACTCGCGTCATTGAGTTTGAGCTTCTGCAAACTCTCGCGCAGGTTTTCAAATTCGTCGCCATCAATGGGATACAGACCACAAAAGACCATGGGCTTCGGATCGCGATATCCGGGCAACGCTTCGGTTGCAGCCTTGCCATAAATCGTGACGGTTTCACCCGAACGAGCTTCGGCAACATCTTTGATACCAGCGATCAAATATCCGACTTCGCCAGGTCCGAGTTCGGCCACCGGAGTTGGCACCGGGCGACGAACTCCGATTTCGATGATTTCTTGTTGCGTGCCGGCCTGCATGAACTGCACGCGAGATGTCGAGTTCAGCCGACCATTCATTACACGGATCGACGACACGACACCGCGATATTGGTCGTACTGGCTGTCAAAAATCAGAGCTTGCAATGGAGCATCAGGGTCGCCGACTGGCGCCGGAATCTTTTCACAGATGGCATCGAGTAATTCAGGAACTCCGACTCCGGTCTTCGCTGAAATACGCAAGATCTCGCTGCCTTTAATACCGAGCACATTTTCGATTTCTTGGGCGTACCGATCGGGATCGGCCGCGGGAAGGTCGATCTTGTTCAAGACCGCCACGATTTCAAGGTCGTTTTCGAGAGCCAGATAGCAGTTTGCCAGAGTTTGAGCCTCAATGCCCTGGGCAGCATCAACAACCAGCACCACGCCTTCACAGGCAGCCAGCGAACGGCTCACTTCGTACCCAAAGTCAACGTGGCCTGGGGTGTCAATGAGGTGCAGCGTGTATCCCTTCCAGTCAACACGCACGTTTTGGGCCTTAATCGTGATGCCGCGTTCACGCTCAAGATCCATCGAATCAAGGTATTGAGCCCGCATATCACGCACTTCAACGGCGTGAGTCATCTCGAGAATGCGGTCCGACAAGGTCGATTTGCCGTGGTCAATATGGGCAATGATCGAAAAGTTGCGAATGCGGGAGAGGTCCATGGGGGTGAGGCGCTGGGGTTTTGCCACCCAAAAGGGTGAACCTTGCTGTCAAGAGACTAGCGTTCATCTGAACCTGAACAGGGCTTGGCGTTGGGGAGTATCCCCTGCGCTGGTACGATCTCAGGGCTGTTTCAATCGCACTGAGGTTCCCGTGGCAAATATTAAAAGTCAAAAAAAGCGCATTCTGACGAACGCCAAGCGCGCTGAGCGTAACAAGGCTGTCAAGAGTGAGTTGAAGACCCGAGTCAAGACCGCAAAGGCAACGATCGGTTCTGAAACCAGCGTTGAAGATGTTCGCGTTGCGGTCAAGCGCATCGACATGGCAACTGCCAAGGGCATCATTCACAAGAACACGGCAGCTCGTCGCAAGAGCCGCCTCATGAAGCAGGTCAACGCTGGCGGCTGACCGTTCCGGTCAACTTCGCTAGTCGGGCGACAAGTACGTCCATCACCACATCTTCATCAAGTCCGGTTGATCCTCGTAGATCTAAATCGGCAGCAGCCAACAACTCGAAGGCCCGTCGAACTCCCGCTCCGGTGAGATTGCGATAGGCCTTCAGTGCTTTTTCGGCTGAGAATCCTTTGAGCCCCAACACCGCTTCTGCTTCGGCGATCGACGAAACATCGGGTCCATCAAGTTTGGCCAATCGTGAATAGTGATTGTGCAGTTGCGCCATGATCTGCAACGGATGTCGTTCGCCAGCAATCATCATGCGGCGTGAAGCCATGAGTGCTTTGGTTGCATTGCCGCCATCGATCGCATCGGTCAAGTCCCACGGCTTCACATCACCGCGTTCACCTAAAAATGGTTCGAGTTTTTCCCGCGTAATTTTTTGCGATCCGTATGTTGATTTCAAAGTGCCGGCGATTCCGCCCAAACGTGCGACATCTTCGCCCAACCAATCAATCAACAACGCCACAGCCGGAGCGTCGAGCACTAATCCGAGCGCCGAAAGATGAGACTCCCACCATTCGCGACGATCTTTCGCCTTGGTGGGCGGAGATGGGTCGATCGATTGACCACCACTTGCCTTTAAGCCATCGGCAACTACTTTGCTCACCCGACCACTGCCCCACTCAAGAACCAAATGGGTGAACTCGGCGGCATTATTCAAATACTCGGCCAAGACATCAAAGTCATCAACTTTAAAGTTCGACACTCCACGAGCCACGATCACTCGGGTGTCGGTAAAAAATGGCGGCGTATTTGCGGCCTCGGTGACTGCCGCCATGACGTAGTCACCATCAAATTCTTCGAGCATCAGCGATCGGTCTTGATCGCCCACAAGTTCGCGCACCTTGTCCGAGACAGCCTCGCTGACCAGAACATCGTCAGACCCATGGAACAAGAACACACTCATGTCTCTAGGTTGTCACATCGGTGCCTTAGTACTGAACTACAAAAAGAAAAGCAGATGCGAAAAAACACAAAAATCCGCGAACTTCGCAATCTCCTCAATTCGTACTAGTTGGGAAATCTATTTCTCTGATAATTGAATAGTTGAGCCCCTTCCAGAGCCTCGGAAGCCGCACCTTGACGAATAAAGAATTTTTCCTCTGTTCCGATTTTGAGAAAAACTGGCGTATCTGACCTTGGACATTCAACTACGTAGACATCGCCTTCTTCTAGTGAAACCGGATAGTGCTCAATCTCACCGGCAACCAATCCATCAATTCTCTTCAGAAGTTCTTTCAGATGTCGTCCGAAACCATCAGGACCAACAATATTCGGCGACGAGCTGTAGTCGGATTTCAGGCCGAGTACTTTGGCACTATCGTCCACCCCAATTAGCAGTGTGCCACCTTTTGAATTTAAAAAACTTGCAATAACTTTCAGGACAACAGTTTCAAGTTCCTTATTAGTTTCGCCCCCTGGCACATTTGTGCGCAGACTTGATTTGAACTCAAGTTCATTACTTTCAAGTCCTTGACGCAACAAGTCGCGAATGTTCTTCACCCGAGAATCGGAGAACTCTGGCCACGTGCCAGCCCATTTCTCACCACCTTCAAAAAGAGGCCACCAATCCGACCCAAGATAACGACCGGCGTATGTGAAAACTGGTGGCAAAAATGACGGGTTGTAACTCGGAAAAAGCAGCAATACACCGTCCGACGGCCATCCAAGAGGGAATTTCGAATTAAAGGTAATCCCGATTTTCTCAAATCTTTCCCTGATATGCAGCGCACTTTCCGCGTCGCCGATGAGAGCATTGGAAGCACTGAACGGCATCAAGCGCGTATCAAGTACCTTTCCTACAAACCTCGAAAATTCTGAGTCATCAACAACCATTCGTTCCTCTGAATACAAACTTGCTAGCGAAATGACCAAAATCTCGGGTGGATTCTTATCCGAGTCAAATTCTTTACGAATTGTCCTCACAAAATCCTTTACTTCTATCTGTTGACCGTCAAAAGAAGCGAAAACAATAATTACTCCAGTATTGGCATAACCACTTGAATTGGCTTCAAATTCAGCACGAGTACTGACTTGGTCCTTCGTGATTTTCATTGAGGTCGCCATATTTTTCGCGAGCAGAACATCGTGCGTGAACAGACAAACGACCTTAATGTTTGAGGCATAACCTCCATGAACATTAGTCTTAACCCTTTTGTTTAAAGGCAGTTCAGAAAGCCTCCTTCTGAATTCATCGCCGAAAGTTGAAATCATTTTTTCGTCTATATACGCTTCGGCCTTGAGTCGCTGCAACATCCGAAACGCCGCAACTTTTTGACTAGCCTCTGGGAACTGGGCAACCCAGTCTCGAATTCTGATTTCGGAAATGTTTTTTCCACCGAAATTCAACCCTTCGGAGACTGATAAGAATTCTCTATCCGCTATGTATTCGGATTCTCGAATTGCATCTGTTAAAGCCCTTATTTGTGGCGCCAACAACTTAGGGGCAGATTCCTTAAACCAACTTTGCACTATAGGAATATCAAATGTTACTGAATGATCGCCAACGCTGGTCAAAACCCCTCTCTCAAGCAAGTTCTCCAGGCGATCCTTGTACAGACCTGGACCGGAATTACCCGATCTCAGAACGGCATAATCAATAACTTCGTCGCGCCTAGCCGCATCGTTATCAGGTGCGCAGTTTGAAACCGCGAACAAAGTAACCACGTTCTGTGTCGCGAGGTCTGAACTCGGATCGATGCCATTTGCGCCATCGGCCCACAAGTGAACAAAGTGGTACTTCTCGGCTCGTCGTGCGAACTTTTCAGCGCAATGCCTAACGTCCGCTTCATGAACGAAACTCCTATCTAATTCACGATGGTTATCCCAAATATCGTGCGCCAAAAGCGTCGCGAAGTAAGGGTTGCCACCAGTCAACTGATGGGCAATCCGAATAGCACCATCACCCCATTCCAACCATTGACGCGATGGCTCCTTAATCAGTTGACCCGTTGCTTTTGGTTCATCCAATTTTCCTATGTCAATCTTTCCAACCTGATTCAACTTATATCCGTGACTACTCATCAAGCCGGGCATGATTTCACTTCCAATGAGTACCAGAGCAAACCAGGGCTCTGAAATAAGTGCTCTGAGGAAAACAAAAAAACTTGCTCCCTCTTCCGTCTCAAAGAAGCGCCCCGGTAGCTCATCGAAATCATCGATCGCCAAAGTTAAATAGAGCCTTTTATCCAATTTTTCGGTCACGCTCTGTAGCCATCGACCAGCCAGAAGGGGGGGTATTTCTCCACCTGTGTTCGGTAAAGGTGGCACTACGTCATCAAGAAGACTCCGTAAAGTTTCATGAATAGTTACAAGTAAATTGCCAATCAAGCCATTGACCGACTCGGCTTGCAAATAACCAAACGGCAAAAGTTCGGTGGCTACACCTCTCCGCCGAAGGGACTCAAGCGCTACTTGAACCAATGACGACTTGCCAACTCGTTTTTGTCCGGTGATAAATACCGAATTGCCAGCGCTAAGACGCGCGCCTAAAGATTCTAACTCCTTGTCACGACCGAAAAGTCTGTCGCGATCCCTCACTGGGTCAAGACCATATGGATTCACGTCGCTATCCGACCAACTTGACTCGGATTCGGCTTCAGCGATCAGATTAATCTTCTCGGAAAACTTCTGATTGAAATCGTCTGTCCATGAAGTTTCTAAAGAGAAAATAAGTTGAGACGTGGGACCTTCTAACTTTATTGCAAAAGTGACAAAGTGGGTTTCCTTCGCTCGCAAGACCCCTATCCCAGATTCAGAATTCACGATATTGGCCTCGTCGCAGATCATCAAAAGATGAATATCCTTAGCTGGCGCATTACCTATGTTTAGAACCTCAATGATTACGGAAATTTCTTCATTTAAGTTTGACCTAATCGGCAACTTCGCCGACTGCAATTCAATCCTCAGCTCTGGTCGCGAAACCTGTTCGGCCGTACGTTCAGCCTCTTTAACTTGATCAAGAACTTCTGTCAAAACTGGCAAGACTAAATCTTGAACAAATGACGATCCGCTTCCCCTAGTCGCATCAACAAGAACTTCAACTTTCTCAGAGATACCCAAGATAGAAGCAACTTGTTCAGTTGAGTCCGAGATCCTCTTTGCGATAATCACTTCCCGCAAAAGAGCATCAGTTTGCTCGCCCAATTGGCTCTCATCGGGAAGCAGCAGGTGACGAATTCTCCCAAACCATTTTAAGTAGAACTGTGCTAAATCTCCCGAAGCAGTTTGAGCCATCTCGCTTTCAACCTGGTGCCGAAAACTCCGCAAAGCAAGAGCTAACTCTCGAAAATCTCTCACTTCTATTTTCAGAATATTTCGTGTAAAAACTGAAAGGCTCTCTCGAATTAGCGCTCGATGTTCATGAGATACTTGGAAAGCGAAAACCTCGTGCTCACTAACCGACAGGAGACGAGCCATGGTGATCGACCATTCAGATTGACCTTCAGGACTTTCTGGGTCCAGGTTGTCTACTGCCAATTCAATCATTGTATTTACCAAATCATCGTCAAAGTCAAGACCCGACAAAAGTTCGTAAGCGCTCAAGGCATTTTGTCTCTTCACATAGGCAGGCTGGCTATCAATCTTTGAGAGATGACTTGCCGAACGCAGCATCCGCCATGTGCTCCGATCCTCGAAACTACGTGATGGCGCCCACGTTTGCCCAAGGCGTTGATACAAACCTTGGGATAACTCCGCGGCTGTAGGAAAATCATGATTCAAAATTGCCTTGGCCACATCTCGCGCAACCTTTTCGTCGTCACCGTGTATCTCAATTTCAGTACCACTCCGCCACGGATGTTGCGAACTCAAGAACCGATCACCACGGACAGGACTTGAGAGATGAATCCACTTCGGGAGCGATACATCAAGAATTGCAGGCGTCGTATTTGGCCCCCTATCTGCTTTCGGATGAACAGTATGAGGTTCAGGGATTTCATTTTGGATTATGTCAATTAACGACTTGAATTCGTCAGGTTTGAGATTTAAACAGCGAGGCCAGTCAGGATCTACCTTGCTTAAGGAACTTCGCACCTGAGAAAGTTGCGAAATCATTTCTTTCGGTGGAAATTTAATTGATTTCAATAACATAAAAGAAACTTCGGCAGCGCATTTTTTTAACGGGAGATCTGACTCTTTCGAGATCCCCAACCGCCAAAAGTACATCCCTAGACGAAAAACCGCTCCGTCAAGATCGTCAATATGCCCACTCTTTTGTGCCCGAATGGTTTGAAGTTCCGCTGCCAATAAACCAAGAACTAATTGTTGTCTATAATCTTTTGAAGCTTTCAAATCGGATAACAACAAATCGTAAGCTTTTCCCTCGTAACGATTCCTAGTTGAATCAGCTATTGGTGCTATTGATTTTCTATTATTAATTAGTAGAGCCAATGCTTCTATAGCGCTGCTTATGTAATTCATGTTCGCCCCACTTTGATGCAATTAGATTTAGGGAAACCTATATTTTTTACCGGTAATTAGCAAATAGGCGAATTCGAAATGAAATCACGAGTTCCTGCTGTACTTCCAAGCAACTTTTTTAAATTGGGATTCACAACATTGCGTCCGCAATTCTGAAATAGCTCGCAATATTTCACGCATAGAGATAAAAACTGGTAGCAACTCATATGTTGCCCATTTTGAGCGAAAACCAAGACCCATGGAACAAGAACACACTCATGTCTCTAGGTTGTCACATCGGTGCCTCATCACCAGTAAAAGAGGCGCCAGTGAAACCGCAATATCGAGCCAAATTGGCAAGTTGAAGCGTTGGCCAAGCGCGGCAACAGTGTCGACCCACTTCACGCCGACGCCAAGCGGCCACATCATGAACGAAGCGATCGTTCCTGGCAACAGAGCAGATGCTAGAGCCAACGGAATTCCGATGAGCATCACGATTCCAGCCACCGGAACCGCCAACAAGTTGCACGGAATCGCCACGGCGCTCGGCCAACCGAAAACCATGACCGCCACGGGCAGAACTCCCAACTGAGCAGCCAGCGACGGCACCACCCAATTCAAGACCCAATGATGGTTATTTAGACCCCAACCCTGAAGTGTTGAACGAATTCGCGACGACAACAAAATCAGTCCCGAACTTCCCCCGATTGACAACCACCACCCCACCGACCACAACAGAAAAGGATCGATCAACAACAAGCCGATACATGTCGTAGCAAGCACCTGCCACGCTTTCAGCCGACCACCGATAGCGAAAACGGTTGCCGATATTCCGGCCATCGTGACCGCACGAATCACTGAAGGTTCGAGTCGAGTCATGATCGCAAACCATGCCAGCACCAAGAGAGTGAGTGTCAAACGAAACCATCGTCGCAAGCGGGTCAAGAACGGTGCCGCCACAGTCAAAATAAATGCCACATTTTGTCCAGACACCGCAGTGAGATGCGCAAGGCCACTTGCCCGAAAACGGTCAACCATCTCGGGCGGCTGTTGCGAATCATCCCCGTACACCAAACCGGCGAACAGCGATGACTGATCTCCAGGCAACACGCGCGCACCTTTGCCAAGTGCGCTTCGTATTCGATTGGCCGCTAATTCAAAGCGAGACTCACTGATATGAGCCCCTATCGCGAGGTTGCTCATGACCTTCACGTCAAAACGCCCAACGATATGGCGCACCTGCAAGCGGTGGTTAGTCGTAGCAGTCACTTGACGGGTTCCCTTGACGCTGATCGTTTCGCCAGCAACAAGAGAAGTCATTCGGCGGGCCGTACTTCCATACATCCATGACTCAAATCGTTGCCCGTTAATTTCTAAAACGACTCGTACACCCCGCCCAATTGGTTGGGGATCTGTTTTTAAAACTGCGAGACCGCTGTAATCACCCGAATGAGTCCGACCAACATTTTGCCATTCAATGTGGCTGCGCCAGCACGCTAAAAAACTCACAAGACACACTACGAACACGATCCACATCTGCTGGTGCTTTGCCCGAACCAATAACGAAAGTGCACACCCGAGCCCAAGCACTAGACAAAAACGACTGACGGAATGCACACTTTCACCGAGCCATACCGATGAAGCAACCATCACAACCGCGACAATGGCGAAGTAATGCAACGTTTGCCCACCAATTTGGTCGTACTGTTGATGTCCGTGAGTACTAGCCCGAACGTTGTTCCCGATGGTGTCGTGTATCACCGCTTACTCGTTCGTAAATTTGGCCCATACCTTGCTGTAGCAATTTCGGCAGCGATAGGAATCTTCGCCGCCTTACTACTCATCGGTTCAACGAGTGCCATGCGGGGAATCCCTGGATTCATTTTGGCAATCGTGGCAATTCCGACATTGCCACTCTTTGGCGTACCCGTCATGGGCGGCACGGTGCGTTGGTTGTTAGCCATCGTTTCAAGCGCATTTCTCTGGGCCTTCGTTGGCCATCTCGCCGCACAACGTTCGACTAACCGCACTATTTCTAGTTGGCCCGAATGGCGACGCGAATGGACACGTCTCAGTATCGGCGTTTGGGTCGGAGCCATGTTTGGTCTTGGCGTCGCAGCAATTGCTCTCGGTATCAACCCCATCTCGATGTAGTTGATATTCACGTCGACATTCACGTCGACATTCACGTGGTGGCTAGACCCTGTAAAGCCGCGACCTTTGCGGGACCAATTCCGGGCACATCTTCAAGACCATTCACACTTGCGAATGGTCCGTGTTGATCTCGGTAAGTCACGATTGCTTGCGCTGTCGCTGGACCAACTCCAGGGAGTTCATCCAATAATGCGGCATCTGCTGAATTGATATTGATCGGATATTCCACTGGCGCAATCGCATTTCCAGTTCCGTCACCACCTAGTGAACTCCCTGAAACCTTTTCGCCAACTGCTGGCACATACACCTGTTGCCCATCGTTCAATCGGTTCGCCAAATTGATCGTGTTGAGATCGGCAATCGCCGTTGCTCCCCCAGCCAAACGAACGGCGTCAACAACTCGAGAGTCACTGGGCATGTCGTACACACCTGGTTTCAACACATTGCCTGCAACATGCACCGCTATGAACGGAACCGTCGTTGAGACCACCGACACCGTGCCACCGCTCAGGACAGCATCGACCGGAATTGTTGACGCATACGACAGCGAAGCTTCAACTGGCGTTGCTGGAGTACGCAACAAAAAGAATGCTCCAAATCCGACAACGGGAATACACACACATGCTGTGATCATTCGACCCCAACCAAACCAGGTTCCAGTCTTGACAAGGTGGCTCATCAGTTGACGCGCCCGATTCGTCAAGCTCAACCCCAAGGTTTGAGATTTCTCACCCTCTTCAGGCGGTGCAGGACGCCACTGCTCCACGGCTACACCTCGTCATCAATATCTCAGGAATTCAATTACTGAGAAGCACCACCAACTGGCGTACGCCAATGCGTCGCGATCACAGTTCGACGATCGAATTCGCGGCGAATCGCTTCTTGTATCGCCGTCTCGTCCCATCCCAAGAGCGGACCAGCGACTAATGCAACGCGCTCAAGCACTTCACGACTCACCGGACCAATTGTGCCGATCACCAAACGACGATCAACAATGTCTGACAGTGTGCGCGCACCTTCGTCGGTGACGGCGAAAATAATTTGAGCTTCAATATCGTTGCAACCTGGCGACAACTGCTGCGCCGATGTCGGATTCTGCTGAACGATTGCATCAATTCGTACCCACTCAGTGCCATACAGGCGGGCAATGTGCTCACCAATGTGCAATGCAATGCCGTGGTCGTTCATGATCATCGCCGCTTCAGTGATGAACGGCTCGGCATCTTCAGCCCAAGCAAAGGCTCCGCCGGCTGCGGCACTACGTGAATCAAAGGGTCGTGATCGGACACCTTGCAATTCATTTTTCAATAATTCATCAACCATTTCTTCAGCCGTCGCGCGTCCGGTCGTCCACTTGCCGCCACCGATCGACCACAAATTGTCAACCCCATAGCCCGCATGGTGGTACAACTCGTGAGCACGACTTGCCGAATATGTTCCTTCATCTTGACTGGCGTCATCGCCTTCAGTTGTTTCGCGAATCAACGGACGAACTCCGACTGTGGTCATTTCAACATCGTCGGTTGTCAGTTTTGGTTCTGACGCTGCCATTGTGGAATTCACCGTGTCGAGAATGAGCGTCACATCGTCAGGATCGACAACAACACCCGATTCGTCACTTGCGATTGGAGTATCGGTCGGACCGATAAAAGACTTACCCATCCACGGAGACACGATCACGTGTCGACCAGATTGAGCACGGGCAAATACCGCATCAGCGACTCGACCAGGTCCACCGAGTGGGCGCGTCAAAATATGCACGCCTTTCGAGCGGTCAACGCCAACGCCAGTTCCCTGACCGAGCGTTGCAAGAACTTTGTCGATCCACGGCCCAGCAGCATTCACGACCACTTTGCCCTTGATGGTGATTTCGTTTCCGGATAACACATCCGTAGCCGTGACACCCTCGATGTTCAAACGATCAGATGATGTCGAAACAAATCCCGTGACTCGCACATGGTTTAGCAACACTGCACCAGCAGCTGTCGCCGCCTTCGCATACGCCAATAACAAACGCTCTGGATGCACGTTCAAGGTGTCGTGATACGCAAATCCACCCTGCAATCCACTTTGATCAAGCCACGGCACCGCTGCCAATAATTTCGAGCGACTCAGCCAACGCGGATGAGGTATCCGCAAACTGTCGGGAGCCCGCAAATTTCGATCAAAGGCCAAGGTGTCATACAACAAAACGCCGGCGCCAATTAACGCAGTGGGTGGTTTACTCCAACGCCACGCTGGCATGATGAAACGAGTCTGCTCGACCAGGTGCGGTGCACCAAGCGCCAAGATGCGTCGTTCGCGCAAACTTTCTCGCACAACTGCAACGTCGTACTGCTCGAGATAGCGAATTCCACCATGAATATATTTCGTTGTCGCCGCACTTGTTCCCGAGCCAAAATCTCCTCGTTCAAACAAAATTGTTTTCAACCCACGAGACGCTGCTTCACGAGCGACCGAAATGCCAGTGATTCCCCCGCCGATAATGATCACATCAAAATCTTGATCAATGTCGCTCAATGAGCGTTGAATCGTAAATGCAGATGATGTTGAGTTCATAACAAAATCGCTGTCAGTAGAGACGCCATCATTAATACAGGCGCATGGTTAGTTTTTTGCGCCAGCCTGCTGTGCGCGGATCTTCGATACCCATCACTTCAAGAATGTCAACGAATTGCTGGCGAGCTTCATCATCGGTCTTGACGATTTCTAACAGTTGACCCAGTTGCTGGTCATAATCATCTTGTGGACGCAACGATAAACGTGCCGCTGCAGCAGCCTTGCGTACATCATCGGTTTCTGGCACTCGGGCCAATAATGCCAATGCTGCTTCGGCTTCGCCTCGCGCCGTGAGAATTGTTGCCAAAGAAACGATGGCCACCTCATGACCTGGCTCAATTTCAAGTACTTCGGTCAAACTCTGTTCATCACCACGATTCAACAAAGCGCTGATGTGTTCTTGCGTCGCCGTTGGAAGCATCTGCTCAACGAATTGACGCACGGTGGCTTCGGCGAGCGGACCTTGAAACTCACCCATAATTGAGCCGTCGCGAAGCGCAAACATCGCTGGAACCGCTTGCACGCGAAAAGCCTGCACAATTCCGGGATTGTCGTCGACATTGATTTTGGCAAGCAGAACTTTTCCTTGAGTGTCCGCGATAATCGCGTCAAGAACCTGCGCAAATGCGACACAAGCCTCGCTTCGTGGGGTCCATAAATACGCCAATACCGGACCCGCAGCCGATCTGGCCAAGACCTCCGTCTCAAATGTCTCTTCGGTGACGTCAATAGCCATACCTTGACGATACCTGAGACCGACTTTGACCGTTCTCCAGGCACACAAGATCGTCGGTTCGTAGATACCGTAAGTAGGCGTGAGTAGTGAATCGCCCAGCATCCCCGGTCTCGATATCGGCAAAGTCACTGCCTGGCTCGAATCCAACGTTGCTGGCGCGGTCGGCCCATTCACATTTGACGTGATCGCTGGCGGCCACTCCAATCTCACATTCAAGGTCACTGGTAGCAACGGGCAGCAATTCGTCTTGCGTCGTCCACCACTTGGCCATGTGCTCGCCAGTGCTCATGACATGGGACGCGAACATCGCATCATTGCCGCCCTCAACGGCACCACGGTTCCTGTTGCACCTGCCGTTGGCTATTGCGACAATCTCGACGTCAATGGCGCTCCGTTCTATGTGATGACGTTCGTTGATGGGCTCGTCATCCGCGAACGCGAGGCAGCGGAACGACTTCTCAGCGTTGATGCACGTCGCCGTGCAAGCGAATCCATCGTTGACACCATGTCCGCAATTCACGCAGTCAGTCCCGAAGCAGTAGGTCTTGGCGATCTAGGTCGTCACGAGGGTTACATTGCTCGTCAACTTAAGCGTTGGTACGGACAATGGAATCAACAAAAGACCCGCGATCTCCCAAGTGTTGATCGAGTTCATGATGAACTGATGGCACGTATTCCCGAACAGGGCCCCGCAACTCTCGTGCATGGCGACTATCGCTTAGATAACTGCATGGTTAATGCGAGTGGGCAAGTCATCGCGGTCCTTGACTGGGAAATTTGCACACTTGGCGACCCAATGGCCGATCTTGGTTTGTTGATGGTCTATTGGACTGGCCCTGGCGATGACGCATCGGCATGGAACGGCTCCGCTTGCTCAACTCCGGGCTTTCTCGATCGAGCCGACCTCGCGAAACGTTATGCCGAAGTCAGTGGTCGCGATATTTCGCAACTTGATTTCTACACAACCTTTGCGTACTGGAAATTGGTCTGCATCCTTGAGGGCGTGTACTCGCGCTACCTCGGTGGAGCTTTAGGTCAACGCGATCCAGCAGAACTCGAACCCTTCAATCAGCAAGTAATTGGTGCCGCTGCTAAGGCTGAAGAAATGTTGAGTCGCCTAAAATGACGAGCAACATGCCCGGTGACATGAACGGCGAAATTCGTGATGTTGAATTGCACGGAGAACTTCCTTCGCTTCATTCACCCATCTTGATTGTGATGTTGCAAGGTTGGATTGATGCAGCAGGTGCGGCCAACGACGCCATGTCGGCAATTGAAAGCCAAATTGATCCATTGCCAGTGGCAACTTTTGATCCCGATGTCTTCATCGACTACCGCGCCCGCCGCCCAACGATGGAAATTCGTGAAGGACGCAACAACGGAATCGATTGGCCCTCAATTGGCATGTACTCCGGCAAAGACAATAACGGCCGCGATGTGCTCATTCTTCGTGGCCACGAACCTGATTCTGCATGGAATCGTTTTTCGGCTGCGGTTCGCGAATTGTGTGTACGCATGAATGTTTCAATGATGGTTGGACTCGGCGCATACCCCTTCCCCACTCCGCATACTCGTGCAAGCAACTTGTCTTGCACCACGCCCACCATTGAATTACTGAACAAGATCGCCTTCTTGCGCAGCACTGTTGATGTTCCTGCTGGAATGACCGCAGTACTTGAACAAGTTCTCCACGACAGTGGCATCCCATCGATCAGCGTGTGGGCCCAAGTGCCGCAATACATTCCGGGCATGACCTACCCCGCGGCCTCACTTGCTATTTTGCGAGGTCTCGTTCCGGTAGCCGATTTACATTTTGATGGAACGGCACTCGAACAAGAGTCGGTGATTCAACGTGAACGCCTCGACCGCATGGTCGCGCGCAATAGCGAACATGCCGAGATGGTTGAAAAACTCGAAGCTGCTTACGACGCTGTGGCGCCCAACACCAACAGCGATCCCGAAAAGCCTCTGATGACCGAGCACGATATTCCGTCGCCCGAAGAAATGACCGCCGAACTTGAGGCATTTCTACGCAACGCCAACCCTGATCTCCCCTAGTTCGGCGGGTACGTCTCCGACTAGTTTGAAGTCAGCCGATTTTGTGAGCGGCTACTGATTTCGACCCGGAGGAACATCATGAAGGTAGACGGAGGCATCAGCGCCAATTTGCATGACGCAATCAAGACCGCCAAAGAGGCTGAGACTGCCGGTTATTCCGGCGCTTGGACCGCCGAGACTAACCATGATCCGTTCTTACCGTTGTTACTCGCCGCCGAGCACACCACCAACCTTGAAATTGGCACGTCAATCGCCGTTGCTTTTGCTCGCAGCCCTATGACCCTCGCCAATACTGCTTGGGACCTTCAGGCTTACTCGCAGGGTCGCTTCATTCTTGGTTTAGGAAGTCAGATTCAACCGCACATCACCAAGCGCTTCAGCATGCCCTGGAGCAAGCCCGCGGCCCGCATGCGCGAAATGGTTCTGGCTATTCATGCCATCTGGGATACCTGGCTCACGGGCAACAGACTCGAATTTCGCGGAGAGTTTTACACCCACACCTTGATGACTCCGATGTTCAGTCCTCCGGCGAGCGATATCTCGGCATTCGGAAAGCCCAAGATTTTCTTAGCTGGCGTTGGCGAATTGATGACCGAAGTGGCCGGCGAAGTTTGTGATGGATTCATTTGTCACGGATTCACTACCGAGAAGTATCTCCGTGAAGTCACCATTCCTGCTTTACAGCGCGGTCGCGCCAAGGCCGGCAAGACCATGGAAGGTTTCGAAATTGTCGGTCCAAGTTTTGTTGTGACCGGCAACAACGAAGCCGAACTTGAACGAGCCGCAATTGGCACGCGCAAGCAGATCGCTTTCTATGGTTCAACACCCGCTTACCGCCCGGTACTTGAAATGCACGGTTGGGGCGAGATCCAAGATCAGCTGAATGCATTGTCGAAACAGGGCGAATGGGACAAGATGGGCACGCTCATCACCGACGAGATCCTCAATACCTTTGCCGTCGTCGGACTCCCCGAACAGATTGCGCCCGAGCTCAACCATCGTTACGGCGATGTCATCCAGCGGATTTCGTTCTACGCCCCATACAGCAGTGACCCCGAGCGCTGGAGCAAGGTCATGTCAGCCTTGCAGTCGGCGTAATCGTTCACTTGCTGACTCAAGCGCCGACTGTCTAGAACACGTCAAGAAGGCCGATTGTCCCAAACTTGAGGCCGCAGTTCAGAGTGTGAACTGCATGCGAAATTCTCATTTCAGGGTCAACAGTTTGGTTGCCCTCATTGCCGCTGCAGCATCAATGTTTTCGTATTGCTTGACGTCCCAAGCTCTTGACTCAAGCCCTTCACATATGAACTGCATTAACACGCTTGATCTGTCTGCAGTCAGCAACTCCACATCACCCACACAAAACGCCAATCGTTTCGTTGCGCTGACGTGCGGTCAAGAAGCCACGACACCACACGTTTTTACAACTGCTGTGGCATTACGCAGCCTGAATCCTTAAACCTGAATCCCTAAACGAGCAATTCAAGTTCGCTCGACAAGTACAACTCGCGACACTTGGCCCGTTGCAATTTGCCACTGCTTGTTTTCGGCAATGTTCCAGGTTTGACCAACATGATGTCTCGCGGTGGCAAGCCCGAAACTTCAAGCGCGGAATGGTGAATTGCCTCACGAACAGAATCAAGGTTGTCGGCTTTGACTTCAGCAACGACGATCACTGTTTCTTTGCCCTTGTATCCGTCAACACCGAATGCAATCACATTGCCGGCGCGTACGCCTTCGATTTCACCAACTGCTCGCTCAATATCTTCAGGGAATACATTGCGACCACCGACAATGATCACATCTTTGATACGACCGCAAATGACTAACTCACCATCAAGCAAGTACGCCAAGTCACCGGTGCATAGCCAGCCCTCATAAAACATTTCACGGGTTGCATCAGGACGCTTGTAATAACCAGGAGTCACGCTGGTGCCGCGCAATAACAACTCACCAACATGTCGCTCGGGTAGAACTTCACGAGTCGTCGGATCAACGACTTTCATCTCTAGACCAGGCACTGCCTTGCCAAGAAGCGGAAGTCGTCGTACGGTGATTTCATCATCTTCGGTCGCACTGACGGGGCGCGCAATTCGGTCTCGTTCCATCACGATGCGATCGACCGTGTCGCACTTCAAACCGCGATAGCGCGGTGGGAATGCCCCGCCGATTGCGACTTCGGCCATTCCGAATGCTGGGAAAATACTTCCAGATGACAAGCCAAACGGCTCGGCAGCCTTCACAAAAGCATCAACGGCTTGCGGATCAACTGGCTCAGCACCAGACAAAGCCAAAGTCAACGACGACAAATCAAGATCGGTTGCTCGCTTTAATGCTCGCGTCGCAAGCACCCACGAAAAGTTCGGGCCAGCGGTCGCAGTCCCTTTCCAATCGCTTATCCATTGCATCCAATGACCAGGATGCGCCATGAAATCTTGAGGTGCTGCTTGAACTAACTGCACACCGTTCAACATCGGGATTGACAAGAAGCCAACAAGTCCCATGTCGTGATATAGCGGAAGCCACGACACCATCACTTCGTTGGTATCAAGTTCGGCGGCAGCGCAACTGGCATCAACATTCGCCGTCAACACTCGATCAGGAATCATCACACCTTTAGGTTCTGATGTTGAACCACTTGTGTATTGCAAAATCACCAAACGTTCGGGATCATTCGCTGGCAATTCCAAACGTTCACCAGAGGGTTTGCCGGGGCCAGGCATCACCGATGCCATTGGCAAAGTTGGCGGGTCGCCAGGGATCGTTTGATAAAACGCCGCAAGTTGATCGTCGATCAAAACAAGCTTTGCCTCACCATGGCGAATACGTGATCGCGTGCTTTCAACAAATGCATCAAGTGAGGCCATACGCATTGGCAACGGCAACACCATGCTCGCAACACCCGCAAGCCAACAGCCACGAATGATCGTCATCAATTCACGACTTGTCGGACCCAAAATTGCGACATGATCACCAGGCACGATGCCCATGGCTTGCAAAGCCGCACCAACGGCACGCGCATCATCATGGATTTCACGCCACGAGATAAATGCTGGCCCCTCAGCTGGAGCAATGCTTTGACCCACAAACCTGACGCCAGTTGGAGCATCAGCAGACTTTTCCAAACGATCGATCACTGAACCAGTCGGCAACTCACGAGTGACCGCGTCTCGACGAGCTCGACTCAGCGCGTGCTCATCGCCAAAACGAGAACTTGGATTGAGATGATCAGGCGAGTTATTCATGGCGACGGGGAAAAATTACTCGCCCGAGACCCCTAGCGAGGTGTTCTAGGACGTCCAGACGCCTCCGGCTGCCCCAAAAGAGTCCCCAGCAGGGCTAATGCCCATATCCTTGTGGTGTTATGTCTGCGAGCGCACCCGACCACACTTCGTCCGATTCGACATCGAGTGGCGTTACTCCCCGCTTGCGTTATAACTCGTCACTCGCGCAGAACATCGAACAACGGTGGCAAGACCAGTGGGAATCTGACGGCACCTACGAAGCCCCCAACCCAGCCGGACCTTTGGCTGATCTAGCCAAGGTTGCGGGTCGCCCGAAACTTTTCGTTCTTGACATGTTCCCCTACCCAAGCGGTGCTGGCCTTCACGTCGGCCACCCTCTCGGATATATCGCCACCGATGTCTACGCGCGATACAAGCGCATGACTGGTTACAACGTTTTACATGCGTTGGGTTATGACAGTTTCGGGTTGCCCGCCGAACAACATGCCATCGCGACCGGCATACACCCCCGCGTCAATACCGAAGCAAATGTCGCCAATATGCGTCGTCAATTACGTCGGCTCGGCTTAGGTCACGATGCTCGTCGCAGTGTGAGCACGACTGATGAAAATTTCTACCGTTGGACTCAATGGATTTTCCTGAAGGTGTTCAACAGTTGGTACGACGAAGACCAAAAGCGTGCTCGTCCGATTGATGAACTTGAACAGGGTTACGCCGATGGCTCAATTGCCACACCCGATGGTCGCTCCTGGACCGAACTCAACAAAGCCGAGCGCCGTTCAGCAATTGATGCGCGGCGTCTTGCATACCTCTCTGAAGCACCCGTGAATTGGTGTCCAGGTCTTGGAACAATTCTCGCCAACGAAGAAGTCACGGCCGATGGTCGTAGCGATATTGGCAACTACCCCGTTTTCAAAAAGAGCATGCGTCAATGGACCATGCGTATCACCACTTATGCCGATCGGTTACTCGACGATCTCGAACGACTTGATTGGCCAGAACCCATCAAGTTGATGCAACGCAACTGGATTGGTCGCAGCGAAGGTGCTCGCGTGCATTTCGCAACACCAGCAGGCGACCTCACAGTGTTCACCACGCGCCCAGACACTTTGTTTGGCGCAACGTTCATGGTCATCTCACCCGAGCATCCTCTCGTTGATGCATTAACGACCGACGAGAACCGTCAGGCAATTGGTGAATACCGCGTTGTCGCCGCTTCGAAGAATCAATTTGATCGCACCGACGACACCAAAGAAAAGACTGGTGTCTTCACCGGCACTTACGCGACCAACCCAGTGAATGGTGCGCCGGTTCCGGTGTGGGTTGCCGATTATGTCTTGATGGGTTACGGCACTGGTGCAATTATGGCGGTGCCTTGTGGCGACCAACGCGACTTCGATTTTGCACGCCGCTTCAAATTGCCGATTCCTGCAATTCAACAACCACCCGCAGAATGGTTTACTTCGCGTGAACTTGATGTTCAACAAGGTGCACAAGTTGACACGTCGACATGGCCCGAAGCTTTCGTCGGCGATGGTGTCTATATCAATTCATCACAAGGCGACCTCAACCTTGACGGTTTAACGTCGGTCGATGAAGGCAAGACCGCCATGAACACATGGCTCGAAGCCAACGAACGTGGCAATGCCAATATCAATTTCAAATTGCGTGACTGGCTCTTTAGTCGTCAGCGTTACTGGGGCGAACCATTCCCCATCGTGTACGACGAAGATGATCAACCCGTTTCGCTACCAGACTCAATGCTTCCCGTTCTTCTGCCCGAGCTTGAAGACTTCAAGCCACAAGCACTTGACCCCAATGACGACATCACCGACCCCATTCCCCCGCTTGCTCGTAGCACCGAGTGGCGCGAAGTTGTCCTAGACCTCGGCGATGGCCCAAAGAAGTACCGCCGCGAAATCAATGTGATGCCCCAGTGGGCCGGTTCATGCTGGTACGAGCTTCGTTACCTCGACCCCACCAACACCGAACACTTCGTTGACCCCGAAGTTGAAAAGTATTGGATGGGACCCGCCGATGGTGGAGATGGCAAAACCGGTCACACCGGTGGTGTCGATTTGTACGTCGGCGGAGTTGAGCACGCGGTGCTGCACTTGTTGTACGCCCGCTTCTGGCACAAGATCTTGTTTGACCTTGGTCATGTGTCAAGTTCCGAACCCTTTTATCGCTTGTTCAATCAGGGATACGTTCAGGCCTTCGCATTCCGTGACCCGCGTGGTCAGCCGGTGCCAGCCAGCGATGTTAAAGAACACGATGGAGCCTATTGGTACGAAGGTGAACAGGTTTCACGCGAGTACGGCAAGATGGGCAAGAGCCTGAAGAACATCGTCACCCCCGACGAAATGTACGACGAATACGGTGCCGACACCTTCCGCTTGTATGAAATGAGTTCGGGACCGCTTGAAGCAAGCCGTCCATGGAATACCCGTGACGTCATTGGGATGCAACGGTTCTTGCAAAGAGTTTGGCGCAACTTGGTCGACGAAGACAGCGGTGGCTCACTTGTTATTGACACTCCCGCAAGTGAAGAATTACGCAAATTAATGCATCGTATGATTGACGGAATTCGCGCCGACATGGATGCCCTTCGTTTCAACACGGCTATTGCCAAGTTGATCCAACTGAATAACGCGCTGACACAAGAATCTGCCGCAGTCGGTGGCTCACCGCGAGAAGTCGTGGTTCCGATGGTGCAAATGTTGTCTCCGCTGTGCCCACATATCGCCGAAGAGTTATGGAACCGCCTCGGATACGACCACACCGTCACCTTCGTCCCGTTCCCCATCGCCGATCAGTCACTGCTTGTCGAAGAGACCATTGAGTATCCCGTGCAGATCAATGGAAAAGTTCGTGCTCGCCTCACTGTGCCTAGCGAAGCCGATCAAGCAACAATTCAGGCATTGGCACTCGCCGACGAAAAAGTGATTGCTGCGTTAGACGGTGAAGTGCCCAAGAAGATCATCGTGATTCCTGGCCGTATGGTCAACCTGGTTGTCTAGATAAATCTCTAGATCGCAAAGACGCCGTTGACAATCAGCATGATGCTCAGTGCAAGGCTTACTGCCGCGCAGGTTCGAGTCGCCCAAACTAATGAAGTATCGCTCACGCGCTTCAACAAATAGCGTGACCATAAGACTGCAACTACTAGCCCGCCAATAACCGACCACCAACGTCCACCGGCCGATACCGCTAGTCCGAAGATCAACAACTCTGGGCGGGCCACCACAAAAAACAGAGATGGCGCCGTTGATCGATACACCAATGTCGAAAGTGCTGCCAAAACTCCAACGACTCCGGCTGCGATGAGCGCTGTTGGAACATTGGCATCCAGCCAACCCAATATGCGCGAGCCATTCAGAATGATGATCCCGAAAAGAATGGTGAATCGATACAGGTAACCCAACGTTGGCTGACTTCCTCGCCGAACGAGTCCGTGAACCGATTGCGATGCGTGTAAATGACGAAGCGTGCGAACCAGACGCGGTGGGTTAAGCAACAGAATTGTCAGAAGCGCGACCAGCAATGACGACGGAACCGATTCTCGTCGCGGCAGTTCTCCGCCAGATTGCGCGATGCGATCGTTCACGATGTTGGTTTGCAAGATTGCCGACATGGCGTGCTGTTGGTCATCGACTTGCGTGACACCATTGCTCAACCATGCTCCGAGGACGCGTGATGGTTGTAGATAGGTCTGAGACTCATTTTGTGAAACCTGTCGTTTGATCAACAGTGAGTTATTGCAACTCAACCGCTCATTGAGAGCGCTGACACTGCCCGCAAAATCATCTTTTGCCAGTGCAAGCCTCGCCCATCCAGCCAAAGCTTCACCGTGTGTTCCGGCAGCTGCACCAATCGCTGTATGTCCACGCAACAATTGATTAACACCCGAGCCCGAAATCTGACTTTCATAGCGAACCATGATTGAGGCCATACCCATCTGCTTGCGAGCCCACGCAAGTTCAGTATCAGTAAAAACGATGGGGGTTAACCATTGGGTCATCTCAGCCATCGCATAAGCAGCCCAATGATCTGACATGTCGGGCACGAAACCCTCTTCGTTGGCCTTATACATCGTGAGATACTCAAGAATCTGATGCGAGTGATCGCCCCAATGTTCGCCAGGGAATAATCGCTCGGCCCGCGCCAGAGCAAAAAGAGTCTGGCTGGTTGCGAAGAGTCCTACCGCGTCAGAAGCGAACTCGCCATTGAGATTTGCGTCTGCTCGGACAATCATTGAGCCGTCATCACGAGTCTTCAACGAACTTTCTAAGAAACGCAACATTGCATGGATGTCTTCGTCAAACTCCGCTGAGCCGGTGGCATCACGGCGCTCCATGAGTGCTAACACAAAGAGCGCAGTTCCTCCTGTGCTGATACTCACCCCATCAATCAACCCTGCTACTTCAGCATCTTCTGTACTCATTCGAATCACGTGTTTGAATGCCACGTCAATCGCCGCTTCGCTTGATGCAATCGCTGTATCAAAACCCTGACCTCGCGCTTGTTCGAGTGCCAAAATCGTTCCGGCATGTCGAACCCAGTTGTATCCGCCAAGATCGGTGTCTTGTTCAGCGTCGTAGCGATACAAGAATGTCCCATCAGAATTCTGATTCACCGACAGCCAAGAAATCGCTTGCGAAACGGCGGTATCACGCGCATTCTGAGTCGTAGAACCACACAACTGCGGAAGCGCAATCGCTCGAGCGGTCCCGCCGAGAACGAGTAGACCAATCAACCAGATCAATAGGGCTCGACGGTGGCGAAAGATCACATCTCTAGGTTAGGTGGCAGCCACGAGGTCTTGAGTAACCAACTGATCCGACTACCGTTTGCCATGTGAATCATCGCGTGAAGCCGTACATCTTTTTGGCTGCCAGCGCGATATTGGTCGGCCTAGTGCCAATGATCAATCAGCACGACAGCTTCCCCCTCTCGCCCTATCCAATGTTTTCGAACCGTCGCACGACCACCGAATTAGTTGATACGGCAGTTTTTATCACGGAGTCTGGAAGTGTCTTCCGATTGAATCCCGAAATCATCGCTGGGACCGATGAAGTGATCTTGGCCGCACAGACAGTGTCACGTTCGATCGCCAACGGAACAACGGCTCAATTGTGTGCAGAAATCACAGGTCGGTTTGATGCCGACACTGATGGCCATATAGAAATTGTCACCGAAGTTTTTGACGCGCTGAATTGGTACGCAGATGATAAATCACCGATTTCTCGAACAGTCCATGCAACGTGCCAGGACAAGTCGTGATCAAACATATTGATCAGTGGCTTTTCAAAACCGCTCCGTCGTCACGTCTCGCAACGCTTCGAATCTTGTGTGGTCTGTATGCCACGATATTTCTCGTTGCACGTGCGGAGTCGTTTTGGACAACTGCCGATCTGCCAGCCCGCCAAGTTGAAGGTGTGGGTGTCCTGTGGTTCTTAGATAGTCCGTTGTCGGCCTCAATCTTTCATCTCGCCTTTCTGCTCACCATCGTTTTGGGCGTTGCTTTCACTTTGGGTTGGCGATTCCGTTTGGTTGGACCTACGTTTTCACTTCTCTTCTTATTCGTTGCGACGTATCGACTTTCGTTTGGCCACGTCATTCATACTGAGCACCTCATCGCTCTGCACTTACTTGTTCTCGGGTTTACTCAATCGGGTGATGCGTTGTCTCTCGGTCGTAGAGCTCAGAAGAACGACGCCGAACGCCAATCAGCGGTTTACGGTTGGCCGATCCAAATCATGATTCTGCTGACAGTGATCACGTACGTATTGGCAGGAATCTCCAAAGTGCAACACGGCGGTTGGGATTGGCTCACCGGTGATGTGTTGCGTAATCAAGTCGCGTACGACAATCTGCGTAAAGAACTTCTTGGCAGCCCGCATTCTCCATTTGGTGGCTGGCTCGTTCGGTTTGGATGGCTTTTCCCACCAGCCGCAATCGCCACATCAATTGTTGAAATTGGCGCATTCGTGGCGCTCGCAAATCAACAACGGTTGCGCTGGGCATTCGCTTTGTCGGCGTGGGCATTTCATGTTGGCGTCGTGCTCACGATGGCGATTTCGTTCCCCTACCCGCTCTCATTTGTCGCCTATGCCCCACTCTTCGCCGTTGAACAGATTTGGTCAACGAAACTTGTGACACGATTACTCAGACGAAAGACGTATCTATGAACGACACATCGATGATTTCGGGAATTATTGAAGGC